>ENA-OSJC01000036-OSJC01000036.1-marine-metagenome-genome-assembly--contig:-NODE-36-length-129215-cov-6.648709_pt1 | contig 129215 bp, 112 predicted proteins | sample MGYA00237885_ERZ534234 | MGnify/ENA primary metagenome ERZ534234 (study PRJEB26413, sample SAMN06343907) | marine metagenome | isolation source: coastal waters | place: Atlantic Ocean: West Antarctic...
CGGAAATTTAAAATGCCAATTATACCCATTTTTAACATATTAACACAACTAGAATTTGAACACAAAGCACTACAGGTTTTTAAATTTCAGTATGAGAACCTTACCATATACAAGACCTATTGTGATCTTTTAAAGGTACATCCACACAAGGTTTTAAAAATTAGTGATATTCCATTTCTACCTATTACTTTTTTCAAGCAACAGCCAATTCTAGCAAACAATTGTGTAGCAGAAAAAATATTTACCAGCAGTGGCACAACATCAAATACTACTAGTAAACACTATGTTGCAGACTTAAAACTATATAAAACTAGTTTTACAACCGCTTTTAAACAACAATATGGTGCCATTGAAGACTACACCATACTTGCGCTTTTACCAAGCTATCTGGAGAGTGATGGCTCATCACTAGTCTATATGGTAGATGCGCTTATTGCTATGAGCAAGGAGCCTAAAAGCGGGTTTTATCTAAACAACCTAGATGCATTGGCAAACACTATAAAAGCCCTAGAGTTACAAAAGAAAAAAACACTACTGCTCGGGGTTTCCTATGCCCTTTTAGATCTTATAGAAGCGCACACTTTTAAGCTAAAGCGCACAATTATTATGGAAACTGGCGGCATGAAAGGGCGCAGAAAAGAACTCATTAAACAGGCATTACACGAAAAACTCTCTAAAGGATTTGGAGTTAAAACAATACACAGTGAGTATGGGATGACAGAGTTACTCTCTCAGGCCTACTCAAAGGGAAATGGGATTTTTAAGTGCCCACCTTGGATGAGGGTGCTCACCAGAGATACCCAAGACCCAAGAGGGTGGGTAAGTGGTAAAACCGGTGGTATTAACGTAATAGATTTGGCCAATCAATACACCTGCTCCTTTATAGCAACTCAAGATCTTGGAAGAACCAATAAAGATGGGAGTTTTGAAATTCTAGGCCGCTTTGACACAAGTGATGTTAGAGGGTGTAACTTAATGGTAGATTAAAATTAAAAAACATCCATTTTAAAAAAATGGATGTTTTTTATGTATGCGATTTCCCTTAGTAATCTAAAAGGATTATTCGGCCAGAATGATAAACTTGTTTTTCTTACCCCGCTGGAGTAAAATAAACTTGCCATGAATTAAGTCTTTAGACTTAATAAGGTGTGCTTCCTTTACTTTAGTGAAATTTACAGAAACAGAATTTTCTTTTAATGCTCTTCTGGCTTCACCGTTAGATTTCAAAAAACCAGTTTTTTCTGCCAAGGCTGCAATAATATCTAAACCATTATCAAGTTCACTTTTAGCGATGGTAGCCATTGGCACTCCCTCAAAAATGCTTAAAAAAGTATCCTCATCAATGTTATTGATGTCTTGTGCTGCCGTCTTGCTAAATAAAATAGTAGAAGCCTGTATTGCTTTAGTACAAGCAGCGGTTCCATGCACTGTGGTGGTAACCTCTTGGGCTAATCTTTTTTGAAGTCCTTTGGTGTGTTCTTGACCCTGATGCCCAGAGATAATATCTTCTATGGTTTGTTTGTCCAGAAAGGTAAATATTTTAATGTATTTGGCAGCATCTTGATCGCTAGTGTTTAACCAATATTGGTAAAACTTGTAGGGAGAAGTTCTTTTAGGGTCTAGCCAAATATTTCCGCCCTCACTCTTACCAAATTTGCTCCCATCACTTTTTGTTATAAGGGGGCATGTTAAGGCATAGCCTTTACCAGATGCGATGCGTCTAATTAATTCTGTTCCTGTTGTAATGTTTCCCCACTGGTCACTTCCTCCCATTTGCAGGGTGCAATCATTGTTTTTATATAGATGCAAAAAATCATACCCTTGAACCATTTGATAAGTAAATTCTGTAAAAGACATCCCATCAGCATTTTCGCCGCTTAACCTGTTTTTCACAGAATCTTTTGCCATCATGTAGTTAACCGTAAGGTGCTTCCCTACATCACGAATAAAATCAAGGAAAGAAAAATCCTTCATCCAATGATAATTATTCACCATTACAGCTTGGTTTGCAGCTCCAGAACTAAAATCTAAAAACTGAGATAGTTGTTTACCAACACACTCCTGGTTGTGAGCAAGGGTTGCCTCATCTAGTAAATTACGTTCACTAGACTTCCCTGAAGGATCACCAATCATACCTGTTGCACCACCCACTAAAGCATAGGGTTTGTGCCCCGCTTTCTGGAAAAAAGACAACAACATTATTGGCACTAGATTACCGATGTGTAAAGAATCTGCGGTAGGATCAAAACCCACATAAGCGCTACGCATTGTCTCTAGTAAATGTTTTTGGGTGTCTGGCATTACATCGTGGAGCATTCCACGCCATTGTAATTCTTCAACAAAATCTGAAATATTCATGACTTTTAAATTTAAAACAAACTTACATAATTCATCTTTTTTTACCGCTTATAATAGCGTATTTTAGTGGGATGATTTTAGTTACAGGCGGTACGGGTTTGGTTGGTAGTCACCTGTTGTATTTTTTAGCAGCATCTGGCTCAAATGTGCGCGCTACTCATAGAAAATCGAGTGATCTCTCCAGGGTAGAAAAAGTATTTAACTATTATACAGATAAAAAAACCGCTAATACCCTTTTTAATACCATTGAGTGGGTGCAGGCAGATATTACAAATATTGCTGCCCTTACCCTTGCTTTTAAAAATTGCGAGTATGTCTATCATTGCGCTGCAATGATAGCCTTTGAACCAAAAAAGTACGAGCTATTAAAAAAAGTAAATACCCAAGCCACAGCCAATATAGTGAATCTATCGCTGGCTCATGGAATTAAAAAATTATGTTATGTAAGCTCTATTGCAACCCTTGGAAACTCAGAGGATGGAAATAGTATTACTGAAGAAACACACTTTAATCAAGATGCAGCAAATAATGTATATAGCCTTACCAAATATGCTGCAGAAATGGAAGTTTGGCGAGCCGCACAAGAGGGGCTAGATACCGTTATTGTAAACCCAGGTGTTATTTTGGGGGCTGGCTCTTGGCATACTGGCAGTGGAGCTATTTTTAAATTAGCCAGTAAAGGAATGTCATACTTTACTGGCGGTAGCGTTGCAGTGGTTGATGTTAAAGATGTGGTACTGGCCATGCAAGAATTAATGAATAGTGCCCTTAAAAATGAACGATATATTTTGGTAGGAGCTACCTTGAGCTATAAAGAGTTTACCGAAAAATTAGCACTTGCCTTTGATAAAAAACCCCCTAGTAAAGAAATAGCTAGATGGAAATTACTTTTGATAAGTAGTCTTGAGGGGGTAGTAAGTAGTTTGTTTGGCACTAAAAGAAGACTCCTAAAGGCAAACGTAAAGAGTTTGTATACACGCACGAATTACAGCGCTCATAAAATTAAAAACGCCTTATCCTTTAACTTTACTGCTGTTTGTCAAACAATAACTCGTGTGGCCCAGCGGTATACATCTGAGCATAAATAGCTTATTGTAGAAGGGTTGTTGTTAGGGTTGTCGTGTCTTTTTTTTGTAGCGCTATCTCCAATAACTTGTTTATACTATCTCTTTTTATTTTTGGATATATGCTTTGTAGACTATCTAGGGTAGCCCCTTTAACACTGTCTTTTATTCTTTGTAGTTCTTTGGCTCTTTTGTATTGAGCATACAGGGTGTCTTTTTTTGTTTTTTCTATTTTTAACTTTTCTTGCACCTTTAAAAACAGCTTTTTGTATACCTCTAAATCTGAAGCGTAGTAAGCGTTACTTTGTGCAAACTGTAAACTATCTATACGGTGCTTTGAGTATAATATAGAGTCTAGTAATACTCCTTTATTTACTATTATTCTATTATCTATACTCCTAGCAGCATTGATTGTATACGCATCTACTAAAACAGAAACCATGGTGTCTTGAGTAATTAAATTTACCGGTATCTGCGGCCGCTTCACATCTTGGCAAGCTGTTAAAACAAGCCCAAAAACAAATACGATTAAAAAAAGACGCCCCTTTTTTAATTGTACTTTGTGTTTATAAAGTAGCTTGTTTTTTAGTTTCATCTATTAAAAGTTAAACGCTCCCCTTTTGTAGTTTTTGTTATTTTTCCGTTTTCATATGCTAGGTGGCCATTAACAAAAGTATGTGTCACTCTAGCTCTAAAGGTGGTGCCTTCAAAGGGAGACCAACCACATTTATAAGCAATATTTTCTTTGGTAACCGTCCAGGGTGCATTTGGATTTATCAAAACCAAATCTGCTTTATAGCCTTTTCTGATATACCCTCGATCTTTTATTTCAAATAAGATAGCAGGATTATGGGCTACTTTTTCTACTAGTTTCTCTACTGTAATGTATCCCTTGCGTTGCATCTCAAAGAGCGCCTCTAATGCATGTTGCACCAGGGGTCCTCCAGAAGGAGCTTTGGTATATACATTGTCTTTTTCCTCTAGGGTATGTGGGGCATGATCTGTAGCAATCACATCGATGCGGCCTTCATTAAGGGCTTTCCAGAGCCCTTCTCTGTCTTTTTTTGTTTTAACCGCTGGGTTCCATTTTATTTTGGTTCCTTTTGAGGGGTAATCTTCATCAGTAAACCACAGGTGATGTACACAAACTTCTGCAGTTATCTTTTTGTCTTTTAGCGACTTTTTTTTGTCAAAAAGCTTGGTTTCTTTTGCTGTTGAAAGATGAAAAACATGCAGCCTCGCTCCTGTTTTTTTAGCCAGTGCAATGGCCTGAGAAGAGGAAATATAACAGGCCTGCTCACTGCGTATTTCTGGATGCTTTTCTATAGGAATAGCATCACCATAAATAGCGATTGCAGCTTCTAGGTTTTTTTTAATGGTGGCTTCGTCTTCACAATGAGTTGAGATGAGCAAATCTGTCTTGCTGAAAATTTCTTCTAAAACGGCTGGATTATCTACCAACATATTTCCTGTAGAACTACCTAAAAATAACTTAAGGCCAGCCACCTTGGTTTTATCTACTTTTAATATTTCAGATAAATTATCATTGGTGCCGCCAAACATAAAAGAGTAATTAGCGTGCGCATCTTTAGCTGCAATAGCAAATTTTTCTTCTAGTAAATCTATAGTAGTGGCTTGAGGGACCGTGTTTGGCATTTCAATAAAAGAAGTGATACCCCCTGCAACAGCTGCGCGAGATTCTGTTTTAATTGTTGCCTTATGAGTGAGTCCTGGCTCCCTGAAATGAACCTGATCGTCTATCATGCCAGGTATTAAATAAAATCCGTCTGCATCTATTACTTTGGTGTCTGCATTTTTCACGCTAATGGAAGGTGCAATCTCTGCAATACGATCTGCCTCAATAAGAACATCACCACTGGTAATGGTTCCTTCATTTACTATTTGAGCATTTTTAATTAAAACTGTGCGCATTATATTTCTAATATTTTAAATATACTTTTTAATTTCATGGCAAGAACTCCAAAGATAGCCTCAGAAATAATTCCTTTGCTCATTTTTGATGTACCCTTGGTTCTGTCTGTAAAAATTACAGGCACTTCTTTTATTTTAAATTTACTGAGATAGGTCTTAAACTTCATTTCTATTTGAAATGCATACCCAACAAACTTAATAGCATCTAAATTTATGGCCTCTAAAACTTCACGTTTGTAACAAATAAAACCTGCAGTGGTGTCATCAATTCTCATGCCCGTTATCCAGCGAACATATTTTGAGGCTCCCCAAGATAACAGCACCCTATTCATCGGCCAATTTACAACGTTTACCCCCGTTACATACCGAGAGCCTATTGCCATATCGCAATTTTCAGTTTCACAGGCACTGTAAAGTCGAAGAAGATCCTTAGGATTGTGAGAAAAATCTGCGTCCATTTCAAAGATAAAATCATACTGCTTTTTTAAGGCCCATTTAAATCCTGCAATGTATGCAGTCCCTAGACCCAGCTTTGAAGTTCTCTTTAATAAAAAAAGTGTGTCGGGATATTCTTTAATTAATTTCTCAACCTCAGCAGCAGTGCCGTCTGGAGAATTGTCATCAACCACCAGGATATCAAAGTCTTGCTGCAACGAAATAATATCGCGCAACAAAAGTTCAATATTCTCAATCTCATTATAGGTTGGTATTACGACCAATGCGTTAGACATTTTCCTTGATTTAATATAACAAAGGTACTTTTTTTAAACCATATCTTACAGGTAAAAAAATGTAATTCCTGCCCCACACATCTTGTACAATATGTTATCTTTAACCTAAAAAATGCAGTGCAGTATCTAGATAGAATTTACACATCCCAAGACTGGATTACACTGCTTTTACTATGCTGTATTATCATCACAACGGTAGTAAAAATAGCATACCCTCTTAGGTTTCAAGAATTTTTAAAACTGCCTTTGAGCAATAAATACTTTTTTGTTTTTGGGAAAAATGACCCCATATACCATCTTTTTAATGTGCTATTATTTATCCCGCAAGCCATTTGTGTTGCCTTATTACTGTACAAGGTTATTGCTTGGCAGCATCCAACAATGCTTTTAGACACCTCTTTTCTATTCATCAAAATTTTAGGGGGTTTTGTAGGATTTGTAGTCGCAAAAATTATCCTAGAAAAAACCATAGGAATCATCCTTAATATTGAAAATATCATACATCAATATGTATATCAAAAACTAAGTTATAGAAACCTAATGAGTGTTTTGTTTTTAATTATGCTCTTTATTGTGGCTTATATTACCCCAATTAATAAAGAAATAATGATTGTGTTTTGCCTTGTAACTTTAGTTATAAATGCAATTGCACTGTTTTACAGCTACAAAACAAACAGAAAATTAATAATAACGAACTTCTTTTATTTTATTTTGTATCTTTGCGCTCTGGAAATTTCGCCCTACATCATACTATACAAGGTATTTATGTAACTGATTGATTTTTAATAAAGTGTTGCTTATGAAAGTGAAAACTATTTTAGTTTCTCAACCTGAACCAAAGGTAGAAAACTCCCCTTATTTTGATCTTATCGATAGACAAAAAGTGAAAATAGATTTCATCCCTTTTATTCATGTAGAGGGCGTCTCTGGCAAACAAGTGCGGTCTCAAAAAGTTGATCTTGCTAGTTTTACCGCAATCATTTTAACATCTCGTAACGCTGTAGATCATTTCTTTAGAATTGCAGATGAACTTCGCTTTAAGGTGCCAGATACAATGAAGTACTTTTGCCAAAGCGAAGCTGTAGCGTATTATCTGCAAAAATATGTAGTGTACAGAAAACGCAAAATATATGTTGGTAAAAGAACATTTACAGAGCTGTCTCCACTGATAAAAAAATACAAAACAGAAACGTTTTTACTCCCCGCGAGCGATAAATTAAAACCAGAGGTTCCAAGAGTTTTAAATGACCTTAATGTAGATTGGACAGAATCTGTATTTTACAAAACCGTTGTTAGCGATCTTAGCGGTCTTAAAAATGTGTTTTATGACATTTTGGTTTTCTTTAGCCCAAGTGGTATCGAGTCACTCTTTGAAAACTTCCCAGATTTCAAACAAAATGATACTCGTATCGCCGTATTTGGCAACACAACGGTTAAAGCATCGCTAGAAAAAGGATTACGTGTAGATATTCAAGCCCCAACACCAGAGAATCCATCAATGACTATGGCTCTTGAAAAATACATTAAAGCACAGAATAAAAAATAGTACCATAAGGCTCATTTTTTGATATACCCTAAAAAAAATCCGATATAGTTATATCGGATTTTTTTATGCTCTTATCATTAGGTATTATCCTTTTGGCGGAGCTCCATCTAGTATTTCTTTGCTAGCATACTCCTCAAATTGTTTAAAGTTTGCTTTAAAAGAGGCAGCCAGTTTTTGGGCTGTTTCATAATATCCTTTGTCATTATTCCAAGTACCCCTTGGGCTCAACACCTCTGTGGGTACATTAGGACATACTCTTGGCTGGTTTAAACCAAAAACAGAATGCACGTGATAATTGTCTTTATTGGCCGCATCTAAAGAGCCGTCCATAGCCGCCGTTATCATGGCGCGCGTGTATTTTAATTTCATTCTAGTTCCAACTCCATAAGGACCGCCGGTCCAACCCGTGTTTACTAGCCAAACATTTACACCTGCTTTGGTCATCTTTTGACTTAACATTTCAGCATATTTTGTTGGATGTAAAGGCATAAATGGCGCTCCAAAACATGCCGAAAAACTTGGCTGAGGTTCTGTAACACCTGCCTCTGTTCCTGCAACCTTAGCTGTATAGCCGCTTATAAAATGATAGGCCGCTTGTCCTGGGGTTAACTTTGAAATTGGAGGCAACACACCAAAGGCATCTGCGGTTAAGAAAAATATATTTTTAGGATTTTCCCCTAAAGAAGGTTCTTGTATATTGTCAATGTGTGTTATTGGATAACTAACACGCGTGTTTTGAGTAATAGAAATGTTTGTATAATCTACGACGCCATGATCATCCATGATCACATTTTCTAGAATTGCTCCAAATTTGATTGCCTTAAAGATGTCTGGCTCATTTTCTTGGGAAAGATTAATCACCTTAGCATAACAACCACCTTCAAAATTAAAGACCGTGTTTTCTGCGGTCCAGCCATGCTCATCATCACCAATTAACTTTCTTTGAGGGTCAGCAGAGAGGGTTGTTTTTCCTGTACCAGACAAGCCAAAGAATATGGCCGTTTGGCCGTCCTCTCCTACATTTGCAGAACAGTGCATAGGAAGGGTGTTTTTATAAACTGGTAAGATGAAATTTAAAGCAGAAAAAATTCCCTTTTTAATTTCTCCTGTGTATCCAGTACCTCCTATTAAAGCTATTTTCTTCTCAAAGTTAAGTATAGCAAAATTGTGTTGACGTGTTCCATCAACAGCAGCATCTGCCATAAATCCTGGTGCATTTACAATCAACCATTCTGGATCAAACCCATCTAGCTCAGTGGCTGTTGGGCGTAAAAACATATTGTATGCAAACATGTTTGACCATGGATACTCATTAATTACCCGAATGTTTAATTTATATTGTGGATCTGCACAAGCATAACTATCACGAACATATACTTCTTTTTCAGAAAGATAGGTTGTTACCTTATCATACAGTGCATCAAATTTAGCTGCATCAAAAGGAATATTGATATCTCCCCACCACACTTTATCTTGTGTAACAGCATCTTTTACAATGAATCTGTCTAAGGGAGAACGACCGGTGAACTCACCAGTATTTACTGCAAGGGCTCCGTTATCTGCCTGTGCTGCCTGTCCTTTTTGTATTGAAATGTCATGAAGTTGATTGGCAGAAAGTTGATAGTTAACTTTTGCGTTTGTGATTCCGTATTGATCAATAGAAATCGTCTTTGTAGTTTGGTTACTAGCCGCCATACTTTTATTTAATTGTTGTGAAACAAAAATAATAAAACATCACAAAGCGGTAGGGGGTATATTCTCTTATTTATTCACCTTGGATGTTAATAAGTTATCATACAACAGATAAAAAAATCCAAAAGCTAGTGTCAAAATATCCTATTCCTTTTTAAAAACACTGTATGCCAATAGAGCCCATCCAAATATAAGTAGTAAGCCACCAATAGGAGTCACGGGTGCCAGAAAAGAAACAGAAAACGGCAACACACTTTTTAGGGCAAGGATATATAACGAACCGGAAAAAAAGAAGGTTCCAAAAATAAAAAGTTTAAAAACCCATTGAATTGTCTTTAAGCCCAAGGCTGGATTTAAACCCAAAACCAAAAGTGCCAGTGCATGATACATTTGATAGGTCACCCCCGTTTGAAAAACCGCAAGGGAATCTGGAGAAATCATAGATTTTAGCCCATGGGCGCCAAAAGCTCCCAATACAATTACAAGCATAGCTAAAAGGCTAGCAATTATGACTATATTTTTATGGTATTTTATCATAGTGTATGGTACAAATTTGTATTTTCGTCAATGTATTTACAGCACCATAAAGATACTTAAATCCAAATAGATGAGAAACATATTAATTATAGGCGCCGGCCGCTCTGCAACAAGTTTAATTAAGTACTTATTAGACAAAAGTGCTACAGAAAATTTATTCTTGACCATTGGAGATATCAATATTGAAAATGCTCAAAAACTCACCAGTGGTCACCCCAATGGCCGGGGTATTTTATTAGATGTCTTTGATGAGCAGCAGCGCAAGCAAGCTGTTAAAGACAGTGACATCGTAATTTCTATGCTTCCTGCTCGTTTTCATATAGAAGTTGCACGGGATTGTATTTCTTATGGAAAACACCTTGTTACAGCCTCTTATATTAGCGACCAAATGCAGGAGCTAGACCCAATGGCTAAAGAAAAAGGGCTTGTGTTTATGAACGAAATTGGGCTTGATCCAGGGATTGACCACATGAGCGCCATGCAAGTTATAGATAGTATAAAAGACAAAGGAGGCAAGATGCTCTTATTTGAAAGTTTTACAGGAGGATTGGTGGCCCCCCAGAGTGATACCAATTTATGGAACTATAAATTTACCTGGAATCCTAGAAATGTGGTATTGGCAGGTCAAGGAGGTGCTGCAGAGTTTATACAAGAAGGGAAATTTAAATACATACCCTACAACAGGCTCTTTAGAAGAACAGAATTTATTGAAGTTGAAGGCTATGGAAAGTTTGAAGTGTATGCCAATAGAAATAGTTTAAAATATCAAAGTATATACGGCCTTGAAGATATTCTTACCCTCTACAGAGGTACTATACGTAGGGTTGGGTTTAGTAAAGCTTGGAATATGTTTGTACATCTTGGTATGACAGATGACACCTACACCATTCCAAACTCAGAAAACCTAAGCTATCTTGAATTTGTAAATAGTTTTTTACCCTACTCTCCCACAGACAGTGTGGCGTTAAAACTAAGACACAGTCTTAAAATTGACCAGGACGATTTAATGTGGAATAAAATTGAAGATCTTGATATTTTAAACCCAACCAAGACCCTTGACATTAAAGATGCCACACCTGCACAAGGATTGCAAAAAATACTCATGGATAGCTGGACCTTGGCTCCTCAAGATAAGGACATGATTGTAATGTACCATAAATTTGGTTACGAGCTAGATGGTGAGAAATACCAAATAGATAGTAAAATGGTTGCCATTGGGGATGATCAAGATTATACCGCCATGGCAAAAACTGTTGGTTTGCCCGTTGCTATTGCGGCCCTTAGAATATTAAACAAAGAAATCACTACCCCTGGTGTACAATTACCACTAAACAAAGAGGTATATGAGCCCATTTTAAAAGAGTTGCAAGAATTTGGTATTCATTTTACAGAAACCAAAGTCCCGTATTTGGGCTACAACCCTTTCAATGTAGTTGGGTAAGGTTTTTTAAAGCATTAAAAAAAGGCTGTTTTAAATTTAAAACAGCCTTTTTTGATAATGGGACAAGATACTTTTTAAGGTTATCTTCTATTTAGAAACATCATTATAAAATACAGTAAGGTTGCCAAAGACCCTAATGCCGCTACAAGGTATGTTCTAGCCGCCCATTTTAAAGCATCTTTTGACCCCACTAATTCCTGTTGAGTAACTATTTTCTCTTTTTCTAACCAGGCCAAGGCGCGGTTACTTGCGTCATACTCTACGGGTAAAGTAATGATAGAAAAAGCAGTTGTTATTGCAAACAAAACAATCCCTAACAAAAATATATTAGTTCCAAAAATAGACCCGGTCCCAGAGAGTACCAGACCAATCATAATTACAATGTTTGACAACTTACTAGCAATACCAACGGCGGGCACAATTTTACTTCTAAGGGTGAGCCAGCTATAGGCTGTAGCGTGCTGCACAGCATGACCAACCTCATGGGCTGCAACAGCTGCAGCGGCTGCATTTCTTTGATTATATACAGATTGACTTAAATTTACCGTTTTGTTTTGTGGGTTATAATGATCTGTTAATTGACCGCTTACACTTATTACATCTACGTCTGTAATTGAATTATCGGCAAGCATTTTTTCGGCAATTTCTCTTCCACTCATACCGTTTTTGAGCTGTATTTTAGAATAGTGTTTAAACTTGCTTTTTAATTTCTTGCTAATATAAGAACTCGCCAAAAAGATAAGTCCCGCAACGATATAATATCCCATCATAATAATTTGTAATTTTAGTTAACTCTTCTACTACAAAAAGCGTGCTGTTTTTTTTATCCTACAATATTAATAATCTTTCCAGGGACCACAATTACCTTTTTAGGTACACGCCCAGCTAGTTGCTGTATGGTTTTTGGGTTTGCCATCACGGCAACCTGAATTTCCTGCTTTGACATATCTAAAGGAAGTTCCATTTTAAAACGCATTTTACCATTAAAGGAAATTGGATACTCTTTACTACTCTCTACCAAATGGCTTGCATCAAAGACTGGGAACAAAGCCTCAGAGATACTCTCCTGGTGTCCTAATTTATGCCACAACTCCTCTGCAATGTGAGGGGCATAGGGTGAAATTAAAACCGTTAAAGGTTCTAGAATATCTTTACTGTTGCACTTTTGAGCTGTAAGCTCATTTACAGCTATCATAAAAGTAGATACAGAGGTGTTAAAACTAAAGTTCTCTATGTCATCTTCTACCTTTTTTATGGTTTTATGCAATACCTTAAGAGCATCTTTACTTGCAGGAGTTTGTGAAACATTAAAAAGCTCATCTGGTCCTGTGTGGAACAAGCGCCACAATTTTTTCAAAAAACTATGCACCCCAGAAATACCTGCAGTACTCCAAGGTTTTGCTTGCTCTAGTGGCCCTAAAAACATCTCATACATACGCAAGGTATCTGCGCCATATTGACTGCAAATATCATCTGGATTTACCACATTGTATTTGGACTTGGACATTTTTTCAACCTCACGCCCCACTTTAAAACTACCGTCATCTTCTGTGACAAACTCGGCATTTTTAAACTCAACACGCCAGTTTTTAAAGGCCTGAATGTCTAGTTCATTAGAGGTGTTTACAAAAGCCACATCTGTGTGTATACCTTGGGTGGTATAGTCTTTGGTTTTACCTTTAGAAACAAATTTGTTTTCTCCAGCGACTCTATATGCAAAGGCACTCTCTCCCAAAATCATCCCTTGATTGATCATCTTTTGAAAAGGTTCTTTAACTGGTACGTGCTGTAAATCATATAAAAATTTTACCCAAAATCTGCTGTATAATAAATGACCTGTTGCGTGTTCACTACCGCCAATATACAAGTCAACATTTTGCCAATAATCTAGGGCCTTTTGGCTTGCAAAAACAGTATCTCTGTCTGCCTTTTCCATGTACCTAAAGAAATACCAGCTACTGCCTGCCCATCCTGGCATGGTGTTTAGCTCCAAAGGAAATATGTTTTGGTTATCTATAAGGGTATTACTTACCACGGCACATTTTTGAGTGTCCCAGGCCCAAGTATCTGCACGCCCTAGTGGCGGTTCTCCTGTTTCTGTGGGAAGGTATTTTTCAATTTTAGGAAGCTCGATAGGTAAGTGTTCTACCGCTATGGTGTGAGGTAAGCCATTTTTGTAATACACCGGGAAGGGCTCTCCCCAATAACGCTGTCTAGAAAACACCGCATCACGAAGCCTGTAATTTGTTTTGCCAGCACCCCCTGCTATTTTTTCTAACTCATAAATAGCAAGCTTTACTGCTTTTTTATAAGATAAGCCGTCTAAAAAATCACTGTTTGCAATCACAGCTGAGTCTTTATCACTAAAGGCACCCTCGCTGATATCTGCATTTTGAAAAACATTTGGGATAGGTAAATCAAAATGTTTGGCAAAATCATAATCTCGTTGATCTCCACAGGGTACTGCCATGACAGCTCCTGTTCCGTAGCCTGCCAAAACATAATCTCCAATCCAAATTTGGATAGGTTGTTTTGTAAATGGATGCTGTGCATATGCTCCTGTAAAGACTCCGCTAATGGTTTTTACATCTGCCATACGCTCACGCTCACTTCTTTTTGCTGTGGCCATTATATAGGCATCTACAGCTTGTTTTTGACCTGGTGTTGTAACAGTGGCCAACAACTCATGCTCTGGAGCTAATGTCATAAAGCTTACGCCAAATATGGTGTCTGGACGTGTTGTAAACACTGGTATTTTTGCGTCGTGCCCTTCTACATTAAAAACAACTGTAGCTCCAACAGATTTGCCAATCCAATTGCGCTGTGTTTCTTTAATAGATTCACTCCACTGAACAGTATCCAAATCTTGCAATAAACGCTCTGCGTATGCAGAAATTCGCATACTCCATTGCTTCATTTTTTTGCGTACCACGGCATAACCGCCCCTTTCGCTTACTCCATTTACAATTTCATCATTGGCCAACACAGTACCTAGCTCAGCACACCAGTTTACCTCAGTCTGTGCCAAGTATGTTAACCGGTACCCTAAAAGAATTTGTTGTTGGGTTTGATAAGAGAAACCATCCCATTGGGTGGCCGAAAATACTTCAATCTGATCATCGCATACCGCAGCAACATTCCCGTTTCCTTCTTGTTTAAAAATGGCAACTAAGGAAGAAATACTACGCGCTTTATCGCTGGTTTTGCAATACCAGCTATCAAAGAGTTTGGTGAAAATCCATTGTGTCCATTTATAATACGCTGGAGATGAGGTACGCACCTCTCTACTCCAATCAAAAGAAAAACCAATGTTATCTAACTGTTTTCTATATCCTGTAATTTTGTTTGATTGATTGTCTACCCCGCCTTCTATATTTACCTGTGTGGTCTGAGCAGGATGTTGCCCAGTTTGAATGGCATACTGCTCTGCCGGCAAGCCAAAAGAATCATATCCCTGAGGGTGCAGTACATTAAATCCTTTATGGCGTTTGTAGCGCGCATAGACATCACTAGCAATATAGCCTAGAGGATGGCCAACATGCAATCCTGCACCAGAGGGGTAAGGAAACATATCTAGTACATAGTACTTTGGCTTATGGCTTTGATTAGGTGCATGAAAGGTTCCATTATCTGCCCAATGCTTTTGCCATTTAGCTTCAATTTCATTAAAATGATACTTACTCATTGATCCTGGGTTTATGATTAACAAATTTACATCTATTGTCCGAATTGCTCAAGATACCAAGCCCAAAACTTGAAATACAAATTCAAAGACAAGCATTGCTTAAAAACAGTAAACTCATACCCTGTGTTTCAATGAATTTCGTATTTTTACCGCACAACAAATACGTGCAATTCTAGTTATACCTCTATGGCATCCTCTTTTGAAACATTTCAGAAACGTAGATTAATCTCCTCTTATTTCTCGGTGGTATTGAGCATCTCTTTAGTATTGTTTTTACTAGGTCTTCTTGGTATTTTAGTGTTAAACAGCCAAAAGGTTGGTGACTATTTCAAGGAACAAATACCGCTTGTTGTATTTTTAAAAGACAGTGCCAAAGAAGCAGAAATAACTCAATTAAAACAAAGTCTAGCCCTAGCAGATTTCACAAAAGAAGCAATCTACGTCACAAAAGAGCAGGCGGCACAGCAGCACAGCGCCACTATTGGTGAGGATTTTATGGAGTACCTTGGTGATAATCCCCTGCAAAATAGTATTGATGTGCGTTTACTAGCAAAATTTGTTACACCACAAAAAATTGAAGTCATTGTAAGCCAACTTAAAAATAAAGATTTTGTAGATGATGTTGTCTATGATAAACCGCTAATAGAAAAACTTACAGATAATATTACCAAAATTAGTTTCTGGGTCATGGTTACTGCAGGGGTTTTTTTAATTATTGCCATACTACTAATTAACAGCTCTATACGGCTTTCTGTGTATTCGAAAAGATTTACCATAAAAACAATGCAAATGGTAGGAGCTACAAAACGCTTTATTAGACTGCCTTTTATTTTGAGGAGTTTACGTCTTGGTGTTATTGGAGCCTTTTTGGCTACTCTAGGTATGGCTGGGGTGATGTACTATAGTGACAAAAGCTTTCCAGATCTTGAACTATTGAGTGATAAAATAATGCTAGGGAGCTTGTTTGGGTTTGTGTTTTTGATGGGTTTATTTATTTCCTGGGTTAGCACTTATTTTGCTACACAGCGCTTTTTAAACTTAAAAACAGATGAGCTATATTATTAAAGTTGTTGGAGTTATTTAATGTTTGTAGGTCTCGCTTTAAAAGCAACCATATTTCACAATTAGGTTAGGGTTATGAAATACTTTTCACAGAATTTTAATTCCCTACCTTTGTTACTAATTAAGACAACCTTTAAAAATTATCCTACTTTTTAGACACTATTATGGGAGAAAAAAAACGAAAACAAAGCGCCAAAGCGCATTTTATTTTTGAACGTAAAAATTATATTTTTATGGCCATAGGAGCCGGGCTAATTGCCTTGGGCTTTGTGTTAATGTCTGGAGGAGGGAGCAATGACCCTGCCCTATTTAATCCAGAAATTTACAACTGGAGACGCATCCGTCTTGCACCTGCACTTATTTTGATTGGCTTTGGAGTTGAGGTGTATGCCATTTTACTTGATACTAGAAAAAAGAAATAAATGGACGTATTAGATGCTATCATTCTTGGAGTAATCCAAGGCTTTACAGAGTTTTTACCAGTTTCTTCAAGTGGTCACCTAGAACTAGGAAAGGCTATTTTAGGAGACAACTCTATCCCTGAAGAAAGTCTTCTTTTTACTGTGATACTTCACTTTGCTACGGCATTAAGTACCATAGTAGTTTTTAGAAAAGACATTGTTGAAATTATTACTTCGCTGTTAAAATTTTCCTGGAATGAAAACACACAATTTGTATCAAAAATTGTAATTTCTATGCTCCCTGCCGTGGTGGTAGGATTGCTTTTTGAAGAAGAATTAGAATCCTTTTTTGGAGGTAATATTGCCTTTGTTGGCGCTATGTTACTGGTTACTGCACTACTTTTATGGCTGGCAGATAGATCTAAAAATACCGGCAAAACAGTAACATTTAAAAATGCACTTATTATTGGGCTATCTCAGGCGGTAGCTATGTTACCTGGTATCTCTAGAAGTGGCGCTACCATCTCTACCTCTGTGCTTCTAGGTAATGACAAAAGCAAAGCGGCTCGTTTCTCTTTTTTAATGGTAATTCCGTTAATCTTCGGGAAAATTGCTAAAGATATATTGGGCGGAGAACTAACTACCCAGGCTACCAACTTTACCACACTAGGTATTGGTTTTATAGCGGCCTTTCTAAGTGGCCTGGTTGCTTGCACCTGGATGATTAAACTTGTGAAAAAAAGCAAACTTTCTTACTTTTCTATCTATTGTGTGATCGTTGGTCTGATTGCAATTGGTTTTGGTTTATATAGTTAACTATAACACATGAATCTAGACAAACTACAAAAACAAGATTACCAAACAGGACAAGTTCTTTTAATAGATAAACCGCTGGGTTGGACTTCTTTTCAAGTGGTAAACAAAGTAAGATGGCTCATACGTCAAGAATTTGATATCAAAAAAATAAAAGTAGGTCATGCCGGGACCCTAGATCCTTTGGCTAGTGGATTACTAATTCTGTGCACCGGTAAATTCACTAAACAAATACAAAGCTACCAAGCCCAGCACAAAGAGTATACGGGCACCATCACTCTTGGAGGGACAACACCAAGTTATGATTTGGAGACAGACATAGACCAAAAGTTTGCTACTACTGGTATTACACAAGAAGCTATTAACAAGGCTCGTGAGCAATTTGTAGGTGATATAATGCAACAACCTCCTATTTTCTCTGCCTTAAAAAAAGAAGGAAAACGCTTATATGAATATGCCCGAGCTGGAGAAACGGTAGAGATCCCAAAACGGCCCGTACATATTTCTGCTTTTGAAATTACCCGTGTTGATCTCCCTGATGTGCATTTTAGAGTAGCCTGTAGCAAAGGGACTTACATACGGTCTTTGGCACATGATTTTGGAAAAGCACTAAACAATGGGGGACATCTTTCTGCATTACGCCGCACAAAAATTGGCGAATTTGATGTTAAAAATGCACAAACCTTGGAGGCTGTAATTGCCCATTTTAAGGGCGCTAAAGGGTCATAAAAACTAGGTTAATACCTGTGTAATATCCTCAATAATACTTTGGCCTTTATCTTTGGTGTACCACACTTGCAAATCTTTTTTAAACTCTGGGCTAAGACTACCATTGGCAGCTTTATAATCGGTTACCATTTTTGTGGCAACACTAGGTCTTGGGCCCCATGTTCCAATAATATCTCCAGAGACCCCATCTACAGCAATCAACTTAGGGATCGCCATGGCGCCATTGGTTAAAAAGTGTTGCATTAAATCTATATGATGATCTCGCAGCACTACTTTTAAGGTAAGATGTGGTGTTATGGCGGCAATATTATTGAGTACTGGCAAAGACTGTGCGGCATCACCACACCAGCTTTCTGTGAGTACAAGCCAAGTTACTTTCTTTTGATAATTAGAAAAAATAGTTTGGTGCCCTTCTGAAATTTTAGTGGTTTTATCCAAACGCCTCATTCTTGCATCATTTAGCTTGGTGTAATTAATTAGAGCATCTGTTTGATTTGGCCCTGTGGTGGTATTGGATCTAACGTGGTTAGACACTACTTCTCTATACTCTTTATAGGTATTACCTGCTGCTAAGGCGTTTTTTATTAGTGCTCGTTTTGTATCCATCTATTTTTAATAAGTTTATAAGTAAACTATAGTTGTAAACATACTGCCATTAGCAAATCAAAAAAAAAAATTAATACATTTTAACTAAAGTCTTTAAAGAAGATTTCAGTTTTATAAAAAATGTGTATTTTTAAGAATTACAAACTAAATTGAGCATGTAACCATCTCTTAACTAAAACTTTAAAATCATGAAAAAAAATTATTTTACAATCGCAATCGTTTTCTGCTTTGCTTTTATGGGTATTGCACAAAACACAGTAACGGTAGATGCAAGTGCAGAGCAACTTGGCTATGCAACTGTATTAGACTTAGATGGTAATTTTGTATTTGGGCAACCTTGGGGAGTGCCAGAATTACAAACCATAGTAGATCCTGCAAGTAACACTATGAGTTTACATCCTAATTTCAACACCTATAATGATAGTCCAACTGATCCATTTTGGGTGAATCAGACATCATTGCTTGGAAATAAACTCATGGTCATGGAAACCTATGTTCAGAGCGCAGAGCTAGTTGGTAGTCCACTCACTTTTGAAGGTACGGTCCAGGAAAACACACTTCAAGATAATGGCTATGTGGTCTTTAATGTAAATAATGGGCCGCTACTAGGCCAGCACTTATCAGTTCCTGCAGATTTTGGCGGAGCATTTACAACTGATGGTGTAACTGAAGATTTAGTGCTTTTACTTGATGAGGGAAGTGATCCAGATCCCAACGATGGCTGTGAATCAGTTACTAATTCTGGTGATTTATCAGGAAAAATTGCACTAATTAGAAGAGGAACATGTGAATTTGGCTTTAAGGCATTGGTAGCACAAAATGCAGGAGCTATTGCTGTTGTGGTGATTAATAATGTTGAAGGTCCTCCTATTATAATGGCGGGTGGTGATTTTGGAGATCAGGTGACTATTCCTGCATTAATGATTTCTGATGTAACTGGTGCAGCGATTGTTGCAGAATTAGAAGCTGGCAATACAGTAAACTCAACAATGTTTTTAACAGATTATAATATGTATGCATTTATTAAAGTTTTTAATAGTGATTTTACTGTTCTCAAAGATGTCTACGCATCTTTAGAAGAAGCTGGAACTGACTTCTCTTTTACCTTTGACGATATTGGGGCTGAAGATGCTTTTGTTCAGTATGGTTTTGGAGTATCAGGAATAAATGCAAACCCTGCAGATGAGGCGTCCTTAGGAAGCGTTGTTGTAACAAGCAATACGCTATCGGTTAGCGATTTTAATACTATTAATGTTTCGCTTTTTCCAAACCCAACCACTAATAATATAAGCATCCAGTCAGATAAGCAAATTACAGATGTTGCAATTTACAATACACTTGGACAAACTGTAAAGAATGCCGCTCCACAGGCAACTAACTTCTCTATAGAAACATCTAATTTAAATACGGGTGTTTATTTTGTAACCTTAAAAACAGATGCAGCTAGCAAAACAATAAAGTTTATCAAGCAATAAAATAATTGTATTGTATTTTAAAAAAGGTAATTGCTCAAATTTTTAGAGCAATTACCTTTTTTTTATAAACCAATTTATATTTTTAGAATTACCTCTTTTGGAGGGTAAGGTATTTGTTGTTGGTAGTGTCTATATCTAAGGCTCGTAAGGTCTGTATGTATCTGTTTACATACATTTTAGGGGTAGAGGCATCTGCTTGTAATAATGCTTCAAGCCATTTTTTTGCAGTGAGATAATCATTTTTAAAATAATACCCGTCAGCTAATTTTTTATAAACAGCGGGAGTTCCGTAGCCGTCTTTTACATACTGCTCGTAGACTCTCATTAAATCAATATCTTTATTGACATCTATTTTTTCAACTTCGGTAGTTTGGGCTGTTATTGTGGTACTTAAAGAAAATAAAAACAGTAGGGCTACTAGTGTAAATGGCTTCATGTGGTTTATGGTAAAAGTTGGTTTCAACTAGATATATAATACTAGGGCGCCAAAAGCATTAAAAATTTGTTACTTAAAAACACGAAGGTGCTATAAGAGGGTTTTACAGCTTTATTATTTTCTTGGTAGTGCTTCCAAAAGCTCCTGTAAAGGTCGTAAACAAAGCACCTCTCCAACTATCTTGTAGCTCAAGGGTAAGAGTGCCGTTTGCTTGGGTTACTTGCCTGGTGTAAAGCTCTTGGCCAAGAATGTTAGTGATGGTTACCCTAAGGGGTCCCTCTACATCTTTAAATGTAAAACGAACACTCTCTCTAGCCGGGTTTGGAAAAGGGCCGGTAATGGTCTGTACCTTAAAATCTGTGGCGCCTAATTCACCCACTTGGATCGTCCAAAAACCCTCTGGGGCAACAATAGGTCTAGATAGGGTTTTTCCAGAGTTTGCCTGTGCCCATATGTAATACTCAACATTGGTTGTTTGCACCGTAATATCTGAACTCCAGATATCATTACTGGTTAAACTCATAGCTGCTTGTTGGTAGGTAGTGGTGCCCACTTCTCTGTAATAAACAGAAGCGTTTGCTATACCGCTATTGTGTTTTATACTTGCCTCTATGGTAATGCTCGTGTTTTCTGGAGCTGATGGTATGGCTTGATGTACAATCCAAAGAGGGTCTGCAACACCAATTGAATGGGTGATGCAATGAATAGCGCCCAAAGAGGAAATTAAATTCTCACCTTGATTGTCTACATCAATACCCACTACATTGTATCCTGGCATTAAATCACGCCACTGAGCTAACGCAGGGTTGTCTACACTTGGCCGGTAGGTAGGTACTAATATTGTTTTATTTACAAACACTGCATTGGTATAGGTTCTGTAATATCCTCCATTGTCTGGGTAATTACCACTGGTACTTGGCGGGGCATCAATCCAGTTTACTTTGTAAGGTGTGCCGAAGCCGGAGACTTCATTGTCCAGGACCTCTTGAATATTTGCCTCTATCTGTGGGCCGTCTGCAACTCCTTGTGGATATCTACTCACCACAAGGGTTTGCTCATCGATAAGTTTCATGTGCATATCGATATGGTTGATTACATCATAGGGAAGGGCCTGCATTTTTATATAATTCTGGATCCCCATATAATCCTCCATGATTTGATCTATTTGGGCTTCTGTTTTTGCAGATACATTGTAGGGGTTTCCTGGCTCGTTTTCTTCTAATATTAGCTCAGAGGCAAAGGCATTTCCCAGCCCATCACTCATATAATTTCCACCTGTATTTACTAAATCATTAGGCGCCGTATCTGTTACATACAATGGAATATCTAAAAGCATTGCATGACCAAAGGGCACCGTGTCATCATTGGGCCTAGGTCTATTGTATATCCAATCTGTAAGCGCTCTGTCTCCAACTTGATTCTCATAAATGGTGTTTCCAGCATAATCACGTATCCAGATGCTATCCCAATCTCTGTCCATGAAAATAACATTGGTTAAATCTATTCCAGCATTGGTTAGTGTATTTGTGACAGCATTTTGATTTTGAGTCGTGATAATAACCTTACATTCTTGAACTCCAGCAGCAACAATTTGAGTTAAAATACCATCATAGTTTGCCTGCCAGGTGATGACCAAATATTCTATTTCCTCCCACTCTGCAGCTGCCCTAACAGGAACACTTGGGGGTGGGGTCATGGTATATTTTGCGAACTGATAGTCTGAAATTATTTGCTTTTCAGTTTCAGTTAAACCCTTTGGTAATTGAGCGCTCACAATAGTGGTGATAAACAAAAGCAATAGGGCAACATACTTGTTTAAAAATATTTTCATGGGTAATTTTTTATAAAAGTCTGAAACTTTTGTGAATTTCAGTAGTAGTAAGGATATTTATGTGAGAATTAAAACTCTAAACTCACATTATTAACAAAGATAAGATAGAAATAACGCTCTATCAATCTCTCTGGCTCCTAAACTCTCCAGATGACTGGTATATACCTGACAATCTATTAGGGTGTAGTTTTGTGTAATACACCAAGCCACCAAATGAGCAAAAGCAATTTTTGAAGTGTCTGTCTTTTTACTAAACATACTCTCTCCACTAAACAGTTTATTCCCAGGCAAATCTATACCATACAGCCCTCCAACTAGTATATCGTTATCCCAAACTTCAATAGACATTGCGCTATTTTGACGGTGCAGTTCTAGATAGCTTTGTTTCATTTGCTGGCTTATCCAGGTGCCCTGTTGCCCGTCTCTTTGCACCTGGGCGCAGGCATCTATGACGTGCTCAAAAGCAGTATTAAAAGTGACCTTGTAAGGGCTTGTGCGAAGTGTTTTTTTAAGCGATTTTGAAAGTTTAAATTCTTTTGGAAATAACACCATTCTTGGATTTGGACTCCACCAAAGGATGGGCTCACCCTGAGAAAACCACGGGAATATACCTTTGCGGTACCCTAGCAATATGCGCTGTGGAGATAAATCACCTCCAAGCGCTACAACACCATTATGATCTGCGGTGGCAGGATCTGGAAACCAATGTGTATGATCAAGTACATGCATCATAATAGCAACAACCCTGCAATATAAACAACCGTGCCAAGAAGCATTAATAAAAGAGTATAGGGCAAAATCTCTCTTGCCTTTAATTTTGTGATTCCTAATAGGGGTAATGCCCAAAAAGGTTGCAGCATATTTGTGATTTGATCTCCGTAAGACAAAGCCATAATAGCTTTTGGCAAGCCAACACCTAATTTTAGAGCAGATTCTATCACAATAGGACCTTGTATGGCCCATTGCCCACCTCCACTTGGCACAAATATATTAACCAGCCCGGCGCTTATGAAAGTAAAAATTGGGAGGGTTTGAGTGGTAGAAATAGAAACAAAAAAGTCTGAAATATCAACAACCATCCCACTTTCTCTCATTATACCCATAATACCAAAATACAGCGGAAATTGAATTAAAATACCCGTTGCTCCTTTTATGGCCTCCTCTAGGGCGTTAAGGAAATTTTTAAAGTTTTTATGCAGTAAAAAAGCCAAGCCCAACATGAAAAAGTTCAACAAATTTGGAGTAATGGAGAGGGTCCCTAAAGCTCCCCAATACCTATAAAAGAATGCTGCCAAAACCAAAAGGCCAAAACCAATACCCAAGACATTAGATTGATCTAACTTTTCTGCACCCCTTAGGTGTGTTTTGTTTGAAACATCAGGGCTGTAAATTGGCAAATTGGTTGGTGTTGTAGGTGCTTTTTTTGCAATAAAAAATAACAGCGTTGGCACCAAGACTAGCAAAATCACAAATAAAGTTAAGTTAAAAGTGCTTAATACTGTTTGGTCAAAGGCGATGCTTTCTGGGAGTTGGGCCTTTAGATTTGCGTCACTAAGACTTGACATTATATCCTGTATATGGCCATTCTCTGCAACTTTTAATGGTGCAGAACCGCTAATGCCTCCATGCCAAATCATGAGCCCCACATATCCAGAGGCGCCCACCAAAGGATAATTAATTGAAAAGCCTCTATTTTGGGCAGATTCTGCAACTTTTCTGGCCAAAATTGCACCAAAAATGAGCCCTAAACCCCAATTAAAAAAAGAAACTATCATGGTGGTTACACTTACCAAAACAACAGCACTTGCCGTAGAATGAACAAATTGGGTGAGTTTTCCAATAAGGGTGTTTAACGGACTACTTAAAACCAAAATATGCCCTAACACTAAAATAAGCATCATTTGGTAGGCAAATACCAGTAAGGCATTGTTCCAAATTCCTTTTTCCCAATAAGATAAAATAGTTAAAAAATGATTGTTTTGGTTAACAGGGCTTGTAAAGAAAAAAGCCAATGAAATGGTGAGTAATGTTAACAATACTGCAATAGCAAAAGGAGATGGCAGTACTTTTTTAAATATATTTTCTATCGATCGTGTAATAGACATGCCGTAAAAATAAACAAATTTAACACCAACACTAGGTCCTTTTTTAGAACTTTTGCACATAAAAAAACGCCCAGAAGTTGATACCTCTGGGCGTTTAAAACATATCCTTTTAGTCTTTAAAAAGGAAGATCGTCGTTGTCTTCCTGGTTTAAATCACTTGCAGGCTCAAATGCGTCTGCAGGAGGCATTGGAGGCATTGCAGGGGCTCCCGCTGCAGCCTGTGGGGCTCCTTCGATTCTCCAACCTTGTATAGAATTGAAATATTTTGTGACATTTGTTTTTGGATCTAACCACTCACGTCCTCTTAGGTTGATGCTTACTTTTACATCTTGTCCCGGTGCATAGCTATTCAACAAATCTGTTTTGTCTTGTACAAACTCAATCATGATATGTTGAGGGTACTGCTCTTCTGTGGTTATTACCAACTCTCTTTTTCTGAAACCGTTGCTGCCAAAAGTTTGAGTTTCTCCAACTAGTTTTACTTTTCCTTCTACTTCCATAATGTTACATTTCCATCATACGCTTTTATTTTTCACGTTAATGGCCATCTTTAAAAATTAATATATCGTTTTAAGTATTTGGTTTCCCTTCAGAAATAATTAGTTAATTTATTGTTTTATAAGCAGCTCCCAAGCACCTTGGGTATCATCCAAAGCTAAGCGTTTTTGAGCCTCTTGTGCCACCTGCTGTGTTACATGTACTATAGCCTGTGCGCCCTGTGGCAACACCTGAACATTTGCCAACATGGCAAGATCATTTCCTGTTAGAAACTTGCTTGTACAAACAACCTTTGGCAATTGGTCAAACCCAATACCAAGAGTAGATAGTGGCTTTGGAACTTCAAACATACCTTCTTTTGCTCTGCCATACCAATTACCGCCCATTCTTGAAACTGCATCCAATTTTACAGGATCTATGTTACCATTTGTATCCAAAATAGCTTCGTCGATATGCATTTTAAGCACTTCACAAATCACCAGGTTTCCTGCTCCCCCTTCTGTTCCTAAAGAGACTACTTCATTTACCTTGCACTCAAACTGTACTGGAGATTCAGCCACTCTAGGAGGCTTAATGGTTTGTGAGGCCAAGGGTGTTAACCCTGCTTTCTCAAACTCATTGACCCCTTTGCCATACTCTGTACTGGAGAGAGACATTTGTTGTACAATATCATAATTTACAATATTTATAACCACCTGTTTTACTTGCAACACATTTTCATAGGTGTGCTTTGTGGTGTTGTCACGACCGCGCCTTGCAGGAGAAAAAATCATGATAGGCGGGTTTGCGCTAAATACATTGAAAAAACTAAACGGCGAAAGATTCACGTTGCCCATCGCATCTATAGTACTGGCAAAGGCAATAGGCCTTGGTGTTACCGCTCCTAACATGTAGCCGTGTAATGCGGCTGTACTTACTGCTTTTGGATCAATGGTTTTCATATATACAAAGATAGCAATTACAGTAGTGTGTAAAAATTTGGTTGTACAATAATATTAACATAATTACATTATATTTATCACAACTTAATGTAGTTCTTCATGCAGCAAAATACATCTATTGTTCGTTGGGTTTTTATAGCAGCTACCGCCATTGTTGTAGGGCTTATTATATGGAATACACTTTCTTTTTTTAAAGAATTAAAAGAAAATGAACGGCAAAAAATGCAAATTTTCGCAGAGGCATTTAAAGAAGTTTCTTCATCTACGATCCTTATAAACGCTAATATTAGTAAAATTTCAACAGAGGCAATACGGCTCAACAGTACAACGCCCATGATTAGCTTTAGTCATGCAGATAGTATCTATAACAGCAAAAACATTGATGAGCGTATTTTAAAATCTCCAAGCAAAAGAGATGCGCTTATTAAAGAATTTAAATCTGAATATAAGCCTCTTGAATTAAAATACGAGGGTAAAATATTTCAGACCGTATACTTTGGTAACTCTCCACTGATTAATAAATTAAAATACTACCCTGCGATACTCATAGTAATACTAATGCTTTTTGTTACTGTAATATACTACTTCAATGAAACGGCAAAATCTTCCATACAAAATAAACTATGGGCTGGTATGGCAAAAGAAACGGCGCATCAAATTGGAACACCTCTATCCTCCTTGGTTGGCTGGACAGAAATACTAAGAAGCGAGAACGTAAATCCAGAGTATATTCTTGAAATGGAAAAAGACATTAAACGCCTAGAGACCATAACAGATCGTTTTTCTAAAGTGGGCTCAAAACCAAAACTGGCCAAAGCAGATATTGTTTCAGAAACGATCTTAGCCTATGATTATTTAAAAAGTAGAAGTTCTAAACTTATACATTTTAAAATAAGCACGCCAACAAGCCCTATTTACGTAAAATTAAACTCCCAATTGTTTGGTTGGACAATTGAAAACCTAGTTAAAAATGGCATTGATGCCATGCGAGGAAAAGGAGACATAGAAGTGATTGTAGAAACAGGTCCTAAAAATGCACTCATTTACATCACAGATACCGGAAAAGGTATTCCAAAGAGGTATCACAAAAGAATCTTTACCACTGGCTTTACCTCAAAAAAAAGAGGGTGGGGCCTTGGGCTCTCCCTGGCAAAACGAATTGTTCATGAATACCACAATGGAAACATTAGAGTTTTAAAAAGCGTTCAAGATAAAGGGACTACCTTTGTAATCTCACTTCCGATTATAGATAACGCATGATCACCACCAACGCGCTTCACGCCGCCCGATTAAACAATAACTGCCCAGAATGTTTTGCAAATGACGGCCTTGAGTTTTCTTTTACTCAAGAGCAAATCACTAAAAAACTCTTTACCAGGGCAGAAAAAAATATTTCAGAAAAACTGTATTGTCATAGCTGTGAAAACACCATTTATCCCGTAAATTGGAATGAGGATATAGAACGGGTGTATAGATATCATAAAAAACAAGCAAAACCCAAGCAAACATCAGTTAAATTGACAAAACTTGGAAAAATAATTGCGCTAGGAACCTTACTTTTTATTAGCCTTGTTATAGTTGTATTTTACCAAATTCCAGTAGCCTAAATAAGGTTGTGTGCAATCTTTTTAGCAAGGGCTTTAAACTCAGTATCACTTTGAGATACTTTGTGCTGAAACGTCATCTGTTTCATATCATTTAAGGGTATTAAATGCACATGTACGTGCGGCACTTCAAGGCCAATAACACTCATCCCTATTCGTTTGCAAGGCACTGTTTTTTCGAGGGCTACTGCTACCTCTCTACTAAATTGCATTAGGTCAAGGTAGAGCTTTTCGGGCATGTCAAAAATCTTGTTGATTTCTTGCTTTGGAACGCATAGGGTATGTCCTTTTGCATTGGGGTTTATGTCTAAAAAGGCAATAAACAGATCGTTCTCTACTATTTTATAGCAAGGAATTTCTTTGTTGATTATATGAGTAAATATACTAGGCATTAATCTCTAGTGATTTCAATTACTTCAAACTTCATAACACCAGCAGGAACTACAACATCAGCAAGATCACCAACCTGGCAGCCTAATAGGCCTTTACCAATTGGAGAATCTACAGAAATTTTACCTGTTTTTAAGTCTGCCTCACTCTGAGCCACCAATTTGTAGGTCATTTGCATGCCATTGGCCGTATTTTTAATTTTCACTGTTGAGTGTATGAGCACCTTAGTCATGTCTAGTTGAGACTCATCAATAACACGGGCATTGGCAACTACTTCTTCTAGTTTACTAATGCGCATTTCCAGCATTCCTTGCGCTTCTTTTGCTGCATCATACTCTGCATTTTCACTCAAATCTCCCTTGTCTCTAGCCTCACCAATATCATTAGAGGCTTTTGGGCGCTCCACATCCTTGAGCTGATTTAGCTCTTCTTTTAATTTTTTTAATCCCTCTAGGGTATAATAGGATACTTTACTCATTTGTAATAATTGTTAAATTATGTTTTGCATAGCTAGGCATCATCTTCAGGCTATGTGTCAAAAAATCCTGCCAAATAGTTTTGATTTGCATCAATAAAGGCAGGAATAGAAAAATCCCATACAGGACGGGATTTGTGTAACAAAGATACTAAAAAATATTTGTTAGCTAATTTTTGTACTTTCGTGAGTCTAAAAATGGTATTGAAAATGAAAAATATTTGTATTGGTATTGGGTTGTTTTTCTTCTTATTAGGGTGTGGTACAGACGAAGATTCTTTGCGTCAATACAACCCTTATTTAATAAACCCTCAGGTTAACATTACCCTAAATCTAAACCTACCTCAATACAATGATCTTAATTTCCCTGGCGGGTCAGCGATAATTACCAGTCAAGGAATACGGGGTATCGTTGTCTACAGATTAAATGAGGATTTATTTACTGCCTTTGAACTCAGTGACCCAAACCACATCCCGAGTGATTGTTCTAGGATGACAATTAATGGCATTGAGGCTACTTGCCCTTGCCCAAATGAGGATAACACATACAATATTGTAACTGGAGAGCATAAAACGATGCCAGCGCTTTATCCTATGCTAGGGTATAGAATAGAGCGCGATGGAAACACCTTGAGAATAACAAATTAATTAATAATTACCTGTTTTACAATCTGTAGATTGTTTGAGGTAATTACTAAAAAGTACATTCCAGCAGTGAGATCACTGACATCTAAACTTTTGCTATCTATACGCTGAGTATTCACTTTTTTTCCAGACATATCAAGAAGCTGAAGGCTGCTTGGAGTTGTTTTTGTTTCTATATAAATAATATCACTACTGGGGTTTGGATACACGCTCACATTATCCTCAGTGTCACTGTTTTCTCCAAGGGCTAATTCGCCCTGTTGATAAACTTTAACGTAATCTATTAGCATGCTAGCCTGGTCAAACCCAGAAGGTATATTTCCTGCAATACCTCCCATAGCCATGTTTAATAACACAAATTGATCCTCATAAAAAGGCCATGTGCTATCATCTTTTACAGCAGGATTATACGTGTAATACCCAACTCCATCCAATAAAAATGTTATTTGATCTGGAGACCAGTTTAGGGAGTATACATGAAAATCATTTTCAAGATCTGAGGCAATAGTACCACCTCCATTTGGATTGCCAGCATAACAGCAAGGCGTGTGTAAAGAACTCTTGATGTAGTTTATATCTTGGTTAGGAAATATCCCGTGTTCCATCATATCTATCTCACCACATGCAGGCCAACTCGTTGTTCCATATTGGGAATCCCAGTAGGCACCATTCTCATTTATATTCTTACCCAGTGTCCAAATAGCAGGCCAAGTACCAGCCCCTACAGGAATTTTAGCGCTAACATCTATCCTACCATAGGTAAATGCAAATTTAGCATTTAACCTAGCAGAGGTGTAATTTTTTGTCAGGCCTTGGTCTGTATAGGTCTCTTGCTTGGCAACAATATGTAACATCCCTGAAGAGTCTACAAAAGAGTTATCTATACGGTTGGTATAATGCTGCTCTTCTCCATTAGCCCAACCAACACCCGGTATAATAACCTGTGTCTGGTGGTGCCATTTAGATGGGTTTACAACTCCTGGAGTTTCAAACTGGTCTTCCCAAACCAACTCAGTATATTCTACATCAACCTGAGGTATTTCTACCTCTGTAGAGCCATCATCAATATTATCGAGTAAATAGGTGCCACCAGAAAAGACGCCGCCATCAATAAAAATAACCAATCTACTATATTCTCCAGTTGCATTTACTGGGGTACCCCCATCGGTTAATACTGCCTGAGAAAAATCAAAAACAACATTATTGGTCCAGCCGCCGCCAGAGGGTATATTTTGAGTAACCTCAACATCAGGGTTCTGGCCATTCTCTAGTTTTATTAATACGGTATGCGCATTAGAATCAAAGCCATAAAAAGACAAAGAAATCGTGTTCTGAAAATCCAAATCAATAGCTCTTTGCAAATCAAGGTAAAAACCTTCCCAAATATTAGAACCACTGTTGCTAAACTGTCCTACATCATTGCTAGGGTCTTGGGGGTCTATATTAAAAGAAAAACTACTACCCAAAAAAGAAGAAAAATTTTCTGAAGGGTCAGAAAAGTCTACGGGCATTTGCTGCCCGAAAGATAGGTGAGAAATAAATAAAAAGACTAAAACTAAATAAGTAGGTGTAGGTTTCATAAAGGGGTGTTTTAAAGTATCAAAGATAATGCATGTAACTAAATAGTTTTTATTATTTGACTATACAAAAGCTATACAAAAAGGTTTTATTAGTTTTTTATTAGGTGGGTCACTACAACACAGATTAATTGGCATTGTTTTTTAAAACAGAAAAAGATCCAAAAATAAAATTTATTCTTGGATCTTTAATTTGACTAGTTTTTAAAATACTAAAAACAGTAAGAAATCAATAATTACTCATACTCTGTTAATTAAAAGGTTAAAGTAGCGCCCAACAAAAAGTTGATTCCTGCTTGTGGGTAAAACCCAGCCCCTTCTATGGTGGTTACAGTTCCTGGTGTAGAGAAATCATCATCATAGGTATAAAAATATCCATTTGAAATATACTTGACATCAAAAATGTTATTCACCAACCCTTGCAACACCAAAGATTTTGCAAAAGACAGTTTTGTAATGGTGTAGTTTATAGAAAAATCATTTAAAAAATAGGCGTCTAGCTTAGATGTTTGGCTGTCAATATTACCCAGGTACTGCTGGCCAACATATTTTGAAAGCAATGCTACTTGAAGGTTTTTTGTAGGGCTGTACTCCACACTATTTCCTGCAATAAAGGAAGGAGAATATGAAATATTGGTAGTGCCTAAATTTACTAACTCACCATCTCTAGAGGTTACAAAATCTTTATTTTTATTGCTACTCAAGGCTACATTAGGTCTTACATGTAATTGCTTTAAAACCTTAAAATCTGCCTCAACTTCAAGTCCTGCTCTGTAGCTATTACCACTAGTTTCTCTTATAAATCCTCCAGTATCATCAAGCTGGCCGGTGAGCACCAGTTGGTCTTTGTAGTCCATGAAGTAGAGGTTGGCACTTAAGGTGTTGTTTTTACCTGTAAAGCGCCATCCTAGCTCATAATCATCTAATATTTCTGGGGTAAAGACCCCTTGCTCAAAGTCACTGCGCCTAGGTTCTCTGCTTGCTCTACCATAAGAAACATACAATTGATTGTCCTGGTTTAAAGAGTACGTAGCACCAAATTTTGGGTTAAAAAATGCATACTGCTCATCTACTACCATATTCACTTTATCACTGGTTAAACCAGCAGTTTTATAATTTACAACACGCAGTTGCAAATCACCAAAGACAGACAAAGAGTTGTTTATCTTATAACTTGCCTTAGAAAATGTAGTAAACTCGTTCTTATCTCCCGTACCATCATAATAGCGATCTCCCAGATTGGCACCTGTAAAATTAGTTGCCCAAATTACCTCTCCAAAATGAAGCCCCTGATAATAGCTGTAGAAAACTCCTGTAGTAGTGTCCCAGTTTTCATCTTTATAATTTGCATTTGCGCTTAAGGCATAAAAATTATTCTCCAACCAACGACGCCTCACCAAATCAGATTCGGAAGTCGTCTCTCCGTCTATGGTAATGGGTAATAAACCATGAAAATCAAGATTTGCATCTTCTTTATATTCCTCATAAAACCCGCTTCCTTTTGTATAGTTAAGGGTAGCACTTGTGCTCCAATTATTGTTATAGCGCTCATTCCAGATAAGTTGGTAATGATCTTGGTCATAATCATCTACTTGATTTTGGTGAAAACGAACCGTTCCATCTTCGTCGGTATACATCCCTGCAGGGTTAAACGTAGGATTGGTTTCTACGGTTTGCTCATCTACTCCAAACCATGACTGGTAGGTGATCTCTCTACCTCCAAAAACGAGTGCTTTTATAAAAGTATTGTCTGTTTTATAGGACCCCTGTAAAAAATAAGATTTTAAATCGCTAGAGGCTCTATCTATATTGCCATCACTGCTAATATTTGAGACTCTTCCAGAGATTTCAACGCGGTCGTTTAACAAGCCGGTAGAAAACTTCACACTGTGCTTTCTGGTATCAAAAGAGCCGTAGCTATTTGCAATTTGAGCAAAACCTTCTTTACTGGAGCGGTCTGTCTCAATGTTTAAACTTGCACCAAAAGATCCAGACCCATTGGTAGAGGTACCAACACCTCTTTGTAGCTGTAGGCTTTCTATAGATGAGGCAAAATCCGGGAGGTTTACCCAAAAAGTACCTTGGCTTTCGCTATCGTTATAGGGTATCCCGTTAATGGTAACATTAACCCGAGTAGCATCACTCCCTCTAACCCTAATACCAGTATAACCAACTCCTGCACCAGCATCACTTGTGGTTACTACTCCTGGTAGATAATTAAGTAATACCGGAACGTCTTGTCCTAGATTTCGTTTGGCTAGATCCTGTTTTGTAAGGTTGCTGTGGGTAATTGGAGAATCTGCACCTACTCTCACACCATTGAGGTATACCTGTTCAAGGGCTTGAATTTTTGTAGTGTCTTGGAGTCTTTCTTGTGCCTGAAGGATTCCTGCACTGAGTAAAAAAATAAACGCATAATATTTCATTCGTACTGTTTTTTTGACGAATAAAAGGGGTAATTATTCTTATTAAATAATCATTTTTTGAATTAGCGCAATCAAGGACAATACAGAATGTTCTCGATAAAGTACATCTCGACCGCACTAAAAGCTTTCGTTTTATTCCTAAACAGCATTACCTGTTCTAGGTTCCATGGGTATAATCTCAGCCAATATAATGCGTATTATTTCAAAAAACAATTTTTGAAACTTACATCAATTAGCACCCCTTTGAGATGTGGTACAAAAATACTTTTATTTTCACTATTAAATAACAATTCCAATAAAATAAAATAAAATATTACTGCAAGGAGGGTGGTTTTCTATTTGCTTTTTTAAGCGCATTCTTTTTTTTGGACACAATGCGTTTTTCAATGGCATTTTTTGATGGCCTTGATTTTTTTCTACTCTTGGCAACGCGGAGGCTTTTTTCAAGAAGCTTAAAAAGACGGGCTATTGCTAAGGCTTTATTTCTGTGTTGGCTCCTAGATTCGCTGCAGGTTATGGTGAGTATCCCGTCTTGAGAAATACGAGATTTTAATTTCTCAAGTAAGCGCTGTTTTTCTAAAGGGGTAAAGATCTGGGAGGAAGTAATAGTAAAACTAATAACTGCCTTACTAGCGGTTTTATTAACGTGTTGCCCACCAGGGCCGCTGCTTCTTACTGCTTTAAAGGAAATCTCTTTTAAAAGTTTTTCGCTGTCCATCAGGCGGTGGGTTGATGGGATGGATCTAATAAATCGTTTACATTCTTTACGGGGCTAAACGTTAAAAGTGGTACTTCTACAAAAATAGTATTCCAATTTGCCATGGCGCCATTCCATAAACCGGGGGCTTCCAAAGCTTTTATAGGAGTGCCTTCAACTGTTTTGTCTGAAATAAAACAAGCCAAAGGATCTACATAATGAGTTAGGTTGTATTTCTCTCCTCTAAAATCTCGTGTACCACATACCAAATCTACAGGATTAAAATGTGTAGCACCATTCACAATTGAGGCTTGCTTTGGGTCTGAAATATCTATTTGAGACAGCTCAACAATCTGAAGAGATAGTTGCCCTTCTTTGTTTTTTACCCAAAAAGGACCACCGCCTGAGGCTCCCGTATTTTTAACAACACCACACACCCTAATAGGTCTGTTTAAAACCTCTGCAATACCTGCCTTGGTCTGAGGCATTTCTTTAATCAGTAACTCTTTCCATAAAAAAGCTTTCATTTCGCTGAGCTTCTCTTGTGTGATTTGATCATTCACAATACTATCTAGATATCCAAATATTTTATGTTGTAGCTGTAAAAGTCTCCCGGCTAACATCTTTTTATTTAAAGCAACAGCATCAATGTGGTTCTCTACCGTAACATTGTCTATGTTTTTTATGAAAATAAGATCTGCATCTACTTCGTTTAAGTTTTTGATAAGCGATCCATGGCCTGAAGGTCTAAAAACTAGATCTCCCTCTTTATTTTTAAAAGGTTTATTTTTTAAATCTACCGCAATGGTATCTGTACTTGAATCTTGGAAAGAATAGGAAATTCTTACCTCTACTTTGGTCTTTCTAATAATTCTATTTTTGACCCTCTCAAAGCTTTCTTTGAAAAGTTGTAAGTGCTCTTCAGAAAAGGTAAAATGCAAATGCGCTACCCCGTCTACTGCTGCATACTGTGTTGCCTCAAACAATTGTTCTTCAAATGCAGTTCTGGTATACTTTGCATATTTATGAAAAGGAATAAGGCCCTTAGGGAACCCTCCGTAATTAAGATGGTTTTTACTTAGCATTAAAGTTACAAAACTATTGATTCGATAGCCTTTTTTTGACTTCTTGTACTCTGGCCTATGGCTTCTAATTTCTTTTTGCACTAAAGAGGTGAAAGGAAAATACTTAATGTTGTCAATAAAGGTTTTTAACGAATCTAATGGATTTGACTTTAGGTAAGGAGTGAGTTTTTCTTGATCTGGATTATAGTTGTCCAAAAATGTGTGCAGAAACTTAAACATTCTTGTAGCTGCGCCGCTGGCGGGCACAAATTTTACAATATCCTTTTGCTCTTTTTGGGCATCATAATACCCAGCCAATTGTTTTTGAGTAGCCACGTCATACACCTGAACTCCATTATCAATACCTGCATGTCTTGTAATATGAGTAAATGGAGCGCCATCACGGAATATTTGAAGTTGTTTTTTAATCTCTTTCTCTGTGAGGCCGTGAGATAGTATTTGGTCAAGTTCTTGGGGTATGAACATCTATTACTTGTGTTTAATTAATGTATTTATAATATCAATAGAGTTGGCCAAACGCTCTTGTTTTGATCCTTCCAAAATAGTGTAAGGAGTCTTGTTTTTTATTAATTGTTGCTCAAAAATACGAAACATTTTGTCTCTATCATTAGGGCTATCTCTTAAGTTATCTTTCTCCCAAGGTATGTCTACATTGGTAAGAAAATAATAATCATACTGGTGTAGTTGGCTTGCCTCTAAAATTTGAGCGGGGCACCACCCATTGTAATAATACTCGCAATAGGTTTTTATTTGCAACATGTTGGTGTCTAGTAAAAGCAGTTTTTCTGTCTGGCTAGCAAGTTTGTTTTCATCTGTGATATGTCCTCTGGCAATGGGAAGCAGGTCTTTTTTTTCTATGGTTTTTTTTGATTTTTGCCATTTTAATTCTAAATAGGTGCGCATGTATTCTGGCACCCACTTAGCATTAAAGTGTGCTGCCAGTTGTGTTGCTAGAGTTGTTTTCCCTGAAGATTCAGGACCAAACAACACAATCTTTAAGCAACTGCTTGGATTTTGTTTAAGTGCTTTTTCCATGCTAAATAGCCATAAATAGCTATGATTGTTAATACAAAATATAGAATACTACTAAAAGTAAGGCCTTTGTAAAAATACAGCGGTACGGTAATAATATCTCCTATAATCCAATATATCCAGTTTTCAATTTTACGTTTTGCCATGAGCCACATTGCTACAAAAAATATTCCTGTGGTTAATGTGTCAAGATACGAGCTCCAGTGATTGAATTTATCAAAAAAAGTATATACCAAAAACACAAAAACAACTGTTATAATAAAAATTCCTAAAGAAATTAAATGTTCCTTAGGGGAGGCGCGACTAATGGGTGTATCTGGAAGATCATCACCATTACGTGTCCAAATATACCAACCATATATACTCATAATGAAATAATATCCATTAATTAACATATCACCCAACAAGCCCCATTTTAATAACAGATACACAAAAATAGCGGTGCAAATCATCCCTGTAGGGAATACCAATACATTGTTTTTTTTAGCGTACACAACAGAGGCAACGGTAAAGAGTGCCGCTACCAATTCTAGCACAATATCTAAAGTGTGATAGCCGGCATATTGAGAAAAAAGAAAATCAAAAATTTGGCTCATAGTCACTTCTGTCTGATTTTACAATTTTAATATACATTAAGCCGCCTTCTACCCCTTGCAGGGCAGCCTTAATTTCTTTTTGCAACATACACATAACCTCATCATATGCTCCATAGACTTGAGTACTCAATGGGTTTTCTAAAACAGTAAACCCAGATGCTCTTAGCCTTTTAATAAAGGATATTATTTCGGGTTCATAGGAATCTTGTAACGGTGTAAAGGTAAGTTCTACTGAAATATGCATGACATTTAGATTATTGTTGTAAAGATAGTATTTTGGTATGGGCCATAAAAAATAATAAAATCAAAAAAAGGTGTAAAGTGCTTGAATAGTTTTTCTAAAAATTAATGATTAAACTTTAAGATGTGTTAAACTGCAATAGCATATACTAGTGTAAACCCTTCAAATTCTTGGAAGTATACATCGTAGGTTTCACTCCTGTTAGCTATGTGTATCTTAGCAAAGGTTGATGGGTCCTCAAGTTTAAAATCTTCAACAGAAATATGTTCTAGAAAACTAATCCCAGGATGGGCAAAGCTTTTGTAAACGGCCTCTTTGGTTCCCCAAACAATGGTAAGTTTCCGCATCATAGCGTCCTGGCTGGCTAAGGGGCTATACTCCTGTAGGGTTGTAAATTTATGTGCAATCTTTAAAATTTTAGGGCGCTGCTTTTCTATATCAATACCCACGGGATAATCACTAATAATAATTGCAGAAAAAATATAAGAATGGGAGATTGAAATATATGTTCCATCTGCCAGGTGAGGCTTGCCGTTTTGATCATAACTTAAATCAAAATCTGTATATCCAACATAGGCTAAAAGGTGGCGTATACTCATAAACCCACGACGATGCAAATCGCTTTTCATGCTATCAACACGTGCTTGGCAATGGGTTGTGAGTTGTATGTTTTTACTCAATACATCAAAGGGCTCTTCTATCTTCCAAATCAGCAGCTTAGTGGTGGGATTAAATGTTATAGTTTTGTAAAGAGGCATTAGACTTTGATTGGTTTTGTGTATTTTTACATTCGAAATTTTCAGTATAAATACCATTACAAAGTAATAAATATATTAATAAGTTCTCTGCCATGGTAGAGATAAAAAATTACATTTTTTATGTCAACAAACAAACTCCCGTATACACCCAATAAAGTAAAAGATATCTCCCTTGCAGATTGGGGCCGCAAAGAAATTATTCTAGCCGAAGCAGAGATGCCAGGGCTAATGGCTTTGCGAGAAGAGTATAAAGATGAGCAGCCTCTAAAAGGTGCTCGTATTGCAGGTTGCCTGCACATGACAATTCAGACGGCTGTACTTATTGAAACCTTGCAAGCCCTTGGTGCAGAAGTTACCTGGAGCTCATGTAATATTTTCTCTACACAAGACCAAGCTGCTGCTGCTATCGCTGCTGCAGGAACGGCTGTATATGCCTGGAAAGGTATGAACGAACAAGAGTTTGAGTGGTGTATCGAGCAAACGCTTTTCTTTGGAGAAGACAGAAAGCCACTGAACATGATTTTGGATGATGGTGGAGATTTAACCAACATGGTTCTTGACACGTACCCAGAACTAGCCGCTGGTATTAACGGTCTTTCTGAGGAAACTACAACAGGAGTGCACCGCTTGTATGAGCGTGTTAAAAACGCAACCCTTCCTATGCCTGCCATTAACATTAATGACAGTGTTACCAAATCTAAATTTGATAACAAATACGGTTGTAGAGAGAGTGCGGTAGATGCTGTACGTCGTGCTACAGATATAATGTTGGCTGGTAAAAGAGTTGTGGTTTGTGGATATGGTGATGTTGGTAAAGGTACTGCCGCTTCTTTTAAAGGAGCAGGATCTATTGTTACCGTTACCGAGATTGACCCAATCTGTGCCCTTCAAGCTGCCATGGACGGTTTTGAGGTAAAGAAACTAGAAACTGTAGTTGCAACTGCAGATATTGTTATTACAACAACAGGTAATAAGGCTATTGTACGCCAGGAACACTTTCAAGAAATGAAAGATAAAACCATTGTATGTAATATTGGTCATTTTGATAATGAGATTGATGTGCCATGGCTTAACAACAACGCTGTTAAAGATGAAATAAAGCCACAGGTTGATAAGTATACATTTAACGGTAAAGACATTATCCTTCTTGCAGAAGGCCGTTTGGTAAATCTTGGTTGTGCAACAGGTCATCCTAGTTTTGTAATGAGTAACTCATTTACAAACCAGACACTAGCGCAAATAGAATTATGGAACCACGCTGACAAATATGGCAACGAGGTATACATGTTACCAAAGCATCTTGATGAAAAAGTAGCGCGTTTACACTTAGCTAAAATTGGTGTAGAACTTACAGAGCTAAAACAAGACCAAGCAGAATATATTGGTGTTACCGTTGAGGGGCCTTTCAAGCCAGAATATTACAGATACTAATTTGGAACCATAATTTCTTCGGAAATTTTAAAACTCAAAAAACCCTTGCAACTATTCTTGCAAGGGTTTTTTTATGAGGCTTTGTTTTCTAAAGATGTAACTCATCCACACGGGGTCATTCTCTCCAGAGACTACCGCTTTTCTATCAACAAACTCCCAATGGTGTTGATTCATGTAGTTGAGTAATTGCGAGGTGCCTTTTAGTTTTTCTATGGCTTTACTTGTAATTATTTTCCCTTCCAAAGAAGGTTGAGCTTCTACGCGTATGCGCTTTATTACTCCTCGATTATTGGCTTTCTGGACTACAATAACTTCTAAAAAATCATAGTATGTATGTTGTTGGGCTTGAGCCGAAGTGCCGGCAGTAAAAAGTATCGTTACAATTGTAAGTAGCAAAATATTGATCTTCATAGAAAGGTGTCTTTAAGGGTATAAGATATAATTTATTCCCTTTAAAAAAAGCCGCTCATAAAAAAAGCCTTAAATCATTTAATGATTTAAGGCTTTATAGTAAGGTAGACAATCTACTAAGCTTGTGCCACAGGGACGATGCTTACATATGATCTGTTGTCTTTCTTTTTAGTGAATTTCACAACACCATCCACTCTTGCGTGAAGGGTGTGGTCTTTTCCACCATATACATTCTCACCTGGGTGATGTGTATTACCTCTTTGTCTTACGATGATGTTCCCTGCAATGGCAGCTTGTCCACCAAATATCTTAACGCCTAGACGTTTTGATTCTGATTCTCTACCATTTTTAGAACTACCAACTCCTTTTTTATGTGCCATTTTGTTTGGTTTTAAAGATTAACTTAAAGCGGCAATTAACTCAGCTTTCTTCATAGAAGTATAGCCTGTAATTCCTTTTTGCTTTGCCATTGCTTTCAGCTCAGCAACCGTATTAGAGGAAACATCCTTAGATGCAGTTTCTTGCTTTTTAGCAGCAGGCTTTTCAGCTTTTGGTGCTGCAGCTTTTGCTTTTTTAGCAGGAGACGCTTTTTTTGCTCCAGAGGCTACAATACTTTCAATTACAATTTGTGTAAGAGATTGTCTGTGACCGTTCTTTACTCTGTATCCTTTTCTTCTTTTCTTCTTGAAAACAATAACTTTATCACCTTTAAGGTGCTTAATGATTTTTGCTCCTACTTGAGCTCCATCGATAGCCGGGGCGCCAACAGTAACTTTATCACCTTCACTTAGCATTAACACATTATCGAAAGAAACTGATGCTCCTTCTTCTGCTGCTAAACGATGTACAAAGACTTTTTGATCTTTTGCAACTTTAAATTGCTGCCCTGCTATTTCTACAATTGCGAACATAGCGTTTCGTTTATTTATTAATTAATAATTCCGCTTCATTTTAAAGCGGTTGCAAATATAATTGTAATTCCTCTAAAAACAAACACTTTATTTGCTAAAATTTCACTGCCAAATCTTACAAGACAAGACAATAGCAAAAAAATAACTTTTACCCTTTATCTTGGAGCTATAAATCATTTCCTATTAGTCAATAAAACCCCTAATAAAATAAAAGCGGTAGCCCCTGCTTGAAAAATTGTAAAGCGCTCTCCGTCTAGCAGGCCCCATAAAAGCGCAACAACAGGAATAGTGTATGTTACTGAGGTAGCAAATACGGGTGTACTTAATTGCACGAGTTTATTGAACACCACCTTAGCCACACCTGTACCAACAATTGACAAGATAACCAAATACCCCAAGGATATGTGCAAGGCCGTGTTGTCTATAAATTCTAGCTGGAAGAAACCAGAAAAAACAAGCACTAAAAAAGAAGGGATTAGCAGTATAATAAAGTTTCCTGCAGCAATAGCCATAGGCGGTATTTCTTGAAGATACCTCTTAATAATATTTACATTTAATGCATAACAAACAGAGGCCGCCAGAACCAAAGTACTGTACCAATAGTTTTGGTTAGGATTAACATCTGCCCCAGTCCATATAAGCAACAGGCTTCCTACAAGACCTATAATGACTCCAATTAATTGGTTTTTGGAGAACACAATCTTAAACAATACAGCCCCCAAGATTAAAGTAACAATAGGTGTGGTAGAGTTTAAAATTGAAGCCACAGCGCTGTCAATCTGGGTCTCTGCAAAGGCAAATAGAAATGCAGGAATAAAAGTACCTAGAAATCCAGATACAACGATCCATTTCCATTCGTGTTTTCGTATTTTTTTTAAAGACCTAAACCCAATAAGCAACAAAAAAATAGCTGCAAATAAAGTACGTAAAGCGCCCAACTGCAAAGGAGTTAAACCTACCAATGCCTTTTTAATCAATATAAAAGAACTCCCCCAAACCACAGAGAGAATTATTAAATACAACCATTTTTTATCTATCCCTTTCATAACAACAAAGGTGAGACTAAATATTGAGGTTTAGATATTAGGGAATTATAAATAAAACCTAAAAATAAGTCTTACTTCCACTCCAGGGTTTCCATAAGATGCATGATGTCTTCACGCAAATAAACAACCGCTGGGTAAATCGAGTCAAAGTTTGGTTTGACATCAAAATACAAGGACCCTGTAACAAAGTTTTGAAGACTGTCTGTTAGGTAAAAATGAGATTGAGATGCCGCATTTCCATTGATACTATAAAATACACCATAGGTATTATGGTCTTTATTTTCAAAAAGTTTTTCTGGAATACTTATGGCTATTCTATCATGATTATAAGCTAATTTTTGCGCATCATACAACAAGGAGTCTAAATTATTATTGCGCACTTTTTGATAGGTAATATATACCGCAGCTTTCATATCAGGGTAACTAAGTCTAACACCACAATTTCTTGTCTTTACAAGCGAGGCCTGGTTATTAACATCAAAATCATAGTCACAGTTAGTTTGTGATTTTTTATAAACTGCTCTTGGATAGTCAAGACGCAATTTTGCGTTTGGCTTAACAAGTACATCATCATTACATGCCACAACAAGCAAACAACATAAAAAGAGGATATAGTTTTTCATTAGGCTTTAGGAAGTATGGATAGTTTTATTTGTTTGATGCGTTTGTTTTCGAAGGCTTCAATAGTAAACAGATAGTCGTGATAGGTTAGCACGTCATTTTGTTTTGGAAAGCCTTTGGATATTTCCAATAAAAAACCAGCCAATGTTTCTGCTTCTCCTTTTTGATCCTCAAAAACAGTAAAATCTTCAAGACCAATTGCCTTATAGAAATCTTTTAAAGGTGTCTTGCCTTCAAAGACATAATTATTTTCGTCTAATTTAGAGAATATTAAATCTTGGTCATCAAACTCATCACTAATCTCCCCTACAATTTCTTCTATAATATCTTCAAGAGAAATAAGACCACTTGTACCTCCATACTCATCTACAACAATGGCCAAGTGCATTTTCATTTTCTTAAACTCATTTAATAAATCATCTAGTTTTTTGTTTTCTGGGACAAAATAAGGAGCTCTTATAAGGGAGTTCCAATCCAGAGTTTTGGCATCTATATGAGGAATTAAATCTTTTACATATAAAATTCCTGTAATGGTATCTACATTATCTTTATACACCGGAATACGCGAGTAGCCATTTTCTATAATTAAAGGCAAAATCTCATCATAGGGCAGCTCCTTGTCAAGGGCGAAGATATCCATCCTGTTTTTCATGACCTGTTTGGTGTCTGTTGTTCCAAAAGTGACAATACCCTGGAGTATCTTTTGCTCTTCGGTAGTGGTCTCTTTTTGATCTGTAAGCTCAAGAGCTTGTGATAATTGACCTACAGAAATGTTTGCTTTTTGTTTTCCAAATTTCTCTTGGATAGAAACCGTAATAGCCTGCATAGGAACGCTTAAAGGAGTACATAATACATCTAGCACCTTTAGAGGTAATGCCATAAAGGTTGCAAAACTAAGACTGTTTCTACTGGCATAAACCTTGGGTAAAATTTCACCAAAAAGTAAAATCAAGAACGTAACCACACCCACCTCTACCACAAAACGAATATTAACACCAAAATACACCTGGTTTAAACCCGCAAACCATATCTGCCCTAGGCTATCAAAGAGCAGTACAATAGCAATATTAATAAAGTTATTGGCCACTAGAATGGTTGCCAATAATTTCTTGGGTTTTTCTAATAGTAAGGAAACTGTTTTGGTTTTTCTTGAGGCTTTGCTCTCTGGTCCTATTTCAAAATCTGATGGGGTTAAAGAAAAAAATGCTACTTCTGCACCAGAGATAAGAGCAGAGAATAAAAGGAGTATTAAAAGCACAGCAATGCTCGCAATAAAAGGGCCATCTATAAGCGTTAAAAATAATAAACTGGGAGGTTCTATATCCAAAATAGTTGGGTTGGTTACTGCTTAAAAGGGCAAATCGTCCTCTTGACTCTGGGGAGCTTGCACGGGGGTACTCTCTGGAGCTTGAGCCGCTGGAGCTGCTGCTGGCTCTTGCGAGGTGCCGCCCTCTGCTTTGGGAGTTAAAAAGGTAAACTCTGTACACTGTATCTCTGTAGAGTAGCGGTCTAGCCCTTTTTCATCTTGCCACTTACGGGTTTTTAAACGTCCTTCTATATATACCTTGTCTCCTTTTTTGAGATACTTTTCACACACCTCAGCTGCTTTATTACGCACCACGATGTTGTGCCATTCTGTATTATTTACTCGCTCACCGGTAGAGCGGTTGGTGTAGGTCTCATTTGTAGCTAAAGGAAAACGGCCAATGCTGTTTCCTCCTTCAAAATAATGCATTTTTACTTCATCACCTGTATGTCCTATCAACATTACTTTATTTATTGTGCCGCTCATGTGTTATTTGTTTTAAGTATTCAAAGGTACTTTTTGAAAACTAAATATAGGTAAAAAAACCATTTATTTAAAGCCCTCAAATTCTGAAATAAAGTTACTTATCAACACCGGCACTGCATAGGTGTCAATCTTATCTATGGGGAGTCCTTGGGGTAATTTACTTTTAGTTTGAGCAATCCAAAACCGCGTGTAAAGGTGCTGGTGAGAAAGCTTATGTATTACCGCTTTTTCTTTATAAAGCGTAAGGGTGTCAATACCATATAATGCTGAAATCTGATTAAATTGTAATTCTTCCCGCAACTCAAACTCATCTACCAATTGTGGTGTCTCCACCAACGGGAACTGATATAATTGCTGCCAAATTCCTTTATCTGTACGCTGTTGCAATACGGTATTTTGGTCTTCAGAAAGTAGGACGATATAATTAAAATAACGCTTCTTTACTTTTAGTTTTTTCAATTTAACCGGAAGCACGCTTACTTGTTTGTTTTTATATGCATCACATTTGTATTGAAATAAACACTGTTCGCAGTTAGGGTTTTGAGGCACGCAAAAACGAGCTCCAAACTCCATCAAGGCCTGGTTATACGTTCCTGGCTGGGAAGTATCCAGTAATTGTTGCGCTAAGGCTTTAAAGTCTTTAACTCCTTGAGTGGTGTTAATAGGCGTAGAGATTCCAAAAATCCGTGATAATACCCGGTACACATTTCCATCGACCACAGCGGTGGGCAAATCAAAACAAATTGATCCAACAGCGCTGGCAGTGTAATCTCCAACACCTTTTAACTCAAGAAGTCCATTATAGGTTGCTGGAAATATTCCGTCCAACTCATTGGCTACATATTTGGCTGCTATGTGCAAGTTTCTTGCCCTTGAATAATACCCAAGGCCTTGCCATAGTTTTAACACCTTTGCTTGAGGGGCATCAGCAAGAGATTTCACATCCCCAAAAGCACTTGTAAATGCCAAATAATATGGGGTTCCTTGTGCCACACGAGTTTGTTGCAAAATGATTTCGGATAACCAAATAAAATAAGGGTCTTTAGTGCTTCTCCAGGGGAGATCCCGTTTGTTGTCTAAGTACCAATCAATGAGATTTTTAGCAAAAAAATCCAAAGTTTCTTTCATATCACAAAGGTAGCTTTTATGTAATTATATTTTAATGCATTACGTTTTGATATATTGATTTTAAAATTCTTATATTTGCCGTCTTGAAAATTTATTACTTACATAAAAAAAGAAACACATGACTAAAGCAGATATTGTAGCTAAAATTTCAGATAAACTAGGAATGGAAAAAGGAGATGTTCAAGCTACTGTAGAAACATTTATGAACGAGGTAAAAACTTCATTAGAAGGTGGAGACAATGTTTACCTTAGAGGTTTTGGAAGCTTTATTATCAAGACTAGAGCAGAAAAAACTGGACGTAATATTTCAAAAAATACTACGATTAAAATACCAGCACACAACATACCAGCTTTTAAGCCGGCAAAAGTATTTGTTGAGAGTGTAAAAACAAACGTTGAAGTAAAATAATATTAATTGCCTTATTTTTAGGGCTCCATAAAACTATCAAATATGCCAAGTGGTAAAAAAAGAAAAAGACATAAGATAGCTACGCACAAGCGTAAGAAGAGAAGTCGCTCTAACCGTCACAAGAAAAAGTAGTTATAAACTACTTTTCCTTTTAAGTACCTACAGGGTTTTCAATAATGTCCTGTAGTTAAGTTCTTTGAAAATGAAATACTAGTAGTATAAATTATCTTTTATTATACTAGCATTTCTTCGGGTTTTTTCTGATATTTAATGAAAATTAGACTTCAGAATTACAATAAAACCTGTGACAATTATTGTTTAATCCATCTGTTGGAGGCAAACGGCAATAGTGCCCTTGCCAATAGCGGATATAAATTAATGTAACGTGAACTACGAATTATTTATTAGATCCAGTTCACAAGAAGTTGATTTTGCTCTTTTAAAAGATGGAAGACTCATCGAGCTAAATAAAGAAGAAGAGGCAAACAATTTTGCAGTTGGAGATGTATTTCTCGCTAAAATTCGCAAAAGTATGCCAGGTCTTAACGCCGCATTTGTCAATGTTGGTTATGAAAAAGATGGTTTTTTACACTATCATGATCTAGGACCTAAAGTAGCTTCTTTGTTGAAGTTTGTAAAACGTGTAAGCACAGGTAAACTTAAAGAGTATTCTTTAAAAGATTTCCCATTTGAAAAAGAGATTGATAAAAATGGAGGCATTAACAGTGCCATTAAATCCAATCAATCTATTCTGGTACAAGTAGTAAAAGAACCCATTTCCACAAAAGGACCACGTATAAGCAGTGAGCTATCTATAGCTGGCCGTTATATTGTTTTGGTTCCTTTTTCTGATCGTATTTCTGTTTCTCAAAAAATAGAAAGTCGTGAAGAAAAAGACAGGTTAAAACGCTTAATTACAAGCATAAGACCTAAAGGATTTGGTGTTATTATACGCACAGTAGCAGAAGGCAAAAAAGTAGCAGAACTGGATAAAGACTTACAAAGTCTAGTAGATCGCTGGACGGCGATGTGCAAAAAGCTACAAGGTGCTCACCACCCAAGTAAGGTGCTAAGTGAGTTAAATAGGGGTGCCTCTATGATACGAGATGTCTTTAATGACCAATTCTCGGCCATTCATATTGATGATGAAACTCTATATTTACAAATAAAAGATTATGTGCAAGAAATTGCACCAGGTAAAGAAAGTATCGTTAAGTTTTATGATTCAAAAATACCTATGTATGAAAAACATGGTATTGAAAGACAAATTAAAACAAGCTTTGGTAGAACTGTTTCAAGCTCCAAAGGAACCTATTTGGTGATTGAACATACAGAAGCCATGCACGTTATAGACGTGAATAGTGGTAACCGTAGTACAAAAAGCAAAAACCAAGAAGAAACTGCCCTAGAGGTTAATATTATTGCTGCCAGTGAGGTAGCAAGACAATTACGTCTTAGGGATATGGGAGGAATTATTGTGGTAGACTTTATTGACATGGCAAATGCTGCCAATCGTAAAAAGCTGTTTGATCATCTTCGTGAGGAAATGAAAAATGACAGAGCAAAACACAAAATTCTACCTCCAAGTAAATTCGGGTTGATACAAATTACCCGCCAACGCGTTAGGCCAGAAATGAATATCAAAACCAGTGAACAAGCCCCAGGGGGTGAGATTGGTGAGATAGAAGCGCCAATTGTGGTGGTACAAAAGATTACCGAGGAGCTCAAAAGGCTTTTCAAAAAAGACTATAAGGATATAACATTAAGTACACATCCTTTTATAGCAGCCTTTTTAAAAGAAGGTTTTCCATCTATGCGCCATAAGTGGTTTGTGGAGCATAAAAAATGGGTGAAAATAGAACCAAGAGATGCTTACACGTATCTAGAATATCACTTCTTTGACAAGAACGGTGATAGACTAAAATAACCATAACCCTCCTTTGCTAGCAAAGGAGGGTTTTTTTTTGCTTTAAAAGTTTTCTTCTAGCTTTAAAAAAGAGATGCGCCAATCTTTTTAAGTGTATTTTTGAATCCCGCAATGAATTTCACTCACAAAACATATACCCTGCAGCAGGCAAAAAGAAGTATTGAAAAATACTGCGTCTACCAAGAGCGTTGCCATCAAGAAGTAAGTAAAAAGCTACGAGAGATGCGCATGATCCCGCAGGCCATAGACGAAATTATTGGACATTTACTACAGCATAATTTTTTAAATGAAACTAGGTTCGCTCAGGCCTTTGCTCGTGGAAAATTTAGACAAAAAAAATGGGGGAGAATTAGAATTACCCGAGAATTAAAAATGCGTAATATCTCTGCTTATAATCTCAAATTGGCCCTAAAAGAAATCCCAGAAAACGAATATCTAGATACTTTTGATACTTTATTTGAAAAAAGAGTTGCCCAACTCTCTGGAGAAACCGATGGACAAAAAAAGCGAAAAAAAATAGCAGATTACCTCCTGTATCGTGGGTGGGAATCTGCTATGATTTTTGAAAGGATTCGAGACCTTACAAAAAATTAATTATAAACTATTGTTTTGCCTTTGCTTTGGCAAGTTCGTTACGTTCTATTTTATGATCTGGACGGGTCCACTTTGGCTTTTCTCCTTCAAAAATAGAATTAGCTCCCGCAAAGAAACACATTGCTTGTCCCTCACGAGACATTTTACAGCTACGAACTTTTATTTATCATACTTGCTATAGCATAGCTTTGTATGTTGGAATGGTATTATGTTACAAACTTCTCAAATTTTATAAAAGCAATTAAAGTTAATTGATTTTTATCTAAATGTATAAGTAAGTCCAAACTCAAAATTACTCCTTGGCATAATTACGTTATCCTTTTCAAAATATTCTATGTCAAAAATATTATTAGCTAGTATAAATAAAGAAAATGATTTAATATCTGTAGCAATTTTTGCATCTACAATACTATAGGATTCTTGTGGCCTTTCTACATATTTATAAGTAATACTAGGCTTTATAATTTCAGCAATCGTAAAATCGAAAACTCCTGTAAAATGATTCTTTATCGAAGTGTCTATTAAATACCTAGAAGCGAAAACATTTGTATCATGATAGTCGTCTTCCAAAAAAGTATAACCTAATTTCACTCTCTGAGAATTATTAAAAAGAATGAAATTATAAGCTGCGTTTAATTCAAATCCAGATGTTGTCACCTCTCTTAGGTTTTGAGCCACAAAAATTGGACTTTCTTCTGTTTCCTTAATATAATCTATCAAATCCTTAGCTTCTCTTCTAAAAACCGCCCCAGTCAATTCTAATTTCTTGATGGTGTAATTTATTCCTAATTCTTCTGCAAGTGCTTTTTCAGGTTTTAACTCTGAATTACCTGATAGGAAATTTGGAATATTAGTATATAGTTCAGTATAAGTAGGTACTCTATAAGAATAGCCAATATTACCATAAATTTTTAAATTATTGGAAAATGAATATCCAACATCCAATCCTGGAAATGCATAAAAATCAAAATCTGAATAATAACTCAACGAAACTCCGGGAGTGATATCTAATTTATTATTTATCAATAAAAGACGATGTTCTAAAAACATATTAACAACCGTTCTATTTTGATCTCCTAGGTTGTTACTTGATAAAGTAGTTTCAGAAAGATCTAATCCAATACCTGTAATTCCCAATGAGGATTTAAAAGAAGAATTTACTTCTGCTGTTATTTTATTGGTAATATTAAAGTTTCTGGAAAAGCTTGGATCGTCCCTCTTTAAAACAAACATATCTTGTCCTCTTTTCCAATATAATTTTGGTTTAAAGGTCCAATTGTTTTTGTTGATAGAAGTTGAAATCCCAACCAAACTTGTTTGAGTTTCCTCATATTCGTTATATATTGGATTGTTGGTATAAAAGTTACTTGCCCCAAATTTGCGATCAATGAATGTTGCAATTACATTAATAGGCTGATCATTGGTTTGAATACTGCTCTTTAAAAAATAATTAATATTTTCATAGTCTGTATTTTCACGATAACCCTGACTACCATTATATTCAAAATTCACGAAATGACTTGACTTTTCAAGGTTAGTTGCTGCAGTAAGCCCTAAATTTGATTTACCATATGAACCACTTCCTAGTTCCAATTTTAGTTGCTCCTTTACATCGCTTTTTGTTACAATATTGACCGCTCCAGAAAATGCATTTTGACCAAATATTCTTGCTGATGGCCCTTTAATTATTTCAATTCTCTCAATATTTTCTATAGGAATCATCATATTCATGGTATGGTGTCCAGTTTGTGGATCTTCCGTTTTAAAGCCATCGATCAGGATTAAAGTTTGATTGAATTGTCCACCACGAATGTAAATATCAGATTGCATACCATCAGTTCCTCTTCTTCTAATATCAAGCCCTGCAACACTCTGCAACAAATCAGTAACATTGGTTGCGGTACTGTTTTTAATATCTTCAGAAGTAATCACAGTAATGGTTCGAGAGTTTTCAGAAAATGGCAAATCTATTCTGCTGGAAGTAATTAATATTTCATCTAATTGTTCCTCAGAAGTAGTCTCTTGTGAGAGTGAAACCATTCCAAAAAATAAAGTAATAAACAAGAATTTATATTTTATTTTCATAGCTGTGTTATTAAAAAACAAAAGTAAAGTTATTTTTAAATATGCAATCTGTTTTTAACAAAAAGTATCGATGATAATTAATTTTTATAAGATAAAAAACAGCTTGATAAAATATTGAAAATGAGTTATTTCATATACGGCATGACTATCTCTTTTTAAGAATTTTGATACCTCACCTAACGATTAAAAAGAATAAATTAGCTTAAAAATCGTGATTAAAAAACAATCAATACATTTAAAATTGTATAAAAAAAATCCCAAATTAATAAAATTTGGGATTTTTTATATCGTAATAGCTTGTACTTAATCTGCAAGCACAATCACTTTATTGTTGTTCATCTCAACAGTACCTCCAGAAATCTCAAGAACCCATTTACCCTCTTGCTGGGTGAATTTATTTTCATATCCAGGAGTAATAGTTGGGCTTCCAGCAAACTTTACTTTTCCTTCACTCAAAAGAGATACAATAGCCGCATGATTATTCATCATCTGGAACTCACCATCCATTCCTGGAAGGGTAATGCTTTCTATTTCTCCGGCTACTAATGAAGCCTCTGGACTTACTATTTCTAAATACATACTATTGAATTACGAAACCCTAAATTAATTAGGCCTCTGTTAACATTTTTTCTCCCGCCTCGATTGCTTCTTCTATAGAACCTTTCAAGTTAAAAGCTGCTTCTGGAAGATGATCTAACTCACCATCCATAATCATGTTAAATCCTTTAATTGTTTCTTTAATATCTACAAGCACTCCTTTAAGACCAGTAAACTGCTCTGCTACGTGGAAGGGTTGAGACAAGAAACGTTGTACACGACGTGCACGGTTTACTGCAAGTTTATCTTCCTCAGATAATTCTTCCATACCTAAAATGGCAATAATATCTTGTAACTCTTTGTAGCGTTGTAGTAGCATTTTTACTCTCTGTGCACAGTCATAGTGCTCACTACCTAAAATAGCTGCTGTTAAGATTCTTGAGGTAGAATCTAGTGGATCTACCGCTGGGTAAATACCTAGCTCAGCAATTTTACGAGATAATACTGTGGTTGCATCTAAGTGAGCAAATGTTGTTGCTGGTGCTGGATCTGTTAAATCATCTGCAGGAACGTAAACCGCCTGTACAGATGTAATAGAACCCTTTTTAGTAGAAGTAATACGCTCTTGCATTGCTCCCATCTCAGTGGCTAATGTTGGTTGGTATCCTACCGCAGATGGCATACGACCTAAAAGGGCCGATACCTCAGAACCTGCTTGAGTAAATCTAAAGATATTATCTACAAAGAAAAGAACATCTTTTCCTTGACCATCTCCAGCTCCATCTCTAAAATACTCTGCAATGGTTAGTCCAGATAATGCAACACGTGCACGTGCTCCTGGTGGCTCATTCATTTGTCCAAAAACAAAAGTTGCTTTAGATTCTCTCATGGCCATGTTATCTACCTTAGATAAATCCCAACCACCTTCTTCCATAGAGTGCATGAAATCATCTCCGTATTTAATAATACCAGATTCAAGCATTTCTCTTAGAAGGTCATTTCCTTCACGGGTTCTTTCTCCTACTCCTGCGAATACAGAAAGACCACCATGTCCTTTTGCAATATTGTTAATCAACTCCTGGATAAGTACCGTTTTACCTACACCGGCACCACCAAAAAGACCAATTTTACCACCCTTTGCGTACGGCTCAATTAAATCAATTACTTTAATCCCTGTGAAAAGTACTTCAGAAGATGTTGAAAGATCTTCAAACTTAGGAGCATCTCTGTGAATTGGTAAACCATCTTTTCCTTCTTTAGGAAGTGCAGCCATACCATCAATAGGATCTCCAATTACGTTAAATAAACGACCATATATATCTGCCCCAATTGGCATCTGTATAGGTGCTCCTGTTGCTACAGCATCCACACCACGGCTCAAACCATCTGTACTATCCATAGAAATGGTACGTACTGTGTTTTCTCCCATGTGAGATTGTACTTCAAGAATTAACTTGTTTCCGTTATTATTTACTTCAAGACTATCATAAATCTTTGGAAGTTCTGAACCGCTTGCAAACTCTACATCTACAACAGGTCCAATAATCTGAGCAACTTTTCCTGTAACTTGTGACATTATTTTGGATTTCTGTTTTTACAATTGGTGCAAAATGCACCTTTTTTTAACGCTGCAAAGATAGTTTTTTCTAATGTAATATTACAAACTTGAAATGCACTTTTTTGAACTTATTTTGCACCCTAATAGAATAGAGGCTAGAAATTTGCATCTCACATCTGTATTTTGGTAGCAATTGCAACTTTTGATATACAGGGAAATATATAATCTTAAATTTAAGTAAGGGGTTCACAGAAACTACGAACATTATTTTTAAAGAGTTTTAAAACTTGGTCCATAAGGACGCTATCTCTAGAAATTACCCTGCCATCTATCTCTACAATAGGCGTTAACTCTCCCATGGTACCAGTGGCAAAAACTCCCTCTGCGTTCATAAATTCGCTTAATGACAAGTCTGCCTCTATAAGTTGTATACCATGGTCTTTGCATAGCTGCATCACCGTATCTCTTGTAATTCCTGGAAGACAAGCGTTCGCAAAAGGCGTATACACCTTCCCTTGTTTTATCATAAAAACATTACTGCCGTTTAATTCTGCAACAAAGCCACGATCATCGAGCATAAGTCCTGCATCTTTACCTGCTACATTGGCTTGTATTTTTGCAATGATGTTATTGAGTAAATTGTTGTGGTGTATTTTACTATCCAAAAACTGTGGGGCATTTCTACGCTGGCTGGTACTTAGCACTGTAATGCCACTATTGTTGTCATAGACTAGTGGTTTCCACTCTGCCAATACAATTAAACAAGAGCCGCTTTGGTTTAGCCTAGGGTCCATACCGCTAGTGATTTTTTCTCCCCTGGAAAGTGTAAGACGTATGTGGGTATTGTCATCCATGGCATTGGCATCAAGGGTTAGCTTAATGGCTTTTTTAATTTCTGCCTTAGAAGGTATATCTGTAAATGCTAATGTTTTTGCGCTTTGCTGTAAACGAGTTAAGTGTTTATCTAAACACACTACCCCCTGGGGATACACCCTGAGTCCTTCCCAGACAGCATCACCCCCTTGCACGGTGCTATCAAAAACAGACACTTTTGCCTGGTGGCGGGGGTACAATTTATCTTTTATATAGACCTGAATATGGTCATTTTTAGGGTTTGCTTTTTGTAACATTTAGTCGTTTTTTAGGATATGATTTTTTAAAATAGTATAATGAATTAGCGCCTGGTCTAACACACTTTGTAAGCTATCTGGCACCATATGGCTGTTTGTTTTTTGAATAGCAAAGCCTGTTGACTTATGCACATTACCATACCAATACTTGGCCCAAACGCCATCCTCTTGGATACCCCCTTTTTGCCAAGACAGCATCTGTTTAGTAAAAGATATGCCTAGGGTCTTACAGATTTTCTGCAAATATTCTTCAGGGTTTTTTAGCAGCTGGTCACTATCTATAACTAGTGGAGTTTTGCCTTGGCTTTTTAAATATGTAAAGAGTTCTGCTGCTTTTTTTATGCCAATATCATCTAGAGTTGGATTTTTAATAACCTTAGAGAAGGAGGCCAATAACTTTTCTGGATGCCTGATAAGTATCACATTATTCCAAGGCAAAATATGGGTAGGCTCCTTAGATAGATAATGATGCGCCATGCCTTTTATAAAAACACATTGGTTTGTTGTTGATGCAGCACTTATTTGAGCCAACACCTGCTTTTTTGAACGGGGAAGCGCCTTTAAAATTTCTGTAGTCCCTGGGTGTGTTACTTTTAAATTTGCATTGGCCAAATAATAGCCGTAAAAGGGCTCATCTAGCACCGTTATAGTTTTGTTTTGGGCAAAACTATACATAAGCGCCGTAGATAGATTTCTTGGTCCAGAAATAAGATTGATGATTTTCACTGGTTAAAAATAAGTTTTTTTAGACTAACTAATTAAAATAGTTATGTATTGTTGAATTCTTAATATATGGTTAAGTTTGTGTCAAAACAATATAAAGTCAATACCCTATGGACGAGCTGCTAAGTCAATTTTCGATTTCAATAGACAACACCTTTTCGATTTCTAATTATATTATAAATATTGTGCTTTGCGCTAGTTTGCTTTTTGTGCTATCATTAGTGTATAGAAAGTTCGGAAACTCAATTTCTAATAGAGGACAATTAGCCAAGGTGTTAATTCTTGTTGGTCTTACAACGTTCATAATTATATCAATAGTTAAATCATCCCTGGCATTATCTCTGGGTCTTGTTGGAGCCTTATCTATTGTTAGGTTTAGAACAGCTATTAAAGAGCCCGAAGAGCTGGGCTACTTTTTTATTGCTATTGCCACAGGTTTAGGAATGGGTGCAAACCAATTACTCCCAACTATTATTGGGCTTGCCATGGTGATTTTAATTATTGTGCTTTTTAGAAAAAACATTTTTAAAGACACCCTAACTCAAAACCTGTTAATTACCACCCAAATTAAGCAAGAAAATCAAACCAACGCTACAGAAAAAATTGCTGAAATCATAAACCAACATGCTTCACAAGTGGAGGTGAAGCGAATTAATTATGCAGCACAAGAAATGGATTTAAACTTTTTAGTGAAAGTAACATCATTAGAAAAATTAAATACCATACAACACAACCTAAAAGAAATTGATAAGGATATGTCTATTACCTTTTTAGATAATACCATCTAAAAAAGCGCAAACATTGCACCTATGCAAATACAAACATCTTCGAACACAAAAACATATATACTCATTGCTTTTTCTTTAGCAATTGTTTTAATGTTGGGTTTTGTTTTTTCTATTGAAAATCAACAAAAAAAAACCCAGCAGAAGGTCGCAAAACAAAATGACCGTAGCGTTATAAAAACAAGCTCTGTTGATATTGCAAACCTTATTAAATCTAACACCTCTTATTTGTACAAGGATGAAAACCTATTTGTTTTTGCTACCCAAGAAGGTATTGTGCCAAAAATAACCTTTGCCTACAAGGCGCCTCTCTCGTTTCGGGAAATAAATGACTTGGTGTATATCCATATCTTTTTAAATGATCCTAAAGTCATAAAGACTCCGTTTTACAACATGACCTTTAAGGCTCCTAAATTAACAGACACAATAAACGTAGATGGGCAACAATATGTGTTATTAACAAAGCCCTTACTATCATTGCCTTTTAAAGATGGTGTAATTCCGTTTAAAGAAATAAAACACATAAATCTAGGACGCTTTCACCGAAAAAAAGGTAGATCTCTAGATTTAAAACAACTACGCATAGACGAGAATAAAACTAAAAAAAGTATTACAAAAATTTTAGTTCCTCAAAACGCCAATAAACCAGATGCATCTGGCTTCAAGACTATTATTGCGTATGCTAAAGAATCTAAATTTAAAAAAATACGGTCAAAAAGAAACGAAGCCCTGCAAAAAGGAATCCTGCTCACTGAAGACAAGGATTTTATAAAAGGTGAAATACAATTAGATTCAGAAGATAGATTAAAAACAGCCTTTAGGCTCAAAGGAGATTGGATAGACCATCTAAATCGAGAAGAGCAATGGTCATACAGGTTTGTCATCAAAGATGATAAAACGCTTTTAGGTATGCGCAAGTTTTCCATTCAACACCCTGAAACAAGAAAATACCAATGGGAATGGCTTTTTAATAAAGTTATTAAAGATGAAGGAATTATTGGCCTACGCTATGATTTTGTCTATTTCAAACAATACATTGAAAACAAAAATGCGGTGGCTTATATAGATAATAAACTCATGGCCCTGGAAGAATCTTTTGATAAAATATTAATTGAGAACAATCAAAAAAGAGAAGGGATTATTATTGCTTTTGATGAGTCTATGCTTTGGAAAGATAAACAACACAATAGCTCCTTAGGTTTTGAACAATTTCCTTTAATTGGAAATCGTTCTTATATGCAATCAGCAAAAATAAAGGTATACAATGAAAATAAGGTTTTGACCAACCCAAAATTAAAAAAACAATTTATTGTTGCTAAAGAATTACTTGAAGGTTTAAAAAGTGGAGCCTATAAAATTTCTGAAGTGTTTGACATAGACAAACTAACGACCTATGTTGCTTTGTGTAATTTGTTTGGAGGAGATCATGGCCTTGTATGGCACAACCTAAGAATTTACTACAACCCTATCACAAATAAACTAGAACCTATTTCTTTTGACTCTGTGTCTGGAAATAAAATTGGTGAATTATTAAATTATCCATTCTCAGAAAATGACCCTGTTTACACAACAAAACTAGCAGAAAAACTTAAATTGATATCTAGCCAAGGCTACATTGATGAGGTTATCCGAACTCATGGAAATCGTCTAAATCAAATTACTGAGGCCTTTAAAGAGACCTATCCTCAATTTAATTTTGATATTAAAACCCTAGAATACAACAGCAATGTTATTAAAAAAATACTATTCCCAAGAGACTTTGTACTTGTTGATTTTATTGAAGTAAAAAACGATGCAATCTTTCTGGAGGTCAATAACCTAAACAACTTTTATGCTACTATAAATAGTCTTGAGGACTTGAAAGGCAAAAAATTAGATGTTTTAGAAAAAAACACAATCAAGCTTAAACCAAAGGAGAAAAAAATTATTAAGATTGATTTAGACAAATATTTTAACAACGCTTTTGTTTCAAAAAAAAACAAAAAAGGGGGCTTTACCTATCCTAAAGACATTGAAAAGCTAAGAATTACAGGTGAAATAGAAGGGATTGGATTTCAATATGTAACTCAAATTGGCAAGATAGCCACAAGTCAAAATCTAGATCAGAGCATTTCAACATATCGTGAAAAACAAAGAATTAATTATACAGATTTCGAGTTTGTTGAGGTACAAAAAAACAGCAATGCTGTCCTGTTTAAAAAAGGAAGTTACACACTTTCTCAGAGCATCAAAATACCTAAAGACAAAGTGGTGATAATTGCCCCTGGATTTAGACTAAACCTTACCGAAAATGCTTCTATAATTTCTCAAAGTACCCTCATAGCAAAAGGAACAAAACAGGAGCCTATTGCTTTTTTTTCTAACACAAGTACGGGAGGTGGCATTTTTGTAAACGATGCAAAATCTAGGTCTGAAATAGCCTATTGCACCTTTGATAATCTATCCAATCCAAACAATGAAATTTGGAGTGTATCTGGGGCAATAAATTTTAATGAAAGTGATGTTACAATTTCAAATTGTGTTTTTAAAAACAACCGTTGTGAAGATGGTCTTAATATAATTAGGTCTCAATTTACAATGAGCTCCACACTTTTTCAAGACACGTTCTCAGACTCTTTTGATGGAGATTTTGTGGCAGGAACAATAACTGATTGCCAATTTTATAACGCTGGAAACGATGCAATTGATGTTTCTGGATCTCAACTAACGCTGCGTGACGTGCTTATAAAAAACCCTTTAGACAAAGCAATAAGTGCAGGAGAGGCAAGTGTTATTTCCGGAGAATCTATTCAAGTATTTGACGGAGAAATAGGTATTGTCAGTAAAGACTTATCTAGAGTACTATTAAAAGACGTGCTCATAGAAAACACAAGATTAGGTTTTTCGTCTTTTCAGAAAAAATCTGAATACGGAAAAGCCTCCATTGATATCTCTGGTTTATCTCAAGTAAACAATGAAACTGATTTTTTAATTGAATCTGGCTGTAGGTTAACAATAAATAACAAAAAAATGCCTACAATTTCTAGCAAAGTAATTGAACAAATGTATGGAGCAGAATATGGGAAAAGCAGCAAGTAAACAAGAAGTCCTAAAGGATCAAAATTCACTTAGATTTGAGAGAAAATTTATCTACAAGGACACCCGGGCTGAAGACCTAATACAAACAGAAATTCTTACAAATCCTTTTTGTTTTAAAGAGGTGTATTACCGAAGAACCATAAACAACATTTACTTTGATGATTACGACCTCACATTTTACAAACAAAATGTCTCTGGTGATGGAGAGCGAGAAAAATATAGATTACGGTGGTATAACGATGTTTTTTCTGAAATAGTAAGCCCAACTTTTGAAATAAAAAAAAAGATGGGAGAAGTTGGAGATAAGTATTCTTTTAAAATGAAAGACACACAGTTTTCATTAAAAAAAAATAGCTTAAAAGAAATTCAAAAAACCCTTCAACAAACAATGGAGGATCAAAACAATCTTATTTTAGCAACAAAACTCAAGAGTACACAACCAGCTATCTTTAATAGCTATGAGCGCAGGTATTTTTTGTCTAATTGTAAGAAATATAGAATAACTATAGATTACAACATGTGCTTTTACAATCCAAATACCTTCAATTTTAGCAGCAGTAAAATCACCACAGATGACATCGTTTTAGAGTTTAAATATGCACTCCCTCAAGACACACAAAGCAGAGAGGTTAGCCAACACTTTAGTGCAAGATTATCAAAAAACTCGAAATATGTAACGGGTGTTGAGACTGTATATAATTAATTTAATACCATTATTACATGAGGATTTTATCATTTTGTATAGCGGGGTTTCTACTAGGTAGCTGCTCCAATGTAAAGGACATCTATGATACCCCAACTTTCTCAAAGAATAACATCCTGCAAGCGGTGATAGAAATACCGGCAGGAACAAATAAAAAAATTGAATACAACACTCGCTCCATGCAATTTGAGATTGACAAAAAAAATGGCGTAGATAGAATTATTGATTTTTTGCCTTATCCTGGAAATTACGGTTTTATTCCCTCAACCTATTCAGACCCAGATAAAGGAGGTGATGCAGATGCGCTAGATGTTCTTATCATTGCAGAAAACATGCCGACAGGGGCTATTGTAGAAATCTTACCCATTGGTATTTTAAAGCTTATTGACAACAAAGAATTAGATTATAAAATCATAGCTATTCCGGTAAGAAAAGAGCTTCAGGTTATGGATCCTAAAACTTTTGATGATTTTAACAAAAGATATCCCAAGGCTAAAGAGATGATACGCATGTGGTTTTCTAATTATGACCAAAAAGACAGCCTGTATGTTAAGGGTTGGGGTAACGAAAAAGAGGCTCTTGCTGAAATCAACAAAAGCCTCTATAGTAAAAATTAATTTTTGTTTTACTCCACGGTAACACTCTTGGCCAAATTTCTTGGCTGATCCACGTTTCTCTCTAGCATCACAGCAATGTGATAAGAGAGTAATTGCAGAGGTATCGTTGTTACTAAAGGCGTTAGTGTTTCTGGAGTTTTTGGAACCTCCATCACATAATCTGCTAGTTCTCTAACCACAGTATCTCCCTGGGTTACTACAGCAATTATCTTTCCTTTTCTTGCCTTAATCTCCTGAATGTTACTTACCACTTTATCGTAATGATTGCTATTTATGGCCACCACAACAATCGGCATTTGCTCATCAATCAGTGCAATAGGGCCATGCTTCATTTCTGCGGCAGGATACCCCTCTGCGTGTATGTAAGAAATCTCTTTTAATTTCAAGGCGCCCTCCAAAGCAACCGGGAAGTTGTAGCCTCTACCTAGGTATAAAAAGTTTGGAGCGTCTTTAAACACCTTTGCAATTTCTTTAATTTGGTCATTACTCTCCAGAGCCTTAGCAACATGGGCAGGAATGGTATCCAACTCCCTAAGGTGCATCATATAGTCTGAGGTAGAAATGGTGCCCTTTACCTGTGCCAATTTTAAAGCAATCATGGTAAGCACCGTAATTTGAGTGGTAAATGCCTTTGTGGATGCTACTCCAATTTCTGGACCTGCGTGAGTGTAGGTGCCAGAGTGTGTTTCTCTAGATATGGTAGATCCAACAACATTACAAATACCATATACAAAAGCTCCCTTTTCTTTAGCTAATTTTATGGCGGCAAGTGTATCTGCGGTTTCTCCACTTTGAGAAATGGCAATAACAACATCTTTTTCTGTAATAACCGGGTTGCGGTATCTAAACTCACTTGCGTATTCTACCTCAACGGGTATACGTGCCCAATCTTCAAAAGTGTACTCTGCCACTAGCCCTGCATGCCAAGAAGTACCACAGGCTACAATAATTATTCTGTCTGCATTTACAAACTTAGGAATGTACTCCTCCAAGCCGCCTAGTTTAATGATTCCTTGGTCTGCAAGTAATCTACCCCTGAAGGTGTCTTTTATTACAGAAGGCTGCTCATAAATCTCTTTTAACATAAAGTGATCGTAGCCTCCTTTTTCTATTTGCTCAATATTTAATTTTAATTCCTGTACAAAGGGCTTAATCCTTTTATCATTCTTGATTTTTCTAATTCTAATCTCTCTTCCAAGACGAATAACAGCCATTTGCTCATCCTCTAGATAAATAGCATTATTAGTATATTCAATAAATGGAGAGGCGTCACTGGCTATAAAAAATTCGTCATCACCAACACCAATAGCCAAAGGGCTTCCTAGCTTTGCAACCACAATTTCGTTGGGTTTGTTTTGATCAAATACGGCAATAGCATAGGCGCCAACCACCTGGTTTAATGCTATCTGCACAGCCTTTCCTAGTTTAACACCTTCTTTCTTTTTTATTTCCTCAATAAGATTAACCAGCACCTCTGTGTCTGTATCTGAATGGAACACATACCCTCGTTTTTGCAACTCCTTTTTAATGGAAGCGTAATTTTCTATTATTCCGTTGTGAATGATCACCAAATCACCACTGTTAGAATAGTGTGGGTGTGAGTTTGCATCATTAGGGACCCCATGAGTTGCCCAGCGAGTATGCCCTATACCTAGACTCCCTTTTGTAGTGATATCTTTGGCAACTTGGGCCTCAAGATCCACCACTTTTCCTTTGGTTTTGGCTAGCTGTATTTTAGAGCCGTCATATAGTGCAATTCCTGCACTATCATAACCTCTATACTCTAGACGCTTTAAACCGTTAATAATTATTGGGTATGCATCTCTATGGCCTATGTATCCAACTATTCCGCACATATGTTTTAATTTGAATCTGTATAATAAATTTGAAGCTTCAATCTTTTAGTAAGATCTGCTGAAGTATTTCCATGTAAAATGGTGCCTTGATGACTCATAACACTACTAGATGGAACCTGCTCGCTGTAATCGATATTTGGCACAATCGTTAATACCTCTTGAAAACGAGGAACAGCAACGTTTTGAGAAACAATTACACCAAGTTTTACATTGGTAGAATCTTGATGTATTAGACTACTCAAATGATTTGTAATTCTAAGTTTATAATAATCACCCTTGCCATCACTATCTCTTACCAAGCGCCCTAAATGAGTTGTGTAGGCATCTACTTGCTCAGACTCTCCTGAGGTGGTGTCTAGGTTATAATCTGTGAGTAACCTCCCATTATCAATATCATATAAAATTAGCCTTTCTGGTTCTTGGTAGCCATCAGCAATAGCATCTTTATCTACATAAAAAATAAGGTTCGCTTCATTAATAAGCCAATTGTTTTGGCGTATTTCATCCAGTTCATCGGCAACTCCATTGCCATCAGTATCATCGCCAAATAAACTTACAACAGTCGTAATACCCTCTCCCCCTCTTACATATAATTTTTCCTCTCCATTGCCTTGATTCTGGCTAAGCAACTCACTTTGTATTTGACCATTTAACTGATTTTCAAAGACATTTACGTTAATAGCATCAAAAAGTAAGGTGATTTTTTTATCTTCTCTTGTTGGATCTATTGTTTCAGGATCATCAAATTGTGATGTAAAATAAATATCTATTTTTGCGGCAGTCATGTCAAACTTTAAGAGGTTTGTGTCTGTACCCTCTACTTCAAAAAATAGCCCTCTAAAATACTCTCTAAAGTTGTTGTTGTTTAAAAGCTCTGGAGTACCTTCCATATTCAGAATCTTATCTAAAAAAAACGCCTCGGGGAGTTTAACTCGAATTCCAGGCGCCACAACACTGTTCTCAGAGGTGTCTTCTCCAGCATCATCTTGCTCAAATATAGTTTCTGTATAGCTATCTGTAGATGGTAAAAAATCTGTAAGAGAATAAATTAACTCTCCCTTGAAGCTTTCAAATAGGTTATTTTGATTACTGAAATATCCTTGTACGTCCTCAAAACCAGAATTAGGATCAAAATCTCTCAAAAAATAATTTGACTCAAACATAGAAATATTCATAGGAGTGTTTCCATAGATAGAATCTAGAACATAGCTCGACTCACCCAAATCATCTGTGATCTCTTCGCTAAAGTAAGGGATGTATAACACAACGCTGTCTAGCTGCGGCAAAAAGTTGATGCTGGGATTTGGTGTTTCTAGTGCCACTTGGGCAAGTAAATTAACCTTAGACATCCCGTAGATAGGATCGTTGTAAAGCCCTAGTTGGTTTAACTGCAAACCATTGGTTTGTACCGCCTGCAATTTTTTACTGTAAGAACGTACTGTTCTGGTTATGTCTAGGGTTGCATTTACATCTTGATCTCCAATTACTTCAGAACCAATGGTTCCTATTTCTTCTTCACAAGAGGCCATTAATACAAAAGCACTCAATACTACCAAAAGTTTTGGTAATGCATTATTAATCTTCATACGCTATTTCTAAAAGTATATTACTGTTCTAATACTTTTGTTTGATAAAAATCTAAATATTCTCGTTCCATATCTTCCTTTTGTTGAAAAGCAAGTACTGGTTTATCTAATGCCGCTATGTAGGTCTGCAATTCTTCTGAAATATCTTCTGAACCAACAATAACCGCATCTGAGTTATTAATGGCTATTTTCATTACATTTTCAAAAGTAGGATCCTTTAAAGGAATTAAAGCCTCATCGTCAATAGCATCAAATTTGATTTTATTGGATACCTCAGCATTCAGCGTTCCGTTAAAACCTTGATTGTATACAGAGGTTACAATTTTACTGTTCTCAAACAAAGGCTCATTACCGTAATAATTTCTTAGATAAAGAGGTAAAAAAGAAGCCAACCATCCATGAACATGAATAATATCTGGAGACCAGTTTAATTTTTTTACAGTTTCAATAACACCCTTGGCAAAAAATATAGCGCGCTCATCATTGTCTTTGAAAAAGTTTCCTTCTTCATCTGCAAAGGTAGCCTTGCGCTTAAAATAATCTTCATTGTCTATAAAATAAACCTGCATGCGCTCTTTAGGAATAGAGGCCACCTTGATAATAAGGGGCATATCTAAATCATTGATAACAAGGTTCATCCCAGACAACCGAATCACTTCATGTAATTGGTGTCTTCTTTCGTTAATATTACCATAACGAGGCATAAATATTCGTATTTGACCACCGTTATTGTTTACCATTTTTGGAGCTTCAAAGGACATGGATGAAATCTCTGTTTCTGGCAGGTATGGTATCACTTCTGAGGAAACATACAATACTCTCTTATCTTTCATAAAATCTTTGCTTTTATGTACTATGTGTAAAACGCACAAAATTACGAAAATTTATGCAGACTTAGTTTCAATATCTTAATTTTGCTTTGAGTTTAAAAATCAACTATGGAAGTCTTTACAGAAAATAAAACGTTAACTACCGCATTAGATCCATACAGGAATTCTAAAAAAATTGGGCTTGTCCCTACCATGGGAGCCCTTCACAAAGGCCATTTATCTCTAGTTAGTCTAGCTTTAAAAGACAATGACCTTGTAGTGGTAAGCATTTTTGTAAATCCAACCCAGTTTAACAATCAAGGTGATCTAGTAAACTACCCCCGCACACTAGAGAAAGACGTTAGACTTTTAAAAACGTTACAGGCAAATGTAGTGGTCTATGCGCCAGAGGTTAAAGAGCTATATGGCCATAAAGCCATCTCTAAAAAATACAACTTTGGGGCCATTGCAAAAGAAATGGAGGGCAAACACAGACAAGGGCATTTTGATGGTGTGGGCACCGTTGTGGCATTACTTTTTAAAGCAGTACAACCCAACGCTGCCTATTTTGGAGAGAAGGATTTTCAGCAATTGCAAATTGTAAAAAAAATGACGGCCATAGAAAAATTGCCCGTTGAAATTATAGGCTGCCCTATTGTACGAGAACCTAGCAATCTTGCTATGAGCTCAAGAAATAAACGATTAAACCCCCAACAACTAGAAGCAGCTACTATTATTAATAAAAGTTTAAAATTAGCAGCGAAGCATTTTCAAGAAAAATCAATTTCGCAAATAAACACAATGGTTGCAAATTGTTTTAAAGATAGCAGCCTTAGCCTAGAATATTTTGAGATTGCAAATGAAAAAACATTAAAAACCGTGAGCCGTAAACGAAAAGGAGTTTCTTATCGTTGTTTTATTGCAGCTTTTGTGGGAGAGGTTCGTTTGATAGATAATCAGAAACTTAATTAATTTTCTTTCACTTAAGAATTCATGCATATTAATTTCATATATCTTTGCTAGTATGTTAATACACGTAGTAAAATCTAAAATTCACAGAGTAAAAGTAACAGGCGCAGAGCTCAATTATATTGGAAGCATCACCATAGATCAAGATTTACTTGATGCAGCCAATATTGTAGAGGGAGAAAAAGTGCAGGTGGTAAACAACAATAATGGAGAGCGACTAGAAACCTATGCGATACCTGGCCCAAGAGCAAGTGGAGAAATTACCCTTAACGGTGCAGCAGCAAGAAAAGTCTCAAAAGACGATATTTTAATATTAATTACCTACGCCATGCTTACTCAAGAAGAGGCAAAAACATTTAAGCCCTCTCTTGTGTTTCCTAACCAAGATAACTTACTTATTTAAATTGAAAAAAAGCCTGATAAAAATTCTAAAAATAGGGGTCCCAATCGCTTTTGGGGCATTCTTGATTTGGTATATCTACAACAAATTCACCCCTTTACAACTGCAGGAACTTTCAGGATATGTGAAAAATGCCAATTACTGGATAGTGGGGCTTTCTGTGGGGTTAAATCTTCTAAGCCACCTAGCAAGAGCGCACAGATGGTCTTTTATGTTAGAGCCCCTTGGTTATAAACCAAAACTAGCCAATAATTTCATGGCGGTTTCTGTTGCCTATCTGATGAATATATTTATTCCAAAAAGTGGAGAAGTTTCTAGGGGGATTGTACTAGATAAGTATGAGAAAATTCCTTTTTCTGCTGGTTTTGGAACCATCATCAGTGAGCGTATTGTAGATCTTATTTTTCTTGTTGTATTTATAGGTACCGCATTGGTGTTAAAATTTGATGTTCTCTCTGAGTACCTCTTTGATACAATTCCTGCCAGGATCATCCATACCCTGCTAATTGCCCTAACTGGCCTTGTTATTTTGGCGTATGTGTTTTTAAGATTTTCTAAATCAACCACAAATTCAAAAATTAAGTCTTTTTTACTGGATCTTAAAGATGGGGTATTAAGTATTGTTACCATGAAAAAGAAAAAACTCTTTATAGGATACAGTTTTTTTATCTGGGGATTGTACCTGCTCTCTTTTTATGTCGCTACGCAAGCCTTGGTAGAAACCTCAGATATAGGCTTTGGCACCATTATAATTGCCTTTGTAGTTGGTAGTTTCACCTTTGCATTTACCAATAGTGGTTTTGGAACCTACCCAGCTGCAATTGCTGGAGTTTTGGCGTTGTTTAACGTCCCCTTTACTGTTGGTACAGCTTTTGGTTGGATAATTTGGACATCTGGCATCGCATCAATTATTGTAATTGGTGTGGGGTCTATGCTATTTTTACCTGTGTACAATAAAAACAAATAATTGTTAGTTTTGGTAAGCGCAGCACCTTTTAAAATTTATTATCTTACAGCTTTCTTAAAATTTCAGACATGAAAAAAACAATCCTTCTTTTGGCTTTTTTAACGTTTAGTTTCCTTGCAAATGCGCAAGTAATCTATGAGGAATTTAACAGTGAAAGACTTCAAGAAACTAGACGGTTAAAAATTCAGCTCCCTCGTAATTACGACACAAACACAGATAAAGTATACCCGGTTATTATTGTTCTAGATGCAGACTATTTATTTGAGCCCGTTGCAGGAAATGTTGATTACTTTAGCTACTGGGAAGACATGCCTGAATCAATTATTGTTGGTGTCATGCAAGGTAGAACACGCTTTGATGATTGTAATTACGACCAAGGAAATTATCTGCCCTCAGAGAAAGGAGCAGATTTTTTTGAATTTCTTGGCCTAGAGCTGTTACCTTATATTGATGATAACTACCGTACCGCAAAATTTGTGGTGGGTGTTGGCCATGATTTTACGGCAAACTTTTTAAACTTTTACCTCTATAAAAGCCCTCCGCTTTTTAATGGCTACATTGTGCTAAGCCCAGAGCTTTCTCCAAACGCTACCACACGTATGGCCAGCAGGATTCCAAAAATTACCACAGAGATTTTTTACTATTTGGCCACGGCAACAGATGATATTAAAGATTTAACCCAAGGCGCAGAGGCATTAAACAACACCTTAAAATCAATAGATACTCCTTATTTTAATTACTACTATGATAATTTTCAGGGCGCAACCCATTACTCTTTGGTTGCCCGTGGTATCCCTGTAGCACTAGAAAAAATGTTTTCTATCTACCGCCCAATAAGCAGAGAAGAATACAACACTGTTTTACTCACCCTAAAGACCCCTATTAGCGAGTACCTGATTGATAAATACAACACCATTAAAGATCTTTTTGGTATTGATGATATCATACGGGTTAATGACTATATAGCCACTACCAAAGCAGCCGAAAAACAAAAACAATGGGAGTCTCTCAAAGTTATTGCAGAAATGGCAAAAAAAGAGTACCCAGAAACCGTACTAGGGCCTTATTATTTGGGTCGTTATTATGAAGAGGTAGGACAGCCTAAAAAAGCAATGCGGGTTTTCCAGGCAGCCTTTGACAAAGAAGAGGTTGGGTTTATAACCCTAGATGTAATGTTAGACAAGGCAGACCAAATCAAAGAGGATTTTGGTTACTAAAAAACTGTGTTAATTGTTAACTACTTTATGGATGTTATAAATCAAATCTCAAGATAATCACTATTTTTATGGCTACCAATGGCTAAAACAAAAACTACTTTTTTCTGTCAAAATTGCGGGGCTCAATCTGCCAAGTGGCAAGGGCAATGCACCTCTTGTAAACAATGGAACACCATTGCAGAAGAGGTCATTCAAAAAGCAGAAAAAGCAACCTGGGATATTTCACAAACAAACACATCCCCTACAACAAGAGCCTCTAAGGCTCAAAAACTTTCAGAAATATCTACTAGTGCAGAGGCGCGAATAAACACTCAAAACAAGGAGTTAAACCGCGTGTTGGGAGGCGGGCTTGTGCCTGGTAGCCTTACCCTTTTAGGAGGCGAGCCCGGAATAGGAAAAAGCACCTTGATGCTGCAAATAGCCCTTGAACTTCCTTATAAAACATTGTATGTCTCTGGAGAGGAAAGTGCGCAGCAAATTAAAATGCGCGCCCAAAGAATACACACACAAAGTGAGCACTGTTATATTTTAACAGAAACAAAAACACAGCATATTTTTCGCAACATTGCACAAATGCAACCAGATATTGTAGTGATAGACTCTATACAGACCTTGCATACAGATCATATAGAAAGTAGCCCTGGAAGTATTTCTCAGATACGAGAAACCACAACAGAGCTTATAAAATTTGCTAAAGAAACGGCCACTCCTGTTATCCTTATTGGACACATCACCAAAGACGGAAATATTGCTGGGCCTAAAATTTTAGAGCACATGGTAGATACGGTACTTCAGTTTGAGGGAGACCGCAATCATATTTACAGAATTCTAAGGGCTAATAAAAACCGTTATGGAAGCACCAATGAAATTGGCATCTACGAAATGCAAGGCAGCGGGCTTCGAGAGGTTTCAAACCCATCAGAGATCCTACTGTCTAAAAACGAAGAAGAACTCAGCGGAACAGCAATAGCCTCTACCCTTGAAGGGATGAGACCACTGCTTATAGAAATTCAAGCACTTGTATCTACAGCCGTGTACGGAACTCCTCAAAGAAGTGCTACTGGCTATAATGCCAAACGTCTTAATATGATTTTGGCAGTTCTTGAAAAACGAGCAGGCTTTAAACTTGGAACAAAAGATGTGTTTTTAAATATTACTGGAGGGATCTCTGTAGATGATCCCGCCATTGATTTGGCTGTTGTGGCTGCTGTACTCTCTAGCAATGTAGATATCACCATAGATAAAACCATGTGTTTTGCTGCTGAAATTGGCTTGGCCGGTGAAGTGCGCCCTGTAAATAGAGTTGAGCAGCGTATTTTAGAGGCAGAGAAATTAGGCTTTGAAAGCATTGTTATCTCAAAGTACTGTAAGCTTCCCAAACAAACCTATGGCATACAAATCATTAAACTAGGGAAAGTACACGACGTGGTCAAACACCTATTTACCTAATACACTACAAAAGAACGTTATTTCATCAATAGCCCATATTAAGGAGCAGGATTAGGCATTGCTTGATGCACCTGTTGTATTTCTTTTTCTATTTCTGCAGATAAGCTAAGGTGTATGCTGTCTATATTTTCTGCTAGTTGTGAGATGCTTGTAGCGCCAATAATAGTGCTGGTTACAAAAGGTCTATCATTCACAAAAGACAAAGCCATTTGAGAGAGAGAAAGGCCGTGTTTTTTTGCAATAGCGTCATAGCCTTGGGTTGCTTTTAAAGAACCCTCGCTATGATACCTAGAATAATTTGGAAACAGAGTTACTCTAGCTCCTTCAGGTTTTTTACCGTACAAATACTTCCCAGACAACATGCCAAATGCAAGGGGAGAATAGGCTAAATACCCTATGTTCTCCATGTGTAAAGCCTCTGTAAGCCCTATTTCATCTCTGCGCTGTAATAAACTATAGGCGTTTTGGATAGACACCATTTTAAGTTTCCCTTTTCTATGCTCCTCCATGTAGCGCATCGCGCCAAAAGGCGTTTCATTACTAAGGCCAATATGACGAACTTTCCCGGCCTTTACATAACACTCCAGGCGGTTTAAAATTTCTCCTATATTATCTTCCCACTGCTCATTTGCGCTGTGGCTATACTCCCGAACTCCAAAAATGTTCACAGCTCTTTCTGGCCAATGTAATTGGTATAGATCTAGATAATCTGTTTGTAAACGCGCCAAAGTTTTATCTAGCGCATCATCTAAAGAGGCTGTACTAAAATCAAGATTTTCGCGCATTGAATTAAATATACCGCGGCCACTCCCTGTTATCTTAGAGGCTAAAACTACCTTATCTCTGTTTTTGTTTTTAGCAAACCAATTGCCAATGTACTGCTCTGTAAGGCCTTGTGTCTTTGGTGTATAAGGAACTGCATACATTTCTGCGGTATCAAAAAAATTAACGCCCTTATCAAGGGCATAACTCATCTGTTGATGCGCTTGGTCCTGGGTATTTTGACGACCAAAGGTCATGGTGCCTAAACAAATTTTACTGACCTTAATATTGGTATTGGTAAGGGTGGTATATTTCATGAAAATGTGCTGTTAAAACAGCGGCAATTTTTAATTAGTGTGGGAGTTATAATTACAATAAAGCTTTTTTTAAAAATCCAGCTCTACCATATGAGGGCAATGATCACTATGGACAGCAGCCGGAAGTATAACAGCACGTTTTATGTGCTGTTTTAAAGGCTGAGAAACCATGTTATAATCTATGCGCCAACCTTTGTTATTTGCTCTTGCATTTGCACGATAGCTCCACCAGGTGTATTGATCTGGTTGCTTGTTAAGGTGTCTAAAGCTATCTATAAAGCCTTGATTTATAAAATCATCAAGCCACGCGCGCTCTATGGGCAAAAACCCGCTAGAATTTTTATTTGATACGGGGTTGTGAATATCAATAGCCTGATGACAGATGTTATAATCTCCACAAATCACCAAATTAGGAAGTTCTTTTTTTAAGGTGTTTACATACTCTTGAAATAAAGCCATGTACTCTAATTTGTGCTCTAAACGCGCACTATTGGTGCCGCTAGGAAGGTACAAACTCATAATGCTAACCTCTTTAAAATCTACTCTTATGTTTCTACCCTCAAAATCCATAGACTCAATTCCGGTACCGTAGGCAACATGGATTGGTTCTTGCTTACAGAATATAGCCACGCCACTATAGCCTTTTTTTTGAGCGGAAAACCAGTAATGGTATGGATATCCAGCTGCCTGGATCGCCTCTAAATCTACTTGCTGTTTATTGGCCTTGGTTTCTTGTATGCACACCACATCTGCATCAGTGGTTTGCAACCAAGGTAAAATATCTTTGCGCATTGCTGCGCGAATTCCGTTTACGTTGTAACTTAGTATTTTCATGCTACTAAATTAAATAAGATTGTATTTTTAGGGATGCCTATCTTTGAAAGGTTTTCATAAAACAATCAACAAATTTTAAAATTTTACGTTAATAAATCATAACAACTCTTTTTGGCCAAAATGTAAGGGGTGTCAACTTATGAAAAAGATATTATTTTTTGCGGTATTATTTGTAACCTTTCTTGGCTATAGCCAAGAAAGTGGGTCAAAATATCGTAGTAAAAAAGTAGCTGTTAGAGATTCAATTATGCTTGATACTGTAGGGCTTAATCCCTCAAAGTTACTTGTCAAAGACCTGCAAGGAAACACTATAGACCCTTTACTATACAGGGTAGACTATCCCAATGCGTTGGTGCTCCCCTCAAAAGATTTACTGAAAAAAAAGGACTCATTACGTATTGATTACCTAGTGTTTCCTGAGTTTTTAACCAAAGAATACTTTGAGTTTGACCAGGCAATTATTGTGGAGAGTGATGGCAGTATTAAAAAACTGTATACCTTAGATCAAAGCAGTACTGAAAGCCTGTTTACTCCTTTTAATGGGCTTAACACCTCGGGGAGCATCTCTAGAGGAATTACTATTGGAAACAATCAAAATGCTGTTGTAGACTCTCAACTAGATTTGCAAATCACAGGAAAATTAAGTGATAAAATATCCATTCGAGCCTCCATACAAGATGCAAACATCCCAACCCAACAAGGAGGCTACACTCAAAACCTAGAAGAGTTTGACCAGATATTTATTGAACTCTACAGTGATAATTGGAACATTAGGGCTGGAGATGTAGACTTGCAAAATCAAAACAGCTACTTTGGCCGCTTTACAAAAAAAGTACAAGGAATATCTCTAAGGGCTACCCTAGAGCATGATAGTGGCGCAAAAACCAGCACATTTGCATCTGGAGCACTAGTAAGAGGGGTTTTTAGTAGTAGTAATTTTGTAGGACAAGAAGGAAACCAAGGTCCTTATAAACTTGTGGGCCCTGATGGAGAGTTGTTTGTTCTTATTGTATCTGGAAGTGAAAAAGTGTACGTAAATGGTATGTTGTTAAACCGTGGAGAGAATGAAGACTATATTATTGATTACAATGCCGGTGAAATAAAATTTAATCCCACCTACGCCATTACAGCAAACATGCGTATTAGGGTAGAATATCAGTTTACAGAGCGAAACTATACGCGTTTTATTGGTTATGGCGGTGGAGATTACACCTCAGATACCTTTGATATTGGCGCTTATGTTTATTCAGAGAATGATGCAAAAAATCAGCCCTTACAACAATCGCTATCTAGTGAGCAAGTAGCTATACTTCAAGGAGCTGGTGATGATCAAGACGCAATGACGGCGCCGTCTTCTGTGCCAGAGAATTATGAAGATGGAAAATTTTTATATAAAAAACAGCTCTATTTAAATGGAGAAGAAATATTTGTGTTTTCTAACAACCCACAGGATGAGCTTTTTAATGTACGCTTCTCCCTTGTGGGAGATAACCTTGGAGATTATAAACTCTCTGAAGGTTCGGCAATTAATAAAATCTTTGAATATACTCCGCCTATAAATGGGGTGCCACAAGGTAGTTACGCGCCCTTTATTCGCCTAAGTGCTCCAACAAAATTACAAGTTGGAGGTGTAAAAGCAAGTTACCATCCTGGGGAGAAAACAACAATAAATTTTGAATTAGCTGGAAGTAAAAAAGATCTCAATTTATTTTCTGAGCTAGACAACAATGATAATCAGGGCTATGCTGCGCATCTAGAATTTCAGCAAGATATTATCAAAAGACCCGATAGTTTATTAATAAGCGCTGTAGGAACTTTTGATTTTATAAACCAAAACTTTAGATCCATTGAACGCCTGTATAATGTAGAATTTAATAGAGACTGGAATTTAACAAATCCTCAGGGAGATCGCCGTTTTGTTACCCTTGGAGTAAACGCAGCTTCAAACACCTTTGGCAAGGCGTACTATAATTTTGAACAGCTCCAGTTTTCTGAAAATTATAGGGGATCAAAACACCAATTCTCTGCAAATACTGGTTATAAGAACCTTGCTTTGATAGCAAGTGCAAGCTATCTTGATAGTGAAAGCAGTATACTCAAAACGCAGTTTTTAAGAGGAAATTCTAGGGCTAGTTATTCTTTTAAAAAAGCCTGGATAGGGGCTAAAGTTGGTTTTGAAAACAACAGTGTGCGCGCCATTGAAAAAGACACCTTAACCCCCTTAAGTATAAAGTATAGCGCCTATGAGGCCTTTGCTGGCCTTGGTGATAGTACCAAGGTGTTTTTGCAAGGTGGATACCGCTATAGAACCAATGATAGTTTAAAAAATGGTAAGGTGCAAAGGGTTACTAAAAGCAATACTATTTATCTAAAGGCTAAAGTTCTTAATACAAAAGATAGACAACTATCTGTGTTTGGTAATTATAGAGTTTTAGAAACTACTGCAGAGCAACAAACAGAAACATCATTAAACGCTAGAGTGTTATACAATCAAAACCTATTTAAGGGTCTTATAAGGATAAATACAAGCTTATCTTCAAATAATGGAGTAACGCCTCAACAAGATTTTACTTACATAGAAGTAGATCAAGGAGAAGGGATTTATACCTGGAATGATTACAACGCAAACGGCATACAAGAACTTGAAGAATTTGAAATAGCACAGTTTCAAGATCAGGCAAATTTTATTCGAATTTTACTGCCAAACCAACGCTTTATAAAAATACGAGAAAACACCTTTGGGCAAACACTCACATTTAATGGCCAGAAATGGTCTGGTAAAAAAGGGGTGTTAAAAGTAATATCTGCGTTTTACAACACAAGCTCTTTTATCATTGATAGAAAAATACGCAGAGCAAATGAAGATTTTAATATAAACCCTTTTAAAGATGGCAAAGAAAACCAATTGGGGCTGGTGTTAAACTTTAGAAATACCTTGTTTTTCAATAGAGGAAAACAGCGTTATACCACAAACTACACCTATCTTAATACAGCCACAGACAACCTTCAATCTCTAGGATTGCAGTCAAGCAAACTTGAGAGTCATCAACTTAACTTTACGCATAAATTTGGGAAAAATTGGCTTTTGATTGTTAAGGGAGTTAGCGGAACAAATGAAAGTATTTCTGAGAATTTTCAGGCAAGAAACTATATCCTAGAAACCTTTGAGCTAAATCCTAAGATATCTTACCTGCTTAATAGCCAAACGCGTTTTGATGTTTTTTACAATAGCGTTGGTAAAGAAAATACCATCAATGGCTTGGAGGTATTGCAACAGCAAAAACTAGGAACATCCTTTGCCTATGCAAATGCAGAGAAAATTTCTATTAATGGTGAATTCTCTTTTATTGACAATGCATTTAAAGGGAATGGGTTCTCACCTGTTGCCTACCAAATGCTAGAAGGGCTGCAGCCAGGGAATAATTACACCTGGCGCCTATTGTTTCAAAAGCGCATTACCAAATACCTGGATGCCAACCTTAATTATAATGGTAGAAAAAGCCAAACAAGCAATACGGTACACACAGGTAGTCTTCAGTTAAGAGCCTTTTTTTAGAAGAAGTTATTCCATAAAAAAAAGGCCCCATTGCTGGCGGCCTTTTTTTATGTCTAAATTATGATGCGTTATTTTACAATAATACGCTGTACTTTGTTTAACGACTCTGATCCAATTTTTATGAAATACACTCCAGAAGAGACATGAGACATATCAATTGTTTTGCTAAATCCTGTACCGTTATATTCTAACAGATAATACGCTAGGGTTTGCCCTAAAGTGTTAATCACGTATACAGGTAAGTCATTGGTATATGAAGGACTCTTAAAGTTAAGATCAAAATAGTTTTGGTCTTGACTTGAAATTACAAAATCTGCATCATAAAATGACTCATTAAGACCAAGCTCGTCTGTTATATTAGCAGTGTAATCTTCTGTCTCTCCGTATGTTGTTTCTTCACAAGCATCTACAGGAACATCTGCGTTCCAGTTCGTCTTTATACGCATTCTATGTAGTCCTAAGGTTGCATTTGCAGGTATAGTCATAGATGCAGTCTCTGTATAGTTGCCGGCAGCTTCTCCTGGAGCAATAATGAAATTATTTAAAATCACTTCATTGTTAGAAAAAGTAAAATCATCGTTATAATCAACCCAAACCTTTACATATTGACTTCCATATCCTGTAGATAGGGTAATGTCATAGGTTCCGCCCTGGGCTAGGTTTGCAATAAGATCTGTAAAATCTCCATATCCGTCTGTTTCACATCCTGAAGAATTATTGATTTCTTCTACAGAAACTAATGTTAAACCATCTCCCTCAGTACAGTTTGTCTCTGGTTGACATAGAAAGTTTGATACCTCTGCAGAGGTATCATCGTTTGATGGATTGTCATCGCCAGGAAGTTGGGTCCCTGCAACAATTACATAATCTGTTAGTTCAGACAAATCTACAGTTGTAGTAAATGAATAGGTGTCTGTAGCGCCTTGTGCTATTGACCCTGTGTAGGTTTCATTAACAGCCACTGCTCCATCTAAAGAATAAAACACTGGAATTGAGGTTTGTGTAATAGTTCCAAAATTTTGGATTTCTATGGTTACCACCTCTGCGTCAGACAAGCCACTTCCAGTTACTGGAGAAGTGATTGCTACTACACCTGTATCAAGGCCAAGTAAAGAAGTTACATCACTACAAAATTCATCGTTATCTGGTAGTTCATCTCCAGAGAGGTTTGTTCTAGCACATAGGTTGTAGGTTTGTCCATCTATACTCATATCTACCGTTGCGGTAAACGTATAGTTGATATTACTTGCTGGGGCAATAGGCCCTGCAACCACCTCTGTTACGGGTGTTCCGCCGTCTAAAGTAAAACTAACTTCAATATTTGACTGGGTTACAGTTCCAAAATTACGGACAACAACTTCTACGATTTGGGTTGAAGAAAGATCTCCATCAACAGGGTTAACAAAAGCAATAATACCAGCATCTACATTTGCATCTGGGGCAATTTTAAAACGTCCTACATTGGCTGCTCTTTGATTCCCTGGAGTGTCTGCAGTATGTACCTCATTGGTGAAATAAAACGTTGCATCATCACTAGGGTCTATATCAATCTTACTATAATCACCGTAACGTCCACCAGAGATAGCTGCATCTCCGGGAGCAATTACTTCTTCGGCAACTGTCATCACTCCTAAAGGATCTGACGCAAATCTACCTGTGTAATAAGAACCAACCTCTGTGTTTCCATTTCCTTGAACACTCATCGCTGAGTATCCCATACCAATGTTTCCTTGATTGTCCATCATTAAACTTGCATTCCAAGCGTGTTTTCCGTCTGGAGAAGTGTAGGTTCCTTCTTGATACAATGTCCAAGGAGCACCATCTGTAGTTTGACGAAATTCATACCATCTTACTGCAGCTCTTTTGCCACCAGATGGGTCTATATCAATCACATGATTAAATACCGCTGAATTATGGGTTGTAAATTTTCTAAACTGTGCTTGGTTCATTACAATACCTTGTAATGCATCAAGTAAACTGCCACCATTAGGTTGGGCTAAATTACTGAAAGATCCTCCATCAAAAATAGATGTAAATGGTGTTACTGGAATTTGCTGTGCAGCGGTAATTGAAGAATTTCCGGGTGTTGAGTAATCTACATTTGCACTCCAAAATTTGATGTGATCCTCAGAAACACCTCCATAAGAGTTGTCTTGAAAAAAGACAATTGGTGCGTTTCCTGGAGCTGGCATGTCACCGTTTGTAACATTAAGAGCTTGAGGAGATGCGAATCCAAAAGTAGCCATACCAGGTAATTGAAAACCTTGTATAGACACAGAACCTGCACCAGCTAGCATTGCAGCACGGTCCATGGCGTATAATCTGTTACCACCAGACTGGTCTGTTAGATAATATCCATCACTCCAAACAGATAGTTTGTTGTAATCATTAACAGTACTAATGTTATAAATATTCCAATCTGTAGTTATTGGGTTTCCTGTTTGTGAAACTGCAATTTGAGCACCTCCACCTAGGTATGAAACTACCCATCTATCTGCGGCAGTGTCATAAGATACTGTAAGGTCACAACATCCATTAGAAGGAAATATTGCTGGGTTAGGGTTTGTTGGGCCAACTAGTTCATTCCCATCTTTATCAAAAATTGCAAATTTTGTATTCCAAACCACAAAAACATGTTCTGGACCTACCGCTAGTGCAGGGTCTGTTGGGTTAGAACCTGTGTATCCTGCATCCCATACAGCATCTGCTGAGTTTACCTTAACACTCCCTGTTAAAAGGTGTGGGTTTTTAGAGAGTAAATCTCCCGTTGATCCTTTTCCTGGAATAACTTCTCTTTTTGGTCTTCTTGTTTTAGAGTACCTTCCGTCTCTTGCCTCTCCTGTTGTTGGAGTAGAAACAAGCTCGTCCATTTTTGAAGACAAAGAAGGAGTCACGGTAACTAATTGGAGTTCTCCAATGTAATCAGGTTTTGTTGGTTGTGTTTGCGAATGCATCAAACTTGAGCTTAGCATAAGCCCAAGTAGTGCTAATAATTTAATTTTCATAATATTTTTTTTTACTAAATTACTTATAATCAAACCGCTATTAAAAATTGATAACTAAAAAATGAGATTTTAATGAGAATATTAAAGCATTCGTGCTAAAAAAACAAAAGCAATACTGCGATTTAGGGATTTATCTCTGCCCGCTGTGGTACAACAAAATTCACTATATTGTGTACTATAGCAATAGTATTGCCCTATCTTAAACTCACTAGAAAAAGATCCAATGATTTTAAAACCCGTTTATATTGCCCTTTTTGCTTTAGTAGTTAGTGGCTGCAATACAATAAAAGAAAGACCCATTCAAAATCCAGAAAGCCAAATAACCAAAATAAAAAAAGCGGAACTAATGGCAGAGGGTTTTACCGCTGGAGTGATTCAAGAAAACACCAAAAAAGAAGATTGTCAATTCACAATTCTAGTTAATGAGCAAAATAAACAGGCCTACTTTCTTGATCCTATTAATTTAGCTGAAGCCTATAAAAAAAATGGACTGGCCGTATTTTTCAAATACAGAGCACTAAGAATGATGAGCCGCTGCCAGAGAGCAAATCCTGTTGAAATTCAAGAAATACAAATACATTAACTGTTTTTTAAACGCTCAAATTTCAGAAAATTAAAAAGCCCCAATGACTGTATCATTGGGGTTTTTATATGCTACAGGACGCTATTTATTGCAGCCAATCTTTCATGGACAAGCTCTTTGCCACTAAGCCAGAAATATCTGAAATGGCAATACGCTGCTGCTCCATAGTATCTCTATGACGAATGGTCACTGTTTTGTCTTCAAGAGTTTGGTGATCTACCGTTACACAAAATGGAGTCCCGTTTGCGTCTTGACGTCTGTAACGCTTACCAACGGCATCCTTTTCATCGTAAAACACATTGTAATCCCACTTTAAATCTTCAATAATTTGTTTTGCAAGCTCTGGGAGTCCATCTCTTTTTATAAGTGGAAATACAGCAATTTTTACAGGAGCCAAGATAGCTGGTAGTCTCAAAACAGTTCTTGTAGAGCCGTCCTGTAATGTTTCTTCTTGCAAAGAGTTGCTAAATACAGCCAAGAACATTCTATCAAGACCTATAGATGTCTCAACTACATAGGGAGTGTAATTTTCTTTGAGCTCTGGGTCAAAAAATTGCAGTTTTTTACCACTGTGCGCCTCATGTGCTTTTAAATCAAAATCTGTGCGAGAATGAATTCCTTCTAGTTCTTTAAACCCAAACGGAAATTTAAATTCTATGTCTGTTGCTGCATTGGCATAATGAGCCAGCTTTTCATGATCATGAAAGCGGTAATTCTCTGGGCCAAGACCTAGTGAATGATGCCATTTTAGTCTAGTTTGTTTCCAGTAATCGTACCATTTCATCTCCTGGCCTGGGCGTACAAAAAATTGCATTTCCATTTGTTCAAACTCACGCATTCTAAAGATAAATTGTCTTGCAACAATTTCATTTCTGAAGGCTTTTCCTGTTTGTGCAATACCAAAAGGAATTCTCATTCTTCCCGTTTTTTGCACATTTAAAAAGTTTACAAAAATACCTTGGGCTGTTTCTGGACGCAGGTATAAATCTGTAGCCGTTTCCGCAGAAGCGCCAAGCTTGGTGCCAAACATCAAGTTAAACTGCTTTACATCTGTCCAGTTTTTAGAACCGCTGACGGGGCATACAATACCCAATTCTTCTATGAGTGCCTTAACTCCAGAGAGATCTTCTGCCTCCAATAGGTGCGCCATGGTAGATAGCATTTCAGCCTTTTTCTCTCTATAGCCAATCACTCTTGTGTTGGTGGTGACAAATTCTGTTTCATTAAAAGAATCTCCAAAACGTTTTTTGGCTTTGGTGATTTCTTTTTGAGCTTTATTTTCAAGTTTCTCTGCATGATCCTCGATTAGAACATCTGCACGATATCTCTTTTTTGAGTCTTTGTTATCAATAAGTGGATCACTAAAAGCATCTACATGACCAGAGGCTTTCCAGGTTTTTGGATGCATTAGTATTGCGGCGTCTAAACCCACAATATTTTGATGCATATACACCATACTTTTCCACCAGTATTCTCGTATGTTCTTTTTTAATTCTACTCCATTTTGAGCATAATCATACACAGCACTAAGCCCGTCATAGATTTCACTAGAACCAAAGATGTACCCATACTCCTTTGCATGAGAAATTACTTTTTTGAATTGATCTTCATTGTTTGCCATAGCACAAAAATATAAAAATCCACTGCCATATGATGTGCAGCAGATTTTATTTTTTAAGTATTTTTTGAAATCTTATTTTAACACCAGTGTTGTGGTTCCTATTTGCCTCCCAGCATCAAAAACAGTAATGTTGTATAAGCCCTTTACTAACTCCTGGGATGACCCATCAACAATTGCACAAACCTCTAAGGCCTGGTTTTCATAAAAGACACTTTCGCTTTTGCTGTAGGTTAGTATATCTTGGCCAAAGGTGATAGATGATTTCTCGCCAATTATATTATTATCAGGATTCATTACCTGGACATAAAACAACCTGTCTCCTGCTTGCGCCAGCATGTTTGGCGCTATGGTGTAACAAACCTTTATTTTATCTGCTCTACCAGCGCGGCTGGTTTGTTTAATTTTACCTCCCTTACGAACAATAATAGCCGTTGCGTCTAGGTTTGTAATACCGATCAAAGCACCTTTCTCTAAAGATTTAGACATTTGAGTGTTAGCTATCGTTACAGAGTCTACAGCCTTTATGGTCTGGTTTAAGACCGCTGTTGTGCTGTCTTTCTCTACGGTTAAACGCTGGGTGATAACCAGCAAACTATCTGCACGTTTAAAGAGTTGGGTGCGCTCATTTTTTAAACCCCTAACCTGGGCCTTATATCTAGAAATAAGAGAAAGATTGGCCTTGTAATTCTTTACAGAGTCTAGAAGCACAATGATGCGGTCTCGAGCGGCTATTAAATCATTGTCTTTAAGTTCGTTGTCTTTCAAGGTCTCATTGTAGGATACAACAAGTGCTTCCAATTCTTTTTGAACCTCAGCTTTATCTACCTCTAAGATACGTACTGTTTCTTCATTTTGTTCTACCAGTGTATAGGTATACCCCGCTAAGGATAGTAACAAAATCACTAATACGGCTATTAGCATCTTTGCCAGATTATTGTTGCTGCTTTGAGTTTTCATGATGTGTGTTTGGTGTTAATTCATTACATTACAGATACCAAAGGTACTAAAACTATAAAGTAATGAAACGCATACTCAACTCCCTTTTAGATCTTTTATTTCCAAAAATCTGCAATGGTTGTCAGGGAGTACTCACTGCCCAGGAACAAATTATTTGTACCACTTGTAGGCATCAAGCTCCATTGGCTGGATTTCATAAAACAAAGGCTGATACCCTAAAAAAAATATTCTATGGCAGGACAGCTATCAGGGAGGCAACTGCTCTTTTAGTATTTCAAAAAAAAGGCATTACACAAACATTATTGCACAATCTTAAGTATAAAAAACAAGAAGATATTAGCGGTTTTCTGGGCCACTGGCTTGGGGCAGAACTTTGTGAAATAGCAGCTTATAAAAACATAGATGTGGTAGTTGGTGTGCCGCTTCACAAAAAAAAACAAAAAGCGCGAGGGTATAATCAAGTAACAGGTTTTGGCAAAGCAATTGCCCAGGCTCTTGAGATTCCTTACCTGGAAGATGTACTAATCAAGGTCTCAAAAACAGACTCACAAGTTTTTAAAACACGATTTAAAAGAATACAAGACAATCAAGAATTTACCCTAGTAAACAAAGCAAAGATAGCAAACAAGCACATATTACTTATTGATGACATTGTTACCACTGGGGCTACTTTAGAGGGCTGTGCAGCGCAATTACAACAAGCAGAGAATGTAAAAATAAGTATAGCTACCATGGCAATTTCTCTGTGATATAGTTCTCTATTTTTTAGAGAGCGTTACAATAAAACTTTTCCTATTTTTGTTGGGTACTATGCAACAGCAACACCACTCAAAAACATATCGTCTTTTATACATCCCTATTGTATTTCTTTTTTTACTTTCTTTCACGGATTGCGCAAAAAAAGGAAGACCCAGTGGCGGGCTTCGTGACACTATTGCCCCTGTTATTTTGCGAAGTGCTCCTGAGAATTTTACGACCAATTTCAAAAACAATGAAATTCGCATCACCTTTGATGAATTTATTAAACTAAAGGACATTTCCAAGGAGCTTATGATTTCTCCACCGCTAAAATACGCTCCTGAGATAACGCCCCTGAATGTTTCTAAAGTTTTAAAAATAAAAATTCTAGACACCCTTAAAGACAATACTACCTATAGTTTTAATTTCGGAAATAGTATTTTAGACAATAACGAAGGGAATCTATTTCCAAATTACAAGTATGTGTTTTCTACTGGTAGTTATATTGATAGCCTAAGTCTAAAAGGAACTGCCGTTGATGCGCTGCTTCCTGAAACAGATTTTCCGGTAAGTGTTGTTTTGTATGAAGTAGATCAAAACTACTCAGACTCTTTAGTTTTGTTAGAAAAACCAACCTACATAACCACAACAAAGGACAACACTAGCAGCTTTGAGCTCAGCAACCTTAAAAAAGGAACCTACCAACTCATCGCCTTAAAAGAACAAACTAGAAACTATACCTTCCAACCAAAAACAGATAAAATAGCCTTTTACAAAGACCTTATCACGATCCCTACAGATAGCCTCTTTGAATTAAAGCTTTTTAAAGAAGTGCCAGATTTTAAACCTACACGCCCAAAGCTAGAAAGTAACAACAGAATCTCTTTTGGATATCAGGGAAAGACAGACAACTTTCAAATTACCTTACTCACACCCATGGAGGATGATTTTCAATACCGGGTCATAAAACAACCTGGTAGAGATACCCTAAACTTTTGGTTTAAACCAAAAGTTACTAAAGACTCTTTGGTATTTGTTACAAAAAACAACCTGCAAATTGATACTACCACAGTTCGCTTTAGAGAACTGTATTCAGATTCTTTGCGCCTTACCGCCATAAACAATAGGTGGATATCTCTAGAAGACACCCTAAAGCTAAAAGCAAATACACCCCTAACTACTATTAACCCCCAGAAGATTTCTGTTGTCAATAAAGACACCCTAGCCATAGACTTTACAACACAAATAAATCTAAAAGAAAATGCTGCCCATATTATTTTTGACAAACAAGAAGAAGTACTCTATAGCATCACTCTTAGTGATGGCGCTTTGACAGATTACCTAGGAAACACCAATGACTCTATTGTATTTAAGCAACAGGTAAAGCCCACTGCAGATTTTGCCTCTCTAAACCTTACTCTTGCTAATGCAGATGAGTTCCCTTTACTAATTGAACTAGTCAATGAAAAATTTGAGGTGGTGAAACAAACCTATCTAGAATCAAACTCCCCTGTGTTTTTTGAGTACATTAATCCTGGCAACTATTTTATTCGCCTTATAATGGATCAAAACAAAAATAAAATATGGGATCCAGGAAACTTTCTTGATAAGCTTGCCCCAGAGAAGGTGGTGTACTATACTTCAATTATAGAACTGCGTGCCAACTGGAGCTGGAGCGAAACCTTTACCTTAAAGTAAAATCATCCGCATCTTTTAAAAATGGCAAAGCATCTCTAGTGCTTTGTATATGGCGTTTATCTAAGACAATAGTTTGTATAAAAGCCGTTTCATACTCCTTGGTTGAGAGTTGTTTGCCTAGAGAGTCATACACCGCAGAATGCCCCGGGTACCCATGCCCATTTCCATCTTGTCCAATTCTGTTTACACCTATACAATAGCTCATGTTTTCAATAGCACGGGCTTTTAACAAGACATCCCAAGCAGCAATTCTCTTTTGTGGCCAATTGGCAGTATACAATACAATATCATAGGCTACATTATTACGTGCCCAAACAGGAAAACGCAAATCATAACATATCAATGGGCAAATTTTAAACCCTAGATAGTCAATAAAAACGCGGGCAACTCCAGGGGTAAAAACCCGATGTTCTCCAGCCAAAGTAAAGGTGTGTTTTTTATCATAGGTGTGTATCTCTCCAAGTGGTGTTACAAAAAGTAATCTGTTGTAAAAATTAGCGCCATCTTTTATAATGATGGTGCCTACAATGGCACTAGAAAGAAGTTTTGATGTCTCAACAAGCCATTGGACAGTAGGTCCATTTTGAGCCTCAGAAAGATGCTCCGCATTCATAGAAAACCCTGTAGTAAACATCTCTGGCAATACAATTAAATCTGTAGTATTTGCCAAAGGGGCTAATATTTTAGAAAAGTGGGCTTTATTTGCCTTTGGATTTTCCCAATGCAAATCAGACTGTACAAGACTTACTCTTAAAGAGGGTGTTGCCATACCCTAAGCTTCTAGAAGGGCTAGAACAGCAGCACTAGATTGCATTTTAGCATGCTGTAAAGCAGTGTTGCCTTTGTCATCTATGGCACTTTTATCTGCGCCATGGGCCAACAGCAGTGCTGCAATTTCTGGCTTATTGAAGGTGGCTGCAAATATAAGAGCAGTAGCTCCATTAAAATTTGAAATATTTACATCTGCGCCGCTTTTAATAAGTAATTCGGCAATGGCGCTATAGCCTTTAAAGCAAACGCCCATAAGCGCTGTATTTCCTGAGGCGTCTTGAGTATTTATATCTTGAGGCTGCTCCAAAATAACCCTTACAATATCCATATGTCCATAATAAGTAGCCAGTAGTAGGGCCGTTGAGCCACGTTGGTCTTTCTCTTGAGCCAATGCGGGATTTTCTTTTAGTAAAGAAACTACTTTAGAAGCTTCTCCATTTCTAATTGCGTCAAATAAGGATGTACTCATAGTGTTTTAATTAAGAAAACGAATAGTAAAGATACCACACCAAAAGCAATATAAAAAGCCAAGCATCTCTGCCTGGCTTTTTTATACTTTATAATCTGTGCTACTTATCCTTTCAAACTAGCTGACAGGTATTCACGATTCATACGGGCGATGTTTTCTAATGAGATTCCTTTTGGACATTCTACTTCACATGCTCCCGTGTTGGTGCAATTTCCAAAGCCTTCTTTATCCATTTGTTCTACCATACTAAGCACACGCTGTGTGGCCTCTACTTGTCCTTGTGGTAGCAAGGCATATTGTGATACTTTAGCAGAAGTAAATAGCATAGCACTTGCATTTTTACAAGCAGCGACACAGGCCCCACAACCAATACAAGTTGCTGCAGCAAAAGAATTATCTGCATCTTCTTTGTTTACAGGAATTGCATTTGCATCAATGGTATTTCCGGAGGTATTAACTGAAATATACCCTCCTGCGTGTTGGATTCTATCAAAAGCGCTACGGTCTATCATTAAATCTTTTACTACTGGAAATGCTTTCGCTCTGAAAGGCTCAATTACTATAGTATCACCATCACTAAATTTACGCATGTGTAACTGACAGGTTGTTACCAATCTATCTGGACCATGAGGTTCTCCGTTAATCTGTAAAGAACAAGACCCGCAGATACCTTCTCTACAATCATGGTCAAAGACCACAGGATTGTCTCCTTGATTGATGAGTTGTTCGTTTAACACGTCTAACATTTCCAAGAAAGACATATCTCCTTCTATGCCGTCAATAGGGTAGGTTTTTATCTCTCCTTTTGCTTTATTGTTTTCTTGACGCCAAATTTTAAGTGTAAGTTTCATCTGTATCTTATTTGTATGAACGTGTTTTCAATTCTATATTCTCAAAATTCAATTCTTCTTTATGAAGTAAAGCTTCTTTCGGGGCTCCTTTATACTCCCAGGCAGAAACATACTTGAAGTTTTTATCATCTCTAAGAGCTTCTCCTTTTTGAGGACCATCTATCTCTACGCTCTCTTCTCTAAAGTGACCTCCACAGGATTCGTTTCTATCTAAAGCATCTTTAGCGAACAGCTCTCCTAGTTCTAAGAAATCTGCAACACGACCCGCTTTTTCTAGTTCTTGATTTAAGGTGTCTTTTGTTCCAGGAACTTTTACGCTGTTCCAGAAATCTTCTCTTAAAGCTGCTATTTCTTCAATGGCATCTTTGAGGTCTTTTTCATTACGAGACATACCGCATTTATTCCACATAATCTTACCTAGCTTTTTGTGATAGTAATCCACAGAACGCGCTCCAGAGCCACCCATCAATTTATTGATACGGTCTTTAACTTCGTTTTCTGCTTGGTCAAACTCTTTAGTGTCTGTAGGTATCTCTCCTGTTCTAATATCTTTAGAGAGGTAGTCTCCAATGGTGTATGGTAATACAAAATATCCATCTGCCAAACCTTGCATAAGAGCAGAGGCGCCAAGTCTATTGGCACCATGGTCAGAGAAGTTTGCCTCCCCTGTTGCGTATAATCCCTCCACAGTGGTTTGCAGGTTGTAATCTACCCATAACCCTCCCATTGTGTAGTGAACGGCTGGGTAAATCATCATTGGTGTTTTGTATGGGTTTTCATCTACAATCTTCTCATACATCTGGAAAAGATTCCCGTATTTATTTTCAATAACTGCAGCACCCATTTTGTAAATTTCTGCTTCAGATGGATTACTAATTTTTTCTATTAATGCTTTTTCTTTTCCGTAACGCTCTATAGCAGTTGCAAAATCAAGGTATACCGCTTCCCCTGTTTTGTTTACTCCAAAGCCTGCATCACAACATTCTTTTGCTGCCCTAGATGCAACATCACGAGGTACTAAATTACCAAAGGCAGGGTACCTTCTCTCAAGGTAGTAATCTCTATCTTCTTCGGATAATTGAGTTGGTTTTAGCTTACCATCTCTTATGGCCAAAGCATCTTCTTTCTTTCTAGGAACCCAAATACGCCCATCATTACGCAGAGACTCGCTCATTAGTGTAAGTTTAGACTGATGATCTCCAGATACAGGAATACATGTTGGATGTATCTGCGTATAACAAGGATTGGCAAAATAAGCGCCTCTTCTATGAGCTCTCCATGAGGCAGTAACATTACTACCCATGGCATTTGTGCTTAAAAAAAATACATTACCATATCCTCCAGAGGCCAAAACAACGGCATGGGCAGAGTGGCGTTCTATCTCTCCAGTAATTAGATTACGTGCAATAATACCTCTGGCTTTACCATCAACTTTTACAACGTCAAGCATTTCGTGACGGTTAAAAGATTGAATTTTACCTCTATTGATTTGACGATTCATTGCAGAATAAGCGCCCAATAAAAGTTGCTGTCCTGTTTGTCCTTTGGCATAAAAAGTTCTGGATACCAAAACCCCACCAAAAGATCTATTATCTAAAAGACCTCCATACTCACGTGCAAAAGGAACTCCTTGGGCAACGCACTGGTCTATAATATTTGTTGAAACTTCTGCCAAACGATGCACGTTTGCCTCACGAGAGCGGTAATCTCCCCCTTTTACAGTGTCGTAGAATAACCTGTAGGCAGAATCTCCATCTCCTTGATAGTTTTTTGCTGCGTTAATTCCTCCTTGTGCAGCAATTGAATGTGCACGTCTTGGAGAATCTTGGTAGCAAAATGTTTTTACATTGTAGCCTAGTTCTGCAAGAGTTGCAGCAGCACTACCTCCAGCCAATCCTGTACCAACAATAATAACATCAATGTTACGCTTGTTTGCTGGATTTACAAGATCAATTTCGTTTTTATGTTTGGTCCACTTATCTGCTAGTGGTCCTGAAGGTATTTTAGAATCTAATGTAGACATAGCGATGTTTTTAGTGTGAGCTGGGTGGGAGTTGATTTAAATGCAAGTAAATGGCAATAAAAATAAACCCTACAGGAATTAGTATTGCGTATGCTTTGGCAAATCTGGTTAATGCCACAGAATATTTGTTGTTAAAACCTACACTCTGAAAAGAGGAGGCAAATCCATGCCATAAATGCATAGCCAGTAGCCCGAAAGAAACTACATACAATCCAACACGTACCGGGTTTTCAAATTTATGAACTGTTTCTGTATAATATCTAGTTGGATCTTCTGGGTGAGATTCTACATACTTATGAATCATCTCTGGGATCCAAAAATCATAAAAGTGCAATCCTAAAAATGATAGGATTACCAAACCAGAAATAATCATATTTCTAGAAGCCCAACTAGCGTTTGTAGCTCCCTTGTAAGAGGCGTACTTCACAGCTCTTGAGCTTCTGTTTTTAAGCTCTAACACAAAGCCCATCACAAAGTGAAACACAACTCCAAAAATCAATATTGGTTGCAGAAGTCCTTGAACAAGACCATTATTTCCCATAAAATGGGACCAACTATTAAAGGTGTCTGGAGAGAGTACTGCTGTTGTATTAATAACTAAATGCTGTCCTAAAAAAAATACTAAGAACAAACCAGAAAGCGCCATGGCAACTTTTCTAGCAATTGAAGAGGATATGATTCCCATTATGGTTAAGTTTTCTAAATTTCTACTTGCAAAAATACATCTCAAATTGCGTATCAACAAACAATAGCTTTTGTTTATTGGCAATTTAGAATTGATATGCCTAAACAAAGGGGGTTTCTCAATAAAAACAGGTTAAAATTTTAACATTACTTTAAAATTTCCGAAGCGTTAAAGGACAATTTTTTTACTATTTAACTTCTATTTTTTTACTTGTTTTATTCCCTTTTAAAGAAACCTCAACACTATATTTTCCTGAGGGCAAATAAAATGTGCCATTAACACCCATGTGCACAGAAATATTATTTTTTTCTAGGTATTTTTTTCCTTTTTCTGAAATGCTCGCGTTGTAGCCTACCACATTAAATCCTTTAGTTAAACTAAGCTCCCAAGACTTAAGAACTTTCCCGCTTTCTAGGACTACTGTAATTTCAGCCTTGCCTGCTGAAGGAGCAAAAATTTGAAGGGGTACACTTGGCTCAAAATAGGCTCCATAGTTGTTAAATCCTGTACTCCCCCATCGACGAGTAGCCCTAACATTTGCAATATCTGCAAGCATGAGACTGCCCATGGTTTTTTCTGAAATACCTTGCAATAAAGAAATATCTGCCTTGTAAATACTACGGCCATGAGTTCCAAGCAAAAGGTGTTTATCTCTTGCCTGTATCGTCAAATCATGTACCGCCACATTTGGTAATCCTTCATAAAAAGGATTCCAAGAAGCGCCATTGTCAAAAGAAGTATAGGCGCCATTGTCTGTCCCTAGATATAAAATGGCTGGGTTGGCCGGGTCTTCTCTAATTACATTCACAGAAGAGTGTGGTAAATTACTAGAAATGTCTTTCCAGGTTTGGCCATAATTATCACTAAGGTATACATAGGGTTTAAAATCATCCCAGCGATACCCGTTTAAGGTAAGATAAACGCGCTCTTTTTTATGACTTGAAGCAATTACTCGGCTTACCCATAAATCTTTTGGTAAGGCCCCAGAAATATCATGCCAGTCACTTCCTGAATTTTGAGACACAAACACCTTCCCGTCATCACTACCGGTGTATAACAACCCGAACTCAAATTTAGATTCATCTATGCTAGTTAAGGTTCCGTAGGCAACATTTCCTTGCTTGCCGCCAAGAGTTAAATCTCCTGAGATTGCGCTCCAGTCTTCACCTTGATTCATGGAGCGCATTAATTTATTGCCTCCTAAATACAAAATATCTTGATTGTGAGAACTAAGTAAAATTGGTGTTTGCCAATTAAATCGGTAAGGGCTATCCCCCAGCTCATGTTTGGGCTGGATGTAGGTTTGAGTATTATCCGTTCTGTTTAATCTAAAATAATTTCCAAATTGAAAACCTGTATACACCACATTACTATCACGAGCATCTGTTTGTATTTGCATACCATCACCTCCCATGATAAACTCATACGGGTATTGTCCGTTTTGCTTCCAACCTGGGCTATCTTGATAGGTGTGAGCACCTACCCAAACACCATTGTCTTGTAGGCCACCATATACGTTATAAGGCTCTTGGTTATCTACATGTATAGCATAAAACTGACCCACAGCAGGCTGGTTGTTTTTAATCCAATTTGCACCATCATCATAACTAATATTAACACCTCCGTCATTACCATTAATTAAATGTCCTGGCCTGTTTGGATTGATCCATAACGCATGGTGATCTGCGTGTACATTTGAAGCAGAAATAGAAGTAAAAGTCTTCCCTGCATCTTTAGATTTTAAAATGGGTACTCCATAGATATAGATGCCGTCTTTATTGCTAGGATCTACATGTATTTTTCCAAAATAGTACCCATAGCTGTAATAAATACCGTCCAAAAAGCCCTCATGAGTTTTACTCCATGTAAGCCCGCCGTCTTCACTTTTATACACCTGGGTGCCAATCACTGGAGTGTCAAACAACATGGCATTTGCATCTTCTAGATAGGTTGCAAGATCTGCAGGAGCAACACCACCGCTTCGTACCATGCTCTTTACGTTGTCTGCCCTATATTTTTCTTGAAAGCCGTTGTTTTTTAAATACGCATTAAGTTTTTTATTATCTAAGGCTAGAAACGCTTCGGGGGTCATGGTTTTAAATTGTTCTTTTGACAAGCCGTTTGAGCTATTAGAGGCTCCCGTATCTTCTCTTCTGGCTTGATTGTCATGCACAGCATAAATAGTGTTGTTGTCAAAAACAGCTAGGCCAATACGCCCCACACCTGCTCCTGTTGGAAAACCGCTTTTAGGGGTAGAAACTTTACCCCATGAGCTGCCACCGTCTATACTTTTATAGATTGCACTACCAGAGCCGCTACCTCTAAAATTCCAGGCTTTACGATCTTTATCCCAGGAAGAGGCAAACATGATATTAAAATTATTGGGAGCTGCATCCATCTCTATTATCCCGCTTTGATTGTTTACAAAAAGGGTTTGTTCCCAGGTAATACCGCCATCTGTGGTTTTGTATACCCCGCGCTGATTATTTGTAGAATACAAATGTCCCACCACGCTCACTACCACATGTTTTGAATTTGTTGGATTGATTAAAATTTTACTTATATGGTGGCTATCTGCAAGACCTAAATGCTCCCAAGTAGTTCCATTATCTGAGGAGCGCAAAAGCCCAATACCTGCATAACTTGAACGAGAAGAATTCACCTCACCAGTTCCTACCCAAATGGTTCTTGATTTCCAATCTACAGCCAAGCTCCCCACATTTTGGGTAGGGCTATTGTCTAAAATAGGGGTAAATGTGGTACCGTTATTTACCGTATGCCAAACCCCGCCACTGGCATAACCAACATAAAACTCTATTGGGTTGTTAGGATTTACAGCCAAATCTACCACGCGACCACTCATAATAGTTGGGCCTATATTTTTAAAAGGAAGGTTTCTAACAAGAGAGTTTTCTGTGAGCGTTTGTTTTTCTTGCAAAGATGCAAGTACAGTAGCTGAGGCAGAAGGTGCTTGTTGGGCAAGACCAAAATAGGTCATAAAAACGAGCAATAGGAGGATGTGTTTTTTCATTTGAATGGTTTAGAAATTGTAAAATACAGAAAGCACAAACCACCTCAAAATAATGTTATAAAATTTAACATCGTGCGTTTGCTTTTTTAGCCATTTGCTATTTAGTTTTTAACACCGATGAAAATTTACAAAAGGTGTAAGGTATTTATTGACCCTATTATTTGTTATGTTTTTTAAATAAAAGTTCATTGAAGTATAAAATAACGCGCTTTGGTGTATTGATTAAAAATTGCAATCCTTACTTTTGAGAATATATATTATTTTAACATTACTGTTTATGAAATATCATCCTATAGATTCTGCCCTTTATATCAAAAACCGTAAAAACTTTATGGCTCAGATGAAGTCCTGTAGTTTGGCTGTATTTAATAGCAATGACATCTATCCTATTGGAGCAGATAGCACGATGCCTTTTGAGCAAGCAAGAGATATTTTCTATTTAAGTGGAGTAGATCAAGAAGAAAGTATTTTAGTGCTATTTCCAGAATGTCCTAATCCAGATCACAAAGAGATTTTGTTTCTAAAAGAAACCAACCAGCACATTGCTATTTGGGAAGGCGAGAAACTTACCAAAGAAAGAGCTCTTGAGGTAAGTGGGATTAAAACAGTGTATTGGTTGCAGGATTTTGATAAAATTATGCGGGAGCTAATGGCGCAAAGCGATACCATTTACTTTAACACCAATGAGCATTACAGGGCAAACATTGAAACTCAAACAAGAGAAGACCGTTTCATACAAAAAAATAAAGCAACATTTCCTGCCCATAGTTGGGCAAAGAGTAATCCTATTTTGCAAAGATTGCGCGCCATAAAAGACCCAATTGAGATAGATTTAATACAACAAGCCTGTGATATTACAGAAAAAGGCTTTAGAAGGGTGCTAGGATTTGTAAAACCTGATGTTTGGGAATTTGATATTGAGGCAGAGTTTATGCATGAGTTTTTAAGAAATCGATCCAAAAAATTTGCCTACACTCCAATTGTGGCTAGTGGAACTAATGCCAATGTGCTGCACTACATTGAAAATAACCAGCAATGTAAAGCAGGAGATTTAATCTTGCTAGATGTAGGTGCAGAGTATGCAAATTACAGCAGTGATATGTCTCGTACCATTCCTGTTAGTGGCAGATATACAGACAGACAAAAAGTAGTGTACAATGCTGTAAACAGTGTTAAAGAGCAGGCCACTAAATTGTTAGTCCCAGGAACCTTATGGAAAGAATACCATAAGGAAGTAGGACACATTATGACCAGCGAATTATTAGGGCTTGGGCTTATAGACAAAGCCGATGTTAAAAATGAAAATCCAGATTGGCCAGCCTACAAAAAATACTTTATGCATGGCACATCTCACCACATGGGATTAGACACCCATGATTACGGACTACTTTGGGAGCCTATGCAGGCAAATATGGTATTCACTGTAGAGCCAGGTATTTATATCCCAGAAGAAGGTTTTGGGATTAGACTTGAAGATGATGTTGTGATACAACAAACTGGAGCCCCTTTGAATTTAATGAAAAACATCCCAATTTTAGCAGATGAAATTGAAGACATCATGAATTCTTAACCTCCTATTGGAGTTTCTTTTTTGTAGTATTCAAATATATTTACCCCAATAAAAACTAATAGCCCTGGCAGTATCCAACCCATCCCTTGGTCTGCAAAAGGAATCCATTTTTTAATGCCGTCTAAAGACCCTTGGGTCATGAAAAATTGTAAGAAATCTGGTATACTAAACACAAAGGTAATTAGCGTTACAGCCCTAAAAACTATTGCAGAAGCAAACTTTGTGGGCATGCTGTTTAATATAATTAGCACAATGGTAATTGGGTAAATAAACATCAAAGCGGGTAAGGCTATATTAATAATAAAACCAACATCAAATTGCCCTACCAAAACACCTATAAGACACCCTACAGCAGAGGTAACTGTATAAGCCCATGGAGTATTTTTGGCAATTCCTTTTACAAAATCTGCAGTGCCTGTTACAATACCAACAGCTGTGGTAAAGCATGCCAATGCCACTAATACTCCTAAAAAAGCAGTGCCATAACCTCCTAAAGTATTTTTACTTAATATTTTTAATAACTCTGTACGCTCAGTTACTTGCAAATCTCCGCTATAATAAGCTCCAAGGGCAATAAGGCCACTATAAATTACAAACAATCCAATGCCGGCAAGAAGCCCAGAGCGAGCAATCATACGTTTTTTTTCTTGATAATTGTACTTGCCCTGTAAGGTCAATGAAATTACAATCACACCCCCAACTACAACACCTCCAAGTGCATCAAAGGTTTGATAGCCTTCCAAAATTCCGTTGGTAAATGTATTTTCAAAAATGGTGCTACCCATAGGCGCTAGATCTGCAAAGAAGCCTAAAGTAATTATTAGTAAAAGGATGAGTATAATTAGGGGGGTTAAAAATTTTCCAATAAGGCTTAAAATATGAGTTCTATTTAAGGCAAAGAGTAATACCAAAGTAAAATAAATAACGCTTACACTTAAAGAAGTAATATCAAAATAAGGTGCAATAGCAATTTGGTAAGCAACAGATGCCGTTCTAGGAGAAGGCAAGCTAACACATATAACATATACAATAATAGCATATACTAGTGCAAATCTAGGAGATACCTTTTTGGCAAAATCCAAAAGAGTACCCTGCAAGCGGGCATACCCATAAATAGCCAAAATGGGTATTACAACTCCAGAAAGGGCAAAACCAATGGCTACCCAAGCCCAACTATTTCCGGCATTATAGCCTAAAAAGGGGGGCAATATTAAATTTCCTGCACCAAAAAACAGAGAGAATAAAGCAAATGCAACAAGATATGTTTGTTTGTTGTAATTCATAGAAAAGAATCTGGCTAATGGCTATTTTTGTAAACGAGCTTCAATATACCAAAATGATTTTTCACTACCACAATACCCCTATACATTATCACAAACAAGGTGCTGGCCCTGTTATTGTGATGCTTCATGGTTTTTTGGAAAGTAGCTCTATGTGGCAAAAAATAGCCGCTGTATTGGCTAAAGAAAATACCACACTTATGATAGACCTTCCGGGGTTTGGGCAAAGTGGTATGCTTGAAAAAACACACACCATGGAAAATATGGCAATCATGGTTTGTGAGTTATTAGCCTTTGAAAATTTCCAAAGCGCAACACTCCTAGGGCACTCCATGGGTGGTTATGTAGCTTTGGCCTTTGGAGAATTATTTCCAGAAAAAATAGAAAAACTAATTTTACTAAACTCAAGCCCTTCCCCAGATAGTATTTCAAGAAAAGAAAACAGAAATAGAGCCTTAACTATAATTAATAAAAATAAAGCTGCCTTTATCACCATGGCCATTGGTAATCTATTTACCGTAGAAGAAAAATCCAGGCACACCTTAGCTATTAAAGGCCTTAAAAATGAAGCGCTACATCATTCAGTAAATGGTATTACAGCTGCCATTAAGGCAATGCGTGATAGAAAAGACAGGACAACAATACTAAAAAACCTACCCTGTGAAAAGCACATTATTGCTGGAAGGTTTGATCTTATTATACCTCTTGAGGATATTGTACCTCTGTCAAAACAAACAAAAATAACCCTACACGCCACCGATAGCGGCCACATGAGTTGGCTCACCAACGGCCAAGAGGTTATTGCCCTTTTGCGGGGTATTGTTTAACTAATTTTTAAGCTTATTGGTTTTCTTGCGTAGCACTCCAACCCCTTGCAATTATTGGTATTTTAGTATCGCCTCTGGTGATAAGATGAGTTCCTTCTGTAGGCTTTAAAATATGGCCTATTACCGTTATACTTGGGTTGGCTTTTATTTTAGGATAGTCTTCTTGAGAAATGGTAAACAACAACTCGTAATCTTCTCCGCCATTAAGGGCGATTGTGGTGCTGTCCATGTTAAACTCTTCAGAGGTAGTAATTACTTGAGGGTCTAAAGGTATTTTATCTTCATAAATCATGCACCCAACCTTAGACTGCTTACAGATGTGTAATATTTCAGAAGAAAGCCCATCACTTACATCAATCATCGAGGTTGGTTTTACGCCCAATTCTTTTAGTAGTTTAGGGATGTCTTTTCTTGCCTCTGGTTTTAATTGTCTTTCTATCAAATAAGAGTACGGTTCTAAATCTGGTTGAGAGTTTGGATTTACTTTAAATACCTGTTTTTCTCTTTCTAAAATCTGAAGGCCCAAATACGCTGCGCCTAGATCTCCAGTGAGTAAAACCAAATCATTTTCTTTTGCACCATCTCTATACACAACCTGCTCTTTAGCTACTTCTCCAAGAGCTGTAATGCTTATCATAAGCCCATGAGTAGATGATGTTGTGTCTCCCCCAATTACATCTATATTATAATATTTGGCAGCAGTAGCAATACCTGCATACAACTCCTCTAGAGCCTCTACGGGAAATCTATTTGAAACGGCAATAGAAACTGTAATTTGAGTTGGGGTAGCGTTCATGGCAAAAATATCACTCACATTAACAACCACGCTTTTGTATCCTAGGTGTTTTAAAGGCATGTAACTCAAATCAAAGTGTACTCCTTCAATTAACAAATCTGTGGTTACCACCGTTTGTTTTTTATGATCAATAACAGCGGCGTCATCTCCAATACTTTTTATTGTTGAGTTTTGCTTAACATCAAAATGTTTGGTGAGATGCTCTATCAAAGCAAACTCCCCCATTGAAGAAATGGGTGTTTTTAAGGAATCTTTATTTTCTAACATGAGTGATTATTTACGTGGGGCAAAAATAAGGCTTGTATTGCACATGGTATTACTATTTCTAAAATTTATACTCCTTAATTGATAGTAGCCGAGTCTTTTGACCGTAGGGCAATTTTGAAAATTCCTTTGTAATTTCTTTACAAAACGTTAATAGGGTTAGCATTGTAATTGATTTGTAATAAGTTTGTCTAATAATAAACTCACTTTAGGCATTTTAGTTTAACATAATAAGTAGGTTTACATTAAAAAATTCTGAAAAATGAAACAAATACTAATTATTTTGTCTTTTTTAACCCTATTTAGTACCTCAGGGCAAACCCCTTGCACAAACGGAACTGCTGGAGATTATCCCTGTAACGGCTTTGACCTTCAGTCTTTTATTAGCCTTGATGAAATGGACGCCTTTGAAGGAAACGATTCTTGGGGATGGACAGATCCACAAACTGGTAAAGAATATGCTATTATGGGGCTTGATAACGGAACTGCCTTTATTGATGTCTCAAACCCAGTTGCTGCAATCTATCTAGGTAAACTCCCAACACATAGTCAAAACAGTATATGGAGAGATATTAAAACTTACAACAACCATGCGTTTATTGTAAGTGAAGCCTCAAATCATGGAATGCAAGTTTTTGATTTAACCAGGTTGCGAGATGTCTCTAACCCTCCAGAAAACTTTGACGAAGATGCGCATTATAGCGGTTTTGGAAATGCACATAATATTGTCATTAATGAAGATTCGGGGTATGCCTATGCTGTAGGAACTTCAACTTATAGTGGTGGGCCTCATTTTATAGATATTTCAAATCCTTTAAATCCTACACCGGCAGGAGGGTATAGTGATGACTCTTACAGTCATGACGCGCAAGTAGTAACCTACTCTGGGCCAGACACAGAACATCTTGGAAAAGAAATCCTTATAGGAAGTAATGAAAACCAAATTGCTATTGTAGACATCACAAACAAAAACAACCCTATTAGCCTTTCAACAATATCATACTCAAATGTTGCTTACACACACCAAGGTTGGTTTACTGAAGATCAACGCTATTTCATTGTAGGTGATGAAATTGATGAGATAAACGTTGGTTTTAATACTAGAACTATTATTTTCGATTTTGAAGACCTGGACGATCCATCGTTTCATTTCGAATATGAGGGCCCTACAGAGGCCATCGACCATAATGGCTATGTGAAGGGTGATAAATATTATTTATCAAATTATAGAGCAGGGATTAGAGTTCTTGACATCTCACAGATTGGTGATGAAAACATTACAGAACTTGGCTTTTTTGACACCTACCCAGATAGTAACAGTGCAAATTTTAATGGAGCTTGGAGCGTGTATCCATTTTTTGCCAGTAATAACATAGTAATTAGTGATATAGACAGGGGGTTCTTTTTAGTAAGAGATCCAAGTCTTGGCCTAGATACAGGTGTAATAGCAATCACTTCTCCAACAACTGGAAGTGGCTTGTCTGACGCAGAGGTGGTAACCATAGAAATCCAAAATTTTGGAACTAATACACAAACATCAATCCCAGTATTTTATTCTTTAGATGGAGCAGCGCCTGTCAATGAAACTTACACAGGGTCAATAGCACAAGGCGCTACAGACACATATTCATTTACAACGACGGTAGATTTATCCGAACTTACAGACTATATAATTGTAGCTGGAACAGAACTTCCAGGTGATATCGATACTTCTAATGATGATACAACTGCTGAGGTATCAAACTTTTTGTGCCAACCTGAGACAAATTGTACTTTTGGAGATGGTTTAAGATTAGTTTCTATAGAAGAAATTAATAATTCTTCAGGTTGTGAAACAGATGGTTACGGAGATTTTACAAATCTAATAGCAAACTTAGCACAAGGTGAAACTTATGATATTACTCTATCTACAGGGTATGGGAATCAATTCGTAAAGATTTGGATTGATTTTAATGAAGACTTCGCTTTTTCTGACAACGAAGTAATTTTAAATAATTATGTTATTGCTCCAGGATCTACTGCTGGTAATTTTATAGAGACCACAACGGTAAGTATACCATCAAATGCAACATTAGGTGCTCACACAATGCGAGTAAAAACAAACTGGAACGAAGATGTTCCTGAAGATGCTTGTGAGGAAACAGCATACGGTGAGACAGAAGATTACACTGCTACCATAATAGAAGATGTGCTGGGTTGGGCAGATGTAGCGCTAATTGATTTTGAAATAGCTCCAAACCCTGCGAAAGAAAATATTACAATTACGGCTACTTGTGAGCCAATAGAGTCTGTAGAGGTTTTTAACATCCTTGGGCAACGTGTTTTACATTTAACCTTTGATGCCACAATGGCTAAAAACATTAACATCAACTCTTTAAATAGCGGAATGTACCTCATTAAAATTAACACACAGATCACCAAGCGCTTAATAGTTAAGTAATCACAATGAAAAACCTCGCAGCTTTATTTATAATTACCATAGCATTTCTTTGCTCTTGCTCTAATGATGATGGGGTAAACCTACCAGGTCCATACCCAGAAGATTTTTTAGGAGAAGTTGATTTTGTTAAAACCTTTGGGGGGAGTCAAAATGAGACTATTATAGCTGTTGTACAATCTGGCGATGGCGGCTATGTGTTAATGGGCTCTACAGATAGTACCGATGGAGACATTACAGGAAAAAAGGGAGATTATGATGATTTTTGGCTGCTAAAAACAACGCAGGAAGGAGAGGTTGTTTTCAATAAAGTGTATGGAGGCTCCAATACAGATACCGCAACAAGCCTAATTAATACTGCAGATGGAGGTTTTATTGTATGCGGTTATAGTCAAAGCAGTGATGGAGATGTCTCAAACAATGAAGGATTTCAAGACTACTGGATAACAAAACTAGACGCTCAAGGCAACATTTCTTGGGAAAAAACCCACGGCTTTGCAGGGTCAGACCAGGCCCTTAAAATCATCCAGACTGCCAGTGGAAACTTTTTTGTGACAGGCTTTTTTGATGTTTCAGCAAGTGGAAATCAAGGAAATGACGATGGAAAAGCAGCCAACCCTTCAAAAGCTACCCTGCATGGTGTTGGAGAGTTTTGGGGCATCCTTATGGATCAAAACGGAGATACTATTTGGAGGCGCTACTTTGGCGGCTCTAGCAATGACAGAAGCTATGATGTTGTAGAGACTGACGATGGTGGCTTTATTATGATTGGGGGTTCTGAGAGTTCAGATTTTGACATTTCAGACAACAAAGGATCCTATGATTTTTGGATGGTTCGAGTAGCTAGCAATGGAGATAAATTGTGGACCAAATCTCTGGGAGGAAGCGAAATAGATCAAGGATACGGCATCACTAAAACAGAAGATGGAAATTATATTATCGTCGGAGACACCAGAAGTTTTGATGGTGATGTTAGCACTTTAAATGGAAATGCAGATGCTTGGGTGGTTAAATTCTCGCCTAGTGGAGATATCATTTGGGAAAAAACATATGGCGGTACAGCCTTCGATTCTGCAAAGAGTATTATAGGGTTGCAAAACGGGAATTTTGCCATCGTGGGTAATACAAGGAGCTCTATGGAGGGCTTTATAAATAGGGGTCAAAACGATGCCTGGATATTTATTATTGATACAAATGGAAATCTCAAATTTAATTATATCATTGGAGGTAGTTCTTTGGATTTTGCCAATGCTGTGCTAGAAACTCAAGACAACAAACTACTTCTTGTTGGATCTACAGAAAGTAACGATATCGATATCCCAGAAAATAAAGGAAGCCAAGATGCGTTATTAATTAAAATAAAATAAGGGCTCAAATGTTTAAAAAAAAACTCTTTTTACTAATACTAGTGGTGTTTTTTATGGCTTGTGATAAAAATGAGGACCAACCACAAAACACCCCGGTAAGTATTGATTTTTCTCATAGCTTTAATCAACAAGCCATAGATAGCAGCAGTTTTAACGCCCTGGACTACACAAATGGATTTGGAACAACCCTAAGTCTTACAAGGCTTCGTTATTTAATATCACAAATAAGCTTCACCAACCAACAAGGTATTAAAACCCTAGTAAAAGATTATCAACTTGTAGACCTAAGTCAAGATAATAGTCTTGCTATTAATGATATTTTACTACCCCCGGGAGCTTATAATTTAAAAATGCGTTTTGGATTTACAGAAGCCGCAAACACCTCGAGTATATACCCAGATTTAAACGCAGCTTCTTGGAATGTGCCAGATATGCTGGGTGGAGGATATCATTACATGCAACTGGAAGGAAGATGGTTAGATCCAGGTGACGACCCTAACGAGCCTTTTTTGTATGCCTACCACACCATTAGCGCAGTCCAAAACCCCGGTCCAGATAACACAAGAGAGGACACCTCTATAGAGATAGATTTAGGAGAAATAACTGTTACACAGGGCGCTACTCAAATTAATGTTACTATGGATATCAATCAGTGGTTTGAAAATCCAAACCTTTGGGATCTAAATACACTTAACGGCATGTTGATGGGTAATTACACCGCCCAAAAAATGATGCAAGAAAACGGGCAAACTGTATTTTCTCTAGAAACCAATACGGGTGACTAAATGATTTTTTTATGTTTAAAAAAATACCTCTTGTTTTTTGCCTTCTTTGTATCACGCTCTCATGCGGTGAGGATGACAACCAAAATCAAGGGTACTCACCTACACCGGTAAACATAGCTGTTCCAGCCATTTTTTCGCAACTACTCCCTGCTCCAGAAATACCTGCCAATAACCAGCTAACACAAGAGGGAGTTGCCCTTGGAAGGGCTTTGTTTTATGAAAAAAATCTCTCTGCAGACAACAGTCTATCTTGTGCGGGATGTCATAAACCCAATCAAGGTTTTAGTGACCAGCGCAGATATAGCATAGGTATAGATGGTATTGCCGGGTTTAGAAACTCGATGCCTCTTGTTAACATTGCTTGGAACACAAACAATAAATTTAATTGGGACGGCAGTGCCGATTCCTTAGAAGAGCAGGTTCTAGAGCCTGTTGTAAATGAAATAGAAATGCACAACACATGGCCCAACGTTGAGCAGACACTGCAAAGTGACCCGAACTATCTCACTAAATTTGAACAGGCCTTTGGAACTACTACAATTTCTCAAGATCTGATCGCTAAAGCCCTTGCGCAGTTTATACGCACACTGGTATCGGGAAATGCTAGGTTTGACAATTATCTTCTAGGACAAGCAACACTAACCCCATTAGAGCAGCAGGGGCTTGCTGTTTTTTTAGATGAAAACCGCGGTGATTGTTTTCATTGCCACGGTAGCCCTAGCAATCCACTATGGACAGACAATGATTTTCATAACAATGGCCTAGATGAAAATTTTACAGACCTAGGCCTAGGAGATATCACTGGAGACCCAGCCCAATTTGGATTGTTTAAATCTCCCTCCTTGCGCAACCTAGCTTACACTGCTCCTTACATGCATGACGGCCGCTTTCAAACATTAGACCAAGTGATAGATCATTACAGTGAAGGGCTAATATTTAGCCCCACTATAGATCCTTTGATGAAAACAGTTGCCCAAGGTGGAGTGCAACTCACCCCGCAAGATAAAGCAGCCTTAAAAGCTTTTTTGTTAAGCCTCTCAGATCCATCTCTGGCAAATAACCCAGCATATCAAAACCCCAACTAATCTAGTAAGTGCGCTTTAGGTCAAATCTGTCTTTGGCACAAGGTGTAGTTTGTTAAAGCCCTTATACCCTCATAGATTTTTAATATTTTTTAGGTATTAAAAAAGCGGTTAATATCGTATATTTGTCCTCAAATTTAGATGAATTCTAATTTATGATAAAAGTAAGTGATACGGCGCGAAGCAAAATTTCGCAATTAATGATAGAAGACGGCTTTAGCATCGATCAAGACTTTGTTCGCGTTGGTGTTAAAAGTGGTGGATGTTCTGGGTTATCTTACGAGCTAAATTTTGATGGTGCTATTGGTGAGAATGACAAAGTGTTTGATCAGAACAACGTTAAGATTGCTGTAGATAAAAAGAGTTTTTTATACCTAGTGGGAACAACCCTAGAATATAGTGGAGGTTTAAACGGTAAAGGTTTTGTGTTTAACAACCCAAATGCAAATAGAACCTGTGGCTGTGGAGAATCATTCTCTTTATAATTTAAAAACTAAGAATTCATAAGTGCATATGAGTAAGTATACAGAAGACGATTTAAAAAAAGAACTGGAAACCAAAGAGTACGAGTATGGTTTTTATACAGACCTAGAGAGCGAAACCTTCCCTATAGGACTCAACGAGGATATTGTACGGGCTATTTCAAAGAAAAAACAAGAGCCGCAGTGGATGACTAACTGGAGGCTAGAGGCTTTTAAAGTTTGGCAGTCTATGCAAGAGCCTGATTGGGCAAATGTAAATTACACTAAGCCAGATTTTCAGGCAATTGCATACTATTCTGCTCCTAAGGCTGTAGATCCTAACAAAACATTAGACGATGTAGATCCAGAGCTGGTAGCGATGTACAAAAAGCTAGGGATATCTGTAGATGAGCAGAAAAAAATGAACAATGTCGCTATAGACATTGTGGTAGATTCTGTTTCTGTTGCTACTACTTTCAAAAAAACACTTGGTGAAAAGGGAATCATTTTTATGAGTATTTCTGAGGCAATTAAAGAGCATCCAGAACTTGTAAAAAAATATCTTGGAACCGTAGTACCTACCAAAGACAATTTCTACGCCGCTTTAAATAGTGCGGTGTTTAGTGATGGCTCGTTTTGTTATATTCCAAAGGGGGTTAGATGCCCTATGGAATTGTCTACCTATTTTAGAATCAATCAAGCAGGAACAGGACAATTTGAAAGAACCCTTCTTATTGCAGACCAAGGAAGCTACGTATCCTACCTAGAGGGTTGTACCGCGCCAAGTCGAGATGAAAACCAATTACATGCAGCTGTTGTAGAGCTTATTGCGCTAGATGATGCAGAAATCAAATACTCTACAGTGCAAAACTGGTACCCTGGAAGCGCAGAAGGAAAAGGAGGCGTATACAACTTTGTAACCAAAAGAGGACTGTGCGAAAAAAATGCAAAAATATCCTGGACACAAGTGGAGACTGGTAGCGCCGTTACCTGGAAATATCCTAGTTGTATCTTAAAAGGAGACAATAGTATTGGAGAGTTTTACTCTATCGCGGTAACTAACAATTATCAGCAAGCAGATACGGGAACAAAAATGATTCATTTAGGTAAAAACACGCGTAGCACCATAATCAGTAAAGGTATTTCGGCAGGGAAATCACAAAACAGCTATCGTGGTTTGGTAAAGATAAATGCAAGCGCAGAGAATGCTCGTAATTTTTCTCAGTGTGATTCTTTACTAATGGGTAATGAATGTGGAGCGCATACATTTCCGTACATCGAGGTTAAAAATAAAACTGCCCAAATAGAGCACGAAGCAACTACAAGTAAAATTGGAGAAGACCAGATATTTTATTGCAACCAGCGTGGGATTGACACGGAAAAGGCCATTGCACTTGTTGTAAATGGTTTTAGCAAAGAAGTACTAAACAAACTCCCGATGGAATTTGCAGTAGAGGCTCAAAAACTACTAGAAATAAGCCTAGAAGGCTCTGTTGGATAAGCCAAAAGAACTAACAAACAATATATTATGAAAAAAATAATTGTACTAATTACTCTATTTATAGGCCTTAGCGCTTGTAAAAATGATCAAAAATCAACCTTAGTCACCACAGAAAACTCAAACCTTGCGGTTTACAAAGGTGAGTTTATCTTCACAGACGGCGCTGCTGTTTTAAAAGGAAGTGACTTTATTTATGGGGTGGTTGTAGATGATAAGATGAAAGAATTGGCCGATAAGGTGGCGCCTGTAAAAAAAGATGTCTATGATATGGTTGCAGTAATTGTAACAGGAACATTAGCTCCAGGGCCTCAAGACAAAGAAACGTGGGGTGAGTTTTTAACCATCATAGATATTGTGCAAGTGAGCGCTAAGCCAGCACAGGCAGATGTTAAAATAAAAGAAGGTGACGCGGCAAATAAAACCGAAAAAGCCATTAAAAAAGTTGAAGGAAAATAATATGTTACAGATAAAAGATGTTTACGCAAGTGTAGAAGATAAAGACATCCTTAAGGGGATTTCTCTCTCAGTGAATGCAGGAGAAGTGCATGCTATAATGGGGCCCAACGGAGCTGGAAAAAGCACCTTGGCTTCTATTATTGCTGGTAAAGAAGAATTTGAGCTCACCAAAGGAGAAATAACTATTGATGGAGAAGATATCACAGAGCTGGACGCAGAAGAAAGAGCACACAAAGGTGTTTTCCTTTCTTTTCAATACCCTGTTGAGATTCCTGGAGTTTCTGTTACAAACTTTATTAAAACTGCCATCAATGAGAACAGAAAGGCCAAAGGTCTTGAGGATATGCCGGCCAGTGAGATGTTAAAGAAGATTAAAGAAAAAGCAGATTTATTAGAAATAGACCGCAAATTCTTATCTAGATCTTTAAATGTAGGTTTTTCTGGAGGAGAGAAAAAACGTAATGAAATTTTCCAAATGGCCATGTTAGAGCCTAAGCTAGCCATTTTAGATGAGACAGACTCTGGACTTGATATTGACGCACTTAAAGTGGTTGCCAACGGAGTTAACAAATTAAAAAACAAAGACAATGCAGTTATTGTCATTACACACTACCAAAGATTATTAGATTACATAGTTCCAGACTTTGTGCATGTAATAATGGATGGAAAAATAGTGAAATCTGGCACAAAGCAACTTGCTTATGAGTTGGAAGAAAAAGGATATGACTGGATAAAAGAGGAGTTAGTCTAACCCCTTAAGGCATCAAAAATTCTGAATTTAAAAAATGAATTTAAAAGAAAAATTACAATCCTCATATCTTGCTTTTGAAGATCACTTGCAAGCAGACTCGCCATTACATGATGTGCGCACTAAGGCTATGAAGTCTTTTGAAGACAAGGGATTTCCGAGCAAAAAAGAAGAAGCATGGAAGTACACTTCTTTAAATGCATTATTGAGTAAAGATTATAGCATTTTTCCAAAAAATGAAACTGCAATAGAGTTTAACGATGTTAAAAAGTATTTCTTAAATGATATAGACACCTATAAAGTCGTTTTTATAGACGGGGTTTACAGTTCTTTTCTATCTCAAATCACTCATGATGTTATTGATGTTTGTTTGATGTCATCTGCGCTAAACAAGTCTAAATACAGCTCTATTATAGAGACCTATTTCAATAAAGCCGCTAACACTGATAGTTTAAGTTGTTTAAACACTGCCTTTGCTAAAGAAGGGGCCTATATTCGTATCCCAAAAAACAAAGAAGCTAAAAAACCCATTGAGATTATAAACTTTGCTACAGGAACAGAAGCTGCTACCATGTTGCAGCCCCGTAATTTAATTATTGTAGAACAAAACGCACATGTTCAAATCATTGAGCGTCACCAAAGTCTTAATAACAACCCGGTACTCACCAATAGTGTTACTGAGATATTTTTAGAAAAAAGAGCTAATGTAGATTACTATAAGATCCAAAATGACACTCAAAACGCCTCTTTGATTGATAGCACCTTCATCCAGCAACAACGCGAGAGTATTTGTAGTGTTCATACCTTTTCTTTTGGTGGAAAATTAACCCGTAATAACCTAAGCTTTAAACAACTTGGAGAGCGTTGTGATTCTATACTAAACGGAGTCACGATGATTGAAGACAAACAACATGTAGATCACAACACCCTTGTGCATCATATTGCTGAAAACTGTGAAAGTCACCAAGATTACAAAGGAATTTTTGATGACAGTGCAACTGGGGTTTTTAACGGAAAAGTGTATGTTGAAAAGCAGGCTCAGAAACTAGATGCGTTCCAGAAAAACAATAATATTTTAATTTCCAACAAAGCAACAATAAACGCAAAGCCGCAGCTAGAAATTTTTGCAGATGATGTAAAATGCTCACATGGTTGTACCATTGGCCAACTAGACCCTGACGCAATGTTTTATTTGCGCTCTCGAGGTATCGCTGATAAAGAAGCTAGGGCGCTGCTTATATATGCTTTCGCAAATACTGTTTTGGAAAGTGTGAAAATTCCAGAATTAAAAGAAAGAATCAATAAATTAATTGCCAACAAGATGGGTGTTAATTTAGGCTTTGACCTTTAAATTTATTGCTCCATTGATGCATTTTGTGCACTATTATAGTATAAAAAACAAAGGGTAACGTTAATTTCAATAAACGCATATATGTTTGATGTAACTACTATAAGAAAAGATTTCCCTATACTTTCTAGAAAAGTAAATGGGAGACCGCTGGTGTATTTAGACAATGCAGCCACATCTCAAAAACCAAAGCAGGTTATTGATAGCATTGTAGATTACTATTCAAACTACAACGCAAACATTCACAGAGGGGTTCATGCCTTGTCTCAAGAAGCTACAGATGCCTATGAGGCCTCTAGAAAAAAAATACAAACGCATTTTAGTATTGCAAAACCTCATGAGGTAATTTTCACCTCTGGAACTACCCACGGTATAAATATTGTAGCACATGGGTTTTCAAGCTTACTCTCTGCAAATGATGAAATTATTGTTTCACAATTAGAGCATCATTCAAATATTGTGCCCTGGCAAATGCTTTGCAAGGCTACTGGAGCTGTATTAAAAGTAATCCCAATGAACCAAGAGGGCGGCCTAGATATGGACGCCTACCAGGAGTTGCTATGCTCAAAAACAAAACTAGTTTTTGTAAATCATATTTCAAATACCTTAGGTACTATAAACCCTATTGAGTTTATGACCCAAAAGGCGCACCAAGTAGGCGCTGCCATACTTATAGATGGCGCACAATCTTGCTCGCACATAAGGCCAGATTTGGTTGCATTAGATTGTGATTTTTATGTTACTTCTGCACACAAAATGTGCGGCCCTACAGGTATTGGTATGTTGTATGGTAAAGAAGCTTGGTTAGAAAAATTGCCGCCGTTTCAAGGGGGTGGAGAAATGATAGATCAAGTAACTTTTGAGCAAACAACCTACGCAGGACTGCCTCATAAGTTTGAAGCAGGAACACCAAATGTTTGCGGAGGTATTGCATTTGGAGCCGCCATTGATTATCTTAACGCCATAGGTTTTGATGCTATTGCAGCTCATGAGGCTACGCTTTTAGAGTATGCTACAAAGAAATTATTGGCCATTGATGGGTTAAAAATTTACGGTACAACAAAAGAGAAAACATCTGTAATTTCTTTTAACATAGAGGGTATTCACCCCTATGATATTGGGACCATTGTTGATAAGCTAGGAGTTGCGGTTCGTACAGGGCAACACTGCACTCAGCCTATTATGGATTTCTTTAATATATCTGGAACCGTAAGAGCGTCGTTTGCATTTTACAACACTATCCAGGAGATTGATATTTTCGTTGCAGCCGTTGAAAAAGCTAAAATGATGCTATCATAAAAAAGTAGTTATGAAAAAAATAGTCTTAACCAGCATCACACTTTGCTTTTTAATAGTTGGGTGTAATCAAACAAAAAAAGTAGTTGTAGATACACCTAAAGCACTATTGTCTGGGATTTTTACTGTAATTACTATTTATGGCGAGGATATTTCTTCATCGGCTGTGCTGCAGTTTAACAAGGCAGATAAAAAAATATGGGGGAATGCTGGATGCAATGATTTTGCAGGAACATACACTCAAAATGCTGGCTCGTTAAATATAGGGCAACTTAGCTCAACAAAGGCGTATTGTGAAGGAGCCATGAAAAATGAATATGCCATACAAAAGGTTTTAAGAAATGTGGGGTCATTTGATATTTCAAACGGAAACCTTACATTGTATTCAGTCACAGAAAAAAAGCCACTGCTCACAGCTATTAAAAACAAAGAATAACTATGACCATTAAAGCCATACAAGAAGAGCTAGTAGAAGAGTTTGCCATGTTTGATGATTGGATGCAACGCTATGAGTATATGATAGATTTAGGAAAATCTTTACCCCTTATAGAGGAGCAAAACAAAACCGATGATAGGGTTATTAAAGGGTGTCAATCAAAAGTTTGGTTAGACGCAGAGCTCAAGGGAGATAAAATGGTTTTCTCTGCAGATAGCGATGCTATTATCACTAAGGGTATTATTGCTATTTTGATAAGAACCTTTAACAACCAAACACCCACAGCAATTTTAAATTCAAACACAGATTTTATCGATCAAATTGGTCTAAAAGAGCATTTATCTGCCACAAGAGCAAATGGGCTAACCTCTATGATTAAGAAATTAAAATTGTATGCCACAGCATATCAAGCAAAATTAAATAGCTAGTTCTTTTTAAGTTATATTAAATTTATAAATACAGTACCATTATGGAAGATGAAACATTAGACACACAGGCACTAGGAGAAAAGATTGTAAAGGTCTTAAAGTCAATATATGATCCTGAAATCCCTGTAGATATTTATGAATTAGGGCTTATTTATGATGTTTTTGTAAATGAAGATCATAATGTAAAGATTTTAATGACCCTTACCACTCCAAACTGTCCTGTTGCAGAAACGCTTCCTGTGGAGGTAGAAGACAAAGTGAAGTCTCTTAAAATGGTAAATGATGCAGAGGTAGAAATTACCTTTGATCCGCCATGGACACAAGATCTTATGAGCGAAGAGGCAAAGCTAGAATTGGGCATGCTATAATTTTAGTTTCATGGCAAAACAGATTGTAAATAGAGTCGCAAATAGCGTTTTAAAAACTATAGATTTAGAGCAGCTATATCCAAAAGGTACTAGAGTTGCCTTTGATATTGCCCCTTGGCTACAAGAGGGTATTATACTTCGAGAAAAAGACTTTAGAGAATCGGTTTCTACCCACCCGTGGGAGCAATATAAAAATCAGTATGTTTCCATCCACTGTAGTACAGAGGCTATTATTCCTGCATGGGCTTTTATGCTTGTTAGTACAAAACTAATACCCCACACCAAAAAAACAGTTATTGGATCACAACAAACCCTAGAAACAATTTTATTTGCTGAAGTTTTAAACGATCTAGATATTAGTGAATATAAAGATACTCCTGTTATCATTAAAGGGTGTGCAAACAAACCTATCCCAGGGGCAGCTTATGGAATGTTGATTTCAAAATTACAACCTATTGCAAAAAGTATTATGTATGGAGAGGCCTGTTCTTTTGTGCCTTTGTATAAAAATTAGCCTCTCTCAAAAATTGGCATTTTTTTAAAAAACAACTTTAATGAAAAAAACACTTCTATTAATAGTGTGCTGTATAGTTACCATAACTGGTTTCTCTCAAGAAAAAAAAGAAGAGACTAAAGGCCCTTGGACTAAAGCCACTAATGTGTCACTTTTGTTTAACCAAGCAGCATTTAACGACAAATGGCAAGGTGGTGGTACGTCAAACTATGCCGCAAATTTTGGCCTCACACATGATGCCAACTACAGTAAAGATAACATCACTTGGGATAACCGTATTGTTATAGAGTACGGTATTGCCAATCAAAAAGATCAGGAATTTACCAGAAAAACAAACGATCGTTTTGAGCTTAATACATTGATAGGGAAAGAGATAAAAGAAAGTCTTTGGTATTATTCTTTTTTCCTTAGTGCAAGAACACAACTTGCCAATGGATATGATTTTGGAGAAGACCAAGATGGAAAACCAATTAGAACACAGGCCACAAAAATTTTATCTCCAGGATACTTCCAAGCAGGGCTGGGAGTGCTATGGAAAAAAAATGATAATTTAAAACTCAACATTGCTCCTGCAACCTCACGTTTGATAGTTGTTAATAGTCAGTTCACAAATGTTGGACCAAACCAAAGTGATATTGATGCTTTTAACCAAGTTGGATATTTTGGGATAAATGCAAATCAAACCTCTCGTATAGAGTTTGGAACTGCTGTAGGAGCCTACGGAAAATTCACTTTGCTTGAAAATGTGGTACTAGAAAATGTGCTTAATTTGTACAGTAACTATCTTGAGAACATGCAAAATGTAGATATAGACTACACCGCAAACCTAGTGATGTCTGTAAACAAATGGATTACTGCAAATGTAACCTTCCAGGCCATCTACGATGATAATGCAGTAAAGGGATTTCAAATCAGAGAGGCTTTGGGTCTGGGGCTCACCTACGGTTTTTAAAAAAACGCTGTGATTTAAAAAACCCAATTTTACGAGAAAGAGTTCTTAAGCTTGGGTTTTTTATAGTTATTCAACATACTCTTGAGGATATAAAAAACTATTATAAGGAAACCGGCTTACATGAATTTCGCGAACTTTATCATACACTACTTTTCTAAAACTTTCAAAGTTTTGTTTCTCTAAGGCAGACACAAAAATAGCGTCACCATTAGTCTTATTCATCCAAGTTGCTTTCCACTCCTGTAAGGTAAAGTGTTCTTTTGTTTTCTGGGTCACTAAATCATCACTGTCAATAGTTTTATTAGTGAAGGCATCTATTTTATTAAATACCATAATCGTTGGCTTGTCTGCACTTTTAATTTCGTCCAAAATAGTTCCTACACTGGCAATATGATCTTCAAAACTTGGATGTGAAATATCTACCACATGCAACAGCAAATCTGCTTCTCTCACCTCATCTAGTGTGCTTTTAAAAGACTCAACCAGTTGGGTAGGTAGTTTGCGAATAAAACCAACGGTGTCGGTTAGTAAAAAAGGGAGGTTCCCTATTACTACTTTGCGCACTGTGGTGTCTAGGGTGGCAAATAATTTGTTTTCTGCAAATACATCACTTTTACTAATGGCATTCATCAAGGTAGATTTTCCAACGTTGGTATACCCCACCAATGCTACCCTAACTAATTTACCGCGATTTCCTCGCTGTACCTCCATTTGGCGATCTATCTTTTTTAGTTTCTTTTTTAGCAATGAAATACGATCTCTAACAATACGTCTATCTGTTTCAATTTCTGTCTCTCCAGGTCCTCGCATTCCTATCCCTCCACGCTGTCTCTCTAGGTGGGTCCACATACCAGCAAGTCTAGGGAGTAAATACTCGTACTGAGCCAGCTCTACCTGTGTTCTGGCATAACTTGTTTGGGCGCGTTGCGCAAAAATATCAAGTATTAGGTTGGTGCGATCAATGATTTTACACTCAAGAATTTTCTCGATGTTTTTTTGTTGGGCTGCAGAGAGCTCATCATCAAAAATAACAGTCCCAACTCCGTGCTGCTGAACATAGGTAAGTACCTCTTCTAGTTTACCGGTTCCTATAAAAGTTTTAGGGTTTGGTTTTTCCATTTTCTGGACAAAGCGTTTGAGTACTTCACCACCAGCGGTGTAGGCTAAAAACTCAAGTTCGTCTAGATATTCCTCAGATTTGGCCTGGTCTTGCTTTTGAGTGATTAAACCAATGAGTATGGTCTTTTCGTATTCAATGTCTTTTTCTTCTATCATAGGTATTAAAAAAAACAAAGGTACGAAAGACAAACAGACTAATTTCAATAGATGATAAGCGAACCCTATTTATTTTAGAGGCTACATTAATTACATATCATAAGAACCAAAATTTAGCGTTTGTAGGTTGGCTAAAGTTAGTTTTTTAACCCAATTACAAGGTTTTAATCGATAAATTAAAGCGCTACATCTAATAAAATATATAAGCTAACATTACATTAAATTTTTACTTAAATTTATCTTCAAAATAATACCAAAAAAATAACTAAATGAATATTAAATTACTCTCTCAAAAAAATACACGCACGTATCGATTTGTAAAGAATCTAAGCACTACCGTAGCCTCTATGGTGGTTTTTTTATGTCTTAGCGTGTCATATGGTCAAACTACGATCCCTTGTGCCGATGGTGCTTTTAATGACACCTATTGCTACACTGCTAATGATACTACTGAAATTGTATATACCAGTGATACAGGGTTTCCTTTAAAATTAACATTTCTTGAAGGAAGTGTTGAGCTAAATTTTGATGAAGTTGTCATTTTAGACTCAGATGGAGTTACCAACCTTAATGCGGGTAACCCTTATGGAAATGCGGGTGATATGTCTGGATTTGTTTTTGAATCTACGGGAGATACCATTACACTTCAAGTTACCTCTGATGGAATTGCAAGTTGTGTAGATGGGTTGTTTGTTCCATTAAATTATGATATTAATTGTTTAACCTGTACAGATCCAACCATTGAGTTTACAAACGACGGAATGTGTGAAACAGGGGAACAATTCACCATTGGTGTAGATATTACAGATCTAGGTAGTTCTACTAGTATCACAGTTACTGATGACCAAGGAAGTGCGGCTCAAACTGCAACAACAGCAGGTGTTTTATTCTTCGGTCCTTACCCTGCTACAACAGGAGTTACCTTCACTGTTGACACTGGAGATTTAAATTGTGATTTCACAAGTGGTATCATTGAGTGCCAAGCTCAAGGAAGTTGTGATGTACTGGATGCTGGTTTTGATATGTTTATAGATTGTGAAACATTTTGCACAGATCTAGTTGCAGATTATATAGCCTTGCCAAATCTAGACACTACCTCTTATCAAATTCAAGGACCTCTTTGTGATGTGCCTCCTGTTACTGGTGGTACTCCAACAAATCTAACAATAGATGATGTTTGGAGTGGTGTGATTGCATTGCCTTTCGAATTTAATTTTTATGGTAATTCTTATACACAGGTTGTTGCTGGTGCAAACGGGCAACTTTCTTTTAACGCTGCCCTGGCTGGAAATTATAACGGATGGGCTATGGATCCTGCAGATCAGATTCCTACCAATGATGCCAACTATCCTTTAAACACAGTTTTTGGCGCCTACCATGATATTAACCCTGCTGTAGCTCCAGCGACTCCAGATAGAATCAACTATTTTGTAAATGGAGTTGCTCCTTTTAGAATTTTTGTACTAAATTTTAATGCAGTACCTCAATTTGGATGTAATGAGCTTTTAACAACCCAGCAAATATTATTGTATGAATCATTAAACGTAATTGACGTAAACATTATCAATAAGCCTGTGTGTGATACCTGGAATAGTGGTCTTGCTGCCATAGGATTACAAGGAAACAACCTTACAGAATTTAGTGTCCCTGAAGATAGAAATGTTGGAGTATGGGATGTTACCAATGAAAATTGGCGTTTTGTCCCTAATGGAGGACCTGTAACAAATGCAAGTATTTTTGAGTGGAGAGATGCTGCTGGAAATGTGCTTAGTAATGACCCTGTCTTTACGGTGTGTCCAGATCAAACTACAGTTTATACTGCGGCACTGGTGGTAGAATTACCTGACGGAAGTTTTAATGAACTTACAGATGATATAACGGTAACCAAAGAATCTGGATGTTCTCCTTTTGATTGTACAGATGATGCATTCTTAGAAGACTTTGGTACGGGTGTGGGTAGAACTACGCATCCTTTTACACCTTTAGAATTTAATGCAACCACACAGCTAGAGGCTAACCAATATGCAGTAACCAATATTTCAAGTGGGCTTAATTTTGGATGGCATCAAGGTATGGAAGACAATACTAGTGGCGACACAAACGGAAGAATGATTTTCTACAACCCTTCTGAAGATACAAATCAAACAGAATTATATAGAAGAGATATCGCCGTTACGGCAAACACTTCTCATATTTTTGATTTTGCCATGACAACAGTATATGATATCGATAGTGGTATTTGCCCAGGAACAGGTACAGACTCAAGACTTATTTATCAAATCGAAGATGCAGCAGGTACTGTTCTAGCAACAAGCACAACTGGTAATGTGACAAATGGTGCAAACCCAAACTGGATTAGATATTCTCTAGAATTTAATCCTGGAGACAACACAACAATCCAGGTGGTTCTATTAAATGATATTTTTGGGGCCTGCGGAAACGACCTTGCCGTAGATGACCTAAGAATTCGTGCAGAAGGCACCTCGCCAACTGTAGAAGATCCTATGGATATGTTCTCTTGTGAGGACACCCCAGGAAGTGATGTAGCAACCTTTGATCTTACCTCTCAGATTGTAGAGATATTAAATGGTCAAAACGCTACAGATTTTGAAATTACATTTCATGCCTCTCAAGAGGATGCTGACTCAGGAGATAACCCAATAGTAACTCCTGCGGCATATCAAAACACGGTAAACCCTGAAACTATTTACACAAGGGTACAGCGTTTAAATCAAGAAGATTGTTTCACGACAACATCTTTTGATTTGATTGTTGAATTGCCTGTAGTAATTACAACCAATTTACCATCACAATTAGATGTGTGTGCTAATGAAGATGCTGCTGCCATAGATGCTACACCAACCAATAGTGGTATAGACCTTGACACAGTAACTTATGATTGGAAAAATGCGGGTGGCACTACAGTGTCTACAGAGGCAGTATTTACTCCTTTAGAGTCTGGTACCTATACCGTAACAATTACTATCCCGCCATGTAGCGAAACTACTGTGAGTATAGAGGTAGTGGTAAATCCAGTTCCAGATCTAGATTTAGGAGAAGATGTTACCCTTTGTGATAGCGAAGACTTTGAAATTATTCCAAGTATTTCTGGAGACACTACAGGGGCAAGTTTTTTATGGAGTACAGGTGCTACAGACACTACTATATTTGTAGACCAAAGTGGAACCTACTCTCTTGAGATTACTACCGTTGATGGCTGTGTTGTTACAGATGATATTGTTGTCGTTATTTCAGACCCAGTAGTGGTAACGCTTAATGAAGATTTTGATGTTTGTCCAAATTTTGAAACTATTATTACTGCAAACTCTAGTGATGCTGGTGTAACATACCAATGGTTTGAAAATGGAACATTAATTCCTGACCAGGGAGAAAACACCTTAGTTATTATCTTATCGCAAGACGGTGCGTCCACTCAAGAATATAGCGTGGTAGTTACAAACAGTGATGGCTGTATGGGAACTGCTGTTGTGAATGTATCTCTGTATACAGATAATGAAAACTGTGTTATTTCTCAAGGTATCTCTCCAAATGGAGATGGCCTTAATGATGTGCTGGATCTTAGTTTCTTGAACAATAGAACAGGAATTAATTCTTTCCAGATATTTAACAGAAACGGAACCGCTGTGTATGAATTTACCAACTACTCAAACCAGTGGGGAGGACAAACAACAGACGCAGAAGAATTACCAACAGGAACCTATTACTATGTGTTAGGTCTAAATGGAGAAGATCCTGTATTTGGATCTAGCTATACTGGATGGGTTTACATCAATAGAGAGAAAAACTAATATTATATAAAGATGAACTTGTATTAGGCCTATAGGCTTTAGAGCTTTCGTATTCTTGATACAATCAATATAAAATAAACACCACAGAAATGAAAAAAATACTATCAATACCATTACTACTATTATGTGTTTTACTTTGTTCCAAAGAGGCAAATGCGCAGCAAGACCCTCAATACACACAATTCATGTACAACATGAATGTTGTAAATCCTGCCTATGCAGGATCTAAAGAGAACATTTCCTTTACCTCTTTATATAGGTCACAATGGGCCGCTTTGGATGGAGCGCCAACCACATTTACTTTTTCAGGACACGGTCCTTTAAATGATAAAGTTGGAGTTGGTTTTTCTGCGGTGAAAGATGAACTTGGACCTGTAAATGAAACCAATGTGTTTGCAGATTTTTCATACACCCTGCAACTAAGCCCAACTACAAAATTAGCACTTGGTCTTAAAGCCGGAGCTACTTTTCATGATGTAGGTTTGGTAGATTTAGAATTACAAGATCCTAATGATCCATTTTTTAGTCAAGACATTAGCAGTGTGTATCCAAATATTGGAGCGGGTGCTTTTTTATATGCAGACAAATTTTACGTTGGTGTGTCGGTGCCTAACATGTTAAACTCTGTTCATCTGGATGCAAACGGAACACAAATTGGATCTGAGGTGAATCACTTCTTTGGTACTGCAGGGTATGTTTTTCAAGTTTCAGAAAACACGAAGTTAAAGCCTTCTGTTTTGGTTAAGTCTGCTTTTGGAACTCCGGTTTCTTTTGACGCTAACTTAAATGCCTTATTTTTCGAAAAGTTTGAATTGGGTGTCTCTTATAGAGTAGATGACTCATTTAGTGGTCTTGTTGGATTTCAAGTCCTGCCAGAGCTTCGTATAGGATATGCGTATGATGCAGTTACTTCAGATATTAATTTTGTAGCCCCATCATCACACGAAATTATTCTAACGTTTGATCTATTTACTAACAAGCGTACTTTACGTTCACCAAGATATTTCTAATTAACAACATTTAATTTCATTGAAAATGAAAAAAATATATACCATACTTCTACTTATCGCTGTTTCTACAACAATTGTTTCAGCTCAAAATAGTAAAACTAAAAAGGCAGATAATCTATATGATAGATTAGCATATACTGATGCTGCCCAGGCATATCAAAAAGTTCTCAAAAGAGGAACTACAGATGTTTATGTCTTTGAAAGATTAGCAAATTGCTACTATTTCATCAATGATACCAAAAAGGCTGAGATGTACTACAAAAGAGTAGCCAAGTCTAAGGATGCAAATCCAGAAGCCATTTATAACTATGCTCAAAGCTTAAAAGCAAACGGTAAATTTAGCGATTACAACACCTGGATGAAAAACTTTGCAAAGCTAAGTCCAAACGATACCCGTGTTAAGGAGTTTATGAAAAACCCTAATTATATTCCAAAAATCATGGATGACATGGCGCGTTATACCGCTACAAACATGGAAGATATAAATAGTGAGTATGCAGATTTTGGCGGTATTGTATATGGTAAAGATTTTTACTTTGCCTCTGGAAGAAACACTTCTCGAAAAAAATACCAGTGGAATGAAGAGCCATATCTTGAAATCTACAAAGCAACAAATGTAGGCGGAACCATGAAAAATGCTGAGCTACTTAATGGTGATGTAAATACAAAATACCACGAGTCTAATGCGGTAATTAGCGCAGATGGAAAGCGCATGTATTTTGATCGTAACGACTACTTTGAAGGAGATTATGACAAATCTGAAAATGGGATCAATCAAATCAACCTATACTACGCAGAGAATATTGATGGTAAAGGATGGTCTGGGGTAGTCTCTGCACCTTTTAACAACAATGAGTACTCTACAGGGCATCCAGCCCTAAGCCAAGACGGTAAGACACTCTATTTTGTAAGTGATATGCCAGGTGGTAAAGGAGGTTCTGATATATACATGGTTGCCATAAACAGTGATGGATCTCTAGGTACTCCAAATAGATTGGGAGATAATATTAATACAGAAGGAAAAGAACTATTTCCATTCGTAGATAGCAATGGTACTTTATATTTCTCTAGTAATGGCCATTTGGGCATTGGTGGGCTTGATGTATTTTATGCAGAACCGCAAGGAGATGGTTTTGGTGTAGTAAACAATTTAGGGAACGGAGTGAACAGCCCTGCAGATGATTTTGCATATAAATACGATCCAACAACTCAAAGTGGGTACGTTTCTTCAAATAGAGAAGGTGGTATGGGTAGTGATGATATCTATATGGTAGAGGCGGTAGAGATTCCTTGTGAAGTAACTATTGCTGTGCTTGTAATAAATGAAAACACAAACGCTGCAGTTGCTGGAGCGCGTGTAGATTTATATGACACCATGGGTAATAGATTATCTAGTAAGACATCTAATGTAGATGGTATGGTTTCTTTTAAAGCAGCCTGTGACCAAGCCCATGAAGTACAGGGTGTTTTAGCAGATTTTGAAAGCAATGCTAGCAAAGTTGCACCAGCAAATGACCAGAAAGTTTCTGCAACTATTGCACTAAAGCCAATAGAAGAAATTATTGTTGAGGACCAAATTGTTTTAAACCCAATCTTATTTGATCTTGATAAATCAAACATTAAGCCTCAAGCGGCATTTGAGTTAGACAAAGTAGTTGCTGTGATGAATAAATATTCAGAAATGGTTATTGCAGTAGGATCTCACACAGATAGCAGAGCCACAGACGCTTACAACCTTACCTTATCTGAAGCTCGTGCCCAGTCTACGGTACAGTACATTATATCAAAAGGTATAAGTGGTAAAAGAATAAGCGGTAAAGGATTTGGAGAGTCGCAACCTAAAGTTTCTTGTGGTGACAACTGTAGTGAAGCAGAGCATCAATTAAACAGAAGGTCTGAGTTTACCATTGTAAAAAGGTAATCTCATCTCCGCTTTTCTAAAAAGCACACCTTACTATAAATCCCTAAACAATTTGTTTAGGGATTTTTTTTATAATCAGTTTTGCATCTAGATACACCAAAGTCATGCTTTGTTTTAAGGGCTATATGCATGGCCTTAAGCCTGCACACATGTATTTGGGCAATATGTTTAGTTAGACTTATGAAACGCCTCTTAAAATCTTTTACACAAGGCATTGTTTAGAGAAAACTATGCTAGAGACTACCTATACTGATTTTTGTTGAGAGAGAGAGAGAGAGAGAGAGAGAGAGAGATGCTATGAATTAATGTGAACTAAGAGTTGTGTGTGGGTAATCTATCATTGTTGGATTTAAAATAATTGGCTTTTGAAACAACAAAAATGGGGTATATACCTCAAAGACATACACAAGGAGTGACATATATTTAATAACAAATATGTAGTAGCAACCCAAAAAGGGTCGCCTTTTGTGTAAAAAAATTCAAAAAAAAACACCCCTGAAGTATCAGGGGTGTTTTTTATGTATAAAAAGATGTTCTTAGTTTCCAGTTATCACGATATCATCTATATGGTAACGTGTGGTTGCTGTAGGATCAGAACCTTGGTATCTGAAAGCTATATGAGCCATACCGTCAACACAAGAAATATTGATTGCCCCTGATGGGAAAAAGTCTCCAAAACCACTCTCTGGTCCAGTTGGTATTGATGCATCTACTAAATTCCAAGTAGCTGCCGTTACATCTCCAGTAAAGTCTGTAGAAACTAACACACTTAAAATGGTTCCGTTATCGAAGGCTGCTTGAATATTAAAGGTCAATTCCTCTTCTGTAGTTGTATCCATATCAATGGCTGGTGTTACTAGCCAAGTGTCAATAATATCTTCTCCAGAACTAAATCCAGATATTTGAGCATAGTTATTGTTGTCAAAGTTTCCAATCTCCCATACTTCATTTCCGCCACTTGCATTTACGTTTGTCCAACCTGCACTTACATAAGACTCAATAGAATCGAATCCTTCAAAGTTTTCACTATAGAATACTGCTCCGCCTCCACTAGGCCCATCACAATTGAATGTTTCTGGATCACATCTGTTTTCATTGTCAAAATTAATATCTGATGGGTCATTTACAACCATATTAAATGCATCACCAAAATAATTTTTAGTTAAGATTCCTGTCATAGAACCTCTCCCTTGAGGAAGCAAGAATGATTTAAAGTCTGCAAATGTGCTGGTGCTAAAAATAACACTTCCACCCTCTTCACAACTTTCTAATAAACGCTCTCCATCAAATTGATCTTCTGGTTCACCAGCATAGGTTTTGCGATCATCGCCTAACACTTCGTTGCGGTTAAACTGAGCATCAGCAAGCTCCACTAATAAGTTAGTATTGGCATCTGTAAACTCTGAAAATAATAATGGTTTTGCCACCATTGTCTCAACAACAGCATCTCTAATTACATATTCTGGCATTTGAGTTTCTCCAATTTTACCAAGATCGTTTACATCTATTATCCCTAAAGTTAGAACTCCACCATCATAACCAGCGGTTAAACCGTCTAGACGTACATATACTTTTCTACCTACCTCATAGGTGATAAATAAAGGATTTACGTCGATTAAAACCTTGATACCACTAACAGGATTAGAAGGAGCGTTTTGCATGATCATTTCTTCAAAAAAGTTTCCTGCTTGATCGTTAGAGATTACATACCCTTCTACATAGGTAATAAAATCTGTCTCAAAGGTTAACTTTTCTGTTTCTCTTAACTCTGCAAGAACATCATCATAGTTAAAGTCTCCTGGCTCTACACCAAGGGCATCTGCTGCTTCTGCAACTAATTGTTCAAAGGCACTATTAATACCCATTATTGTTAGCACATCCCCTTCAAGGTTTGGAGCCACAACGATAGTGTTTGGTGTTTCAAAATCATCATCTTGCACACATGATACTATCCCTACTGTTACCATCAACAGCATTACTAGTTTGTATAAATTGAAATTTTTCATTTGTATTGTGTTTATCTATTTTTTATTAAAATCTAACGTAAAGGTTTAAGTAATATGTAGTTCCGTTTCCGAAGAAATAACGATTTCCGAATACGGGTGTATCTCTATTTGATTCTTCAACCATACCACGATAATCTGCAATTCTTGAATCTTCAAAACCACCTGTTTTGAAACGTTGGTCAAAAACATTGTTTAGTGTTGCAAAGAATCCAATATAATAACCATCAACTCTCCAAGACTTTCCTCCCACTACATTTACAAGCGTGTAATCATCAAACTGTTCTTGTCTTAATAATTCTCTTGCTGTTGCAGAGTCATAGTCATTGTAGCCAATATTATCTGTGTCTGTAGCAAAATTGTCGTTTCTACGAAGGCTACTTACATCTATATAAGCGTTTGAGAAATAGTTTGAAGTAACACCAAACCACCAGAAGTTTGGATCACGGTATTCAAAACCTAACTGGAATGCATTTTCTGGACCTCCTGCGATATGTAGGTTTTTCATTTTAGTGGTACCATCACCCAATCTTTTTGGACCCTCAAAATCATCACTAGTAAAGTACTGATTTGGATTGTTAGTATAAACATACTGAGCCATAGATGCTGCACCTTTAAGCTTTATCGTAGGGGTTACCTGAGCCTCAATTCCTATCTCTGCTCCTGCTCTTGTAGATTCAATACCTGTAAGTACCTCCTGAACAAAAGTTCCTCCTCCATCAGCGTTCTGTATAGATTCTGTAAAGAAGAAGTTGATATCTGTTTGGTCTTGCATAGCATTATAAAAACCAGTCACTCTTGCCTTTAAAATAGGAGAGCGGAAGATGTAACTTACATCTAAATTCTGAATTTTTTCTTCCACCAAGCCTTCTACAACATTGTTGTTTTGGCGAGAATTACTAAAAGAGTTTCTAATGCTTGGCGCTTTTGTTAAGTATCCAGCGTTTACATCTATAAGGTGACGCCCTGTTAGCTTGTATACTGCACCCCCTTTAAGACCAAGAGTACTAAAGCTTAAGGCTTCACTTTCTCCAAATGAGTTGTTCCCCCCTTGGTAGTTTCCATTTTCATATAAACCGTTACGTTGGTAATTGGTTGCACCTAAACTCCCAGCTAGGTAAAAATCTACCTTACTGTATTTAAATTGAGCTTGCGCAAATCCAGACATAACATCTGCATTTATATCAAAATTATACTTGTAACGATCTCCCTCACCTACAATACGGTTTGGATTACGTACATCACTTTGTGCGATGTTAGATTGCAAATCTCCAGCACCATCTCCAGATTCTGAATTTGCGAAAGTATCAATATCTAAAAATCCATTACTCCCAAGTAAATCACGAACCTGTGCGTAGTTTTCGCTTTTCAGGCTTCTATAATTTACAGCAGCGTTTAAGGTAATATTACTGGTTAGCTCAGAGAAAAGAATTGAGCTAAACTGCACTTGAGTATCTTTACTTACATCATCTTGCAAAATGTACGATGCACTTAAGGCGTTACCTTGAGAATCTAAATTTGCATCATATAATGTATTCCAAGGAATCTGTCCATCGTTTACAAACTCTTGTCTTGCTAAATATGCTTGTTGATACTGGTAAGGAGAAGGACTTGCATCTCGTAAGAAGTAACTAGGCATTCTCTGGTAATAGTTACCAGCGGGATTACGGTTTCCGTTGTTATCGATACGGCTATTGTTAATTGTTCCTGTTTGATATCCAATGTTTGTGTTTAAGGTTGTTTTCTCACCAATGTTCCAGTAGTGATTCAACATAAAAATTGGTTCCTCAATTTCTCTGATGCGGCTATTTCTAAGCTCCCCATCTTGATACCCCCAGTTTGGATTGTAGCGAATCCCTTTTAGTTCTTTTTGTTCTTGAGTGATAGCCGTAGATCTTCCTCTTCGATTTGGGGTATAAAACGCCGTTAGGTTAATACTATGGTTGTCGTTTATTTTTTTCTCTACAGAGGCAAAGAATGAATTAGAATCATACAGGGTACCTTCTTGATATCCTCCATCACCAAATCTACGTGCTGCAGAAACAGCATATGCCCAGCCATTTTTATTAAGCCCGCTATTGTAGGTTCCCATAACACGACCTCGGTAACTTCTGTTTGAAGAAGCATAAGAAACACGACCACCTTGACGGTACTGAGAAGCTCTCATGATGATGTTTGTGGTTCCTGCAACATCACCAAAGGTATAATCACTAGCCTTTAGGCCCATAGAAAATTCACGGTTACGTTGTACATCATTAAGGCCACCCCAGTTACCCCATTGTGGGCGTCCTGTGATTTGCTTATTCATTTCAAGACCATTGATAAGTACTTTACCATTGGCGTTGTCTAAACCTCTTGGTCTAAAGAATGTTGCGCTAAAATCAAAAGCAGCGGCATTTAAAAAGGCATCTCTGGAAGCCTGTAATAGCCCAGAGGTGTTAAATGACGATCCATCATCCTGGTCCAGTTCATTATCAGAAAGGCTAATAATACCTATTTGAGATTCTGTAAGAGAAAGATCAACCTCTAATAAAATGGTGTTTAAATTTAATGTCTCTCCATTTTGTATGGTGAGTTGGATTCTTTGTGTGTAATAGCCAGGCTTTGAAACTAAAAGCACCTGCTCTCCTTGAGGTAGAGCATCACCTTGAATTACAAAAAGACCTTCAGGGTCTGTCACGGTACTAAATGTGCTAGCTTTAATGCTAATGGCCACATCCACAATGACATCACTTGAATTACTATCCACAACGCGTCCTTTTACTACTGCAGTTTGTGCAAAACCTGTGCTTGCAAAAAACAAGAGAGTAAAAAAAGTTAACATGAGTTTTTTCATTCCGAAATTTTAAATATTTGATGAGAATTTAACCTTCTCGTTAATATATTATTATGAATTTTGAACAAATGTACATTTTTCAAAGTAATTAATTACTTTTGTTGAATCAATTGTGTGAATTTTTACACAAATTTAATTAGCCCTTTAAATGCAAAACACAAAACATTTTTTTATCGCCTTGTTTTTATTTACAAGCATAGGCCTTGCTCAAGAAAAAAAACAATACAAGGTAAATACAATAGCCTTTTATAATGTTGAGAACTTATTTGATACAGAAAACGACCCTATCACCTACGATGATGATAGAACTCCAGACGGGAAAGACCACTGGACAGAAGAAATATACCAAGCCAAACTTAAAAACATAGCCAAAGTTATTAGTGAAATTGGAGCAGATGTAACCGGTACTGCGCCAGCCATCGTTGGCCTTTGTGAGACAGAGAATAGAAAAGTATTAGAAGATCTTGTTAACCAAGAACCTCTACTTGGTAAAGAATATGGCATTGTACAATTTGACTCCCCAGATAGAAGAGGGATTGATGTGGCACTCATCTACCAGAAAAAATTATTTACTCCAACAAATTACAAAGCACATGAGTTGTTAATTTACGATAATGTAGACCCTACCAAGCGTATTTTCACTAGAGATCAATTAGTGGTTAGCGGTATGCTAGATGGAGAAAAAATGCATTTTATTGTTAACCACTGGCCCTCAAGAAGCGGCGGGGAGGCAAGATCAAGGCAAAAAAGAATTAGCGCTGCAAAGTTAAACAAGCACATCATGGATTCTATTTTTGTGCAAGAGCCGTATGCTAAAATTATCACCATGGGAGATTTTAATGATGATCCTACAAGCCCTAGTGTTAGAGATGTATTAAAGCCAAAAAAGAAAAGAGAAAATGTGGGTACAAAGCAACTATTCAACCCAATGGAAGACATGTTTAAAAATGGTTTAGGGACCTTGGCCTGGAGAGATGGTTGGAATTTATTTGACCAAATGATACTCTCCTCAGAATTCACCAAGAAAGACTACACCTCCTACCGTTTTTATAAGGCAGGAATCTACAACAAATCTTATCTAGCAAACTCAAAAGGGCAATACAAAGGATATCCTTACAGAAGCTTTAGTAACGGATCTTTCACGGGAGGATATAGCGACCACTTTCCAGTGTTTGTATACCTTGTAAAAGAGCAATAACATATTTTATACAGCTTTTTATAGCAAACAAAAAAGGCCACTACATATAGTGGCCTTTTTTTGTTTTATCTAAGGCTTTACAGCCAACTCGCCCAAGGAATTCTGCTAAGCAATAACACAAGTGCAATGGTATAGAATATAGCCAGCATCTTAAATTTTGGGTGTGAGGTTAATTTCTTTTTGTGCTTAGAATAGCCTATGGTTATAAACACCGCTGTAAGAAGCATTACCGTTGGATGCTCTACAGCATACAAACGAAGCGTACTATCTTTCATGACAGCAGCAATGCCGTTGTTTAAAATAGACTGCAGCCCCAGGGGAGACACAAAAAACAATACAAGACCAATTAAAAACTGTAGGTGCGTGACTATTAAAGCAAACAAAGAAAGTCTAAAGTCTTTATAGCTGTACTCTTTGTTTGTGAAAAAACTATAAAGTGCATTAAGGGTTGCAAAAACAACAACGAGCACTACCAAGTAGGCCCAGTAAGAATGCAAATATTTAATAGCTTGATACATAATAGAAGTTTAATTTTATAAAGGTAAATGTACTAAAACAAAAGAGCCATCACAATAGTGATGGCTCTTTAAAATACTATATGATACTAAGAATTAGAAGTTGTAACGTACACTTGCGTTAAATGTTCTTCCATTTCCAAGACCTATACCATAGTTATCTTGTCTTGTAATATAGTCTTCATTAAGGGCGTTGTACATGTTTGTTCTTAATGTAAGCTTGTTACCTCCAAACATGAACTTGTAAGTTAAACCAAGATCAAACAAACCATATCCGTCGATTCTGTCAGACTGAGCTTTTTCTCCTGCTTGAGCGGCCTCAACAACATCATCTGCATTAATAGCAGCATATAAATCTGTGTAGATGTTGTAATCTGCATCAAAACTAAGCCCATTAGAAATGTTCCAAACAAATCCACCACCAAATGATGTTTGAGGAGCTCTACCAACTTTTACGCCAGATAAGGTTAATGTGTTATCATCTAACTCAATAAAATCAAGTGTTTCATTGTTTTGACGTGTAAAAGGAGTTTCTCCATCATACTTCCAGTTTCCGATAGATCCATACCCTCTCCATCTTAGAACGTCTGAATCCATACGGTATTCAAAATCAAATTCTAATCCTTGGTGTATTTGTGTTACGTCTGTAAAACGGTCTGTAAAGAATACATCTGCTCCATCCTCATCTGTAGTTTGACCTCCAGTTGAAACAAAACGGTTACCCCAGTCTGTTCTGTAGATGTCTACATTAATACGTAGATTTCCTTTATTGTAACGGTATCCAGCTTCATAACTTAATACTTCTTCGTTTTCGATTTCTGGAGATACAATTGCGTTAGAGTTTCTAATGTCTGCAAAAATATTGTCTAGATATGGTTGACGTGAGTAAAATCCTCCATTTACGAAGAATGTACTAGCATCAGTAGGAGAATATCCTAATCCTCCCTTAAGGTTGTATCCTAGTTTGCTGATTTTCTCAGACTCCCCAAGACCATCTAAAGCAATACCATCTCCACCATCACGCTCTGCACCAGTAAAACGTCCAGTTCTTTGGAAAGACTGTGTAGATACAGCTCCTTGGAAAAACGCAGAGAAATGATCTGTAGCATATTCAGCTTGACCAAAAGCACCAACATAGTTTATGTTTTCGCTGTAGTCATACTGTGTACGATTTGCCTCATCAGCAGAGTTAAATAAAGCAGACCATGGGTTTGCCTCAAACTCTTCAGTAAAGGTGTAATCATCTGGTCTGTTGTCATTTCTAAAGTTATCTACCCAACCGTTAAGACCTAATAGGTCGTTTACTTGTCTAAAGTGATCTCCTCTGTACATTCTTGCATCAACACCTACACTTAAATCCCAATTTTCATTAGCATCGTAGTTTAAGTTACCCAAGAAACCATACCAGTTATGATTGTTTACAGAAGATCTTCTGATGTAAGAATCTCCGTAGTTACCATTTCCGTTTGCATCTGCATTGGCAATGTTATTTCTACGAATTGACTCAAAGTCAATCTCTGATCTAGCATTATCAGTGCCATCACTAAAACGAACTCTGTTAGATCCACTTCCTAAACCTCCTGTACCACCACCGCGGCCCCAAGAAGCATATAATACTGCAGAAAGATCTACTTTGTCGTTAATTTGGTAATCCCAGTTTAAGTTAGCAACTGGCTTATGGTAATAGTTACGTCTTTCTGTGTAACGTTGCCCGTCCAAAAATCCAGAATTTGGATTGTATTTATTTCCGTATTGCTCATAAACACTTCTGTTTTGAGAAAAGTTTTGGTCATGAAATTGTGGTGCACCTGTAAGTAAAAAGTTGAACACACTTTTATCACTTGCTTTGTACCCAACAGAAATCATATATGTTTGACCTCCACCTTGTGTACCTTCAGCATATTTTCTGTATCCTTGCCAGTGGTCTAATAATACTGAGAATCCCCAGCCTTTTTCACTCATTCCTGAGTTGTAGTTCATCGTCGCTTTTGCATAACTATCGTTACCACCTAGAAAACGAACAAAACCACCTTCTTTTCTGTCTGTAGTTTTAGATACAATGTTTACCGTACCACCTACAGAAGAAATAGCAAGCTTTGATGCTCCTAAACCTCTTTGTACTTGTACTGCATTTGCAACATCACTCATACCAGACCAGTTAGACCAGTACATTTTACCGTCTTCTTGACCATTAATTGGTTGTCCGTTTAATAAGAATGCTGTGTTTGTGTCGTCAAAACCACGTAAGAATATTTGACTATCTCCAAAACCAGAACCTTGATTTGCTACATAAACAGATGGTGTATTTTTCATAGCCTCTGTAAACTCTACGTTACCAGCTGCTTTAGTAGAAATCTCTTCAGCTCTAATAGTAGATACTGCAACAGGAGTTCTTCTTCCTTCTGCAACCTGGATAACTCCAGAACCAATAAGTATTACCTCATCTAAAGATGCTGCAGCTTGGTTTACTGTAATAGCACCAAGTGCAAGAGTCTCACCAGATAGTGTGTAAGAAACTGTCTTTGATTGGTATCCAACATAACTTAGCTCAAGTGCTCCTTGGCTATTTGCTACTGTGATACTGAAGTTCCCGTCAAAGTCTGTTACAACTCCGTTGTTTGTGCCAGCCTCAATAACGTTTGCTCCAGGAAGTGGGCCACCTAGGTCCATATCCATAAGGCTACCTGTAATGGTGCCTTGTCCAAAGGCAGTGAAACCGCCTAGCAATACTAATAAAAGTAAAAGTTTTTTCATGTGTTTGTTTTTAATGAATAAAATTTTTTGCAAAAATACATCTAATTGTATAATTCTCCTACTTCTATGCTCAAGAAAACAACAAGATGTCTTTAAAATAAAAGTACACTTAATTATGGCAACCGGGTAAGTTGTTGAGTAATAATTAATAACAAGGTTATCAACACTTTAAACTAATACTCAATAGCATCTAACTGGGCTTTAACAGACCCAATGTAAGAGAAGTAATCTTCGTGAAACTCATTAGCTAAAGGCTTTGATGCCGGCAAGTCTTGCTTGAAAGGATCTACTTGCCTGCCGTTTTTCCAAAAACGATAACAAACATGAGGACCACCAGAATTACCCGTCATACCTACCCAGCCTATCACATCACCTTGTCTCACAAAATCTCCAACACGAACGTTGTATTTCTTCATGTGTAGGTATTGAGTCTCATAAGTACTGTTGTGCCTAATTTTGACATAAATACCATTACCTCCTTTTCGTTCAGCTTTTGTAACAGTGCCGTCTGCAGTAGCTAATATTGGAGATCCAATATTAGCTGAAAAATCTGTCCCTTTGTGAGGACGAAGTTTATAGCCATAGTATTTGATTCTTCTCTTAAGGTTGTACTTGGAGGAGATACGGCTAAATTTAACTGGTGCTTTTAAAAATGCACGCCTTAGGTTTTGAGCTTTCTCATCGTAGAAATCTAAAGAAGGTAGTTTTTTATTTTCATACCCAAAGGCATATAATGGAACTCCTTTGTGTTCAAAATAAGAAGCATTAATTCTATGGATCCCTGCAGATACGGTGTCGTCAATAAACTTCTCGGTATACACTACTTTAAAACGGTCCCCTTTTTGGATTTTAAAGAAATTAACAGTCCAAGCGTAAATATTGGCCAACCTATCTGTCATGGCCGGGCTTAAATTATTTTCTTCCATGGTGAGATACAAAGAGTTTTCTATCACTCCAGAGGCCTGTTTGTCTACATATGTTATGGGCTTGCTTTTAGTATAGACTCTTAAAGAATCGCTGAGGTCTACCACGGCATATTGTATTTTGTTTTTTCCGTAAACAAAATACTGCAACTTGTCGAGGGTATCTTTAGACTTTAATAAAAGATACGGTTTGCCAACAACCAGACGGCGCACATCAAAGGTGTCTCTATATTTTGTGGCAATGTTAAATATTGTTGTATGACTAACCCCATGATTATTTAAAATGGCCCCAAAAGTATCCCCATTTTTTATGGTATCTCTAACTGCATTAAACTGGTTTAAATCAAAGCCATATGCTTTTGAGGGGTGTAAAATTTCTTGTGTTTTTTCTTGGGTTTGTTCAGTGGTGCTATCACCACAGGCAATAAAAATAAATACCAGCCCAAGATAGAAAGTAACTCTTTTCAATGATTGTATTTTTAGAGGGTATCGTTTATACATTTTTTCCCCAATCTGCTAGTTCTTGCGCGCTCCATACTCCAGGAAAAAACACTCTCTTTTGATATTTTGGTAGCATGTATTTTGTCCAGTCACTTCCTCCTGTGGCTTCTACAGCGTCTTGATTGTCGCTTCCCCCAATGTAATATCTTGCAGCGTTATAATGGGCCATTACCCATGTAATATTTACTGTATAATCAAAATGACGCATTGCCTTTAAAAGATCCGGATCCTGTTTCACCTTTTCAGAGAGTCCTTTAAATTTTGCATACAAATTTATGGTATTATACTCTTGGGTAAAGTCTATAAATTCTGAGTGATATCTCTTCTCAAACGATGATAATAAGTATGATTTTTCACCTGTCTTAAAATCTTTGCCGGCAGCCTGCCAGTAGAGATGTTCTAAGGCGTGTTCATAAGAGGTATTTCTGTCTATGGTGTCTCTAAATCTGGCATCAATTAAATTTATTAAATCTGTAGATGCAAATTCAATTTTTCTATACTGTGCGCTCTGAAAACCACTAGCAGGAGTGAGCGTTGTCCTAAATTTCATATACTGGGCTCTATCCATTCCTTCGCGCATGATATTAAAGGAAGAGGTAAGCATATCAAAATAACGGCTTATGCGCATCAGTTTTTCAGTAAAAAAAGCTGCGGTGAGATCTGTGTTTTTTGAGACCTGCTGTATTTCCCAAAGAATCATCTTAAACAAAAGTTCATTTACTTGATGATACATTATAAATACCATCTCATCTGGCAGGTTAGTGCGCTGTGTTTGAAGCTCAAGTAGCGCATCTGTTTGTATGTAATCCCAATAGGTTATGGGAGTAGAGTGCAATAAACCCTCTAGGTGGGTGTCTAGATTTTGACCAATAGCTCCAAACTTATCTTCAAGTTGTTGTAGTAATTCTTTGGTTTTTGATGTAAGATCCATAGATTGGTGTTATTGTGGAATAATTTTAAACTGATGTGCAAGTCCCTTATACTCTGTTAGTGTTGCTTTTAAAGAACCGATAACTAAATCTGCTTTTATAACAATGGGCATTTTATTAGCATCATCTGTGACCCAAACCGTTAAACTTTCCTCCTCTTCAAAAACACGTCCAGATTCAACATAGGGCCTAAATATCATGGTGGGCACATTTCCAAAGGTAGTTTTTAAGGTTTCTCTACCCAAAAATTTAAGCCTGAATTTATAATTGCCTCTGTCAAAAAACATATTCATATCAAACACATCACCTTGTTTAATATTTTTTGTGTCTAAATGATTGCGCAGGTAATAGAAAGAAGAAACCATGTCTTGCACCTTCTCTGGAATTGGTTCTTGATTAACCCTATTGTATTTGTTGTTGGTGACTATTGCTTTTTGAGTGTCATAATTAAAGTCTATAACCAAATCTTTGGTGTATCCCCCTTCATTAATCTTTCTAACAAAACGATATGGAATATCTAATTCTTTGTCTATGTATGACTGGTAATAATCATCTACATTAAAAAGTAATTTTGTA
>ENA-OSJC01000037-OSJC01000037.1-marine-metagenome-genome-assembly--contig:-NODE-37-length-128884-cov-6.319307_pt1 | contig 128884 bp, 123 predicted proteins | sample MGYA00237885_ERZ534234 | MGnify/ENA primary metagenome ERZ534234 (study PRJEB26413, sample SAMN06343907) | marine metagenome | isolation source: coastal waters | place: Atlantic Ocean: West Antarctic...
TAATCGCCAAAAATCAGGAGCTAACCCATGGATAATGCGCGCCCAACACCACTGATAGAAGATATCGATGGCACTCGCCACAAGCTGGAAGCGTGGATTTCATCAAATCGAGGACAAGACGTCCGCATTCAGGAGCTTACCATTCCGGAGGCCACCGGGATGTCTAACGTTACCCTTTTGTTTGACATAACCTGGGACGAAAACGGACAGCAACGCAGTGAGCCGCTTGTGGCAAGACTACAACCGTCAATTGAACGTCCAGTATTTCCCGACTATGACTTGAGTCTGCAGTACGAAGTCATGGACGCTGTCGGGCGATGCAGCGATATACCTGTTCCAGAATTATGCGGACTAGAAACAGACAAGTCTTTGTTGGGCGTACAGTTCTACCTTATGAAGCGGACAGAGGGTCGTATACCAACCGACATGCCCCCTTACAATATGGATGGCTGGATGATGCATGAAACCAGTTTGGAAAAGCGTCAACACCTTTGGCGTACGTCAGTGGACACAATGGCGCGCTATCATCAACTGGACTACCAAGAAATGGGTTTCGGCAAACTACTGGTGCCGGGCAAAACGCCTCTGCAACAGCAATTAGTTTACTGGGAAAGCTACATGGACTGGGCGCTGGAAGGTGCAGGCCACGCTATTGGACAACGCGCACTGGACTGGCTGCACGCCAACCAACCAAAGGAGGAACCGACCGTGCTGTGCTGGGGTGACGCCCGCTTGGGCAATATTATTTTCAACCCATCGTTGGATAGTGTCGCCGCAGTTCTGGACTGGGAAATGGCGGTGCTGGGCAATCCAGTGCAGGATTTGGCGTGGTTCAATTATCTTGACGCTACCTTCGCAGAGGGCCTGGGAATGCCGCGACTGGAAGGCCTGCCCAGTTATGAGGAAACGATTGCTCAATGGGAGCAAGCCTCTGGCTTTTCAACCCGGGACTATGCTTACTACCAAATTTTTGCTGGGATGCGCTTTGGACTCATTATGTCCCGCATTATGTTGGCCACAGGACAGGACAGTGAAGTACAAAACAGTTTCGCCTGCCAACTGTTGGAGAAATATTTGGACCGCATTACCTGAGCCACTGCTGAGACAGCAGCGCCGGTGCAACTGTACTCTGCCGACATTGGCAGATACACTTGCCGCCGTCTGCATAAGCCGCACAAGCGAATGCTTGTCCAAAAGCGGCTTTGCGATAGTCTGCAAACCTGTCCATCAAGAGGAGTTCCGATTGTCTTCCCATTTGCAAAAGCAGCTGCAGACACTGAGTCAACCTGAAGCCAAGGGTATGCTCAGGGGCATCTCTCGCGGCATTGAGAAAGAGAGCCTGCGCATTGAAGCCAAAGGAACACTGGCACAGACGCCGCACCCGGCTGAACTAGGGTCCGCCTTAACTCACTCTTTGATTACCACCGATTATTCAGAAGCGCTGCTGGAATTCATCACCCCGGTGAACACTAGTATTGAAGATAGCCTCGAATTACTGGAAGACATTCACAGTTTTGTCTATCAAAAAATTGGGGACGAAATACTGTGGTCAGCCAGCATGCCCTGCATCATGTCGGGTGACGCAAGCATACCGGTAGCACAGTACGGCAGCTCCAATGTGGCGCGCATGAAAACGGTTTATCGATCGGGCTTGGGTCACCGCTATGGCCGTATCATGCAGGCCATTGCCGGCATTCACTATAACTTTTCTATGCCACAGGAATACTGGGACCACGCCTGGGAGAGTGCCGGCTGCCCAGGCGACAGAACAGACTATATCAGCGAACGCTACCTGGGAATGATCCGCAATTTCCGACGCTACTCATGGCTGCTAATCTATCTATTTGGTGCATCTCCTGCTGTGTGCTCCAGCTTCTTAGGAGGGTCAGATCGACATGGAATGAAGGCCTTTGACAAAAAGGCTAAAAGCCTTTATCTGCCGTTTGCAACAGCGCTGAGAATGGGTGAGCTGGGCTATAACAGTGACGCGCAGGGAGACTTGAATGTGTGCTACAACTCTCTCGGCGATTACGTGAACACCTTATCGAGCGCAATAAAGCAGCAGCATCCAGCCTACAGTCATATTCCCTCGGGCCAAGAGGGTAACTACCAGCAATTAAATAACAGTCTGCTGCAAATCGAGAATGAATTTTACAGTTCTATACGCCCTAAACGGGTCGCAAGTTCAGGAGAAACGCCTTTGTGTGCGTTGGTCAGAGCCGGCATTGAATATATCGAAGTGCGCTGCGTTGACATCAACCCATTCTCTTCGGTGGGGCTCGACGATACGCAAATGCGATCTCTGGATACCTTTCTACTGTATTGCCTGCTGCAGGACAGTCCAGCTTGCAATGATGATGAGCAGCTCGTGCAAAACGCCAACCTGAAGGCGGTAGTCAATATGGGCAGACAACCGGGCCTGCAACTTCACGACGGAAGCGATGACATTCCCATGGCTCAGTGGGCTAATGAGCTACTCGGTGCGATGCGCCCAATCGCCGAAATGCTTGACATTGCGCATGCGTCAGGCAATTACATTGCCAGCTTAGACTCTCAACTGGCTAAGGTAGCAGATCCAGAATTAACACCCTCAGCCCGCATACTGAGAGAAATGCATGACAAACAATTGCCTTTTTTCCGACTGGCCATGGCCTACAGTGAGAAATGGGCGCAGTACTTCCGTGAACGAGCGCTTTCAGCAGATGTTCAAGCGGCGTTTGAACAGGAAGCAGAGCGTTCATTGCTGGCGCAGCGCGATATGGAATATTCCAACGATATCAGCTTCGAGGACTACCTAGACAACTTCTTCAGCCAATACGAGGGGCTTTAAGGTCCCTAGCAGTGAACTTCCTCGCACACTTTCACCTGGCCGGCCCGACGGGGGCCTCATTGCCGGAGGGCTGGAAGGAGACTACTTCAAAGGTCCGCTGGAGCATACCTTCCTGAACTTTTATCCGCAGTTACAATCTTACTGCGAAGCACAGGTCAAACTGCTGTAACGCTTGCCGCGAGACCCGCCATTGCACTGAAAGAAAAAAGCCCCTAGTGTAGCCACTTCGTCCATTTGACCTTGATCATTGTTAGGAATATAGACTCCATGCCATATGCTCTCTCCCCCCGACTGGTATTTATAGGCCTCGCCCTATTGGCCTTGATATCAATGTTATTTGCGCGGTTCTATCTGCAGGTATTTCTCAACTTGGAGGCCTGCCCCCTGTGCATGACACAGAGGGTTTTTGTGGTGTCGTGGGGCTTGATAGCCTTGATCGCAGCTCTGCATAATCCGGTTGGCCGGGGCCGACAAGTATACGCCGCGCTGTGTGGGCTTGCAGCGTGGGCTGGCGCAGCCGTGGCGGCTCGACATGTGTGGCTGCAGCACCTCCCTGAAGACCAAGTGCCGGCCTGCGGCCCAAGCCTAGATTATATGCTGGAAAACCTACCTTTTGAGGACACGCTAAGCATTGTGCTTGCCGGTGACGGGAATTGCGCAAATGTCAGCTGGTCATTGCTTGGCTTTAGTATTCCAGAACAAACGTTAGCCGTATTCTGTGCGGCTATTCTGATCTGTCTTTGGCAGACGGTGCGACGCTATCCTGAGTGACGTTGACCGCCTCGTGAACAAGTTTGGGGGAAAGTACAGGTGCAGAGCACCTACAGTGCTGAGGTAGTATTGAGGGTTACTTGCAAAAAATAAAGCGTGACACCTGGCCCTCTTCAGAGATGCTGGAATCACGCTTTAACGTGGAAGACCCACTGAGTGCCGATCTTCATAATCGAAAGCGGCGCTAGGTAAAACCAGAACGCCGGAGTCGGTTTAGCTTAGTCTTCGGCAGCAGACTCTGCTGCCTCAGATCCGCTCGCTGCTGCTTGATCGGGAATGGCGATCAGTTCCACTTCAAAAATCAACGCTGAATCTGGTCCTATCACCTCACCCGCACCGCCGGCACCATAGGCCAGATCAGACGGAATCGCCAACAGCCACTTGGAACCAGTAGGCATTAGCTGCAATGCCTCTGTCCAGCCTGGAATGACCTGACTAACGCCAAACGTTACTGTCTCGCCGCGGTCGATAGACGAATCAAACACTGTGCCGTCAACCAGAGTACCGCGGTAGTGCACTTCGACCTGATCGTTTGGTCCGGGCATTGGGCCCGTTCCTTCAGTAATTATCTCATACTGTAGACCTGATTCGGTCACAATCACACCTTCTTTGACTGCGTTAGCCGCCAAGAATGCTGCGGACGATGCGGCGTTAGCTGCGCCAATTTCGGCCTGTGCGGCTTCCATCTCGCCTTGCGCTTTTTCCTGATAAGTCTGCATTTCTGCGGCAATTTCTTCCTCAGTCAGACGTGGCTCTGAACCGGCCAATGCGTCAGACAGTCCAGCAGTAAATGCACCCGTATCTAGAGGCACACCGTCAGCCTTCATGCGCTGACCAAGGCCAAACGCAATGCCGTAGCTCAAACGCTGATCCGATGTTGCCAGATCAGCGTCTGCAGCTGCAGGAGCAGCATCTGCTGCTGCCGGAGCAGTCGTTGTGGCGTCATCCTCAGCGGCAGCGGGCGTTTTTGGGTTACAACCTTGCAGAGCAACAAGGCCGGCTAACGTAAACAGCACTAAATACTTCTTCATAATTCGTCCCATTGTCATCAAAAAATCGTGAAAATCGTGTGTATGCCTACCTCTGTAAGGTATGACTCTAGGGCACATCGGTTGCCCCTAGAGCTCCTACAGCGGCGTCGCCATCTTACTACCCACGCAGCTTGGGCGCTACCCCTGTCACGACGAGAACGATATCGCCAGACGCTCTAGAGCGGCAAACCGATGCTCATCCTCAGGACCGGAAAAAGACGCGACCAGCGCCAAGTTTTCACGCAAGGGCCGGGCGGCCCAAGACAACCCAGCAGACTCTTGATAATACGCATACATCGTGTCCAGCTGTTGTTGTTCTGCGCGCAGCTCCAAAGACTTGATCTCATCACGTATGCCTACCGCATAAGGGACTTGGCGCCATCTTTGACGCAATGCGCGCAACGGTTTGACCATATCGTTGCGCCAATCTGCGATGAGAGCCTCCAACGCTGTCAGGTGGTGATGGCTGAGACGCCGCTCCAGCTGTGCCAGCCAAGCCGCATAAAATAACAGATTTACATCTAGACCAAACGTGTCCTGCAGCCTAAGGCAGGCGGGCGCCACGCCTTCCAGATCGTACGTCGCAATAGAGTAATCCCACAGCGGGTTGTTGCTCATTATGTAACCAGTTTGTTTGTGCACTTATGATAAACCTTACACCAACCGCGCCCGTGGGCACTAGCCCGCAGCGGATTCGGCGGGTAGAATTCGCAACCTCATGATCATACTGCGTAACATAGACTTTCGCCGCGGCAGCAAACTGCTGCTGCAAGATGCGAATGCGACCATACAGCCCGGACAGCGACTGGCGCTGATTGGCGCGAATGGCTGCGGCAAATCTAGCCTGTTCTCGCTACTACTGGGTGAGTTTGGTGCGGATGCTGGCGACATCGAGGGCATGAACACGTTGCGGCTATCGCACATGGCACAGGAAATTCATGCCACTTCGCTGCCCGCAGGAGAATACGTTTGGCGAGGCGATGCGCTGTTAGGCCGACTGCACGATGAAGTCGCAACCTTAGAAGCGGCTGGGGCGTTTGATAAAACCGCTAGCATTCATACTCAGTTGGAGGAAATTGACGGCTATAGCGCCGAACGCAGGGCACAGCGTCTCCTGCAGGGCCTCGGATTCGCCGAAGATGCCGCCGGCAGGTCGGTCAGCGAATTTTCCGGTGGCTGGCGCATCCGGCTCAACCTCGCGCGCGCACTAATGACTCCCTCAGACGTCCTATTGCTGGATGAGCCCACCAACCACCTAGACCTAGATGCCACGCTGTGGCTGCAACAGTGGCTGCAGCAGTATGCCGGCACACTACTGATGATTTCTCACGATCGAGACTTCATCGATGCAACCTGCGAACGCATTTTGCACATTGAACAGCAACAACTGTTCACCTATAAAGGCAACTACTCCGATTTCGAGCGGCTCCGTGCCGAGCGTCTCGCCAACCAGCAAGCCAACTATGATAAACAGCAGCGGCGCATCGCCGAGATCGACGACTTCGTGCGGCGTTTTCGCTACAAGGCCACCAAAGCCAAGCAGGCACAAAGCCGGCTGAAGGAGTTAGAGCGCATGCAGTCGCTGGCCCCGGCCCATGCCGATTCACCCTTTGACTTCAGTTTTCCTGCGCCAACAAAAAGCAGTGACCCCCTATTGCGTCTGGATGAGGCCATACTCGGATACGGCGGCATGCCGGTATTGTCTGATGTTGACATACAGTTACGCCCTGGCAGCCGCTATGGGCTGTTAGGCAGAAACGGGGCCGGAAAATCCACCCTGCTAAAAAGCCTGATCGGTGAACTCCCACTGCTGGGTGGCACGCGCATTGTCGGAGAGCATGTCAGCATCGGCTACTTTGATCAGCAGCAACTGGAGGCTCTGGACATGCAGGCCAGCCCCGTTCTTCATCTGCAGCGACTTAGCCCGGACGCACGGGAGCAAGACATTCTCAACTTTTTAGGTGGTTTCAATTTTCGCGGTGATGCCGCCATGGCAGCCGTTGCACCCTTTTCAGGGGGCGAGAAAGCGCGCCTAGCACTGGCAATGGTGGTGTGGCAAAAGCCCAACCTGTTGGTACTCGACGAGCCCACTAATCACCTCGACTTAGAAATGCGCCACGCCATGGAAGTCGCCTTGCAGGCCTACGAAGGCGCCCTAGTATTGGTGAGCCACGACCGCCATATGCTGCGTAATACCGCGGAAGAATTACTGCTCGTTCACGATGGCCAGATCGAGGAATACACAGAGGACCTTGAGGGATATGAGCGCTGGATTCTATCCAGCTACAGGCAAACCGACAAACGAGATGCGGGAACGACCGACACTTCGCGTAAAGAAAAACGCCAGCAAGCAGCCACGCTGCGCGAAAAACTCAAACCACTACAAAAACAGCTGCATAAAACTGAAGCTGACATGTCCAAGGTCAGTCTCGCTATGCACGAATTGCGCTCGCAGCTTGAGAACAATGACCTGTACACCGAGGATCACAGGCAAACATTGGCTGACCTACTGAAACGCGAAGGGGAACTCAAAGTTCGGGCGGAAGAATTGGATGAAATCTGGCTCGATCAGCAGCAGGTTCTGGAAGAGCTGTCACAATAACTGGAGCTAGCTCGACCCTGCAGTTAGAATATTCTGGCAGTAAATTGGTAAGGGTCTTGGTGGTGGCCAATGCCCTATCAGCCGAAGCTTTTCCCCCTTGCTAAGTTTTTTAATCGCTATTTCGCGCTGTAGCGCAGCTCCATGATTAGGAGCCTCCTTAGACCACATAAGACAAACAGGTCGACGGCCTCGAGTATATTTGGGGCCGCCAGTTTGTTCGCCATTGTGTTGTTGAACCCGGCGCTGGAGATCCTTGGTAATACCCGTATAAAGTGTCGCATCAGCACATTGCAAAATATAGACGTGCCATGACTCATCCAACAACGCCTTCACGACTAGATTCTCCGCTCAGCCTCGGTTCCAGCGATGATAACGCTCAACCCAACGCAGCAGTCCTTCTGGCTTGCGCGCCTTGCGCCACTCACCTGCTACAAACTTGTTGCCCTCGCTCAGTGTCGGGTATATGTGGATGGTCGCTAGTATTTTTCCTAGACCCAAACCATGTTTCATTGCCAACACAAATTCATTGATCAGTTCCGAGGCATGGTAGCCCACAACAGTGGCTCCAAGAATACGATCACGACCCGGCTCGGTCAGCACTTTAATAAACCCATGTGCTTCGCCATCAGCAATGGCACGGTCCAGCTCAGCCAGCTCGTAACGACTTACCTCAAAGGCGATATTGGCAGCCCGCGCCTCATCCTCATTCAAGCCAACGCGCGCCACCTCGGGGTCAGTAAATGTCGCCCACGGCACCACCGAGTAATCCACCTTGAACGTGCGAAAGCGTCCAAACAATGCATTGACCGCTGCATACCAAGCCTGATGGCTTGCCATGTGGGTGAACATGTAGGGGCCGGCCACATCCCCGCAAGCAAAAATAGTCGGTATCGCGGTCCGCAAAGACTCATCCACTTCAACCGTACCCCCCGGGCCAACAGCGATGCCAAGATCCTCTAGCCCCAGCCCCTCAACATTAGCGCTGCGACCGACCGCGAGCAATACTCGGTCAAAGCTCAATGTTCGCTGTCCTCGCGGAGTACTAAAAACGCAGGTCTGCTCGTTCTCGGCGGCGTCAAAAAGCAGCGGACTATAATTCGCGTGAACCTTCACATGTTGCCGCCGAAATTCAGCGTCCACGCGCTCAGAGACCTCCAAATCTTCCCGAGGCAGCAGTCGATCGGCATGAGTCACCAGCGTGACTTTACTGCCCAGCCGAGCAAACGCTTGCGCCAGTTCACAACCGATGGGGCCGGCCCCTACGACCAGCAAGCGTTCGGGCAGAGTCCTGATATCCCACACCGTGTCTGACGTCAGGTAATCGAGCGTAGCGAGACCCGGAATATCAGGAACCGCAGGGCGAGCACCCGTGGCTATTACAATGTTTCTGGCCGTCAGCGTCTGTCCATTCACCTCCACCTCCCACGGCGAGAGAATTTTTGCATCGCCGTGCACGCAGTTCACACCCAACTGCGTGAACCGCTCCACCGAATCATGCGGCTCGATGGTCTTGATGATATTTTGCACACGCTGCATCACCTTAGGAAAATTCACCTCTACCGACATTGGAGCCAGCCCAAACTCCTCTGCTCGCCGCGCATATTGCGCAATCCGCGCGGAGCGAATCAAAGCTTTGCTGGGCACACAGCCGGTGTTGAGACAATCGCCACCCATCTGGTGACGCTCAATGAGGGTGACTTTCGCTTTTACAGTCGCTGCTATGAGCGAAGCGACTAGCCCTCCCGAGCCTGCACCAATGACAATCAGATTATTATCGAACTGTTTGGGTTTAGGATAAGCTTTCAGAAGCAGGCGGGGTTTTACAACCCCAAGTAACCACTTTGCAACAAAAGGAAATGCCGCCAACAAGACAAAGGAGCCCAATAAAGGTAAAGAAATTATTCCATAAATCGACTCTAGCTGACCTAATTGTGTCCCCGCATTGACGAACACCACCGTGGCCGGCAACATCCCCAGCTGCGACACCCAGTAAAAAGGCCAACTACGGATCGGCAGCAGACCCATCAGTAAATTGATCATAAAAAATGGGAAGATTGGCACCAGCCGAAGAGAGAACAGATAGAAGGAGCCGTCTTTTGCAAAACCTCTGTTGAGCGCGCCCAGATGCCGGCTAAAACGCTTCTGAACCCAGTCCCTCAAAAGCAGTCGAGACACAAGGAAGGCCAAAGTCGCTCCGATACTACTAGCAAATGACACCAGCAGCAGTGCATACCAAAAACCAAAAAGAGCACCGCCCGCTAGTGTCATCACGGCTGAACCGGGCAATGAAAGCGCCGTGACCACAATATAGCCCGCAAAAAATATCAGGCCCGCCAACAACGGATTATTGCCACCCCACTCGCGCAGACCACCGATATCTTCCTGCAAAGTGTCAAGCTGCAGATAGCTGCCTAGATCGAAGAACCACCAGGCAATAAGGACACAGACTACGACGGCTATTACTAGGATTTTTGGGTTGCGCACATTGATACCCTGATATTAGTTAGTTCTAGTATGCCAAAACCTCAAAAGATCAGGCAACCCATTGCGGCAAGCCTATCACGGTAAAGCTCACTATCATTTTAGTTTCGAAAAAACCTCAGAAGGAAAATAACGACAAGACTTTTTATTCCCGTCTGGCAGTTGTGCGCCGACCATCCAGTGGTATGATTACTTCACGTTTAAAACCTCGTCATAATTAAGATCTGAAATCAACCGGAGAACAGCATGAGCGATCAAATCGTACACATCAGCGATGCCACTTTTGATGCGGAAGTATTAAATTCCGATGTCCCCGTATTGGTGGACTTCTGGGCAGAATGGTGTGGCCCCTGCAAAATGATCGCGCCGGTGCTCGATGAGCTTGCCGCCGATTACGGCGACAAATTAAAGATATGCAAAGTCGACGTGGACGCTAATCCGGACATTCCCCAGAAGTTCGGCATCCGTGGCATTCCGACCTTAATCATATTCAAGGATGGCAACGCAGAGGCTACTAAAGTTGGCGCATTATCCAAGACACAGTTGAAAGATTTTATTGAAGAAGTGATCTAAAACGACAGAGGCCAAGCCCACACAAGCCCCCAGCACCTATAATCGCGTGCTCTGTTGAGAAAAAAGCAGTAGACGGCCCTATCGGGCCGTGTTACCTTTGAATTCGGCGCAAACTCCTGTGTCTATACAATAAATCAGTAACTCACGAAAAAGCAGCTTTTTGTTGGTATCTCCAACGAGCTTTCATTTGTACCCCATACTTCTCTTTAATCACACACATACTACCCTCCTTATGAATTTGACTGACTTAAAAACAAAATCTACCCAAGATATTATTGATATCGCGAAAGAGATGGGCCTGGACAACATGGCCCGCTCGCGCAAACAAGATATTATTTTTGCCGTCCTGAAGCGACATGCCAAAAGCGGTGAAGATATTTATGGCGATGGGGTACTGGAAATTTTACAGGATGGCTTTGGCTTCCTGCGTTCCGCCGACAGCTCATACTTAGCAGGCCCCGACGACATATACGTTTCACCCAGCCAAATTCGGCGGTTTAACCTGCGCACGGGTGACACCATTTCAGGCAAGATTCGTCCACCTAAAGACAGCGAGCGCTACTTTGCCCTGCTCAAGGTAGACGAGGTCAATCTCGACAGGCCAGAAAACTCCAAGCATAAGGCCTTATTTGAAAATCTCACGCCACTGTTCCCCGATCAGCGCCTCACCCTGGAAACAGGTAACGGGAGCACAGAGGACCTAACAGGCCGAATCATTGATCTGGTTGCACCGATCGGCAAAGGTCAACGCGGATTACTGGTTGCGCCGCCTAAAGCGGGCAAAACGATCATGATGCAAAGCATCGCCCAAGCGATAATCACCAACAACCCCGAGTGTTACATCATCGTGCTATTGATTGATGAGCGTCCGGAAGAAGTGACTGAAATGCAACGCTCAGTCGGCATTCGAGGCGCCGAAGTGGTAGCTTCTACCTTTGATGAGCCGCCGTCGCGTCACGTGCAGGTTGCCGACATGGTGATCGAGAAAGCCAAACGTCTGGTAGAACACAAAAAGGACGTGGTGATCCTTCTCGATTCCATAACTCGCTTGGCTCGCGCCTACAACACCGTTATTCCTAGCTCCGGGAAAGTATTGACCGGCGGTGTAGACGCCCATGCCCTAGAACGCCCAAAGCGCTTCTTTGGCGCAGCGCGCAATATCGAGGAGGGCGGTAGCCTTTCAATCATTGCGACAGCCCTGGTCGACACTGGCTCTAAGATGGACGAAGTTATCTACGAAGAATTTAAAGGCACTGGCAATCTAGAATTACATCTAGATCGCAAGATCTCTGAAAAGCGCGTTTACCCCGCTATCAATATTCGTCGTTCTGGCACGCGTCGGGAAGAGCTGCTTACAGCGGATGATGAATTACAGCGCATGTGGATCCTGCGTAAACTGCTGCACGGCATGGAAGACCTAGCCGCTATTGAGTTCTTAAGTGACAAACTCAAAGAGACTAAGACGAACGAAGAGTTCTTTAAATCGATGAAGCGCAAGTAGTCGCTGATTCAACCGAATAATGCGCTCCAGCGAAGTGGGCGCTGAGCCCTCAACGTAGCAATGGCAACAAGCCGGATGGACGCGTTGCCTCGCGATGTTACAACGTGTACTGTCCGGTGTTAAACGTTAACGAATAGATAAAGCCTAGTGAAATATACTGATCTCAGAGATTTTATTGCTGCGTTAGAAAAGCGCGGTGAACTGGTACGCATTCAAACTGAAGTCGACCCCAAACTCGAAATAACGGAAATCGCCGACCGTACTCTGCGCGCCGGCGGTCCTGCCCTTTTGTTTGAAAATCCTAAAGGCTTTAATACGCCAGTACTGGCCAACCTGTTCGGTACTGAGCAACGTGTTGCCTTGGGCATGGGCGCACAAGATCTCGAGGCTCTCCGCGAAATCGGAGAGCTGCTCGCTTACCTGCGCCAGCCGGATCCACCTAAAGGCATGCGTGATCTATGGGATAAAGCGCCCCTGCTAAAACGAGTTTTACACATGGCGCCCAAGGTGGTGCGCAATCCACCTTGCCAATACCACGTGAAGCAGGGCGCAGATGTCGATCTCTTCACGATGCCTATACAGACATGCTGGCCAGGCGATGCAGCACCGCTCGTTACCTGGCCGCTAGTGATTACTCGCGGACCTGGCAAGGAGCGTCAGAATCTAGGCATTTATCGTCTACAACTTTTGGCACGCAACAAACTGATCATGCGCTGGCTGTCACACCGTGGCGGCGCGCTGGATTTCAGGGAGTGGCAGAAAAAAAACCCGGGGCAACGCTACCCTGTCGCTGTTGCTCTTGGCGCCGACCCAGCCACGACCCTAGCGGCCGTCACCCCAATTCCTGACACCCTCTCAGAGTACGCCTTTGCCGGCCTACTGCGTGGCAGTAAGACTGAAGTGGCTGAATGTTTCACGCCGCTGTGTCGAAAACACGGCCTGCAGTTGCCGGCCTCGGCAGAGTACATTTTAGAAGGGTATATCGCGCCGGATGAAATGGCTGACGAGGGCCCGTTTGGCGACCATACGGGATATTACAACGAGGTTGAACGCTTTCCCGTATTCACCGTTGAGGCCATCACCCATCGAGAATCACCCATTTATCACAGCACGCACACCGGACGTCCACCAGACGAACCCGCCATACTTGGCATGGCGCTCAATGAAGTGTTCATCCCAATACTGCAAAAGCAGTTTCCAGAGATAGTCGACTTTTACCTGCCGCCAGAAGGCTGTTCATACCGCTTAGCTGTGGTCACCATACGTAAGGAATACCCGGGACATGCGAAACGCATCATGCTGGGCGTCTGGTCTTTCCTAAGACAGTTTATGTATACGAAGTTCGTCATTGTCACAGACGAGGATGTGAATGCCAGAGATTGGAAAGATGTCATCTGGGCGATGACCACGCGCATGGACCCGCAGAGAGATTCAGTTTTCATCGAGAACACGCCTATCGACTACTTGGACTTTGCCTCACCAGTTTCTGGGCTGGGGTCCAAAGTTGGCTTTGATGCGACCAATAAATGGCCTGGGGAAACCCAGCGTGAGTGGGGCAGCCCCATTGCCATGAGTGAGCCAGTGAAACAGCGGATCGATGAATTGTGGGACGAGCTTGGCATCAAACTTTAGCCTGCGGCCGAACGCCTATCTTCATGAAGGGTAATCATATTGGCTACCGTTCGGAATTTAGTCGTCAGCGGTGATTTGAAGCGGCAACGCCAGATCAGGCAGCTCATCTTCGCTCAGCAGTAGACCCTCACGAAAATAATCTGCAGCTGCTTCGCTTTCGCCAAAACTTGTCAGCAAGCGACCCAACTCAGCGCAAACCTCGGGACTGTGTTCAACCCGATAACTACGCTCGAAATATAGCCGTGACTTAGTCCACAATTGGTCGCGCGCCGACAAACGGCCCAGACTCAGTAATAACTGAGGGTCATCTGGGTGCGCTTTCAACCACTTTTCAGCCTGAGCCAGTTGATGACTGGCATTGTGGCCCCGTAAACAACCATACTCGCGCACCAAAGCGGGTTGCCACTCCTGCTTGAGGGCGCGCTGGATGAAGCTCTCAGCTGAGTCATAATCTTCACCCTTGATGAGGTTACGTACATAGGTCTCAACAAGGACCGGATCACGCTGCAAACGTTTTGGCACTGTTCCCCACACTGCCTGCAAGCGATGCAAATCTGAATGACACAGCTGAAGCCTGTTGTGATGAATCTGTTTTTCTAGTCGCTCAAATGCCTCGCTCGAAAGCTGTTTATGCTTTCGCAGCTGCGGCAACAACTCCAGCAGCTGGCCCCAGTCATTCAACCCCTGATAAGCTTGGCTTAAAAGGCTAAGCACATGCGGGTGGCGGGGAACATTACTTTTTGCCTGCGTCAGTAGCGCAAGGGCCTGCCTGTATTCTCCCGCCTGCAATTTGATTTCAGCATGCATCATTTCAATCGCCACCGCCGCTGAAGGCTCTACTTCGCCGGCCGTCTGCAAATACTCAGGCACTTTGTCGATATCGTGCAATTTCGCACTGGACTGAGCGGCCAGCAGATAATTGACCAGCGGTGCCTGATTGTGTTTCGCGCCACTTAATAACTGACGTCGCGCCTCGGTCCAGTTGCCCTCGGTAAAACTGATCAACCCGCGAGTACTGAGTCGCATGGCCTTATCTGCTTTACGCGTTCCCAGCCAAGAGAACAGGAACTGTTGCCCACTAATAATCCGATACGTCAAGCGGACCAACAGATATACCGCCAGGAGCAGAAGCGCCAGTAACAACACACCCACCCACAGGCTTGCCTCTAAGGTGTAGTTACCAAAAGACAACAGTACATAGCCCGGGTCGGCCTCAATAACAGCAACAAGACCTGCACCGAGCAACAGTGCGACCAGAGAAATAATGAATAACTTACGCATGACTTACTGGCCGCCTTCGGATTGCAGACGCTGCTCAACAGCATTGTCTAGCGCCCGCAGCGAGGATGAAATATCGGGCTGTGCAATACCGATGGTGAGCCCACGCAACCGCGTAATTTCGGTGGAAATAGCGCTGGTACCCACGTCATCTGACGCCTTGAACTGCGCCACCCCTTGCTGAGCACGCTCTAGACTTACGGCATAGAGTCTCTGGTTATCTGACAGCAGTGCTATCTGTGCCTGTTCCAACAGCATTCGCAGATTCTGCCGCACCAATCCCTCCCATTGCGGGTCCATCAGGGCCTGCATGGGGACATCTCTGCGACGAATAATGACATAATCAGATAATGTGGCTAGGGCTGATCTATAGCCTTGGTGCAGCCGACCTTGCCAGTCAGTGGCCGGTTTTGGCGACGGACGCTCTGCCTGTTTGGGTAGCTGAAAAATCACCAGTTTGTCGGCCTGCTCAATCAATGCCGCTAGGCTGAGATAGATCCCTTCCACGTCCACTTTCGGGACCGCTCGCAATGCAGCTATCTCTTTTGCAATAGCAGCACGCACAGCATGAAGGCTAGGATCATCAACGCCACGTAAAACAGCATCGGCACTGGTCAACAATGCCTCGGCAGCAACAGGATCTGCCGCCATCACTAACCGCTGGTCCGCTAGGCGAAGCAAATGTCCTGTTTCGGCGAGTAACCAATTGTCACGATCACTGACACTGAAGCGCGCCAATGCCTTCTGCTGCTTTGCCAGTTTTTCATTTAAGGATGCTAAACTTTGAGAAAGGCGTGACACTTTATCACCTTCTTTTACCTCGAGCGCCGCAAGCCCCGAGCGCAACTCCACCCGCAACTGATCTTCGAGCTCTTTCTGGCTGGTCTGCTTCTGCTGGGAAACTGTCTCAAGCTGCGCCACCCGTTGTGTCAGCGCAAGTCCCTTAATTTGACCCTCACGCGCGACCCAAGCCACGCCGAGCGCAAGCACCATAACCAACAGCAGTGCCAACCAAGCAACCCAGGAAGAACCCTTGACCGGCGCGGCAGCTGACTTGCTGCCAGGTGCCACGGGACGCTCTTCGATAGGCGATTTTTTAACTGCTGCTACCTCAATCTCCGAGACCTCATCAGATTGTTCACTATTATTGCTTTCCTGATCGCTCAATTATCATTCTCCAGTGCCACGTCGCCATTCCTTCAGAGCGCGCAGCATCGCCAAATCGGATGCGTTTTCAGCCGTCACAACCTGCTCGAAACCAGCATTGTGTGCCATATTGGCAACCCGTTGCGATGGCACAATCAAGCCTATGCGCTTTAACTTAGTAGTTTCTGCCGGGCTAAGCAATACCTGCAGGTTAGACAATCCTTCACCACTGGTGATCATGATCACGTCAATACACCACTGGGTCAAATTCGCAGCCAGCTCGCCTGCAGACATCTCCGGAAGACAGCGACAATAGCATGGTAGCTCGTCGACTAAAGCACCTCGGCGTGTCAGCTCCTGTGTCAACGTATCGCGACCACCCTGCCCTTTTACAATGAGCACGCGCTGATCGCGCACATTCTGCAACAATGGAAGCGCCAACAAGCCCTCGCTGGTCATGGCACTTCCGGGCGTAAGCGCTTCAATTCCGAAACGCTCGAGTTTAGATGCCGTCGCGGCACCGATGGCATACCAATTGAGATCTATCGGCAGCTGGGGCCAATAATCTTCAATCAGGGCCATGCCAAACTGCACTGCATTGGAGCTGATAAAAATGACATGTTGATAGCGATCCAGATGCAGCAACATTTTGCGCTGCACGACAGGAATCTGCGGCAGTCTCTGCAAAACCAACAGGGGTTGACTGAAGACCTCATAGCCATCCATTTTAAGTGCCGCGCACAAGATATCTGACGCATCTCCCGTCGGGCGCGTCACCAGTATCCGGCGCACTGCGAAGGCAGTCTCAGCCACCATAAACCGCCGCCAAAATAGCCGCTGCGCCTTGCGACAACAAGTCTTCCGCTACAGCAATACCAAGCTGCTCCGCCTCGACCGCAGGCGCAATAGCTTCTGCGCGTAATATTTGCGAGCCGTCAGGGTTGCCAACGAGTCCTCGCAACAACAATGTCTCGCCACTACCGACATAGTTCGCATAGCAGCCTATGGGCACCTGGCACCCGCCTTCAAGTCGTTTATTCATCGCTCGTTCGGCCGTCACACGCCTGGCGGTAGGCTCGTGGTGCACAACCTGAAGCAGCGACAGAACGGCACTATCGCCGCTGCGCAGTTCTATCCCTACAGCGCCTTGACCACCCGCCGGCAAGGAGTCGCAAATATCCATGCGCTGAGCAATGCGCGCTGAAAAGCCAAGGCGTATGAGTCCGGCACTGGCCAAAATAATGGCGTCATACTCTGCCTCGTCAAGCCTACGCAGTCGGGTATTGACGTTGCCACGTAGAAACTTGATCTCGAGATCAGGTCGCCTTGATCGCAGCTGACACTCGCGCCTTAAGCTAGAAGTTCCCACTATGCTCCCAGCCGGCAACTCTGCAAGAGTGCGATATTGGTTGCTAACAAAAGCATCGGAAGGGTCTTCCCGGGCGCAAATAACCCCTAGGCCCAATCCTGCCGGAAACGTCATGGGCACGTCCTTCATGGAATGCACCGCGATGTCTGCGCGGCCATCCAGCAGCGCTTCTTCCAACTCTTTTACAAACAGGCCCTTGCCGCCGACTTTAGACAGCGGCACATCCAGCAACTGGTCGCCACGCGAGGTCATGCCCAGTAACTGGACATCCACATCAGGATGCGCCTCCGCCAGGGCAGACCGAACAAATTCCGCTTGCCAAAGGGCAAGAGGGCTCTCCCGGGTAGCGATGATCAATGTGCGCGGCATTCTCGAAATCCTATAAGTCCCTATCTCGCATGATACCAGTCAGACACCGAACCGGCGACATTCAGCATTTTGCAGATACCGAAAAGCGAAGCCATCCTGTTGCGCCGGGAATGATGAGCGAAACCTCGACCGACCTCAGCGCGGAGCTGGTATACTATTTTTCTTAAATCGGACGAAAATATGTCTAGAGCACGAAGCGACTCCGGAATTTCGAGCACTATGAGTAAAGAAAAAGACACCAGTAAACTGTGGGGTGGCCGCTTCAATGAAGCGACAGACGCCTTCGTACAACGTTTCACTGCCTCGGTCGGGTTTGACCTGCGCATGGCCGCCCAGGATATTGAAGGTTCACTGGCCCACGCTCGAATGTTGCGTTCAGTGGATGTCCTCACCCCAGCGGAACTCGGTGAAATCGAGGGCGGCCTGGCGCAAATACAGAAGGAAATCAACGAAGGCGACTTTCAGTGGTCAATCGAACTGGAAGACGTGCACATGAACATCGAAGCTCGGCTAACCGCACTGATTGGCGTGGCCGGTAAAAAACTGCACACCGGACGATCCCGTAACGATCAGGTTGCTACTGACATCCGCCTTTATCTACGTGCGGCTATTGATAGCATCGCCTGCGAACTCACCCGCCTGCAACAGGGCACAATTGACCTCGCAGCAGCCCACACCAACACTATCATGCCGGGCTTTACCCATTTACAGACCGCTCAGCCCGTCGTTTTCGGCCACCACCTGCTGGCTTGGAATGAAATGCTGGAGCGCGACTATGGCCGTCTACTGGACTGTCGTGCGAGACTTAACCAATCGCCGCTAGGCGCGGCGGCACTGGCTGGCACCACTTACCCCATAGATCGTGCGCACACGGCAGCAGCCTTGGGTTTTGATAAGCCGACAGAAAACTCTCTGGACTCGGTATCCGATCGCGACTTTGCCATCGAGTTTTGTTCTTTCGCTGCCCTGCTAATGACCCACCTGTCGCGCATGTCAGAAGAACTCGTGCTGTGGAGCTCCGCCCAGTTTAATTTCATTGAACTGCCCGACCGTTTTTGTACCGGCTCTTCCATCATGCCGCAAAAAAAGAACCCAGATGTGCCAGAGCTGGTGCGCGGCAAAGTGGGACGCGTCAATGGCCACCTCATTGCGCTACTAACACTGATGAAGAGTCAGCCATTGGCCTATAACAAAGACAATCAGGAGGACAAAGAGCCTCTGTTCGACACTATCGACACGGTGTTCGATTCTTTGCGAGCTTATGCCGATATGGTTCCAGCAATCAAGCCAAAGGTCGAGGTGATGCGAGAAGCCGCGCGGCGCGGTTTCTCTACCGCCACTGATTTGGCCGACTACCTCGTGCGCCTAGGACTAGCCTTTCGCGACGCACATGAAGTGGTCGGCAAAGCCGTAGCTCACGGTATTGAGTGCGAGAAAGACTTATCGGAAATGACGCTGACGACGCTGCAGAACTTTTGCGCCGATATCCGCGAGGATGTATTCGACGTTCTCACGCTAGAGGGGTCGGTCACCGCGAGGAACCATCTGGGCGGCACTGCGCCAAATCAAGTGGCAGAGGCCGCACTGCGGGCCCGATCTGTGGTGCAGGCGCGGCAGGCTTCTTCATAAAATGAATACCGCTTTGCGGGAGTCTGCTCAGAATCTCGGGCGGTAGCGCAGGCTCGCCTGGAATGTGACATCCGGCGCCGTTGCAACGCGAATATCCTCAACAAAATTAAAATCTATCGACCAATGTGGCGCGAAATACCAGCGCGTGCCTAAAGTCGCCATGACCGCATCATCACCCACGCCAGTCAGACTACTGTCCAGGGGAGCTGAGTGGCCATCGAGTTGCGCAATAAGCGACCAGCGCTGCGCGAATTGCCAGTCTACCGCGAGTCCTGCAAACCAGAGATTCTGCTCCTGAAAACCATCGAGCAAGTTGCTATCTCCTGCGCGCAAATAACCCGCCTGCCCGTGCCAGGTCAATGGCAGGTCCGACATTTGAGCGCCAGAAAAACGCAGAGCAATAAAGGCATCATCGGCACCACTGCCTAAAAAGTCGTCTTCGTCGCCAGTCCCAAACTTGTAGCCCAACGCTAAGCTAACAGTAGAACTCTCATCTTGATAAAACACGTGGTTCAAGGACAGGCTAATATCACCCATGCCAGAGGTGTCATCCTGCAGGGAAAAACCACCCGCTGGGCTGGTATACTGATAATTCAGGATATCCTTGGGCACATCAGATCGACCGCCATCGGACATTCCCCAGAAATCATGCCAATCATCAATAACACCGTCTAAATCTCCCCCGCTCTGCTGCAGCCAAGGCACTTCTAACTGTATATCCCAGTTTTCCGCCAGCCCATAACGCAACTCCAGGGCGACGCGCAGGGTCTCCCCATCCAGATTGAGAAATTCAGTGTCGCTGCTCTCGTTGACGTAGTCATTGGCCACACTGCTATAAAGTGCCGCCGCCACCTCACCACTCGGTGTAGCCTGCGCGTCTCGCTGGGAGGGAAGGCCAATCAATCCTGCCACCGGACTCAAGTTCTTAACATATAAGGGCTCGCTCGCCGACACCGGCAGCGCGCTGAGGATGGCCAGCAGTCCTAGGACTCTCGGTGCTCGCAGCACCTGGGCCATAAAATCAACGCCATTCAAAAGTAATGCCCCCCTGGATCTTCATCTGATCAACCACAAAAAGTCGGAACAACTGCCCATCACGAGTTCCACGCCAGTCGCCGACAGCTTTATCGTAGGCAAAGTGAAAACCCCCGGCGCGCGCAGCTAACCACAGCTGCCGTGTCGGGGGCTGACGGCTGAACACCAGTTTCGTGTCGTTGTCGAATTCGACGGTGAGCACGCTGCCGGACATCTGATAGTCGATATCCGCATCAATCTGATCCAGAGCCTCCTCCAATGCCTCAAAAGTATGCTCTATCAACTCATTGAATTCTGATTCAGTTATCACAGGATTTTTTCCACTAAAGTGTGCAACCTTCAATAATAAGGGGTGTTCATGCCGCTTACCAGCGGACGTATTCATTTGCGCCATTATAAACTGAAGCGCTCCTTGCTAAAGGCCATCACGGTCTTTTCTATGATCTGCGGATCGGGAATCATGGGGGCCATAACATGCGTATGAATGCCACCAGCAGCGTACTCACGAATGAGCTCCTGGCATTCAACTTCATTGCCGATGATAGCAATTTCGTCGACCAGCTCATCGGTCATAGCCGCTGATGTTCTCTCCCTGTCTCTGGCTTTAAAGCCTTCTGCTATTTCATTGGCGGTGTCTTTATAGCCTGCCCAAGCAAGAAATTTGTTATAGACCGGTGTTGCATAATAAGGCCCGAAAGCGGCTCGGAACGCTGCGCGTCCCAGCGCCTTGTCATCCGTAAGACACATCATATGGCGGCACACGACTTCAACGGAGGCAGGATCTTTACCCGCACGCTCGGCACCGATGGCGATGTGTTCCATTATTTTAGGAAGGGCAGAACGGGGAAAGAGATTCAAAATGACGCCGTCGGAAATTTCCGCAGCAGTTTCGAGCATTTTGGGTCTCAAACCTGCTAGGTAAATAGGCTGGCTGCTGGTCGGCGCCTGGCGATAGCCTTTGCTGCGCAGTGTTTCGCCTTCAAACGCGGTTTTCTCTCCGGCCATCATAGAGCGCAATAAGGCCATGGTTTCCTTGATTCGAGTCAGCGGTTTCTCCATGCTCAGGCCATGCCAGTTATTGATAATAGCGTGGCTGGATGTACCCAGGCCTGGAACAAAACGGCCAGGGTAGGCCTGACTAATAACAGCGAAAGTGCTAGCGAGAACGGCAGGTGTGCGTGTGAACACAGGCACCACTGCGGTACCAATGCGGGTGTTTTTCGTAGCGGCCAGTAGCATGGGCACCAGGGTTAATGCATCCAGTCCGCCTGCATCGGCCAGCCAGATATCGTCCCAGCCTAGCTGCTCAAGGCGTTGGGCCAAAGCGATGGAATCAGCCACGGTTGCCGTTGGCCCGGGTATCGTCATCGCCACTCTCTGACGGGGTAAGTCTGCCATTTTTCGTTCCACTTTTTCTTTATGTGTTTTTTTATTGCGCCAGGTAGGGTGCTAGAATCCGACGCCCAACAAACAATTGTGTAACACCTTTATGGGTGGTGCGCCCACTCGATGCGCTAGCAATGCGTCCTTACATCTCAAGCGAAGCCAGCTTAACAGCATTCAATGAGCAGGCATGCCAATAAAAAACTCCTCATGGGCCAAGCCGCTGCGCAGGGGTTCACCAATGAACGGTTAAGAACCGCTTTTTTTACTGATACGGCTATAGGAGCCAGACAATAATGAAGCTTTTCACGAAATTGTGCACAATTCAATAATAAGGGCGATTAGCGCCGCTGACCGGCGGGCGGTATAATTTGCGCCATTGTAAACTGGAGCAGCGCCATGCCTTATTCCCATATCTTCATGCTAATTGCACTCACTATTGCCGTCCTCGGCGGGTGCGGGCAGACAGGGGCGCTATATTCGCCGTCCGAAGAAGCCCCACTCCCCCCCACCTCACCGGTCGACGGCGCTGAACCGCAAAATAAAGCGTCCTGAGCTGAGGCTAACTGATGAACTATTTTACTTATCGTGAGGGCAGCCTGTACGCGGAAAATGTTGCAGTCAGTGCAATCGCTGCCACTCACGGCACACCCTGCTATATCTATTCCCGATCAGCGCTGGAAGATGCCTTCATGGAATACCGCCAAGCGCTTGAAGGTGCCAAGCACCTGATTTGCTATGCGGTGAAGGCCAACTCTAATCTTGCCGTGCTCAATGTGCTGGCTAAACTAGGCGCAGGCTTCGATATCGTTTCGGGTGGTGAACTGGAACGCGTCGTCGCCGCTGGCGGAGACCCATCAAAGGTCGTATTTTCGGGTGTCAGCAAGAAGCCTGAAGAGATGGCGAGGGCCCTGGAACTGGGCATCCACTGCTTCAACCTTGAGTCAGCAGCAGAACTGGAAGTGCTTAACACCGTTGCCGGCCAGCGCGGCCAGATTGCGCCCATCTCCATCAGGGTAAACCCTGATGTGGATGCGAAAACACATCCGTATATCTCTACCGGCCTGCGCGAAAACAAGTTCGGGTTGACGATCGATGAAGCGCTGCGGGTATACCAGCATGCCGCACAATTAGAGCACGTGCAGATCGTTGGGCTGGATTGCCACATAGGCTCACAACTGACCGAAGTCAGTCCGTTTATCGACGCTCTGCATCGCCTGCTGAAACTGGTAGACACACTGACGGAGCTGGGCATCGTCATTCGCCATCTGGATCTGGGCGGCGGGCTGGGGGTGAATTACCGCGACGAGGAGCCGCCCTCCATCGGGCAATACATTGCTGAAATTAGGCGGGTACTGGCCGACCGCGATGTACAGCTAATGTTTGAGCCAGGGCGCTCTATTACGGCCAACGCGGGTGTGCTGGTCATGCAAGTGGAGTATCTTAAATCTACGCCTGATCATCACTTTGCGCTGGTCGATGCGGCAATGAACGATATGCTTCGCCCTGCGCTCTATGAAGCATGGATGGATATCCAGCGCGTAGAAAAAAATGCAGAGGGACAACAGGCGCAATGGGATGTGGTGGGACCCGTGTGTGAAACCGGTGATTTCCTTGGAAAAGGAAGAGAACTGACTCTGGCTCAGGGCGATCTTCTGGCGATGTTTGGAGCGGGTGCGTATGGCTTTACCATGAGTTCTAATTATAACAGTCGTGGTCGAGCTCCAGAAATCATGGTGGACGTTGATCGCACACATCTGGTGCGACCCCGAGAAACGCTAGCGGATCTTATTCGTGGCGAAGCCTTGTTACCCGACCAAGACGCTTCTAACTAATCAGACGACGAATGTAGAATGCAATTACACTTCACCAAAATGCACGGCGCGGGTAACGACTTTATCGTTATTGACCTAATCAGTCAGGACTATACGATCTGCCCGCAAGACGTGCGCAGGCTGGCGAACCGACATTTGGGCGTGGGTTGCGATCAGATACTGACCGTGGAAGCGCCGCACAACCCACAGGTAGATTTTCGCTACCGCATCTACAATGCCGACGGTAGCGAGGTGCAGCAGTGCGGTAATGGCGCTCGCTGTTTCGCCATCTTCGTCCGCGAAAAGAAACTCACCCGCAAGCGAACCATCCGCGTGGAAACGGCAGCCGGTGTTATTGAGCTGCGCGCGCTGCAAAACAACGAAGTTGAAGTCGACATGGGTGCCCCGGAGTTCGAACCCGAAAAAATTCCCTTCGCGGCGACTGCCAGACAGCAGAGTTATGCCCTCCTAATAGATAATACGGAGCTAGAAATTGGCTCAGTATCAATGGGAAATCCACATGCGGTATTGCGGGTTGAGAGCACCAGCCAGAGTGAGGTCGAGCGCCTGGGCCCACTTATCGAGTCACATGCTGACTTTCCGCAACACGTTAACGTCGGTTTCATGCAAATCGTGTCAGAAAAGGAGATCAAGCTGCGTGTCTATGAACGAAGCGTCGGCGAAACTCTCGCCTGCGGCACAGGCGCCTGTGCTGCTGTCGTTTACGGTATTTCACGGAGTTGGCTGAGTGATCCCGTGACAGTAGCGTTACCGGGGGGTAAGCTTTCGGTATCATGGGCAGGAGAAGGCCAGCCGGTAATCATGACAGGGCCCACTGCGGTGGTGTTCGAAGGAAGCATAAAAATCTGAATTCCCGTCAGCGGGGCCATCCAGGGTAGGAGAGTCAACAATCATGGCAGTCAGCAAAAAACAGAACACAGACGTAAAAAGGGCAGACCCCGAGATCAATGACGAGATCGTTCGTGAATACCTGAAGAACCATGATGATTTCCTGCAGCGTTATCCCGATATGTTGGACTTTCTGCATGTTCCACATGCGTCAGGTAGCGCAGTGTCGCTAGTGGAGAAGCAGGTTAGTGTTATGCGTGAGCGCAGCACAGAGTTACGCCAGCGGCTTACGGCGCTTACGGCGCATGCGAAAGATAACGATGCCCTCTTTGAGCAAACCCGCGCACTGGTGCTGAAGTTACTCGATGCACCTTCTGTCGCAGCACTTTACAGCACGTTTATGACGTCAATGGTCGCTGACTTTAGTGTAGAACACGCAAGCATGATCCTGTACACCAAAAACGATACCAATGAGGGGTGTCGAACAGCATCCCATGAGATGGTAAAAAAAGAGATCGGCTCTCTCTTCAGAGGTAACAAAGCCATCTGCGGCACGCTGCGAACAGAGGAACTCACATTCCTCTTCCCGGAAGGACAAGGGGTCGGTTCGGCCGCCATCATGCCATTGGGGTGTACCGAACAACTTGGGCTTATCGCCGTTGGCAGTTCAGACGCCAGCCGCTACAGCAGCAAGACAGGCACACTTTTTCTGGCCCATGTTGCCGATGTTATAGTGAAGTTACTTCCCAACCTGCCTCATACGAACGCCTAGGCGCATCATGGTCGAACGCACCGCGCTGAACGCTAAGCTTAATGGGTCTGCCGCGCGCTTTATCACGTATCTGCAAGACGTGCGCAGACTATCGCCTCATACCATTAGTAACTACAACCGCGACTTACTGTCGCTGCAGCGTTACTGCGAAACAAACAATAAGGATGCCATGGAGGCGCTGGTAGAGGCCGATATTCGCGCGTGGGCAAGCCAGCTACACCGTCGAGGTCTGGCAGGTGGCAGCATTCAACGCAGCCTTTCCGCCACCCGTTCATATTACAACTTTCTGGGGCGCGAAAACGGCGTGCTGCGCAATCCGGCGACCAGTGTGCAAGCCCCGCGTAAGCCTCGCAAGCTACCCAAAACTCTAGATGCGGATCAGGTGGACAAGTACTTGGTCTTCGACTCGGACACTGCGGTCGCCCTTCGCGACAGCGCGATGGCGGAATTATTCTACTCCTCAGGGCTGCGTTTGGCCGAATTGGCCGCGGTGGATGTCAACGACATAGACGCCCAATCGAAATTATTAACCGTAACCGGCAAGGGTCGAAAAACGCGAACCGTCCCGGTAGGCTCCACAGCGCTTGAAACCATTGCGCGCTGGCTGAAGGTGCGTCCATCAGACGCTGCAGAGACAACCGATGCTGGCGCTCTCTTTACCAGTAATCGCGGCCGCCGCATCAGCGTGCGCAATATTCAGGCACGCTTGAAGCTCCAGGGCCGAAAATCCGGCATGCACCAGGACGTTCACCCTCACATGTTGCGCCACTCGTTTGCCAGTCACATGCTGGAATCCAGCGGCGACCTGCGAGCGGTCCAAGAACTACTGGGGCATGCAAATATTTCCACTACGCAGATTTACACCCATCTCGACTTCCAGCACCTCGCCAAAGTGTATGACGCATCACATCCGCGAGCCAAACGCCGCAAAGGAGATTAGGGTGGCCATTTCAGTTATCACCTTTGACCTTGATAACACCTTATGGGATGTAGGGCCTGTTATCGTCAAGGCGGAGCGAGCCCAGCAGCAGTGGCTTCTGCAGTACCGTCCGAATGCAGTGGCAGGGTTCGATCAGGAGGCCTTGTTAGAATTTAAAAAATCTGTCTGGCGGCGCCACCCGGAGCTATTCCACCACATCAGCCAAATGCGCACCCAAATGCTCTACGAACTCCAGATTGTAGCGGGATACTCAGAAGAAGAAGCACGTGTTGGCGCGCAACAAGCCTTTGACGTTTTTTTTGTGGAGCGACACAAGGTCGAGTTCTATCCGGAGGCCTTGGGTATTCTGGAGCTACTAGCGCAAAACTACACCCTTGGAGCACTGACTAACGGTAATGCTGATATTTATAAGACTGATGCCGCCGAGTACTTCGATTTCGCCTTTTCGGCAGAAGACATGGGCGCCAGTAAGCCTGATCCCGCCATGTTCCAAGCTGCGATAAAACAAACCGGCGTTGCCGCAGAGCATATTATTCACGTCGGTGATGACCCTGACCATGATATCCGGGGTGCCCGCGACATCGGTATGCATACGGTGTGGGTGAATACCCAACGAAGAGCGTGGCCAGGTGAAGGAGACAGCGCGGACTGCGAGATTGTCACCTTACACCAGTTGCCTGATGCTATTGATCATATTGTTGATGCCCACTAGAACCGGCAAACGCTATCGCTAGCTCTTAAGAATCTTTTTCTTGGTACGCTTATATTCACTATCTGTAATCACACCCTGATCGTGAGCTTTTTTCAGGTCCAATAACTGCTGCCCCTGTGTTCCCGTCGCCTGAACCTTGGTGGTAGAGCCGCCGCATGCCGACAAACTCATGGTGATGGCTATAATAGTGGACGCGATGAGTAATTTTTTATACATTTTGGATATTCCTCAAAATTCATTGTTGCCATAGACTTGCTTTCGCCACACCAGAATAACACGCACAGATAAATTAACCGCCATTAATATAGCGCACGTTCTCTTAGGTATAACAAAAAAGGGGCCCGCAGGCCCCCAAAAGAGCTGCAATGAAAAATGCGCCTGCAAAGTGTGTCGGCATTAGCGACCACTGCCGCTGGCACCGACAAATTCAGGGTAGGCCTCCATACCGCACTCTGACATGTCCACTCCCTCGTATTCTTCCTGATCGCTAACACGGATACCCATGACTGCTTTTAAAATACTCCACACGATCAGACTGCTACCAAAGACCCAGACGAAAATCGTGGCGGCGCCGATCAGCTGGCCACTGAATGAGGAGTTCTCGCTGTTGGTAACCGGGACTAGTAGCAATCCTAAAAGACCAACCACACCGTGAACTGATATCGCACCAACAGGGTCGTCAATCCTCAACTTGTCCAACGTGACAATAGCCAGGACAACCAGCACGCCACCGAGACCACCGAATAAGGTCGCCTGCAAAGCAGTAGGCGTAGATGGCTCGGCAGTAATCGCGACCAGGCCGGCCAACGCACCGTTAAGTGCCATCGTCAGATCTGCCTTTCCAAACATCACTCGCGCTAAAATCATCGCCGCGATGAGACCACCAGCTGCCGCGGCGTTGGTATTCATAAAGACTACTGCAACAGCGTTAGCGCTGTCGACACTCGCGGTAGCCAGCACAGAGCCACCATTAAAGCCGAACCAGCCCATCCAGAGGACAAAAGTTCCTAGCGTTGCCATAGGCATGTTCGCACCGGGGATCGGCTTAACCGAGCCATCTGGGCCATATTTTCCTTTTCGCGCTCCCAATAGCAATACGCCAGCGAGGGCTGCGGACGCTCCGGCCATGTGCACAATGCCAGATCCCGCAAAATCAGAAAAGCCAAGATCACCCAGAGTGTACATACCAAATACGGGCTGTCCGCCCCAGGTCCAAGAGCCTTCCATCGGGTAGATAAAGCCCGTCATGACCACCGCAAAAGCAAGGAACGCCCACAGTTTCATGCGCTCGGCTACAGCCCCCGAGACAATAGACATCGCTGTAGCAACAAACACTACCTGAAAGAAAAAGTCAGCGGAGGGTGCATAGGTTGCAGGCTCTTCCGCACCCGTTACCCCATCTGAGACGATGCCATTTAGAAACAGGGTGAACTCATCACCGCCATACATGATGGAGTAACCGCAGATCATATACAGGGTACATGCTACGGCATACAGTGAGATATTTTTGAGTAAAATCTCGGTGGTGTTCTTAGAGCGCACTAAGCCTGCTTCCAGCATCGCAAAGCCTGCTGCCATCCACATTACTAATGCGCCGCAGATCAGAAAGTAAAACGTATCTAGCGCGTACTGTAGTTCAAAAATATTTTGTTCCATGAGTGTAGCTCTCCGCTAACGGCCATTTGGAAATATCGTTAAATAGCGTCTTCGCCGGTCTCGCCTGTGCGTATACGTATCACCTGCTCCAGATCGGAGACAAACACTTTGCCGTCACCAATCTTGCCTGTATTGGCAGCGTTGGTGATGGCTTCGATGGTTTGATCCACGGCGTCGCCCGCAACGGCTACTTCAATCTTTATTTTTGGCAGGAAATCGACGACATATTCGGCGCCGCGATAGAGCTCCGTGTGACCCTTCTGGCGACCAAAACCTTTGACCTCAGTCACTGTAATTCCCTGTACGCCAATTTCTGACAGAGCCTCGCGCACATCGTCCAGTTTGAATGGCTTAACAATAGCTGTAATTAGTTTCATACCTATCTCCAGAGTGAGAGCCCGCCCGGTATCGGATCGGCTCGATGCTGTTACAGACTTTTGCTGATGCTAAAAACGGCAGTATCATCGCAGATGCTGGAGTCAAAACAGTCCACATCGTCTAGGTCTGTACCCACCCAGGCCACTGAAAGATCAACACCCTTAAACGTATAGCCGAAAGTAACCGAGTAATCGGCGTAAGTATCTGTATCCGTTGCGAAGAAACCTGCTTCATCAAAGTCGTTGTAACCGGCGTGTAACCCGATAGAGAAGTCTTCTGCGATAGTCATGCTGTAGTCGCCGGAGTAGTACATGTACTTACCCGTTTCAGCGTAAAAGTCGTCAGAGTAGATTACACCTAGGGACAGATCCTTCCAGGAGCCGGTGACGTGAAACTCCTCGTAGTCGCCGGTAGGGTCAACAGTGTCACCCGGATACTGGTAATACATATAACCGACATCGACACTGAAGTCGGTATCACCGATAGGGGTGCCCCAGCCACCGTAATAATTTATTTCCATCGTTCCATAGCTGCCGCTACCATCATCAACATCGCCGAAATCAACCGACGACGCCCATGTTCCGATATAGAAACCAGACTCGAAAGACGCATCAAGCCCGCCTTGAACTGCCGCATCTTCACCGGTCTGAGAGATACCACGAAAACGGTAGTCCGATACAAGTGCGATGTTGCCAGTAATATCAAAGGCCTGCGCGGACGTTGCTGCAATACCGGCCAAGAGGGCTGAAGTGACTGCTGCGGTAATTAGCATTTTGTTTTTCATGTCGCCTACTCCTAAAATTAAACGTTCGATGACAGACTGTAGTGAGGCGTCAGTGGGCTGCTGGCAGCTCTATCAGTCTGTTGTTTTATACAAAGCAGAGTTTGTGCCAAAAAAAATCTTATTGTTATTTTTCAATGACATATAAAATATACTCTCTGCATCTGTGCTTTTCAGGGGAAATAGTCAGGCCACATTATTGTGCGGCGCACCCATATAGTGCGTGTTTATGCGCTGTGCGCAGTGGAAAAAATGGTCTAGACTTTGACTGATTAACAATTACGCGCAAGGGTAAGCCCATGGCACTAAAAGCACCCCCACCTCCTTGGGAGCTTCTACAGCAGGTCAGCGAATTGGTCGGCGCTAGCGGCGTTAAGAGTGATGTGGATAAAAGTCTGCGCGCATTGGCGCAATCTACATTGTCTAAACTGGATATGGTGAGCCGCGAGGAGTTTGACGCCCAGACTGAAATACTTCAGCGCACCCGTGCACGCGTCATTTTACTGGAAGCGACATTAGAAGAAATGACCAACGAACTGGAAAACCTGACTCAGGAGTGAATGGCAGAGCCCAACCAACTCGCAGGATCCGGCCATAAAAACAACAACAAGCTCAAGGAAGAGCCATGGAACTGTCTTTAATCTATAGCCGTGCGCTATCGGGGATTAACGCCCCCCTAGTAGAGGTAGAAACGCATTTATCCAACGGGCTGCCAGCCTTTAATATCGTTGGCCTCCCAGAGACCGCCGTGCGAGAAAGCAAGGATCGCGTCCGCAGCGCCATCCTCAACTCCCACTTCACTTTCCCTGACCGCCGTATCACCGTAAACCTTGCTCCGGCCGATTTGCCCAAGGAGGGAGGCCGCTTTGACCTCCCTATCGCACTGGGTATTCTCAGTGCGTCGGGGCAAGTGCCACTGGACTATCTTGCACAGCATGAATTTCTCGCAGAGTTGGCTCTCGATGGCAGTCTCCGGCCCGTCCCGGGCGTAGTCGCAGCTGCCATTGCGGCGAGCAGTAAAGGTCGCCAACTGGTCGTTGCTGCCCCTTGCGCCCGAGCCGCCGCTATTGTCCCCGGCAGCAAGGTGATTGCCGCACCCAACATTCTCACACTATGCGCGCATCTTAACGGCAGTGAGAAAATCGAAGTCGCACAGGCCGAAGTCGCCACAACGGCGCAGGATCATCCTGATTTGTGCGACGTTGTAGGGCAAGCGGGTGCCCGGCGTGCATTGGAAATAGCCGCCAGCGGTGGCCACAACCTCTTACTTTGCGGCCCTCCGGGGACCGGCAAAACGCTTCTTGCCAGTCGCTTGCCCGGCATACTGCCGCCTCCAGCCCCGCATGAAATCCTTCTTGGCCTAGCGCTACGCGATATTGCCAGCCCTTCTTCTGAGGGAGACTCCGTCTTTCAGCGGCCATTTCGCAATCCCCACCACAGCGCCAGCGCTGCGGCTCTGGTCGGTGGCGGCAGCAAGCCACGCCCCGGAGAAATTTCCCTTGCTCATGGTGGCGTACTGTTTTTGGACGAGCTGCCAGAATTTAGCCGTCACTGCCTCGAAGTCCTTAGAGAGCCGATGGAGTCCGGCGAGATTACTCTCGCGCGGGCCAGCCACAGGATCACCTACCCCGCGCGATTTCAATTAGTCGCAGCCATGAACCCCTGCCCCTGCGGCTACCTCGGCGATCCCGACTGGCCCTGCCGCTGCACACCGGAACACATCCAACGTTACCGATCACGTGTATCGGGACCATTGTTGGATCGTATCGACCTCCACGTTCAGGTCAGCCGTTTAACGCCCAAGGAATTATTGACCCCAGCCGCTGCCGGGGAAGCATCTAGTGTGGTTCAAGAACGTGTTTATCGCTGCCGAGCGCTGCAGGAAGAACGCCAGGGTAGTCCTAATTCGCAGCTCTCACCCAATAAGTTAGCAAGCATTTGCTTACTGGGAGAGCAAGAGAATAAAAGCCTTATATCAGCCGCGACACAGATGCACTTGTCTGGAAGAGGGTTGCATCGGACACTTCGGGTAGCGCGCACACTCGCCGATCTCGAACAATCCAAGTCTATCGGCATAGCACATATTACCGAGGCTCTTGCCTATCGTTACTGATGGGAGGACGGTGCCTTGCCCTGGCGCCACGCACCAATATGGTGCGTCACTGCGCTGTAACCGCAAATTAAACCGGACGACATCACTCTCCCCGCCGAGCTTTACCGGAAGATTCCAATATGCGAAGCTCAGTGACAAACTAATGGTTGTTAGTTTGAGCGCCAACCTGTCTAAACTCACTTTGATCGTCGGAGAAGCCTGTGGACCAATGCCCTTTTACCAACTTACTCGACCCGGGCACCTATGCTGAGGGTATGCCCTATGGCAAAATTGCAGAAATCCGCGAATCCGGTCCGGTCGTTAAGCTGGAAGACCCTATCACAGGGGTACCCTATTGGGTGGTCACACGGATCGCAGAAATGGATGAGGTGTCCAAGAACCCAAAGCTCTTTTCCTCCGCAGCCCGTTCTGCCTTCCCTATGGAATATGACCAAGACATGGTCGATAACATACACTGCCACACCATCATCAATATGGATCCGCCGCGACACCAGAAGGTGCGACGCATTGTGCGCAATGCGTTTACGCCAAAGCGCGTTGAATCCTATGAGCCCAAATTTCGCGAGCATGCAAAACGTATCGTCGATGCGGTGGCAAGCAAAGGCGAATGCGAATTCGTAGAGGAAGTCGCTGCGGAACTGCCATTAATAGGCATTTTGGAGCTACTGGGCGTGCCACTTGAAGACCGAAAGCAGTTTTTTAACTGGACCAACACCATGATCTTCGCCGATGACCCGGACATGTCGGTTTCCGAGTTAGAGGGGCAGCTGGCATCGCTGGAGGTCATACAATACGCTATGAAACTGGCAGAAAAGCACCGTGAGTCGCCCATGGACAACATCACAGGGGCACTGCTGGATGCACAGTTAGAGGGCGCACCGCTCTCCCAAGACATCTTTGGCTGGATGTTCATCCTTATCCTGGTGGGTGGCAATGAGTCTACCCGCACGGTTATTGCACAGGGCATGCGCCTGTTAATGGAACACCCCGATCAGCTGCAATACCTGGTGGATAATCCGGACAAAATCAGCAATGCCTGTGAGGAAATACTGCGCTACAACACGGCCTTCATTTCCATGCGCCGCACCGCCATGGAGGACACCGAGCTCGCGGGCCAACCGATCAAAAAAGGCGATAAGGTCATCCTGCATTACCACACCGCCAACCACGACGAGGCGATATTCGGCGACACTGCAACGTTATTTGACGTCACGCGCGCCGAACGCATGCCGGACCTTTATAACCAGCTGCGCTCATTCGGTATCGGACAGCACTTTTGCATCGGCACCCACCTAGCACGATTGGAATTGAACATTATGTTCGAGGAAATCATCCCTCGCCTGCGCAACCCTGAGTTTGCGGGCGACCCAAAGTTTGTCCGCTCATTTTTCGTTAACGCCATGAAGGAGCTGCAGATCACCTTTGACCCTGCATAGGCAAATGCTCATTGGCAGTGCCTGCCGCCATAGACCAACAATCTCTCCTCCGCCAGAGGTGAGCGATTCATACAAATGCGTTACCCTGTGCCGCCATCTCCAGCAGCAATTTCGGCGGCGCAAAAACGGGACCGTACTTCGACCTCAACTCTTCGGCTCTGTCAGCAAAGGCCTGCACGCCATAGGCATTGACACACTGAAACACACCACCGGTGTGCGGTGGGAAACCAATACCCATAATAGAGCCAATATTGCCATCGACCACGCTAGTCATCACACCCTCTTCCATAATACGGATAGCCTCTAAAACCTGAGGAAACAACAGGCGGTCTTTGATATCCTGATACGGAATATCCGTGTATCCGTCTTTGGCAAATAGAGCCTTCAGGCCAGGCCAGGTTGCAATCTTCTTGCCCTTGTCATCGTAATCATAAAAGCCGCCACCCTTATTTTGGCCCTTGCGGTCCACGTCTTCAAACATAATGCGGATAACCTCGGCCTGTGGCCCCGTTTCGGGTTCATCCCCGCGCGCAACAGCATCTGCCTGCGCCTGCGTCATTGCATGGTAGGCGGTCTCGATAGAAATATTATCCAGTGTTTCAAGTGGCCCCATCGGCGAGCCGTTAAAGGCCGCAGCATTCTCGATGAGCGCTGGATTGATGCCCTCTGCTAGCATCATTTGACCCTGGGTGATGGTTTGTCCGATAACGCGGGTAGTGAAAAATCCCGGAGAATCCTTCACCACGATAGGCTTCTTGCCCAACTTTTGAGTCAGGTCAAAGGCCTTCGCGAGAGTGTCATCTGACGTTTTATCACCAACGATGATCTCAACCAATGGCATTCTCTCCGCCGGAGAGAAGAAATGCATGCCAATAAAGTTCTCGGGGCGCTGTGACGCCTGCGCCAATTCGCTAATCGGCAACGACGAGGTATTCGTCGCAAATACCGCTGAATGGGCCAATACCCCTTCAGTCTCCCTCGTCACTGCCGCTTTCACGCCGCGGTCCTCAAACACAGCCTCGATCACCAGATCGCAATCGGCAAGATCATTCACCTGTGCCGTAGGCTGAATTCGTGCCAGCAGTTTTTCCGCCCCCGCCTCGTCAATACTGCGGATTTTTTCGCAGGCAGCAGCGGCATAAGCCTTACCCTTTTCAGCATTTTCCAGGGTGAGGTCTTTTAAAACAACGTCGATACCCACCTTCGCCGCATTAAAGGCAATACCTGCGCCCATCACACCCGCCCCCAGTATGCCCAGTTTTTTGACAACGGTTTTCGCAACGTCGGCAGGGCGTGAGGCGCCGGCATCCAGCTGATTCATTTGCACGAAAAAAGTGGTCATCATATTGCGCGCCACCTGATCCAACAGCAAACGCTGAAAGTAGCGCGCCTCTATCGTGTGTGCAGTGTCATAGTCAACGCGGGCAGAATCGATAACGGCGGCCATAATGACCTGCTGCGCGGGCATATTGCCTTTGGTTTGCACCATGACATTGACCGGACCAAAATACGTCAATGCTTGTGTTGCCGGCTCGCCGGGGGCTCCGCCAGGAATACTGTAACTGGGCAGCTCCCAAGGCTGCTTCGCTTCAGGGTTGGCCTTGATCCACGCCTTGGCTTTTTTGGTCATTTCGTCTTCATTAGCTGCCAGTTCATGGACCAAACCTTTTTCAATTGCCCGACTCGCATTCAGTCGTTTACCCTGAGAAATCAAGGTCAAGGCATCCTGCATGCCCAGCAAACGCACCATCCGCACAATGCCACCCGCACCGGGCATCAGGCCAAGCATGGCTTCAGGCAAACCAATCTGCACCCGCTTGTCATCTAGCGCAATACGATGGTGGCACGCTAGGGCGATTTCAAAACCGCCGCCCAAAGCTGCGCCATTAATACCCACCGCAATCGGCACACCCAGCGCTTCTAGTCTGCGCAGCGGCGCCTTGGCGGCAATAATGCCATCAAGCATTTGCTTGCGCTCGACATCGTCCGGATGCAAATCCATCTCCAGCATAAGCGTAATATCACCCCCCGCAAAAAACTGACCGGGCTTGCCGCTGCGGATGTAAACGCCGGTTATCTCGCCTTTCTGCGCCTCCAGTTCATCCAGCGCTTTGGGCATGGCTTCAGCATATTCATCGCCCATCACATTTACAGACTTGCCGTCTTGATCGAAAATCAATTCCACGATGCCGTCTGCGTCTTTTTCCAGTCGTATGTAACTCATTAGCTTTCCACTCCAATCTGCCTCAAGTCTCTGTTCGTTTAAACGCGTTCGATGATCGTAGCGATACCAATACCACCGCCGGCGCAGAGCGTTACCATCGCGGTGCTGAGGTCGCGACGCTCCAGCTCATCCAGCACGGTTCCCAGAATCATGGCACCGGTGGCACCAATAGGATGGCCCATCGCAATGGCGCCGCCGTTGACGTTGATTTTGTCATCCGCAACGCCCATCTCTCGCTGGAAGCGAAGCACTACAGACGCAAAGGCCTCATTTAACTCGAATAGGTCAATATCGTCGACCGACATGCTGGCCAGTTGCAGCGCCTTTTGAGCAGCAGGGACTGGCCCCGCCAGCATAAGCGTCGGCTCAGTTCCAGTCAGGGCACACGCCACAATGCGCGCTCGCGGCTTCAGCCCCTGATCTGCACCTGCTTGCCGATTGCCCAACAGTACAAGGGCTGCGCCATCGACGACCCCAGAGGAATTGCCCGGGGTGTGAATACAGTCCACGCGCTCTATCTGAGGATACTTAAACTTGAGAAACTCTCCGTGCCCGTAGTCGTTGAACATTGTGAATGAGGGACTCAGTTTCGCCAGACCCTCTGCCGTCGTTGGCCGAATCAATTCGTCATGCGCCAGCACAATCACACCGTTAAGATCTTTCACCGGCACCAGAGACTTCTCAAAATATCCGCTGTCGCGGGCATGAGCGGCGCGTGCTTGGGACTGACACGCATACCGGTCTACGTCATCGCGATCAAAACCATCTAGGCCCGCCATTAAGTCGGCGCCCAGACCCTGCGAGATGCCATAACTTTTCATCGCCACCCAGGCATCGCCGGCAGCGGCCCCGCTGGCACCGATGCCAAGGCGCGACATACTCTCTACACCCCCTGCCGCGCCCATGGACTCCATTCCAGACATTATTTTCATCGCGACGGTATTGACTGCATCCAGCCCCCCGGCGCAATAACGATGCAGTTGCGCTCCAACGGTCACGTCATCCCAACTGGAGTAGACCAGGGCCGTCTTAGCGATATTCTGCCCCTGCTCATTCACCGGTTCACCCGTGGCAATAACTACATCCTCCACCTGGGTAGTATCCAGTTCATGGCGTGTCTTCATCTCCTCCAGTAAATTGGTAACGAGGTCAATCGGCTTCACTTCGTATAGGCCGCCACCAGGCTTACCCTTGCCCCTAGGGGTGCGAATCGCATCGTAGATAAAAGCGTCGTTACTCATGCAGTACCTCACGTGTTCAGTCTATGGGCGCATAACAATAGGCTCAGCACCGGAAAATTCAAGGCTGTAAACATACCTGATAGTGTTTCATCTACAAGGCCATGAAGGGAATTCTAAGTAGGCGTACGGCCAGTTAAACTAAAAAAGCAGGTGCAGGTGATAATCGGCCATGCAGCAATGGCCTTTTTGTCGGTTTAATTCACCCGCACAGCATTTTTCTTTTTACTTTACCCTCAAAAAGAAGCGAAAATCAGGTCCCTATTTTTTTACATATCATGCGCTGAGGAATTCAATGTTTAACATTAATCACTACTTTGATGGCAAGGTCGCTTCCATCGCCTTTCACACCGCGGTGCTTCCCGCGTCTATTGGCGTGATGGCCATTGGAGAATTCGAGTTTGGCACCACTCAAAAAGAAACCATGACCGTTATCACTGGAGCTCTCACCGTGAAGCTACCGGGCACGGACGACTGGGCAACCTACGGCGCAGGCGAACATTTTATCGTAGCCGCTCACAAAACGTTCAAAGTCAAAGTGGCCGCAGAGACGGCCTATTTGTGCACGTATGAATAAAATAACCCCTGTGATGCCAGCGCATTCATGCGGAAACATTCTTCAATGAGCGCGTCGTCGGTCATTGAAAGGCTCAATACACACCGTCCCAGCTTTATTCAAATGTTAGGCGGTACAGTTGTTGCTGTCGATCAGCAAGAAAATTCCTGTAGCTTTGAATTTATCATCAGCAAGGACTTCTGCCATTCCATCGACGTAGTGCAGGGCGGATTTATCACGGTGATGTTGGACGCGGCAATGAGCCATGCTGTATTCGCTTCAAGTGAAGATATAAGTGGGCTCTCATCCCTCGATATCAACACAACCTATCTTGAACCCACCCGGGCAGGCTGTCTGCGGGCGATCGGTAAGATTATCAAATGCAGCTATAAAACGGCCTTTTTAGAAGGCCGACTGTACAACAGCGCTGGACTTCTCACCGCCACCGCAAGCTCGGTCGCAAAAGTCACCAGGAATCACTGAGCGCGTGCCGCAGCTCAACCTCCGACAACGTGAGGCCGTGCGCTATATCGACGGTCCCCTGCTGGTTCTCGCCGGTGCTGGCAGCGGTAAAACCAGTGTTATTACTCAAAAAATCGCCTATTTAGTGGGTACCTGCGGCATTAACGCCTGCCACGTTGCAGCGGTAACGTTTACCAATAAAGCAGCACGGGAAATGAAGGAACGGATAGGCAAGCTGTTGCGCGGCAATGCAGGGGAAGGCCTCACGGTCAGCACTTTTCATCAATTAGGCCTGAAAATCATTCGCACCGAGCGCAAAGAGCTAGGGCTTAAATCGGGTTTTTCCATCTTCGATGGGGAGGACACCCGCACACTGATACGCGATCTCCTGATTCAGGAGCACGGTGCTGAGGGCGATCAAACGAACACCATCGCGCAGCGTATCTCCAGCTGGAAAAATGATCGCGTGCTGCCAGAGCAAGCGCTGGCGAATGCCACCAGTCCAGCCGATATGCTGTGCGCCCAAGCCTACCTGCGCTACAAACGTGCGCTGAAGGCCTATAATGCGCTTGATTTCGACGACTTGATCCTGCTCCCGACAATACTCTTTGAGCACTCTCCTGCCATTTTGGAAAAGTGGCAGAACCAGATCCACTACCTGCTGGTCGATGAATATCAGGACACCAACTCCAGCCAGTATCTACTGGTAAAACAGCTGATAGGCCTTGGCAGCGGGCTTACGGTAGTAGGCGATGATGACCAATCCATTTATGCTTGGCGCGGTGCCCGGCCCGAGAACTTGGTGCAACTGCAGGAGGATTTTCCCGGCCTGAAAATTGTCAAACTGGAACAAAACTATCGCTCAACGGCCCGCATCCTCAAGGCCGCAAACACCCTGATTTCCAACAATCCTCACGTGTTCGACAAACAGCTGTGGAGTGAACTAGGCTACGGTGAGCCGATACGCATTATTCGCTGCAGCGACGAGCAACATGAGGCGGATCAGGTTGTTGCAGAAATTCTCGACCACAAGTTGCGCAGGCGCACACGCTTTGGTGACTATGCCATCCTGTATCGAGGGAACCATCAATCACGCTTGATCGAGTTGGCGCTGCAACAGCAGCAGGTGCCCTACCATCTCAGTGGGGGAACGTCGTTCTTCGCCCGCAATGAGGTGAAGGACATCATGGCCTACCTGCGTCTCATCATAAACGAGAACGACGACAACGCATTTTTACGTATTGCCAACGTACCCAGACGCAAGCTGGGCACCTCGACACTTGAAGCTTTAGGTAATTTCGCACTCGCCAATCGTTGCAGCCTAAATCAGGCCTGTAGCAGCATTGATTCGAATGAGGTGCCTGAGGCTGGACTCAAGCGCCTGCGCGAGTTTCGTCAATGGATGGATGGTGTACGTCGCAGCTGCGACGGCTACGACAGCGTCTCAGGTGTGCGCCAAATGATACGCGACATTGACTATGAGGGCTGGCTTGACCAACTCAGCTCCAGCGAGGACGTGGCAGAACGGCGCATGGGTAATGTCCATTTTTTGATCGACGGCTTACAGCGGGTTATGTCAAGCGAACAGGTTGGGTTGGACGAGGCAATCTCCCGCCTGGTGCTGCGAGACCTTCTGGAGCAACAAGACGAGGAAGAAAAAGGGCCTGAAAGTGTTCAGCTGATGACGCTGCATGCCGCCAAAGGCCTAGAGTTCCCGCACGTCTACATCATCGGCATGGAGGAGAAAATACTGCCCCACCGCGCGAGTATCGAAGAAGATAATATTGAGGAAGAACGTCGACTGGCCTATGTCGGTATCACGAGAGCGCAGCAAACTTTAAGCATGACCATGGCTCTGAAACGTCGCCAATTCGGCGAAACTATCAACTGTGAGCCCAGCCGCTTTATAGAGGAATTACCCCAAGACGATCTGCAATGGCAGGGCGGCGGTCAGGGCACTCAAGAAGACAATGAGGAGCGCGGCCAGGAAACGTTGGCAGGACTTAAAGATTTATTCGCCTGAACAGGCGCCTTTTTACTGACTACCAGCAACCATGTAGTCCACGGCAGCATACACATCTTCATCAGAACAACTCATACATCCCCCCTTGGCTATCATGCCAGTACCAGGGACACCCCCTACACCCGTAGCGTATAGAGCTGGCATACCCTTGGCAATTCGACCACTCCAAGCCACGGCATCACCGTATTTAGGCGCACCCGCGGCACCACTGCTGTGGCAGGCCATGCAGGCTGTGTTATAAACGTCTTCCCCGGAGCGCGGTTCTGCGCTGACTACCATAGCAGGCGCTGCCGCGCAGGTGCTGTCACCTTCCACACAGGATTCGCCAACCGGCTTAATTCGCTCCACGATGGCGTTGCGCTGGGCATTGGTCAAATCTGCAGCAAACGCGTTGCTGGCCAGCAGGACAACTAAAAAGCTAAAGGCTATAGGATTAGTCACGGCGAGTTCCTCGGTTGATTCGGTTGGCATTATAGCCAAATATGCTGAGCGATAAAACGTGATGATTGAAACTATTGTCCGAGATAAAAAAAAGCGACACACTAGTGGTTCCTTGGCTGGTCGCTTTATGCAGATTTTCTAGCCAGTAATACGTGCTCTGAAAAAGGCTATCAATGAAACTTTATACGTATGACCCTGCCCCCAACCCCCAGCGGCTCATGCTTTTCCTAAAGCTCAAAGGCATTGAGATCGACACGCAGCAGATCGATATGATGACCGCTGAGCAACTGAATGGCCGTTACCGGCAGATCAACCCTGCATGCACCCTACCCGCGCTAGTGCTAGACGACGGCACGGTGCTAACAGAAGTGATCGGCATGTTCTCTTATCTGGAAGAACTCTATCCCGAGCACCCGCTTATGGGGAGTACGCCACTGGAACGGGCTCAGGCCGTCAGCTGGTGCCACAGGCTATTCCAAGGCCTGATGGTGGCTATCGCCAGCGCCCTGCGCAACAAGGGCAAAAATTTTCACAATCGGGCGCTACCGGGGACGTTAGACACCCCCCAAATACCTGAGCTGGCGGAACGCGGCTTAATGCAAATACGCCATATTTTGCCGCAACTGGACGCACACCTTGCCACATCAACTTGGCTGGCAGGCGACCATTTTACGATTGCTGATATTGATCTTCTGGTGATGATTGAATTTCTGACTTGGGTAAAAGAATCCATCCCCGACACCTGTCCCAACCTGCAAGCTTGGTATCAGCGCGCAACCGCGCGGGTAGCCTGAAACCCGCTATGCGCGTCTATTAGGTCGAAATTGATGCCGCAAAACCCAGTCGTTTGCGCTATAACGGAGTGGGCCCTGGTAGGAAGCGATTTATGCCGCATCGGCGCAACACTAGACGCAAGCATGCGTGCGGTCGGTGGCTCCTGTATGCCGTCCTTATCACCCTACTAAGCGGCTGTCAGCCTGTCGAGCCTGATGCCGCGCTTGAGGTTGGCGCCAGCGGACCAGGCTCCGCTCAATTTAGCGTGCCCTCCGACGCGCTCGAGGAGCCACCGGCAGCCGCTGATCTGCAGCTGGACACCTCTTCGGACACTCTCGACGCGCTCGATCTAATGACGCTGAGTGGGTGTAGCGTGCAAACTACCATTGGAAAGCGCAACAGCAGCTTAGGGCGACATGCAAAACCGTCGCAGCGGCTCCTACTGGAGCTGGAATATCTGCGGCTCGCGCCACCGTGCGTTGACCGCCTCCGCAAACGCCACAGCCACTTTGCGCAGGTTCTTCAGGTGGCGTGGCTCCGCACACAGCAGCGATTACCCGCTTTGATCTTTAATGCGACGCTAGGCAGCGACGAGTATCGGTCGTCCTGGCTAGACCGGCGAGCACCGGCAGATTATCCCCTTGTCAGCCACGCTGTGGCGGTGTCTGCGCTGCACCGCATTACTCATCATGTGTGCCGCTGGTTGAGCGGTGATTATCAAGCGCATAATCGTGACTTCGAGGTATCGCTTAGCGAAGTCGCCGGAGGCGATGCAGGCGCTCTACTAAACGCACATTATCAGAACAGCAGTGGGCTGTTTGCGAGTGACTCGGTAAATGAACGCCTACAATCAAGACTGACCCCGGTCAAAACACTGGAAACCCAGCTCGCTAGGACCCTGCCCCTTCAATATCGTCATTGGATGGCCAATCGAAATCATCGAGTAACCAAAGCCACCCCCGATCAGTCCCACCAGACGCATCCCTACTCACCCCCACCCTGCGGTATAAATTGACCCTTTCCATGCCCAAACTGCGGAGAATTCGTTACACTGGATTTAATGTTGTAACAATGTGCGCCCACCTCTAATGGAGATTCTAATGATCAATTCCTTTCGGACGATATCGCGAGCGCTGACCGTATTGGCCGTCTGTATTTTATTGGCAGCCTGCGCGAGCGGTCCGCCCAAGCCGACGGTAGATTATAAGGCGGACTACAATTTTAGCGCGGTGAAAAAAATTGCTTTCTATCGCAGTTCCGGCCAAGTGTCCGGCGATAATCCGCTGCGACTGAGCGATATGCAGCGCGACCGCATCGACGAAGCACTGTCCTATGCTCTGACCAACCGAGGTTTCCAGATGGTGACGGACACGGCACAGGCCGACCTGCTGATCAGCTGGGCTTTGGACACTGAGAACAAGACTGACGTGCGGACTTGGGAGACTCCGTCCAGAGGTGTGGGCATGGGCTATGGCGGCTATTACGGCGGCTACAATCGCTACAGTGCTTATAACTGCTGGAGCTGCGCACCGACGCGTACAGAAGTCTCTGTCCAGAACTACACCCAGGGCACGTTCATTGTCGACATGATAGACCCCGAACTACAAAAATCAGTATGGCGTGGTGTTACCCAGTCGCGCCTCAAAGGCCAGCACAGTGAAGACCAGGGAAAATATAACGCTGCTGCCACTGCAATTTTTGCCGCCTTTCCTCCCGAATGATATTGAACGGAAAACATAAGCTGATGGCGACGAGCGACAACCGGTGAGGCTCGCAGAGCCTCAAAGGATCATCCATAGACAAAAATCGGATACCGTGTTTGAGCAACTACCTGCGCGGCAAATCTTCTAGGATCCACCACGGATTGATATCACCCTTCAGATTGACTCAATCACAGACTTGCCGTGCCGGACAAGAACGAACGGGCCGGGCACTTCAGGGCCAGCACCCTCGCGTAATCGTCGCTCGAGCTCCTGCAACACCGCTCGGGTGATGTGCGGAAGCTGGTCCATTTCCTGTGCCTTCGACACCCCCACCCAGTGCAAATCCAACAGCTCCCCCGAACCTTGCGGACGCTCATGCACTTCGCCTTGAATATGCTCTGCATCGACCATAAAGAAGCGAGCGTCGAATCGACGATTGCGGGAAGGCGGCGTAATAGCGCGAGCAACGAGGTGTAGGACGTCCAGCCGTGGATTGACATCGTGCTGGAGAAAATCAGCCCAGTCTCGAGAGCGGGTTCTCAATGTAGGCGTATCGGGCTCCCCCACGACCAGCCCAGTCTCCTCAAAAGTCTCGCGAATTGCCGCCAATGCGAGCGCACGCGCACGAGCCTCGGAGCAGCCCCGCCTTAGCCGCTTCATCACCTGTGGATGTAAATCATAGGGCGGCACAATGCGGCTATCCGCGGGGTCAACTTTGCCACCCGGAAAAACAAATTTATTTGGCATGAATTTGTGGCTGGCGGCGCGCTTACCCATTAGCACACGTGGCTCCTTACCACCGCCGCGTACAATAATCAGAGTGGCCGCATCCTTAGGGCGCACTGCCCGACTAGCACGGCGTAACTCACCAGGGGAAACGTAACGGGGATCACACTGCTTATCGCAATTCATTTAACATCCTTATTGCTCGAACGAAAACAGCCCGAATGCACCGTTGTGCCGTCCATTGAACGCCATAAAGTCTGACCCGAATCCCGCAACGCTGGACTTTGGTCGACAAAGAATCCCCCAAAGCAACCTGAGGCCTAGCGTCTAGTGAAACAAAAAGATGCGTGCACAGGACTGCTTCTAGCCCTTATTGTAGCCCTGTAAATGCGCAATGGCGTAAGGTTATATCTAGATTTTTCAACGTGCGACCATTGCCATCTCGTTTGAAGTCAGTAGGTGCCGCTGACACATTCTCCGCATAGCAGCGCAGCAGCTACCTACCACTTCGGCGCTATAACAACTGACTCGCCGTTGCCATAAGGCCCACCTTGGCTGAGGGTAGACATCGCGTATTCAGAAAATACTTGCGTTCTCGTCAGGCAGGAATAAAATCGCGCCGATACGATGACAATAGACAATTGATGCCATCGAATGCACAGCCTTGCGCCTGAGATTTCCGTGAACTCAATGGTGGTTTGTGCCGAGACTAACGGTCCGTTGCCGGACATAAACCCCTCATCTAGACCGTTTGAGTGGCTCAGACTAATACTGTCTGCAGAATATGTCCCCATCGGATTCCTTAGACCTTGGTTTGGCGTCAGCGGCATCATTAGAATCGCATCTGCCGCCGCAGGCATCATGCGATTCTCAAGTGCGCGCCCGTAACAACCGTTTAAGACGAGATGCAACACATGCCTAAAGAGCTCTTCACTACAACACCCCCCGCAAAGGCGACCGCAGACTGGAGCAGCGCGCGCAGCGCAGAACTATACGGTATCAACTCTTGGGGCGCAGGATACTTTGACCTTTCTGAGCAGGGCGAAGCACAGGTTAATGTAGATTTCGGAGAGCATCAGGTCGCTGTCTCTATTATGGATATTGTATTGGGCATGCGGGCGAGGGGGCTGCACATGCCGGCGGTCCTGCGTATCCGGAATTTGCTTGATGACCGCATCAGAGTTTTAAACGAATCTTTTGCACAGGCCATTGAACAGGGCGGCTACCACAATACGTACCGCGGTGTATTTCCTATCAAGGTCAACCAACAATGCCACGTTATCGAGGAAATAGCCGACTACGGACGCCGTTACCACCACGGTTTTGAGGCAGGCAGCAAGGCTGAGCTGATTATAGCGCTATCGCAGCTGAAGGATCACGACAGCCTCATCATCTGTAACGGTTATAAAGACGCTGAGTTTATCGACCTTGGGCTCTATGCCAGACAAATGGGCATTGCGTGTTTCTTTGTGTTGGAATCCATCAGCGAATTGCCGCTAGTACTTGAACGCAGCCGAATACTGAACGTCGAGCCACTCATTGGTGTGCGTATCAAAAACAGCGTTGCCGTTGATGGACACTGGAGCCAAGACAGCGGGGATCGCTCCATATTCGGGCTTTCCACCGATTCATTGATCAGTATTGTGGATAACCTACGCGACGCCGGGATGCTGCACTGCTTGCAACTATTGCATTGCCACCTGGGCTCCCAGATCCCCAATATTCGCAATGTACGTAGCGGGGTGCTTGATGCTTGCCGTTTTTACGCTGGCCTGGTCGAGGAGGGTGCACCGATGGGTTATCTCGATCTCGGCGGCGGCCTTGCAGTAGACTATGAGGGAGCACGCACTAACAGCACCCACAGCATGAACTACCAGCTGCACGAATACTGCACGAATATTGTAGAAAGCATTTGTGAGACCTTCGACCCGCTCGGCATTGCACATCCTGTCATTATTACTGAGTCCGGTCGTGCGACCGTCGCCTATTCATCGATGCTGCTGTTCAACATACTCGATGTGCGCACCAGCAGTCCTGGAGCAATCACTGAAAACTTGCCCGCGGATTGCAACGAGACTCTGCTTAATCTTGAATCAGCGCTCAATAAGGTGTGTTTAGACAACTTTCAGGAGAGCTATAACGATGCTCTGTTCTATCGAGACGAATTACGCGAAGCATTCCACCATGGCCAGGCGACTCTGCGGGAGAGGGCATTGGGGGAAAACATTTACTTAGCCGTTTTGCAGAAAGTCGCGGCGATACTCCCTCAACTCAACAGGGTGCCACCTGAGCTCGAAAACCTGCCCGAGTTATTGTCAGACATCTATTATGGCAACTTCAGCCTGTTCCAGTCATTGCCAGACATCTGGGCTATTGATCAAGTATTCCCTATTATGCCGATTCATCGCCTAAACGAAGAGCCCACCCGATCGGCGGTATTGGCCGACTTAACCTGTGACTGTGATGGCAAGATCGATCACTTCTCCACGCCGGAGGGAATCAGCCGGACACTCAGCTTGCATGCATTAAAACCAGACGAAGATTACTACCTTAGCGTGTTTCTTGTGGGCGCCTATCAGGAAACGCTCGGCGACTTACACAACCTGTTTGGCGACACTAACGTGGTCAACGTTGCCATTGACCCCGATGGCACATTCGAGTTTGAACGTGAATTCCACGGTGACAGCATCTCTGATGTTCTCAGTTATGTTGAGTACGAACCCAAACAGATGCAGGAGAAGTTTCGCTTAGTGGCAGAGGACGCTGTGCGCAGCGGCAAAATAACGATTCCCCAACGTCAGGAAATTTTGCGGGCTTTTAAGGAGAGCCTGCACGGATACACTTATTTTGAACATGAATAGAACAGATACGAAAGGAAGAAAAGACGATGTCTAGAGTGATGATAATCGGCGCGGGCGGTGTTGGGGGCGTAGTAGCGCACAAATGCGCGCAGATGAGTGAGGTGTTTAGTGAAATCGTTTTAGCCAGCCGCACCGAGTCTAAGTGCAAGGCCATTGCCGCCCAGCTGAGCCGTCCCATCCGCACGGCACAGGTAGATGCCAACAATGTGCACGCACTAATCACCCTGCTACAGAAAGAAAAATCAGAACTGGTCATTAACGTGGCGCTGCCCTATCAAGACCTGACTATTATGGATGCCTGCCTCGAGGCAGGCGTCCACTACCTGGACACGGCCAACTATGAGCCGATAGATACGGCCAAATTTGAGTATCGTTGGCAGTGGGATTACCAGCAGCGTTTTATGGATGCGGGATTGACGGCTTTGTTAGGCAGCGGGTTCGATCCTGGGGCAACCAATGTTTTTACCGCCTATATTGCCAAACACTACTTCGATGAGATTTATGAACTGGATATCATCGATGTCAACGGCGGTGATCATGGCCATCCCTTTGCCACCAACTTCAACCCCGAAATTAATATTCGTGAGGTATCTGCTGAATGTCGCCATTGGGAAAACGGGCAGTTTGTAACGACCAACGCTATGTCAAAAAAAGCGCGTTATACGTGCCCTGATGACGTTGGTACGTTCAATATTTACCGGATGTACCACGAGGAACTGGAGTCACTCAGCAAGCACTTCCCCAGTCTCAAGCGCGCTCAGTTCTGGATGAGTTTTTCCGACAGCTACTTGAGACATCTGCAGGTTCTGGAAAATGTCGGCATGACGAGCATCGCGCCAGTGGAATACCAGGGTCAATCCATAGTGCCCATTCAGTTTTTGGCGCACCTACTGCCGGAGCCCTCTACTCTAGGGCCACACACAAAGGGCAAGACGTGTATTGGCTGTATCGTACGTGGACTCAAAGAAGGCAAAGAAAAGGTCATATATATTTACAACATCAGTGACCACCAGGCCTGCTATGAGGAGGTCCAGTCGCAGGCTGTTTCCTACACTACCGGGGTGCCCGCAGTCATAGGCGCCAAACTGATGCTTGAGGGCACGTGGCGCAAACCCGGCGTATGGAATATAGAGCAGTGCGACCCTGACCCCTTCATGGAAGACATGAATCACTATGGGCTGCCGTGGAAAGTGGTGGAGCTGGACCCAAATTTCCAACTGGACATCGTCGAGAGCTAGCGGAACGGAGAGCGTCGTGCAATTCACAGACTTTGAAAAACTGAATCTTGATAGACTCCCATCCCCCTGCTTCGTGGTTGATGAAGTCGCCGTAGAACGCAACTTGAAAATTCTCGCACAGCTGGCAGAAGACAGCGGAGCAAAGGTGCTATGCGCACTAAAAGCTTTTTCGATGTGGCGTCTAGCGCCGCTAGTATCCAGCTATCTCAGTGGCACGTGTGCCAGCGGCCTGCATGAGGCTCGACTAGGTCGAGAATATTACAGCGGCGAAGTTCATGTCTTTAGCGCCGCCTATACTGAAGACGACTTAAAAGAAATCTTCATTATCGCTGATCATGTGGTGTTCAACAGCTGCGCTCAGTGGCGCCGCTTTCGACCCCTCGCATTGGAGGCCAGAGCCCGTCGGCCTGAACTGAAATTTGGCCTGCGCATCAACCCTGAGCACTCCGAAGGGGACGTTCCAATCTACGACCCTTGTGCTCCAGGTTCTCGACTGGGTATTGCGTTATCACAATTGGATGCCAATGAGCTTGAGCATATTAGTGGCCTGCACTTCCACACGCTGTGCGAGCAGGATTTTCCACCGTTGCAGCGGACACTGCGGGCGGTAGAAGAAAAATTCGGCCACCTGCTGGGCACGCTGCAGTGGGTGAATTTTGGTGGCGGGCATCACATCACCCTACCGGGCTATCAGAGGGACGAGCTGGCCGCCTGTATCCGTAAGTTCTCCCGCCGACATGGCGTGCAAGTTTACTTGGAGCCTGGCGAGGCTGTTGCTATTGGCACGGGAGTTTTGGTCACAGAGGTGCTGGACCTAAGCTGGAACCAGCTGGATCAGGCCATTGTTGACACCTCTGCGACCTGTCACATGCCCGACCTGCTCGAAATGCCCTACCGCGCAGATATTATAGGCGCATCAGAACCAGAAGCACTCGAACATACTTACCGCTTGGGCGGCCTAACGTGCCTAGCGGGGGACGTCATGGGCGACTATAGCTTTGCCGAGCCACTGCAGGTGGGGCAGCGCCTCATGTTCGGCGACATGGCTCACTACACGATGGTCAAAACCAACACCTTTAACGGCACCAAGTTGCCCGCCATTGCGCTATGGGATTCGACAACTGACGAACTTGAGATTGTGCGCGAGTTTAGCTACGAGACGTTTAAGGGACGCCTGTCCTAATTTAACCACTAAAGCTGCGAATCCGAGAGTAAGAAAAATTCGCTGGCATTCACTGCGCCGTTGGGGATAATAACTTATCTCTATATTAGTGGATATCCATAATATGCAGCGTCCCATCTGGCTTTTATCTCTGGATTCAGACACTTTCCCTGCTGCCCCTATGACCACGGGCGGACTCAAAGCTTATTATCATGAGTTTGGAAAAAACAGCACTCAGACGGACATACAGCTGGTACATTTTGTTAATCACCCTGAGCGTATTGCTCAGTGGCTTGAACAATGGCAGAAAGAGGAGCTGCCGCGCGCACAGTTAGCAGCGGCTCAGGGCATGCAGCCGGTGATGGGGTTTTCGGTCTATACCTGGAACGCCGCAGAGTTTCTTGATCTGATGCGAGAGGTCAAAAACCTGTGTCCTGAAATATTGATTGTTGTCGGCGGCCCCCACGTTCAAAAAGCTAGTGACTACCTGTTTTCAGAGGCGGTAGACATCGTCGTCATGGGCGAGGGTGAAGCGACCTTTACCGACTTCTTGGATGCGTCGGGTCCTGAGCATTGGCCTGATGTTGCCGGCCTAGCTTTTGTCCACAAGGGCGAGTTACTGATGACTCCGGAACGGCCGCGGTTTCGCAATCTTAATCTGTTGCCGTCGGCCCTTGACGTCATTAGCCTGCTAGACGATGAAGGCAAGCCGTATGACTGTATCGCTTACGAAACGAGTCGTGGCTGCCCCTATAAGTGCGCCTTTTGCGAATGGGGAACGGGGGCTATTGGCACCAAAATGTTGTCCTTTTCTGTGGACCGAATACGCCATGACTGGAATTTCATAGTGGATGCCGGCATCAAAAATATCTGGCTGACCGATTCCAATTTTGGCGCCTTGCGCGAGGATGTCGAGAAGGCAAAAGCGTTATGCGAAATAAAGCAACGCACCGGGCTTCCTCATACGTTTGCGACCTCCTGGTCCAAAAAACATGGCCCACGATCTCAGGAAATTGTATTGCTGCTGCATGAAAATAACTTACTACCGCATTACCACCTTGCGCTACAAACCTTGACGCCGTTAGCGTTAGAGTTATGCCACCGCACCAATATGGACGCTAACAAATACGAACCGATTGCGCGCGAGATGGCGAAGGCCCGCGTACCGATTGCCTGTGAACTGATTTGGGGATTGATCGGCGACAATCTGGCCAGCTTTGAGACTAATCTCGATCGACTCTTTGCGGTCTTTCCCACTATTAATATTTTCGGGTACACCTTGCTGCCCGGCACCGAGTTCTACGACAAGCGTGAGGAATACCAAATACAAACTCTGCCGGTGGCAGGTTACGGTAAGGCAAAGGGGGAGTACGTCGTTGGCTGCATGAGCTTCCCTGTCGAAGAAGGCTTAGAAGGCTACTTTCTCATCACCGCTCACTTGCTAATGAGTCGTGGATACATGATGCCCCTCACCCTACGCTATTTAGCCTTAAGTGAGGCGGTCCCAGTGGCGGGGATGATGCGTTCAATGCTGCACGCCTTGTGTGCCGAATTTAGCGAAGAAATTCCTGGCCTCAATGCCGCTGAAAAAATGGGTGTTTATGAATTCCGTGAAGAGCTGTTTGTGACCTCATTCACCTATCCCGAGCGCACTTATCACTGCTTGCAGCGCGTGGCACTGCAATGGATTGAAGATCACATGACAAATAAAGTGGAGGCCACCAATTTGCAGCTTCGCGTTGTCCAGCTACTGGAATTGGATCAGGCTTTTGCCCCTCACACGGGAGCCACTCGCGAGGTTACGGCTCACTTCAACTTTGATGCCGATGAGGTGATGGACACGCTGGAAGGCATGGACCTTCCCGCTGCGGCTTTGTTTGCTGAACAAGCCACTGAAATCCGAATACATATTCCTGGCGGTGTCGGTGACATCATCAAGGATCCAGATGGTGGCGTGTGGATCCATGCAGAACGATCCACGAGCAAAGATGAACACGCAGCAAAATTACAACCGGTGACGGTTCAGGCCTTAGCAATGCCTGCCTGAAACGTTGATCATCACAACAGACAGAATCTGAGCAATGATGGCGTTAACCGACGTATTGACTGTGACAAGAAAGAAGTCCGGCAGGTTTTTATAGGTCGATGTTGCCAGACGTTTATTTCAGTATATCGAGCGCCATTGCCTCAGCAATCTTTATGCCATCTATCGCCGCTGACAATATGCCGCCCGCATAGCCAGCACCCTCTCCAGCTGGATATAGACCACGAGTATTTATACTCTGGCAGTGCTGGCCACGGCGAATACAGATGGGAGATGAGCTTCGAGTTTCTATGCCGGTCAGTACCGCGTCTGACATCGCAAAACCTTTTATTTGTCGGTCGAACGCCGGAATCGCCTCACGAATCGCAGCAATCGCAAATTCTGGTAATGCGTCGGATAAGTCAGTCAATGTGACTCCCGGCTTATAGGATGGCACTACGCTACCTAACGCTTTGGAGGCGCGACCCTGAAGAAAGTCACCAACCAGCTGTGCCGGCGCATTGTAATTCTCGCCGCCCATTTTATAGGCCAGCGATTCGAGTTCACGCTGCAGGTCGATTCCTGCAAAAATATTTTCCGGATAATCTTCCTCTGGGTTTATGCCCACAACAATCGCTGAGTTGGCATTGCGCTCGTTACGTGAATATTGTGACATTCCATTAGTCACTACACGGCCCTCTTCCGAAGTCGCCGCAACAACGGTACCGCCTGGACACATACAAAAGCTGTATACGGTGCGGCCATTATCACAATGGTGTACCAGCTTGTAATCTGCTGCCCCCAGTATCCGATTGCCGGCGTATTCACCAAAGCGTGCCTGATCAATTATCGACTGTGGATGTTCAATGCGAAAGCCTACGGAAAACGGTTTAGATTCTATATACACCCCCTGATCCAATAACATTTGAAACGTATCGCGAGCGCTATGTCCTATTGCCAGCACAATATGTCGACTCAAGAGAGTTTCACCACTGCCAGTGGTCAGCCCGGTGACTTGCCCAGCACCATCACCCTCCTCCTCGCGCAACAGCGATTCCACTTTCACCCCAAAACGCACCTCTCCTCCCAGGCGAATAATTTCGGCGCGCATTTTCTCAACCATCGTTACCAACTTAAAGGTACCGATATGCGGCTTGCTCACAAACAAAATTTCCTGCGGTGCGCCAGCGCGCACAAATTCGGACAGTACCTTGCGGCCTAAATGGCGTCGGTCTTTCACCTGACTGTAAAGCTTGCCGTCTGAAAATGTGCCGGCGCCACCCTCACCAAACTGGACATTAGATTCGGTATTGAGCTCACGTTTTCGCCACATTGCCCAGGTATCCTTCGTGCGTTGACGCACCTCACGCCCCCGCTCAAGCACAATCGGCTTGAGGCCCATCTGAGCGAGCAGCAGCGCAGTCAAAATACCGCAGGGACCGAAGCCGACAATAATAGGCCGCTGCTGCTCTGCCTGCGGAAACTGAAGACCCGCCTGGGCGACAAAACGATACTGCGTATCAGGACTGGGACCGATACGAGAGTCGCTTAGGAATTGTTCTAACAGTTGGTGCTCTTGGGCAGAGCACAGCTCAACATCTAATTGGTAAATCAACAAGATGTTGGCCTTTTTACGCGCGTCATAACTCCGTTTGAAAACACTGAAACTGCGGATGTCATCCTCACTGATGCACAATCGCTCGACAATAGCCGCCGTCAGATCATCAGCATCATGATCGAGCGAGAGTTTGATTTCATTTAGTCTGAGCATAGCAGCAGGTTTACTTCATAAAATTGTGACTGAACACCAGCCATTGCAAGGTAGTGATGTTCGCGCATATTGGCGACTGAAAACAAGTCCAAGCTGCATGTAGCGGAGACGCTATACGGCCGCGACTTACGCGGTAATCTGATCATCTCAAAGGCATCATTGATGCGCTAAACATACTGTCCGGCACAAAAGCCGGAAGACCAGGCCCATTGAAAATTATAGCCCCCTAAATGGCCGCTCACATCTAATACCTCTCCGATAAAGAATAGTCCCTCATGAGCCCTGGCCTCCATCGTTCGGGAACTTATTCCTCCCGTATCCACACCCCCCAGAGTGACCTCTGCAGTACGGTAACCTTCCGTGCCGGAGGGTTTCAGTAGCCAGCTGTCCACAAGGTCCGCAAGCTCGGTCAGTCTTCTGTCACTGTAGTCAGTCAGCTTCCGCTCCGCATCATTTAACCACCAGAGCGTCTGCAGCTCGGCCACCAATGCCTTGGGTAATTTTTGCGCCAGTACAGTCCGTAGTAAGCTGTGGCCCTGATCGCGTTTGGACTGCAGTAGCCAGTCATTCGCATCCAGATACGGTAGCAGGTTAATGGCAACTGTATTCCCAGGACACCAGTAATTGGAAATTTGCAGAACAACAGGCCCGCTGACGCCTCGGTGAGTAAATAAAATATTTTCAGTGAACGACTGGTCATTACAGCAAACCTCCACTTCTAAGGCCACACCAGCCAGCCGTTCACACAGTAATTTTGTAGCGTCACTGAACATAAACGGTACCAGACCGGCACTGCGCTCTGTCAAGGCCAAGGAGAACTGCTCAGCAATGTCATAACCGAAACCACTGCCTCCCAGCGAGGGTATGGAAAGCGCTCCGGTAGCAACCACCAGCGATTGGCAAACAACAGAACGATTGACTTTTTCTGTGTTTCGACCCTGATCGAATTCTACAGAAAAGCGACAGATTGAATCAGCGACAGTGTCGATAGTCTTGACCTCGCACCGAGAAGAGATCGTTACACCGGCTGTATCGCATTCCTGCAATAGCATTGTGAGGATATCCTGAGCGGAATTCTGACAAAAGAGCTGTCCGTGTGCACGCTCTTCATAGTCGATACGATAACGCTCAACGAGAGCGATAAAGTCCCATTGGGTATAGCGGCTCAAGGCCGATTTACAAAAGTGTGGATTGCCAGAAACAAAGTTCTCTGGCTCAATAACAAGATTAGTAAAGTTGCAGCGGCCACCGCCAGACATGAGGATTTTTTTTCCCACCTTGTTGGCTTTTTCCAACACCAGAACACGACGGCCGCGCGCGCCTGCGATCGCAGCGCAGAATAACCCCGCCGCGCCAGCGCCCAGAATAACAACATCATAGTGTTCTATTTGTTCGTGCAAGCATTTCTCATTGACTGAAATTTTTATCGCAACTGGATAATCTTTTAACTATACCAACCATCCCGACTGAAATAATTGTTGTGTGATAGGCTCACGTTTTATTGGCTCATATCGGACTATTAAGTATGCACGACATTATCATTGACGCTATCGGTATGCTGGGTACATTAATGGTGGTACTGGCTTACACTCTGCTGCAGTTCGAACGAATTGACCCTAAAAGCCTAAGTTACAACGTGATAAATCTGGTGGGCGCTATTTTTCTCTTTTTCAGCCTGTGTTTCAACTTTAATCTCGCCAGTTTGGTCATTGAAGTCTTCTGGATAGGCGCTTCAATGATTGGCCTTTGGAGACACTGGCACCGGCCCATGGTGAAAGATCATTTCACCAGCTGATAGCAAGGCTGATACTTTTCCTGATCCAACTTCATTCGTTTCTGCCTGACTAACATCTGCAACAGTCGATCCACGCTGGACAGGAAGGTCTTGTCACCCGACAGCTGGTAGGGGCCTTTTAGGCGCACCTGTTCTATACCAAATGCCTTCACGTTACCCGCCACCAGGCCCGAAAATACGCGGCGCAGCGCACTGGCTAATTCATGCTTGGGTGAGTCCGCGTGAAGCTGCAGTGCCGCCATCGCTTCGTGTGTAGGAATAAAGGGCTCCTGGAGATCGGGGGAGATCACCAATTCCCAGTTGAAATAATAGGCCTGATGTGCGGCGCGACGTTTCGCATGCACCTCATCATTGGCGGAACGAACCGCCCGGCCAACTTCTTTCTCGGCGCCCACGATAATCCGGTAATAGGGCCTCACCTGAGCGCCAAGACAGTCCACTAGGAATCGATCCAGTTCCTCAAAGTACTCCCGGCAGGATTCAGGCCCGGTAAATATCAACGGAATAGCTTCATTGTTGTCTGGGTGCATGAGTATGCTAAGCAGGTAAAGAATCTCTTCAACGGTTCCGACACCGCCGGGGAACACAACGATAGAGTGCGCAAGCCGGACAAAGGCTTCTAAGCGCTTCTCAATATCTGGCATGATCACAAGCTCATTGACGATAGCGTTAGGTGACTCAGAGGCGATGATGCCAGGTTCGCTGATCCCAATGTAACGACCGTCCTTAATGTGCTGCTTGGCATGCCCCACTGCGGCCCCCTTCATCGGTCCTTTCATAGCTCCAATACCGCAGCCCGTAACAATATCCAATCCACGCAAGCCAAGCTGATAGCCTATCTGTTTAGCGTAATCATACTCTTCGCGCGCAATAGAGTGCCCACCCCAACACACTACCATTTGCGGTGACTGGTCAGGTCGCACGACATGAGCGTTACGCAGTATACGAAATACCGTGTCGGTAATCTGGGCAGAGCTGGGCAGCTTAGGCTGGGCCGCCGTTATTTTAAACTCGGTATAAACAATATCACGCAGTGCCGAGAACAGATGCTCCTGAATACCGTGAATCATTTTACCGTCGACAAACGACTGGGGGGGTGCGTTAAACAGCTCCAACCTAAGACCACGCGGCTGCGGTATCAGGCGAACATCAAAATCAGCGTAGTCGGCCAAAATCTTTTCGGCATCATCCTTCACGCTGTCTGTGTTCAGAATTGCGAGGGCGCAATGTCGAAATAACGCGAATAAATCGCCCCCACTGCTTGTGAGACCCTCAACATCCGCCTTGGACAGAAGATTTAGCGACTTGAGCGGATTAACAATGACATGAGTGATCTTTTCCATGGCGTGGATCTGGCACTCAATAATCACGAAAATTTACGACTAGAAAGAACCCCATCCCTGCAGGGTGGGATTCCTACGTTTCTGATATGACCCAATCAGGAAGACAGCGAGGCATCTTCCTGGTGATGTTAACTTTCGCAGAACGCACGCATTTTCTTGTAAGCAATATCAGTCTGCTCAGTTGTCGCAGCGTTAAGTAGCGCCTGCTTGGCCGCCAGACAGTCAGATGACTCACGCATGGTTTCTGCATTCATCGAGCTATAGGCAGGATGCGATGCAGGGGTTGAGCACATGACTGAGGAGACGCGCCTGATGTTGGCATGCGTGCCCTGCTCCACAGAAACGCAGTCTCCTAGCCGGACATCCTGATTTTCCAACACAATATCAATCGTACTATTATTGACCAGACGCACCGTGAATCGCTCTGCAGTGCCGGCCGTTTCCTTCGCAATAATGGCACCCAGTCCAGCGCCAGCCGCAGCGCCAGCGACCTTCGTCGCACCTGAGCGTCCGCCGGCTGCTAATAATCCAAGTGCGCCTCCAATGACAGAGCTTGCACCATAACTAGGCGCCATAGCCACTTCCTGGACGTTCTCGACAATGCCGTATTGCACAGAAATTATCTGATTGCGACTCGAACCGGTTCCGGAAGTTGTACTAGCGCAGCCGGCCAAGGCGACCATCATGGCGGTAGACAATGCTGCAATTACTTTAATAGTCATAGCGTGTGCATCCTATAAGATAAGAGTTATAAACAGTCCAACACTGTTAGCTAAGTATGGCAAATCTTGTTGCCGTAGTCACCCAATTGCGATCAGACGGTGTTTAAGCCGCGTTCCCGTGAAGGTACTTTTGCGGGTCTGATGCCACCGTGATCCTGTGCAGTAATCGATCGTAGCCGTCGTAACCGCCGTTGGCCTTGTGTAACAGGCTACGATTGTCCCAGATCACAAACATATTTTCCTGCCATTTGTGGCTGTACTGAAAATTTTCCCGCGTTTGCCATTGATGCAATTCCAACAGCAAGGACAACGCTTCGTCGTCTGTCATGCCTTCCACACCTATTATATAGCCTAGGCAGCCCAGCAGTGTCTCACGGCCGCTTTCTGGGTGTCGCAATATAAACGGGTGGCCGCGCACCTCTCGGGCATCCTCAGAGTAACGGATAGCCATGCTACGCCCTGCGGCCCTATCCTTCTCTCCGTACATGCCATCGGGTGCATAGGCTCCTACTGCGGAATGCAGTGCTGTGCGTCCCTCAATTTTTGCGCGCAATGCAGCGGGCATTTCTGCCAAAGCCTTTTGCTGATTGATAAAACCGGTATCTCCTCCGATGGGCGGAATGACCCGACTGTACAAGCAGGTGCCAATTGGGGGCTCGTCCATGAAGCTCCAGTCGGAGTGCCAGTTGTCCGCGAACAATGGCGCTTTTTCGTCCGCCGTTCGCATCAATGCCACCACGTGCTCACTCCCTGGCATTGACTCGAAAAAAGGCTCGCTGCCAAAAACCCCCAAGCTCTGGACAATCTGCTCTAGATCGGCATTCGTCAAGGTCTGGTCAGGGAAGGCAAGGATATGATGTTCTAGCCAGGCCGACCGGACTGTCCGCAATGTGCCGGCATCGAGACGCTTGGAAAGATCCAGCCCGGTGACGGTAGCGCCACAGGCCTGGCCAGACGGGATAACCTTAATCATTGAATGCCTCCCATAGACCGTAATTATTGCGTTTTCGAGGAGAAACCAAGCTTCGCATAGAGCACAATGTAACCCCTTGGCAATACTGTATACCAGTGTGCACATCATGCAATAATCATTGCAGCCGTTACTTGGCGGAAAATTCGCGAGCAGCGCGCCCGATGCGTCACAAAGCGACCACGCGGTCAATCACGGGAGACCAGCAATCATAGCCTGAACCATTAGCAAGGATCTGCTGGGCAAGGCGTAGACCAACATTTTGCACCCGCCTTATGCGGCGTCAAATTTGAGGCCGTCAGTCGCGCGAGCTAGCAACAGTGCTCTGCTTTCTCCCTATCGAAAATAATACTCGCTGGTCGCCAAAGAGACCATATTATTGAAATCACAGAATCCGGGAAGTTCTTTCAGCATGGCCACTACGGCTTCCTGCGATCCGAAGTAGCGCTCATCATCCGTAAAGTCAGCCAGTTCGCGAAAATGCTCACACACGATAGCGCGGTATGCCGGCGCGCCTGGTGTCAACGGCCTCGCCACAGCGTTTCGCACATAAGACCAGCGAAGAGGATGTAGATCAAATGAGGAGGTGGAATGCAGAACCTGCCAATTGTGATAGAACGCCTCATCAGACACGTCTTGCGGCTTACCGTTGGCGCCAAACTGAGTCACACCCGGTCGACGTTGCCCTCCCTCCCACACCGGATCGAAAACCTGCAGCACAGATTCCGTGACCAGATAGCCGATGATGGTGTCGCTGATATCTGCCAGGCTCGCCTCAAGAGGTGCGCGCTGATCCAGACAATCGTGCCAAAATGACACCGCAGCTGACAGACTCTGCCAGGGCCCTATCAGGCGACTCGGAGCCTGCTCTTGTATGCTCGGGTTGAGATCGGCAATATTGATGGTCAGCTGTGACGCCCCCAATGACTGCAGATGCGGTACCAGCTTATTGAGCAGGCTATCCCGAAACGTCTCGATTGAGACCGTCGCGGGCTTTTGCAAAAAATACATACTCTTTTCCACGCTGCACTACCCTCTCTCATAATAATCAATGGATAACGGACTCCGCGACGGATAATTATCCTTACGCTCGATACAGTGCCTCGGCACGCGCCTTAAGGCCCGCAGCGCAATCATTGAAACCCTTCTCCACCTGCTGACCCATCTGTTCAATCATCGGCCCTGAAAACTCACCACTGAATTCGTCACTACTCCAATAGTGACAGCTGACTTCATCAATAGGCGTTATCCGCTGGACGCGGTCCGCATGAATTGGATCACCGGGTTTATTCTCCATGGACCATACAATAGTGTGGATGGGCTCAATTTTCGTCACATACTCCACCTGCGACTGTAACCCGTTACCCAAATTCACCTCCATTTCAAGCGGTGAGCCAAGTACCGCTTCGCCCTTCATGCTGGGACAAAATGTGTTCCACAAACCGTAGTTCGAAAAATCTAAAATGATATCCCACACCATCGCTGCTGGCGCATTGATCACAATTTCAGTCGAGACACTATTTTCAGTAATCATGTAAAAGCTCCTTCGGGTGACAAATGAATGATACTAACGGATCAATTAATTGGCGTAGCTGATCCCGCCATTGACCCGCCAGGTCTGTCCATTGACCCACTCGCCGTCATCAGACAACAAAAAAGCGACTGCGCCGGCAATGTCCTGCGGCGCACCGTGGCGCTGGCTGCGCACACCCTTGCGCATCGAGTCTTTCATCTCCTGACTCATATTCAGGTCCAACTGCTCAGTCAACACAAAGCCTGGTGATATCGCATTGCAACGAATACCGTTTTGGCCCCACTTGGAGGCGATGTGGCGGCACAACGAATTAACACCTGCCTTAGACGCGGCATAAGCCGGCCGCTCGGATTCACCAATCACCGCCGCATCAGAGGACGTCAGCACCACACAACCGCTACCCTGCTCCAACATGTGCGGCAGTGCCGCGCGCACCAACATCGCAGTGCCGACTACATTCACCAGTAGGGTGCGCTCCCACAAAGCGCTGTCATTACTTAGGATGTCGCCATCCACCAGCACCGATTGTAAATCTGCCACGTTAGCGAACAAACCATCAAGGCGACCAAAATGATCAACCGCTAAATCGACCAAGGTAGTGATCGTTGTCTCATCGGACTGGTCAAAGTACCAGGCCATCGCCTCGAAGCCAGCAGCATTCAGTTCTTCAACCAACGCCGCGGCCGCTGCCATATTGAAATCTCCAACGCCTACGCGCGCGCCCTCTTCGCATAAACGACGCACAGTGGCCGCGCCAATACCGGTAGCACCACCACAAACTAAAATGCTCTTTCCCTGCAGGTTTTTCATAATGTGGTCTCCAAAACCGGTTCCGCCGTATTGCTATGCAATACAAGCATTTGAGTGGGCCAGACGAATATGACAGTATCTCTGCCTGATACGCCAATTTCCAGTGCAATTGAGCCACCACACCCATGGAAACTGAACCAAGATGAATATTTTCACTTTTTTTTGGAACAGAATCACAGCAGCATTGGGCACCGCACTATTACTGATTGTGGTGGTCGCGATTTTTATGGGCTATCGCCTGTCCGGCAGCGGACAGTCCGACAATCACGCAAGGCTTAACAACAAACACGATTATCTGACTCACATCAGCCAACACGATAAGACTGACCGGATCACTCCCAACATTGTCTTTATCCTTTACGATGATATGGGCTACGGTGACATAGGCGCAGGATCCGAGGGTAACCTGATGATCGCCACGCCCAATATCAACACATTAGCGGCCGACGGCGTTATGCTGACAGACTTCTATTCTCCGGCATCGGTATGCACCCCCTCACGCGCGGGGTATCTCACAGGACGACTAGCAGCGCGAGCGGGACTGCCTAATGTGGTTTTTCCGACCGGAAGTGCCAAAGGTTTTTTATTCAACACCCTGCTGACCCCCAAGGCTAATGTACGTCTGCCGGCGGAGGAAATTACGCTCGCGGAACTGCTAAGTGCAGCGGGCTACGCGACCGGCATGGTAGGCAAATGGCACCTTGGAGATCGCAGCCCATCACTACCCAATGATATGGGCTTTGACAGCTATTTTGGGGCGTTATACAGCAACGATATGCAGCCCTTTGCACTCTATGCGGACCGCGACATCGCCGCCGAAGCACCCGTAGACCAGCGCTTCCTAACCGAGCGCTACACTCAGGCGGCCACAAGTTTTATCGAGCAACATGCCGAGGAACCCTTCTTCCTCTACTTCGCCCACAATTTCCCTCACGATCCACTCGCGACTAGGCCTGAGCGCAGCGGTACCTCTAGAGCCGGCCTTTATGGTGACGTGCTGGAGGAGATAGATGACAGCGTTGGTGCAATTGTTGCGGCACTGGAACGCACTGAAAACTTGGACAATACACTGATCATTATCACTTCCGACAATGGCCCCTGGTTTTTAGGCGACGCGGGCGATCAGCGTGGTCGCAAAGGCAACACCTTCGAAGGCGGCATGCGGGTGCCCTTTATTGCACACTGGCCGGCGGCTATTGCGCCAGGCAGGACTGAACATGCAATGGCAATGGGCATTGATCTGGTACCAACGGTACTGGACCTATTGCAACTACCTGCGCCCTCAGATCGCGCACTCGATGGCCGCAGTATCCTTAACGTTTTAACTCAGGGCGGTGCGTCTCCCCATGACTACCTTTACTATTATGATGGTGAGACCCTGTTCGCGGTGCGCGACCAACACTTTAAGTACCGCGGGCCTGCAGGTGTTCTCTACGGTACGGACCAGGTGCCCATAGGCGTCGCCATACCGCAGAAAGAATGGCTTTTTGATCTCGCAGGTGACACCCGAGAATCCTATGATACGTCCGATCACAACCCCAAAAAGTTGATGCAGCTGCGCGCTGCTTTTAACGCCAAAAATCGCGAAATGACTGAGAACAAACGGGGCTGGAAATAACCTATCAGCAAAGGCCGCCTGCCCGGTGAACAATGGAAAACGGTATACTTGAATGCGACCAGATCTGCGTAGAGCGTGATACCAATTTTTTAAAAAATGCATGAGGACAGTTATTATGAACTATTCAATTATTGGCAGCTCGCTGGTATTTTTATTGCTGGTCGCCTGTCAAAATACACCTCAGATTCAAACCGGCGACGAAGCAGAGGTCATCCAGGGCAATTTGGTTCGCGTTAATCACTCCCGCGCCAAACTGGCCTATATCGATCCCAGCGCTGATTTCAACAAATACACTGCAATTTTATTAACGCCACTGGGCGTCGATAATGTGGAGATTGTCCAACCGGCTTCCAGCCGAAGGACCTCTGGAAACCGAAACTGGGAACTCACAGACGCCGACAAACTAGGTTTGCAAAAAGACTTTCAGGCGTCTCTCTCAAAGCAACTTTCTTTGCAAGAAACTTACCCACTGGTTACAGCAGCGGGTGACAATGTGTTGCTTATAGCAGCCAAGTTAACCCGCATCGCTCCTACCGCGCCGAAAGATGATAACCGCTCACGACCTGCAGGACGAAGCAAAATTGTTACCGAAGGCGCCGGCAAAATCAGTGTCGAGGTTACATTCAGCGACTCTGAAACCGGCGAGGTACTCGCGCTGGCAAAAGACACTCGATCGGGTTCCTCGCTGTGGGGCCTAAACAATAGCATCTCCAATCAAGCACAGGTGCGCCGAGTCTTCAATTCATGGGCCATGCAGATACGCAAGCAACTGGACAGAGTGCACAGCCAAAAAATCGCAGAGTAAAGCGCCTACACCGCCGTGAGGGTAGCCGCGAAACACGGCACTGCAGATAACAGCGTTTTTTTTGCTGCCGGTGATTATTGTGTCGAAAAAGCTATTTTATTATCGTTATAGGAACTAATTGCAGCTTCAATGGCGTCTTCATCATACTTGCGAAGGCCCATCAGCAACATATGCTTCTTACCGCGTCCAACAACTTTCCCACCATCCTCAAGATGAAACGCCAGTTCAACACTGCCGCGCGTGCCACTGACCTCAAGTGTGTTGTAATCGCCACGAAGTAACGGTTTCTCGATATCAAGTCTGTCTAGATCGATAGACATGCTCTCATAAATGACCAACGGCCGGTCAGGGCGAATCATTACATTCTGCTCTGCAAGAAGTGGCACCAGAATATGCGGGAAAGTTTGGCCAGAGAATTGCACGTAACTCTGCGTCAGATTCTGCAGCAACGATTCGTCATGGGACACCCTACCTCCGCGCTTCACCCGCAGATACTCCCTACCCTCCTCATCATTGACATGCATTTCTTCCGCGGGCTCAGGCATGATAAGTTGCACGCCAGCGCCCACCATCCCGGAAAAAACAAATTCCATATGTTGGCTAATACCGTACTTAGATAAAATGATAGAAAACAATAGATCGCCGGGGATACAAAATCGTTTAGCGTCGATATCATGGAGAGGATTAAAATCGTCAGCTATTTGCTTAGCAAAATTACTGCCTTGCTCGCGCGTAAAACAGACATTGCCATTAGGCTCGCTAAAATATTGATCGATGAGCATAGCCGAGTGCACTCGCCAGTAGTTTCCGTTGACTTTACAGCTTATCAGCTAATTGACCGTGCAGCGCCTACTAACACCCTCATTTTAGCCAGTGGTGCTCAGTAGATGGATCAGAAGCGCTGAATTTTTTTACCTATGAGCCGATCGCGTAACTTCCAGAATATATTGTCCGGATTGACCACAATAATGAAAACCCTACGCAGACGATCCTCAGGACAATCAATCGGGTTAACCGCATGCCAGGCATGATCCGCACGCATTATTAGGGAACTATAGTTGCCGAGGCAGTCGCATTCGATAACGTTATCGAACTCTTTAATATCGGGAGCGGAGTTATAGTCCAAACGACCGCCATCGTCCAACACCAGCGTGGAGCCGCCCCACGCAGGGTCCCAGTCGTCAGTGGAGTTGAAATAAAACAGATGCGAACCGTGTTCACGCTTAGCATCACAATGCGGAGAGACATCCGCGCCACTGGGCGTATAGTGCCAATGAAAGCGAAACTCCGCTTTTTTTGCACCTAACAAACGCTCAATTTCTTTGCGGTAGGCATCAGAGCAAAGCTCCCCGATGAATTCCTCCCACGGTTTAGGCACTGGCATATCCGGCGTATATTCCAGCGAGAAACGGTCGTGTGGCGCCTGCCCAGCTCGACGTTCATAACCAAATTTCTGTTCAAACATCTCCAATGGCGGCATATTTGCCAACAGATCCTGAAAGCCTGGTTCCGTCAGCACTCCCTCGCTATTGAAATACGGATAGGGGTTAACGGCTAAAAACTCTTCTCGGGTCAGACTGCGCAGTTTCTCAATATTGATATAGTTCACGCTGCCATTTTCTCCAGTTTAGGGGTGCGTTCCAGCACTTCAAAAGCGTCATGGCGCACATGGTTTTTACTGATTTCGTCTCGCACAAGCTCTTCGCTGACGTGCCCTGAATGCAGACACTCTTTCAGCAGGCCAAAGAAAAACTGCTCTTGGCGCAGGTCTGGATGCTTTTTGTAACGGCCCAGCAAACCATACTGACCAAACATCTTTATTCGCAAGCGATTGGCAGAAGCCAGCAGTGGTTTACCCTTGAATTTATCAGCTGGCGTGTAGTCCACAGGTAAACCTGTTTTCCAAGGCTGCGTTTTGCGTTTCGTGTTGTGCAGCAAGCGAGTGTTAGCATCAAGGTGATCAAAGTCGTTCCAGCACTCTTCCAAATAGCCAATAGTGGCTGGGTCTTCATAGTCGAGCACCATCCACTTCTTGTAGTCTCTTTTAGAGCGGAACAGTTGATCGAACTCTATTTCGGCATCCCAATGCTGCAGACGCGCACAATCCATCAGCATCACACTAGTAGCAATCTGGGGCTCTTTTCCCTGCTTTTCTGAGCGGCGCCGACCCATGACAGCGGCACCATCCATATCCTTAGTTAACAGTTCGTAGATATCACCCGCCGCGAAAATATCGGGGTCAGTCAGTACCGCGCGGCCCTGCCAGTTCATCAGCTTCGGCGGCAAAAAACGCAGTGGTGTGAACGATTGTAAGTCGTCCATATGCCAGATACGCTCAGAGCCACCGCGCAGAAAACTCTGGCCTTCTTTTGCGGCGAGATAAGGGTAGTCTCGCGTGTGAATGAATTTAACGTCAAACTTGTCGGCATTGGCTGAATTGCGGCGAAAAGAATATTCAGCGACCAAAGCGCCCAACCACTGTCGCTCATTGGTGTGTATAAAGACGCAGTTATTGGCCACTATGCCTCCGCCATCTCTGGGCTCGTGTAACCGAACGCCGGGAGCAGGAAAGAGTCAACCATAGCATCTAATTCAGCCACTTGATCATCATTAAAGTAATCGCGATAACCGCCAACCTTCGCTTTTCGCACTTTGAATGTATTAGGGTCATTGACGTCCTTGGCCTGCACTCGGCTGCCACTGCGCCAGAAATAATTTTCCTGTTCTTTTTTGCGCAGATTCTCCACCGAAGCAAATTCTGCCGTATCCCGAAGAAAATCTGCATTCGCTTCCAATCCCAGAAATGTAACAATTTTCGCCATTTCCTGCTCGGGGTTTAATCGCAAATCTTCATAGCGCACCACTAGCAGATGCTGAATTTTGGGCAACTCTAAAGCCCACTTGTTGAGGAATTCAATGATGTGCGAGAGGCCTTGGTTATCGTCCTTCACAAAATCGTAGACGGAAATATCCGCCTCATGGGCGGGATAGTGGTTCATGGCCTTTTTCTCCGGCCGCATGCGGTATTTCCACTGAAAAAACTGTGATACTGCGACATCGATGGGATTGCGCACCAGCAGCACTGTCTTTTTCCCATAAAAATCTTTCTTGGAATCGACATTGCCCGTATAACCCCGCAGGTAGTTATCATGGGTAAAAAAGATTTTGGGGATATCCCCGTTGAGCCGAGTAAAGTTATCAAAGCCCATAAGGATATTGTCGGGTAATTGGTACACCAGTTGATAGTAGCGCGAGATCATTACGCGCACCCACGTGCGGCCGCTCTTACCGTAAGAAGCAAAAATGTACTGACACTGGTTATACTTCCAGAATTCCTCTCTACCTCGACGCCAACGCTGCAACTCATGCGCCTTGGCCTCTGGTAAAAATACCGAAATCGCGCGTACCAACCATTTGATCAGTCGCTTGATAATCATATGCATGTACATTTCCCCTGATCGCGGACAGATCGCCAGCGAAGGTTATAGGATGATCATGCCATTCTCAAGGATGTGTGGTATTTTTAACGGCTTTCGTACATTGTCACAAGCAATTGATTTTAATGGGGATTAGGTACAAACACGGCCTTTAGCTGAAGCTCTTACCGCGGTAACTCAACGTCTCGCGGAAGCCTCACGCCAACCGGTTGCGGAATTAACTGCCACCGAGCGGCTCTGGCCTAATGTCATTTTCTTTTCGTCAAGATGGTTATTCAATATGGCTACGCTACCTAGAATTCTCTTCCTCACCGGACTCATGGTGCTAACCAGCCTTAGTCAGGCCTCTGACATTGAAGCTCCGCAACTGCCTGAGTGGCGTGTAGTCGAGTTCGAGCAAAAAGCGTTTTGGGCCATTGCACGATCGCGCATCGAGGTTCTCCCTGTCCCTGACAATGCCGGGCTATGGGAACTGTATGTTCAGAGTTCTGTAGTGAATAATTCAGAACGAGTACGAGTGCATTTTGAGTCCACCACAGGCCGAGCGCTTACCCGCTCGCGCCTCACACAGGGCAAGCAACAGCGCATGAAATTGTACGAGTATGAGGCCGACTTCATAGTCCGTGAACGTCGTAATGCAGTGTCCGATAGCGGCATCCTACCCGAGGATTGGCCCACAACGTCGCGAAATGAGCTTGTTTATCCTGCTTCTGCGACTGACATCACGGTGACCTCTCCCTATATTCTACTGCTGCTGGCACAACAGTTACAGGCTCAGGGGCCTGGCGAGTCCATGGATGTGCTGATCCATACCGATTTGAACTTCTATCGAGTGCATCTCATCAGTGGTAATGGCATCCCGATCAAGGTTGACTATGAGATCACGGGCGCAGGCAGTGCCGTCGGTACACGTGACACACTGGCTGTGTCCATACACGCTAAACCGGACACGACACTAGAGGATAAAGATGACTTCAGGCTGCTTGGATTGAATGGAGAGATTATTTTGTTCTTTGACCGCGTTACTGGCTTGCCTTTGCAAATACGTGGTCAGGCGCCTCGCATCGGTGCCACCGAAATCAACCTCAAATCGGTCACGTTGAGGGAATCCACACTGTGAGACCGGCGGCAGGCCCGGTAGGCCTGATCAGCAATCCGAGCAGCGGCCACAACCGTGACCAATTCGAAGACATCCGCTCACAGATCGAGCAGCACCGAGGTATTCACCATTGTATTACCCACCGTGCGGCTGATATCCGACCTGCGCTGCAGGAACTTGCCGATCTTAATGTCCAAATACTCGCGATCAACGGCGGCGATGGGACAGTGGCAGCCATTCTCGGCGAGCTTTTGGAAGCGAGGCCCTTCGCCACACCACCTCTGATCGCCCTACTGCCCGGTGGCACGGCTAACATGAGTGCGGGGGATATCGGCCTACGCGGTTCACTCAGCAAAGCAGTGACACACTTCTGCCAGTGGAGTGAAGGCAGCCGTCAAACGGCGAATAAAATCAGTCAGCGTGCAATGCTGCGGGTGGTCGTAGACACCGTTCAGCCCCCTCGCTACGGCATGTTTCTCGGTGGTGGCGCCGTTATTCAGGGCACGGAATACGCGCACAAGGAGATCCACTCACGGGGGCTGCGTGATGATTTCAGTCTGGCCTTGGGCACACTGCGTACCGTGTGGGGCGTTATACGTAACGATCCAGCTTTTAATCAACAGGTCGGCATCACACTGTCACTTGAAGACAGCAACCCGACCCAATATAGCACCCTAATACTCGCGGTTAGCACCCTGCAGCGCCTAGCTTTCGGCATGCAACCGTTCTGGAGCAAAGAGCCCGGCGGCATTCGCCTGACCCTCATGGAACAAGGCTGCACTCGCTTTGCCCGGACCTTCTTTTCCATCGTGCGCGGTCGTCACAGTCGCAATGCGGTGCCGGCATCGGGCTACCATAGCCATAACGCCGATAGGATAACGCTTGAAATGGACGGTAAGGTCAATTTAGACGGAGAACTACTTGAGGTCGCTCACACGGTGACGATAAGCGCTAGCGAACCTCTGCGGTTTTTGCGCCTGTGAGCCCCTACCCGAAGGTTGCCGGCCCCGATGTAGCATCTGACCCAACGCTAGCCGCGTTGTTAGAGCAACTTGATACACGCCACCACGGAACCGTCTGTTGTACGTTAGTGTATGGCTCCTGCCTGCGCAGTGGCGATATCTATGACGGACTGTTGGACCTGTACCTGATCTGCGATAGCTATCGTGCAGCCTATCGCCGCCCGGCACTAGCCGCCGCTAACTGGCTATTACCCCCCAATGTCTTCTACGCCGAGCAAAAGCTAGCAGCTCAGGGCAAGACTCTGCGCAGCAAGGTCACCGTCATTTCCTTGCATGACTTCCAGCGAGGCTGCTCTTCAGCCTGGTTCGAATCCTATATCTGGGGCCGTTTCGCACAGCCCACCCGCATCTTATACGCCCGCGACGAGCAGATACGGGAACAGATAGAAGCGTCCCTCACAATGGCAGCGCATACTCTGTTACAAAATGCATTGCCAGCTCTGCCCGCTCAAGGCAGTCTTCTCACTCTATGGCAGCAATCGCTAAGCCTAAGCTATGCGACAGAACTGCGCACAGAACGCGCGGGGAGGGCCCAAGAGCTGGCAAACACGTCGCAGAGCTTCTACACCGCCCTGACACAGCATCACGCGAGCGACCTCGGATTTTCCTTCGTTTTGTACACGCAGGATGCGGAGCTGCATTATCGCAGCCAGATTGGCGCCACCAAGCGCTGGCTTGCGACAGTGGCGTGGGCGCTGCGACGCGGCCAGGGTAAGTTCCTGTCTATTTTGAGGCTGATCAAAGCATTGTTCACTTTCGAGGGCGGACTGGACTACATAGCCTGGAAACTCGAGCGTCACTCGGGCGAAGAAATCCCTATTCCCGACGCGGTCAGGCGCGCGCCTTTGATCCATCTATGGGGCTTTTTCTGGGGTCTATACCGCCGTGGGATTTTCAAGTAACAACGGGCTGGGATCGACCGCAGCACGTACTATTCACGCTCAAATGCGTTCTTCGAAATGGCAAACCAAGACACATTCCTTTATAGTTTGGCGCTAAATAAGGCAACTCTGACAGCTTTAGCGAATCCATGAAAGCCTCTGTATTTATTCAGACCAACCACAAGCAAATTACCGGTGCCATCGTCGCCGAACACGCCCTACGCCGCTACTCCCTCAACAACGACAAGTTCGATGTACAGATCATGGACAGCCGCGATTATCCATTTTTCGCTGCAAGGGAGGGCCAGGAATACCTTCGTGACGGCGTCAAGCGCACGTGGCTAAATGACGATTTGCAGTCTTTCACGCCAACACGGTTCATGCCGCCGAAGCTGATGAATTACGAGGGGCGCGCGGTCGTCATCGACCCCGATATCTTCGCCACCGCCGATATCTGGGCACTTCTGAGTCGTAATATGCAGGAGAATGCCATCATGTGTCGCATGCGATCCGGGCCCAAAGGCCTAATCGACAAATGCATGGCCAGCAGCGTTATGCTGCTTGATTGTGCCAAATTACCCCATTGGGATGCCCACAAAAGCTTTGAAGCCATGTTCGATTTCACTCAAGACTACCAACCTTGGATATGCCTGAAGGAAGAAGATCAAGCCTCAATCGGTTTTTTCGAGACGCAGTGGAACGATTTTGACAAATTCTCACTGGACACTAAATTGCTACACACCACACGGCGCAAGACTCAACCCTGGAAGACCGGACTTCCGACCGACTGGCGTCCCGCGGAGCGCTTTCGCCTGTTTCCCCCCGCAGCCTGGATTATGCGCGCGCGCCGCAAACTCTTCGGCGAGTACGCTTTTCTGGGCAATTATAAGCAGCACCCCGATCGCAATCAGGAAGCTTTCTTCTTCGGTCTACTCAAGGAGTGCATGCAAGAAGGCAAGATTAGCGAGGACTTTCTGCGCGCTGAGATGGCTCAGAACCATGTGCGCCACGACGCCCTGGAAATCCTGAACAACACACCCGATTTACCTGCGGCACCACTACATCCGCTCAGCGGACTGTCACAAGCCGCCTGACCGCCTGTGCTGCGCGCTTCAGCTCATTGCGTGCCACTGCGCCGGATTCCCCAAAAGAAGAAGGCGCCACAGTAACCGCTTTTAAAGCCGCTGCCGCGGAGTCGATCATAGCGGGGGCTAACCATCGCGCCCCACCGCCATGCACCAAAGCATTCTGGATATTACCAATATCGCGCCGCATACGGGCCGGCCCGAAACGCATTGCAAGACGATGACTGAGTGGCTTGTAACGATAGCTATGCGGCAGCGTCCACCAATGCGCCGCACCGTCGCCGACATCAAATATGTAAAGAGGCCGGCCCGTATCTACTGCTTCGCCCAGCATGGACATGGACTCGCCAGTGACCACAAAAGCATCTGCCAGCGCCAGCAACCCGCGATAAGGGTTGTCATCTTTGCTACCCCAGCGGTAGCAAAGATTCGGTCCGGTCAATTGTGCCTGCAAAGCATCTCCCACCGCATGGGGCGTGCGCGCACTGTCGGTCAGCAGCACAGAGCCGCCTGCGGCAGTCGCTAAATCTGCAGCCAGTGAACCCAGCCGTCGTCCCTTATCGCCTGTCATCACAAAGCGGCCACTGTTACCCCCCACAAACACGGCCACCCAGGGCCGCGGAAGGTTCACTAACTGAGGGCGTAGCTCATTTCCAGCGCTATTAAGACCTTGCCGCGACACACGGTGCAATGGCAGGCTGTTGTGCAAAATATTGTCAAGCTGTGGCAAAAAGTACTGTGGGGTTGTCACGATCAGATCCCAACTGGACAGGGGAGCCCAGGGCCGACCAATATGTACCAGACGAGTGAGCCCGCCAGATTGCTGTCTAATCCATTGTGCTACAGGCTCATTGCGACGCCCCGCGCTGATCACAATATCCGGCCAGGGGGCCTGCAGATCACTGGATTGACGGCGATCGATCCCCGCAAGCGTCGCCCTTGTGCCGAAATGACTCAACAGCTCCCAGGATCTGGCCGTTATGAACTTCTCTACGCTGTCCAGGTCCAGTTCCGCAGCAAGCGCCCGCACCTGCGTGTTATCGCCGGCTTTCCTCCCCAGCAGACACCAGACTGTTAATTGATCCTCGCCCACGCACTTTCCTTGTTACATTGATTGCTGATAATGACCCCTCCAGAGCGTCGCTCCAAAAATTGCCAAAGCCAGACGTTTGTGGAAGTGCACAGTAGCGTTAAACTATCCCACACATTATGCGCGAGAAGAAACAGTTTGAAACCAACCGTTTTTATTCACACAAATCATAAGCAGATGCTCGGCGCACTGGTAAGTCGTTATTCGCTGCGCAAGCGTTCTGCTAACGCGGAGAAATTCGATGTGAAATTCATCGAGTTGAAGAGTTACCCCTGCATGCTGGAGCGTGAAGGGCAGCTCTACCGCCGCGACGGCGAATTACGCCCGTGGTTGAATGAAGACTTACAATCCTTTACTCCACTGCGCTTTGCCCCACCCCAATTGATGAACTACGAAGGCCGAGCTGTGATCATGGATCCGGATATTTTTGCCGCTGGGGACATCTGGGAACTACTGAGCCGCGACATGGAGGGCGCTTCGATCATGTGCCGTCCAAAATCTGGACGCAAGGGACGCAAAGGTGCTTACGCCTCCAGTGTCATGCTGCTCGATTGCGCCAAGCTCCAGCACTGGCAGTTTGAAAGCAACTTTGCGGATATGTTCGAGCCAGCAAAACGGGATTACATGGAATGGGTATCGCTAAAGTTAGAAAATGCTGCAACGGTTGGTCTGCTCGAAACCCAGTGGAACGATTTCGACCATCTGAACGACGATACGAAACTGCTGCACAATACCAAACGCAAAACGCAACCTTGGAAGACAGGCCTCAAGATCGACTATCGCCCCGCAGACACCTTTCAATTATTTCCCCCCAGGCACTGGCTGCGACGTGGTCGCCGCGCCCTGTTTGGGGATTATAAGTTTGCTGGGACCTATGCCGCCCATCCCGACCTAAGTCAGGAAGCGTTCTTTTTCGGATTGGTGCGCGAAGGACTCGAAGACGGTGAATTCACCGAAGCCCTGCTCCGTGATGAGATTGCTAAGGGACACTTGCGCCCTGATGCACTGCAACTGGTCGGCGCCTGAATCCACCTTTGACGAGGGATACGCACGAGACGGCCAGAAAAAATGACCCTGACACTTGCTCGAGGGGAGAAGTTTTCGCCGCTGGGTAGGCCGGTTAATGCTCGCCTTTCGTCAGCCGAGAGTTCGAAAGAACACCTTATTTGTAATTGAAGAGGGGGGCCAGGGTTGCCGCTAGTCTGGCGTCGATTGCGGCGACTTCATCATCAGTAAAATAGTCACAATAACCGCCCACTTTGGCACGACGAACCTTGAAGCTGTCGGGGTTATCTTTATCGCGGGGCATCATGCGACCGCCCGCTAGACGAAGTTGCTGCGACCCTTCCATTTTCTTCATGTTTTCATAGGAAGAGTAATCCACGGCTGCATTGACTTGCGCCTCAGTGGCGTCCACCTGCATGAAGTCGAGCATGCGCCGCAATTCTTCACGTGGCCGCGCGCGCAGGTCCTCATAACGCAGCAGATGAAAACACTCCATCTTATCCACTTCCCGCGCCCACAAATTCAGATACTGGATGACAGCCTGCATACTGCCGCCATTATCGCCCATAACAAAATCGAACAGACTGATATCGCTACCACGGGGCGGATAGTTATTGATGGCTATCTTGGTTGGCTTAACACGAAACTTCCATTGGAAAAACTGTGATACCGCGACATCGCGAGGGTCTCGGGCAAGCAGAATCACCCGCTTGTCGTAAAACGGAGCCTTCGTATCGAAGTCTCCGGTAAAATTTTTGATGTAATTGTCGTGCGTAAAAAAAGTTTTGGGAACTTCACGGTTGAGATTGTGGAAGTTATCAAACCCCAGCATGGCATTTTCAGGGAACTTGTACATCACACGAAACAGATGGGAGATCATCACCCGCAGCCAGGTACGTCCGCTTTTCCCGAAAGACACTATCACGACGTCGGCCCTGTGCAGCTTATCAAACTGCTCCACACCGCGGAGCTTGCGCTCGGCTACCAGAATATCAGCCTCTGGCTGACCACGCATGCGCAAATGCAACATTCGACGCGAGAGCTTCTTGCGCGCTGTCTGCAACGCTTGGCGCAAATTTTGAAAAGCCATATTCACGGCTGCTGCCCCCCGTAACCGAACAGTGGATCCAACTGAGCCACCATTTCTTCGAGCTGCTGGCACTGCTCATCGCTGAAGTAATCGCGATAACCGCCGACCTTCGCTTTGCGTACTTTAAAAGACTGAGGGTTGTCTTTATTACCAGGTTTGACCCTGGCACCACTGCCTTTAAAAAACTTATCCTCTTCCATTTTTTTCATGTTGTCATAGGCAGCAAATTCTACCGCCTGGTCCACCTGATCTGCGCTCACTTTAGTGCCCGTAAAGGCCAGTATTTTTGCCAGCACATCACCGGGCTCATTACGCATATCCTCATAACGTACCACCAGTACTTCTTGCAACTCTGGAATTGCCTGCGCCCAACCATTGAAGTAGTCAACAATACGCGGCACCCCCGCTTCTTTACCCCGCACAAAATTCCAGATGTCTATCGATGATCCATGCGGAGGGTAGCCGTTAATAAACTTCTTTTTAGGGCGCATGCGAAACTGCCACTGGAAAAACTGGGATACAGCGACATCGCGCGGGTCACGCACAAGAAGAACGATGCGCTTGCCCTGAAAGTGAATTTTGGAATATTGGTTGCCGGTGTAATCGCGCAGATAGTTATTGTGGGTAAAAAATACCGCAGGCAGCTGTGGGTCATGCTGCTTGAAATTATCAAAATCCAGCAAGTCCCTCGCATCCAGATTGCCTTTCAGTTGATAGGCCCTGGACAACATCACCCGCAACCAGGTCCTGCCAGACTTACCCCAACTCATCAGCACCCAGTCACTGCGCTGTAACTTTGCAAACTCTTCGCGCCCGCGCAGCCACCGTTCTATTTTTTTACGGCGTTCAGCAGGCAGCCAAAAACAGAGCAATAAAATGATATGGCGTACAACGACCATTGCTCTATCGGCCATAGACTGGGTTATCCTCGGCAACGTCTTGAAAAGGCTAAGAATAGTACCGTATATCATTGTTTGCCGCACTAATGGGTCAGACCTGATTTACCGCACTATTAACATCCTCAGGCTGATTGGCTGTCTTGCCCGACTTACAACGGGCGTACTAAAATACAACAATGCCACTGACCAACCTTAATGCTCTGCGCGCCGCGCACTTAGAAACCGATCCTTATGACTACCTGGTGGTACCAGAGTTTCTCGACGCCCGCTCATTGGAACAGGTCAATGACGACTATCCAGCGATAGACAGTGCGGCTAACCATACACTGGAAAACCTCACCTATGGGCCCGCTTTTGAGCAGTTGATGCAGGAATTGCAGGGTCCAGAATTTGCGGCCGTGCTTAGCGAACACTTCGACATGGATTTAGTTTCTTTACCCACTACCGTGACAGTGCGGAAATTTTGCGAACGTACCGATGGGAATATCCACACCGATCACAAGAGCAAAGTTATTACAGTACTGCTCTACTTCAACGACAAGTGGGATAACGAAGCAGGCCAACTGCGCCTACTGCGCTCCAAAGACAACATTGAAAGCTACGCAGCTCAAGTGACGCCATCAGGGGGCAATCTCCTTGTATTTCGCCGCACTGACCACTCCTGGCACGGGCACACCCAATTTGTGGGCGAGCGCCGGATGGTGCAGGTAAATTATCTCGATCAGGGCCTGCTTGCTGTCTTCGCCCAGCGTGTCAGTCGTTTTGGCACTCATTTCATGAAAAACGTGCTTGGGATGCGCTGAGTAACCATTGAAACCGTTGGCACAGGACAGTAGTCATCACATCAAGGCATAAAACAGTAAAAAAGCGCGTTGTGATAGCCGGATTTGGCGATACTGGCCTGTTAGTTGCCATCCATCTGGGCACGGACTTCGATATCGTCGGAATCAGTCCCAAGCCCTGTCTAGTGAGCGGCCAAGAGTTGGGCATGCGACTGACGCAGCCCGAAGCCTGGAAACAGGACTACTTGATGCCCTTCAGCCGCTACAAAAAGCTGCGCAGAGTGCGCACGCTACCAGGGCTGATTGGGCTATCAATCCCGAGATAAACGCCTTTACCGTGCAGTCATACCGGATGGCTTCCAATGCGATCGCTTTACCGCGGAACCCATTGCATTCTCAAGCGGATAAGACGATTTCAACGCCGACATTACGCTGTGAGCAGTCGGTAAAATGAACCCTAACAACAACATTTAGACGCTCAAGGTGTTGGCCTGCAGCAGCCGAACGTTTGCCGATGTTAGTCCGATTATGGCAAACGACACTAAAAAAGTGCCTGAATACGCTTTATCACGAGACCCGCATCATCCGGCAATTGCGCAGTGGGCTGTGCAAAGGGTTGTCCTGACCAGACGGCCAATCCCTTGTCGACCAACAGGCGGTGAAATGCACGGAAATCTCGGGTAGCGCACAACACTTTGAAAATATCCAGATAGTAAATTCCTCTCGCCAGGTGATGACGCCAGCGATCCCAAGTGGAATCTAATTTCGGATTAAACAGCCAGTGAGCCAAAGAGCGGCGTCTTTGATCGATACGACCCAGCCAGCCCCCAGGTAACGGAAAAATCGCTAGCGGTTTGTGCAGGTAGATGACTTCCACCATCATGGATACGCTGTCGGCTGTTACGATAAAGCCGTCTGCGCAGCCCAGTAGAGCCCGATAAGGATTATTCTGTGCCTCTGCAGACCAGGCGTAAAAAACAGCCTGTTGTGGCAAATCACGACGCAATACTTCCACCACCTCGGGCGTAGTGCGCCGACTAGTAGTGACGTAGGGCGTGCCGCCCAACTCATCGACAACCCAGTGCGCCGTCGCCACCAGATCGTTGGCAACCTGCCGGTTCATAATAAACGGGTTGGTCTCACCGCCCACCAACATGGCAATTAATGGCTTACGCAGTGCTTCAAACTGCCCCTGCCAAGTCAAAACCTCAGCTGCCACATCCCCAGAATCCACGCGCATGAGAGGCAAGGTGATCGGCAGAAAATTATGCATTGGTGGCATTTGATTCTCGGCACTGGCGACCACCAGAGAAAAATCGAGCATGTGTCCGGACGGCTTACCCACTAGTACTATTTTTGTCTTATTGCCCGATTGCTTTCGCACCCAAAGAGCCACCATCGAAGGACGCCGGCCAACTGTAATAATTAAATCGGGCCATGGACCCTCTAGGGTGTCGCTGCGACTCAAATCAAGGTGATCGAGGGAGGGTCGATAGCGTGGTTTTCCGAGCACCCACTCGGGACGCATGCGCACGCGCTTATGTTCGACTGACCATGGCAATGCGTCGACGATCGTATCAACTTGGCCGTTATCGCCTCGCTTGTTACTGAGAATAACCCAGGTACGAGGTGTCACCGTCAGGCGTCCGCTGTGCCCTGACAATAGCCCAGCTCCGGCAGAATATTATCCCGCACCAAGGCCTCAAGTTCCGCTACCTGCGCCACATCAAAATCTTCTCGATAGCCACCGACTTTTCCTCGCCGGACCTTAAAGGTACTCGGGTCACTGGCATTTACCAGCTTCATGCCACCCTGACTAAAAGTCCCGCTGGTCTCCAACTTCTGCAGATTATCAAAGGAGCCCCACTCCACCGCCACCCTGATTTCATCGGCGCTGAAGTCCTCGCCCATGAGCTGCGTAATCCGATGCAATGTTGGCACAGGCTGAGCACGCAAATCCTCATAGCGAGCCAGCATGCCATTGCCCAATTCCCGTACGTTTCGGGCCCAGGTGTTTTGGTAGTCGATAAGGCTGGGCAGGCCGATATCTGAATGGCGCACAAAGTCCCACATTTGCACCGTTCGGCGATCGATAGGGTGGTCCACAAAATGGTTGATCAGTTCCTGCTTGGCACGTGACTGCCGCTTAGTAAATTGATGAAACCAGGACACCGCAATATCGATCGGGTTACGTGCCAAAAATAACACTGGCTTATGCCGTAGTGGGTTGTCGGAAGCGCCACAGGCCAGTAATTTTCCCACCTCGCCCTCATAACTATAGTAAGCGTTAGTCGCTGCTAGGCGAGGAATCTCAGGAATTTTACGCGCAAATTCGTCAGTATTGATCAGCGTCGACTCAGGGAGGTTGTAACGCAACTGATACAGGCGCGAAATCATCACTTTGAGCCACGTATTGCCGCTTTTGGGGTGCCCGATGATCAAAAAATTGGCACGCTGCGCTTTGGCCATCTCTAAGCGAGCCAAGTGTTTACGGCGCACGGCAACCCGAGCCCTAGCTGGCAAAGGTTGGGTTGGAATGAGAATCAGCGCCTTTTTAACACCATCACTCAAATTTAACATTTAATGTAATACTCGCAGGCAGGATGGAGTTGCATTCGCAGAGGGTGCAATTATGCTCGAAGCAAGCCAAAATGACCACACAATGGGCGCTTCATGTAGAATAGCGGCCTGCACTGACAGGAACACGACCCCCTTGATTATCGACCGCCACATCAGCCGGGAAATTATCCGCCCCTTCTGTACTGGGCTCGGCCTCCTAGTACTGATTTTCGTCGGTTTTTCAGCGGCACGCCAATTGACCCTCGCCGCAAGCGGACAGCTGGATATGCTAACCGCATTCAAGCTTGTCTGCCTCAACACGCTAATCACCCTCGAGATATTGTTGCCCTCGGCATTTTTTTTCTCAGTGTTGGCCGCCATAGGCCGACTCTACCGTGATTCCGAGATGAGCGCGCTCTATGCCGCAGGCGTTAGCCGCGCGCGTATATTAGAATCGGTTTTGAAGCTTGCGCTGGTCATCGCTGTCATCACTGGATTGATGTCCACTCTGGCTCGTCCCTGGGCTTTTCGCACCAGCTACGCCTTGGAATCACAGGCCGCCGCTCAATTTGATTTGAAGCAGATGTCAGCCGACGAGTTCGTCATGATGGATGGCAGCGACTACACCTTTATCGCCCAAGATATAGACTTGGAAAGGGGATTACACGAGGGCGTCTTCCTACAAAAGGATTATGATGCTGAGGCGCGCTCTGAGATCATCATTGCAGAGTCTGCGGCAATGCCTGCTCTGAACCCTGGCCAAGCCGCGCAAGCAACTTTTTATAATGGTTACAACTATTTACTCGATAATAGCGGGCGCACGGACGTGACGCTAAAGTTCAAGGAGTTGGTGGTCCAGCTGCCCAATGAAGAGGCGCAGGAAAAATATCGGCGTAAAGCGGAAACCACGCTAAACCTGTCACAATCTTCTAATCCTAAAGATGTCGCGGAATACCAGTGGCGCATAAGCACGCCACTTGCAACGATACTTCTCGCCTTAATTGCCGTGCCGCTGGCTCGCTCCGCGCCTAGAGAATCTCGCTTGCGCAACGTTTCTATTGCCCTGCTGGCTTACATTACACTGTTCTCCATGGTTAGCGTGCTGCGCACGTTCATGGAGCAAGGTACATTGGGGGCGATACCGGGGCTGTGGACTGCCTATGCCCTGCAAGCCGGCCTGCTGGCAGTGCTGATGACCTTCCCAAGGATGAAACGGCGATGATCCTACAACGCTATATCGGGTTAAGCGTAGTCAAAGGCTGGCTGCTCGTCATGGTGGTATTAGGGGCCATTTTTGGCCTGATCAGCTTTACCCAAGAGCTAGATCATACCGGACATCTCTACAACGCCCTGGCAGTCGCGCGCTACACGTTACTCATCCTGCCTAACCAATTAGTGAGCCTGGCCCCTGTGATTGCGCTGCTAGGCAGTATCGTTGCACTGTCCAACCTTGGCCGCCACAACGAGTTAACCATCGTCAGCTGTGCCGGCTTTTCCCCGAGACAATTGCTCGCCACCCTCGCCTTACCGACGGTGCTGCTGATGTCCGGGCTATGGTTCTGCATGGAATATGTCACGCCACAACTGCAGCAATCGGCAGGGCAGGAACGACAGCGATTGCGAGATGGAAGCGCCGGATGGCTGCCGGATGGCGGAGTCTGGTCTACAGACGGGCAGAACTACATCCATCTAACAATTATGTCCGAGGACAACGTGCCGGGCGGCATCAGCCTTTTTGAATTCGATGATACCAACCAGCTGGTTCGTGCAATACGAGCGGAGACGGCAATGGTAAGAGACGATAGGACATGGGTCTTCCAGACGGCCAAAGAAAAAATACTGATCGGCGACCAGCTCCAAACCCAAACCCATGCTGCACTGGAGGTCGCCAACCTGTGGTCCCCTGACGAGCTGCCTACCCTCACGGTGCCGATTGACAGCATGAATCTGTCGCTACTCTACCAATACAGTCAATATCGGGCCATGAATGGACAACCTACAGAAAAACACATGAATGCGTTCTGGCAAAGACTACTAATGCCATTGACCGTTTGTGCCATGGTTCTGCTCGGCACCTCAATCAGCGCCGGCGTCACTTCAGGGCGTGATCGCAGTTTGGGTGTCAGCATAGGCATTGGCGCTGTACTGGGTATACTGTTCTATTTAGGCGCACAGATTATTTTCTCACTCGGACAACTCCTACACTGGAATATTCCATTAGTAGCCCTGTTACCGACCTTAATTATAGTTGCCGCCGCCCTATTACTGCTGCGGCGAATGCGCTGGTGAGCCAACCGATGACGCGAATTATGACAAAACCTACAGCGCTTTTGGCTTCAGCCACTATCGGAGATATACCCAGGTGCGCCTGATACTCAGCTTCTTTCGCGCTTATCGGGGACAAAGCGCACTAATGATTCTAGCGCTGCTGCTGTCAGGTGCGGCCGAGGGTATCGGGCTATCTGCGCTACTACCGCTGGTGAACATTGCACTCGGGCCGGAAGCGACCAACATGCTGCCCGGTGCGGATCTGGCCAACCAGAATGAGTTTGAGCGCACCGTGCTCGACACGCTGGCGAGCATTGGCATCACGCCCACACTGAGCAACATGCTGCTAATCGTTCTGGGCGGAGTTGCCTTTAAAAGCCTATTTTTGCTCATAGGCCAACGACAGGTAGGTTATACCGCAGCCCAAGTCAGCACCGACTTACGTCTGCAGTTGTTGCGTGTGGTACTGCGCAGCAAATGGGAATATTTTTTGCATCAACCTGTGGGCAAACTGACCAATGCACTGGCCTCAGAAGCACAGCGATCGTCTGCTGCTTTTATCAACGGCGCCAACGCGATCATTTACCTAATTCAGGGACTGATCTATGGGGCTGTCGCCTTTGCATTATCCTGGCAAGCATCGGTGGCCGGCATCGGTGCCGGAATTATTGTGATCGGCCTGTCGCACTTTTTGGTCAGAGTCACGCGTCGGGCAGGTAACAAACAAACTCTGTTGATGACGTCACTCATGTCTAATCTTACCGATACACTGCAATCAGTCAAACCACTAAAGGCCATGGCGCGAGAACACCTCGCTGATAAGGTGCTGGCGCAGGACACCAATCGCCTCAATAAGGCGCTGCGCCGCCAGGTAATGAGTGCCGCGTCACTGGACTCGGGCCAGGAGCTGATGTTCACAGCATTTATTTGCTTGGGGGTGTATGTCTCCGTGGCCAAATTCAGCATGGATCTGCCAGTCGTCATGGTGTTAGTCGTTGCCTTAGGCCGTGCCTTTTCATTCTTCGGAAAAGTGCAAAAGCAATACCAAAAACTAGCACAGGGGGAGAGTGCTTACTGGGCCCTGTTGGATTCCATCAATGATGCCAGTAATGCTGAAGAGCATCTTGGCGGCGACGTCAGCCCACACTTTGAAACAGCCATCGACTTCGCCAACGTCACTTTTGATTACGACGAGCGGCACCCTGTATTCAACGGCTTATCCTTACAGATTAAAGCGGGCTCATTAACAACACTGGTCGGATCTTCTGGCGCGGGGAAAACGACGATTGTCGATTTGACGATAGGTCTGCTGCAGCCTAAGAAGGGCGAGATTCTGATCGATGGAACCCCGTTGCGGGATATCGATCTCAGGCTATGGCGCAACATGATAGGTTACGTACCACAGGACACTATCCTACTGCATGACAGCATTTTGCATAATGTGACGCTAGGCGACCCCAAACTCAGCATCAGCGATGCGGAGCAGGCGCTGCGCGCTGCGGATGCTTGGGAGTTCGTTTCGGGGCTGCCAGAAGGTCTGGCTACAATGGTCGGCGAAAGGGGGGGGAAGCTCTCCGGTGGTCAACGCCAGCGTATCGTAATCGCTAGAGCGCTGGTCAACCGGCCAAGCCTTTTAGTGCTCGATGAAGCCACCAGCGCCTTAGATCGCGACAGCGAGGATGCTATCTGCCAAACCCTGGGGGGCCTGAAAGGGCAACTCACCATATTGGCTATTTCGCATAATCGCGCCATGGTGCAGGCGGCGGATTACGTCTATAAGATGGGCGATGGCACTGCCAGCATATTACCTCATGAAGAGCAGTCAGCCCTCGCCAAATAGCTTATGCACGGCCACGACAGCGCGTTGCAGGTCGGTCTGCGCTGGCACCCTTGGCATAATCAGCGCTTCCTCCATCCAGGTGGCGCAGCCTAATTCATGCAATTGACTGTGTACCAGAGTAATATCTCGACTCAGCGGCTGCCAGAACCAGCGCAGCAGTGCCGCATAAAGCGCACCTCCTAAGCGAAAATCCCTAGTCGTTCGATCAGGAAGCTCACGCATGCCACCGAGATCAAATATGGCCATCGGCTTACCCGTGGCGCAGGCCTCCGACAACATTGCGATACTATCACCGGTGACAATCAAACGATCAGCCCACGCCAAAATACCCTCGTAGGGATTGTCCAAACCTCTGCCCGGCCAGCGATAAAAGTAGCTCGGCACGGTAATAGCAGACTGGAGTGCGTCCTGTGCCGCCGAGCTGGTGCGCGAACTGGTGGAGACCAGCAGTGAACCGCCGTGAGCTTTCGCCATGCGGGATGCTTCCGCGCCCAAACGGGCTGCCGCATGCGGCCCCAGCGTGAAGGGACCGCTGTCACCACCCACCATCACCGCGAAACGCGGACTTGGCAGGTCAGCAAACGCTGCCTCCCATTGGATTCGAGCCTGCGCCAAGCGCGGCGCTGCGACACTGTGCAGAGTCAGCATATTGTTTAACACTTTGGGGTGATGCGGCACGCGATACTGCGGCGTGGTAATCACCAGATCAAAAGAATCTAATGCTCCCCAAGGTCGCCCAACATGCACATAACGTGCTCGCCCTCCTGATTGGGCTCGAATCCAACGACAGATTGGCTCATTGCGCACGCCACTACTGATTACCAGATCAGGCCAAGGCGCACTGAGTGTCGCAGCGGACTCGGAGGTAATACCTTGCAGGGTGGACTGGCCCAATACATGCGGTAAAAACACATGACTGCGATAGCTCAGCACTTTAACCTCGCAGGGCCAACCTAGTGCATCAACTAAGGCACGCACCTGCCCACGCTCTCCTGCGCGATAAGCGTCTATCAACCAAATCACTGGCATTACTATTATTCCGTCGGTATAGTTTAAGCCTCTGAAATCTAGCGACTTACCTTGATCGACGCAAGAGCAGCAACAAAATGATCGATTATCCGGAATACCTCAACTTCCTCTGCAGCGCGCTCGAATCACAGAATAAAAATAAGCTGGTTTTGTCTGAAAACACTTCGCTGGTGGCAGATATGGGACTTAGCTCCCTAGAAGTGATGGAGTTTATCGAAAAAATCGAGGATCATTTTGATATATCCATTCCCTTAAATATCCTTCCTGACGTCAACACGATTGGTGACCTGGCAACCAAGGTCAGACAACTCAATCTCTAGGCGTCACTGGTGAATTCCCGAGGCAGATCAAAACCATGATGTTCGACAAATTTAAACCTATGGCTGACTTTCAGGCCGAGCTCGCAGAGCGCAACGTTGAGCCCTTTGGCGCCGTTACCGAAAAAATTCTGTCTGCCACAGAGGGCGTAGTGCAAGGTCGTAACGTTATCCTCGCGGGCACTAACAATTATCTCGGTCTGTCTTTTGATCCGCGCTGCATTAAAGCCGCCCAAGATGCCACAGCACGCTGGGGGACGGGCACCACCGGGTCCCGACTCGCCAACGGCTCTTTCGCTGAACATCAAGCGTTGGAAACCGAGATAGCGCAGTTCTACGGCGTAGACAACGCAATCGTATTCTCCACGGGCTATACGGCAACCATGGGCATGTGCGCCACGTTGGCCGGCCCTGGAGATGTTATTCTCCTTGATGCAGACAGCCACGCTAGTATTTACACTGGGGTCAAAATGAGCGGTGCGGAGGTTATACGTTTCAAGCACAGCGATCCCGAGGACCTTGCCAAACGACTGCGCCGGCTGGGTGATCGTGCTAATCAGACGTTAATTATCGCTGAAGGCATTTATTCTATGATAGGCGATGTCGCCCCACTGCAGGAAATTGCTGCAGTGAAACGCGAGTACGGCGGCTATCTGTTTGTAGACGAAGCACATTCCATGGGCGTCATGGGTGCTTCCGGGCGAGGTGCAGCCCAAGCCGCTGGAGTGGAAGCGGATGTCGACTTTTTTTGCGGGACGTTCAGTAAGAGCCTAGGCGCCATCGGTGGGTTTTGTGTCAGCCGGCATGCAGAATTAGCAGCTATTCGCTTTTGTATCAACTCCTATATTTTCACCGCATCGTCCTCACCTTCTGTCATCGCCTCCACACGTGAAGCGTTGCGCATAACTGCCGCTGAACCGGAATTACAGGCAAAATTGTGGGACAACTGTAACCGTCTTTATCAGGGGTTGAAGGCTATCGGGCTGCCGCTGGGCCCTACCCCCAGCCCGGTAGTTGCGGTGGCAATGGAGGATCGCTCACGTACAATCGACTGCTGGAAGGCGTTGATGGAGGCCGGAGTGTACGTCAACCTAGTCATTCCGCCGGCCTCACCTTCGAGCAATTTCCTGCTGCGCAATAGCGTCAGCGCAGCCCATACGAGCGCGCAGATCGATACCATCATCGCCGCCTATGCCGACCTCAAAGCTGCCGGCCTCATCAACGGCACTCGGTCACACTGATGGAACAAATTTTTATCACGGGTAACGGTCCACTGCGTGGTGAAGTCACAGTGGCAGGTGCAAAAAATGCTGCACTCCCGATTATTGCCGCCTCTTTGCTCAGTGCCGAGCCCTTGCACATCAGTAATCTACCGGATGTGCGTGATATAGGCACAGCGTTACAGCTGTTGGAACTGCTCGGCACACAAGTGGAGCGCTCTGGCACCGAATTGGTCCTCGACAGCAATCAAATACATTCGGTGCGAGCACCCTATGAGCTGGTAAAGACCATCCGCGCATCGATCCTCCTGCTCGGCCCACTGCTGGCTCGCTTTGGGGAAGCCGATGTATCACTGCCTGGAGGCTGCGCCATCGGTTCGCGGCCAGTGAATGAGCATATTGTTGGACTGGAAGCACTGGGCGCAGACATCCGCATCGAGGCGGGCTATATCAAAGCCAAGGCTAAGCGTTTGCGAGGAGCACATTTCGCGTTTGATGTCCCTTCAGTCACGGGCACTGAAAATCTCTTAATGGCCGCTACTCTGGCTGAGGGCGTAACAACTCTCAAAAACTGTGCGATGGAGCCGGAAATAGGCGATCTGGCACGGTTACTGCAATCTATGGGCGCCCACATTACCGGCGCAGGCACCAGCACCATTACCATCGAAGGCGTCAAACACCTGCACGGCGCCACCCACAAGGTGCCGTCTGACCGCATAGAAACCGGGACCTTTCTGGCCGCTGCCGCTGCTACGCGGGGCGATATCACCGTGCTGGAGACCAACCCCAACTTTTTACAACACGTCTTAGGCAAACTTGAACAGGCGGGCTGCCGGCTGAAACTGGGGCCCGACTGGATTCGTCTCGACACTGGCGGCAGGCGCTGCAAGGCGGTCAATATACACACAGCACCCTTCCCAGCTTTCCCCACCGACATGCAGGCCCAATTCATGGCGCTCAACGCGTTAGCCGAAGGCTCTGCCACGGTAGTAGAAAACATCTTCGAAAACCGTTTTATGCATGTCGCCGAGCTACAACGCATGGGGGCTGATATTGAATTGCAGGGCCGAACCGCCATTGTGCGCGGCCGACAGCGACTGCAGGGCGCTCAGGTCATGGCCACTGACTTACGCGCGTCTGCCTCATTAATCATTGCTGCTCTGGCCGCAGAGGGTGAAACTGTCATTGACCGTGTCTATCATCTTGACCGTGGTTACGCCAATATCGACACCAAACTTGCACAGCTGGGGGCCTCCATCCGCCGCGCTTAACACCAAACTAGGCGTGCATTATTGGCTGCGATGTCAGGCGCTGATCGGTAAATGCTATAATGATCGGCGACGAGGAACATCAAGCTATGCCGCAGTGCTTCGCACAACTCTCTGATCCTCACCTCACTTCCCTAGAAGGCGTGCGCAGGCGCGACCTTTTCAGTAAGCGAGGTCTTGGCTACCTGTCTTGGCGCAGAAAGCGCCGCTTCGAGCACCGCAAGGAAGTTCTCGAAGCACTGCAGCGCGACCTAGCATTATCGGAACTCGATCAACTACTCGTCACCGGCGACCTGACCCATATCGGTTTGCCACAGGAGTTCGAGCAGGCCAGACAATGGCTGCAGGAACTGGGTAAGCCCGACAAAATAGCGCTGGTGCCGGGCAATCATGATGTCTGTGTTGCGGCACCCTGGCGCGAGACCTTGGCCTTATGGCAGGACTATATGTCCTCAGACAGCGGCCTCAGCATCGCCCAAGAAACAGTGGGCTTCCCCAGCCTCAGAGTGCGCGGGGCCATCGCCTTTATCGGCTTATCCAGTGCTTGCCCCAAACCACCGCTTATGGCCACAGGCACAATCGATAGCGAGCAATTGAGCAAACTACCCGCGCTATTGCAACGTACGGCGGATGCAGGTCTGTTTCGGGTCGTCTATTTGCATCATTGTCCCGTGGTGGGAAAAGAAAAGTGGCGTAAACGCTTGACGAATGCGCCCGAAATACAGGCTCTGCTGGAAGAAAATGGCGCCGAACTGGTTTTACACGGACACGGGCATCGCGCACATTACAACGAACTACAGACTCACCATGGCTACTTGCCCATTATCGCTGTGCCGTCGGCCTCTGCCCTGGGACTGCACGGGGCAGATATCGCTCATTACAACCGCTATCAAATAGAACGCATTAGCGGAGGCTGGCAGGTCAGCATCAATTCGCGACGCTACCGACCTGCAGTGGGAGAGTTTTGTGAAGGAACAAACAGAACGCTGCAAATCAATCGCAGTCATTAGTCCTTTATCAGGCGTCTTCTTCCGCCGCTTTCGCCAGCGCGCCCTTGACCAACATCAAGTCAGCGATTGAATCAACGTCGATAGCGGCATTCGCGTAAGGCAGAATGACCGCACGCATGCGCAGTCCCAGACGCTTACTCAGTTTGGCCAGCGCCTCTTCAAGGGACAAGAATCCGAAGCGATAACGTATGACTGCCCACCACCCTAGCAAGCCAATGACCACCAGTGGCTTCTTGCGCTCTTGTTCGATCTTGCGCCAGAACTTGGCAGCGCGGCGTCCTTCCGGGGTAATGAAGGCAAACAGGTTGCAGCCGCAGAAATCCCCGTCACTGAAGTGCAGTACCGTTTTACGTATGCCGGGATAGGCCTCAGCAACCAATGCGTAGGGCGCTAGACCCACCGTGACATCAACATCGTCTGCCAGGCTCTGGCGGCCGAATGCATCAACAATTTCAGGCGTCAGCAGCGGGTGGTCGGCAGTCGTCAGCAGTACCGCATCTTCCGGACCCAAACGCGACATAACATCATAGGCACTGGAACTAGGGCTGGCACCGGGCTCACTCCAGCTCACTTCGCCATCGTCAACCCACTTTTGCAGGGCCGGATCAGTAGCGACCTCACTGGGCTCAGGCCCGCTCATATAAATTCTGCTCACAACACGTGAAACACGCAGGGAGTCGAGTACCCTGCGCACCATAGGTGTGCCATCTAAATCAATCATGGCCTTGCTGCCGGCCTTGGTATGATTGATCAATGAGTCTGCCTTGGTGCGATCGCCTGCCAGCACGATGGCGACCATTTGATGTGATTCAGGATCAAGCTGCATAACTACAATTCTTTTTGATATACGCGGTAACGTTTATACGCGACGCCGCCAATGGTTTCAATGATACTGCGCATGCCGTCGTTATCCTCAAGTATCCAACCCATCTCAACATCCTTTACACCGCGGGTCTGTAACGCCTTGCGCACAGCGTCTATGACCATAAAAGCCAGAGTCGGGCCGAGGCGAGAATGCTGAAAACTCTGCTTAACGCCCATCAGGGGGACGCGGGCTGTTTTGGGATGACGCACCTTAAGGCGCCAAAGGAGCTTGGCCCAACCAAAGGGCAACAAACGGCCATTAAGGTCATGGGCAGCCTCGTTAAGATTCGGCAGCGCCACAATGAAAGCAACCGGCTCGCCGTCATACTCTGCGATCTGGATATAGTCATCGGGCATCAGCTTGGTCAGGGTTGACACCGTTTCAAACCAATCGGCCTCTGCCAGTGGCACAAAACCCCAATTGTTCTGCCACGCATCGTTGAAAATTTCCAGCATTATGCGGGCGTCTTCCAGCAGCTGCTTGCGTCTTATAGGCCTAACTTTTACCCGCTGAGAGACTCTACTGGCCAGCCGCTCCATAACACGGGGAGCCTCAAAGTCAGGACGTACCTGATAAGCCAAAAGGTCTTTCGCCCCCACATAACCCTGAGCTTCCACCGCGGCCCCGTACCATTGGCGCGCATGTCCCATTAATATATAGGGGGGCGTGGCGAACCCATCTACTAGCAGCCCCACCTCATCATTGACGTGCAAATTAAACGGGCCGCGCACCTGCTGCATGCCCTCACTTCTCAGCCAGTCTTCGGCTGCGCCAAACAGGGCCGAGAATATAGCCGGGTCATCATCCGCCTCCAGCATGCCGAAATATCCGGCAGCGTCGGCGTGTTGCTGCAGGTGCATTTCGTCAATCTGTGCGGTGATTCGTCCCACTGGGATACCGTTTCTATAGGCAATCCAAGCTCGCCAGCGGGCGTGTTCGAAAAAGTGATTGGCCTTGGAAAGCTGCTCACGTTTCATGAAGTCGAGCGGCGCAATCCAGGCAGGATCAGACGCATAAATACGATGAGGTAGAGCCAAAAACTGGCGCAACGCCTTGGCCCCGGTCACCACCTCCACAGAGATGGGCACATTGTTATTTTGGCTCATGGCTGCCTTGTTTTACCGCGCTCTACGTGCTCAAAAGATCACAGTATACAGCTGATAGTAGACCTTAAAAAAGACTAATAGTGCCGACAAAGAGCCCTTCTGTGTATAATACCGCCCTCCGTCGCATGATCCAATGGCATTGGTACCACGTGATTTCGGAACACGCTGAACGGGCTTCTATATCCAGTGAAAATACAGCATTGAATTCCTCAGGTTATTTAAGGCGAGCATTCCCTTTCCTGTTACTAGCAGCCTATGGGGTATTCTTATGCAGCTATTTTATTTTTGATGACTACAGTAAGCCTTATCAATTTTACGCTCGAGTTGTGTTTATTTTAAGCCTTTTTATCGTCGTCGGAAGTATCAGAGAAATCTGGAAGCACCCCGTATTCCAAGCCATCGTCGCCTACATCGTTTATCTCCTGCTTGCAGGACTCTGGAGTGACCCGCTGGACGCGTACCGGCTTGGCCAAAAGGCCACAATCGCAGCACACATCATCAGTTTTCTTGCTGTTACGCACTTTCTAGTGCACTGGAACCACTGTTTATTCGAACGTATGTTAAAGGCTGCCACGCTGTTCGCTGCCGTGACGGCAGTAGTGAGCATTCTCATTTTTTATAGCCATAATCCGTTTCCGGCAACGCGATTGATCGCTATTGGCGCTTTAACGAACATCAATGAGTTTGCCAATGTCTATGGCGCATTTGCACTACTGGCAGCCTTTTTCATCACGCAAGCTCCCCAGAGGACGTCAAAATTGCTATTTCTCATGGCCATCGCAGCATTTATCTGTGTCATGTGGTTTGGCCAAAGTCGAACCGCCTTTGTTGCATTACTCATAGCCTTACTGGGCTTGATCGGGTTGACATCTAAGAAGCAGAGCATGCTGTACGCAGCGTCCTTTGCTCTCCTTCTGGGCCTGCTATTGCTGACTTTTCCTGAGGTACTAGAAGGTGCATTACAAAGAGGCCTGGGGTTGCGGCCACTCATTTGGGAGGGGGTATGGAATGAGGCCAGGTCCACGCCTTTCTTCGGACAGGGTTTTATATCGCCAATGTCCGTTGAAGCGGCAGGGATTGCCTATGAAACAGCGCATAATGCCTATCTGCAGGTGTTCTGGAAGGGAGGCAGTGTAGGAGTGATTATGTTTCTCTTGCTGTTCGCTGTCGCCTTTCGCTACGCTTGGTCGCGTGGAAAGCAACAGGGCGATTTCAGTGTTTTTTGTATTCTCTTATTCGCAGCCTGCACCATGATGACGGGGGTCGATACGCTTATTGAGCGACCCAGAGACCAGTGGATGTTATTCTGGTTCCCATTAGCCCTTTTAATAAGCTATCAAAGTGGGCCATCAAGTTCCCGCTTTCATACCCAGCCCCCTACTTCTGCCCAGACAAGCGCATGAACTGATGCCAACAGATTCGCATACGAGCATACGAGCCGAAAAGATCGCAGTGTTTCTTCCATCACTTGAGGGTGGCGGTGCTGAACGGTCAATGTTGAATTTAGCCGAAGGCTTCCTAGCACAGGGACGTAAGGTTGAGCTTGTGCTATGTCAGGCAAAGGGTGCATACCTTGATAATATACCGGCCGGCGCAACCATGTTTGAGTTGCACGCTAGCCGTAATTTGTGGGCCCGCTGGATCGCCGCGAGTGCCAATTTAGGCGACTTTCTCGCCTTACTACGCCCAGTTTTGCTGGCGAAAAAAATCTCCCCAGAGGTTGCGCGAATTCGGTCCTTGCAACGCTATATAGCGGACAACCAGCCTGACGTCATCTTATCCGCTCTTCCCTACGCCAACCTTTCAGCAATCTGGGCGAAGCAACTGTCAGGCTCTGACGTGCCTGTCGTCGTGAGCGAGCGTATTGCGCTGTCGACTTACTGTGCAGCGCCATCTAATTTTCGCAAATGGCGATGGCGCTATCTACCCGAGATCGTGCGGCGAATCTACCCCAAAGCGGATCGTGTCATAGCAGTATCGAATCATGTGGCCAACGAGTTGATCACAACTATTGGATTACCGAGAGATTCTGTGACCGCGGTTCATAATCCGGTGGTAGATGACACTCTGCGCGCCCACGCACAAGAGGCGCTAGAGCACACATGGTTTATTCGCGGTGCAGCGCCGATCATTCTGGCAGCGGGACGACTAACCGAACAGAAAGACTTCGCCACCTTAATCCGTGCATTTGCGGGCGTCCGCGCAGACAGGGAAGCGCGGTTGGTCATCTTGGGAGAAGGTCGGCTACGAGAGGAGCTTGAACAGTTGGCATGCAATCTGGGCATTCAGGCCGATGTCTATATGCCCGGATTTGTAAAAAATCCTTTTCAGTACATGGCTCGGGCCTCTGCACTCGTATTATCATCAGAGTATGAGGGCCTGCCCGGTGTGCTCATTCAGGCTATGGCCTGCGGATGCCCAGTCATCAGTACCGATTGCCCAGGGGGTTCAAGAGAAATTCTTGAGGACGGAAGATGTGGCACTCTAGTCAGTATCGGTAATGCAGGTGAAATGGCAAAGGCTATTCTCGCTGAACTAGACAGCCCCACGCCAAAAGAAATATTAATAGGCAGAGCGGAAGATTTCTCTGTTGACCGCGCTGTCAGCAATTATCTTACTCTGCTTGATAATGTCGTGTCTCAAGCCGCAAGCCGAAAATAAGAGGCGAATTGCCATGTGTGGAATTACCGGTTTTATTCAGTATAAAGGCGGCGCCCGAGCAGACCTTGCCCGACGCTGTCAAACGATGGCTGACACCCTCATTCATCGCGGCCCCGATGCGGGTGGCGTTTGGGTGGATCCTGCGTTTCCTCTGGCGCTTGGCCATCGCCGCCTGTCCATCGTCGATCTGTCAGAGGCCGGCGCTCAGCCCATGGTATCAGCCTCGGACCGCTACGTACTGTCGTTCAATGGTGAAGTCTATAATTTCCCCCGACTGCGGCAAGAACACGGCCTATCGGCTTACCCCTACCGCGGGCACTCTGACACGGAAGTAATTTTGGCAGCCGTGCAGCACTTCGGTGTAGAAAAAGCCGTAGGCAAGCTCGAAGGTATGTTTGCGCTAGCACTGTGGGACCGAAAGGAGCGCTGCCTATGGTTGGCACGAGACCGGATAGGGAAAAAGCCACTATATTATGGCTGGTGCGGCAACAGCTTCCTGTTCGGTTCAGAGCTCAAAGCCTTGCGCCAACATCCAGATTTCGAAAATGGCCTGGATCGCGACGCCCTGGGGCAGTATCTGCAATATGGATGGGTATCCCAGCCCAATTCTATCTATCGAAAGGTACGCAAACTTCCCCCGGGCAGTCTGCTAAAGATACCTCAGGATTGTAAGCCTTGGGACGCGCACCCGACCCAATTCTGGTCCGCGAAAGCCATCGCAGAGCACGGCGAGAAAAATAGATTCACAGGGAGTTATGACGGTGCCATCGATAAGCTTGATGGGGTGCTGCAGCAGGCGGTCGGAGACCGCATGGTGGCAGACGTTGAGCTCGGAGCGCTACTGTCTGGCGGCATCGACTCTTCGATGATCGTCGCACTCATGCAGAAGGTGTCAGACCGACCCGTCAAGACGTTCAGCATCGGGTTTTGGGAAGAGAAATATAATGAAGCGGAGTACGCTTCTGCGGTGGCAAAACACCTCAAAACCGATCACCATGAAATGTATGTCACACCTGATCAGGCACTGGATGTGGTTGAACAGTTGCCCCATATTTACGACGAGCCCTTCGCAGATTCATCGCAGATTCCCACCTACCTAGTCTGCAAACTAGCTCGAGAACAACTTAAAGTCGTCCTGACCGGAGACGGTGGTGATGAACAAATGGCCGGCTATCGACGATATAGAAACTGCTTGAATCACTGGCGTGATATGCAACGTATACCAGAGAGCGCCAAGAGTATTGCCCGTCCAGTGACGAGTGCGCTGGGAACAGGGAGCTGGCGCTACGCGAAAAACTATGCCGACAAAGGTATGAATGTACCGCGCTGGACGCGCAAACTTGGAAAAATCAGCCAGCGCTCGTGTAACTGGGCTGCCAATTCTCCGCAGCAGATACTGGCCAATAAGTTCAACAAGTGTCTAGCCATAGACCAATTTGTCTCCGGGGCGGTCAATCCTGCAACGCCACTGTCTGACCCATCCTACTGGGCAGATGTTCAGGACCCACTGCTGGCTATGCTCCACTATGATTACACGGGCTATCTACCAGACGACATTCTGGTCAAGGTTGACCGAGCAAGTATGGCAGTGGGACTTGAGGCAAGAGCACCTCTGCTCGATCATCGGGTGCTCGAACTGGCTTGGTCGCTACCTAGCCCGTATCTGTTTGACGGTAACACGGGTAAACGCGTGCTTAGAGACCTGTTGGGGCGGTATGTTCCGCCGGCCTTGATTGACCGGCCAAAACGGGGCTTCAGCGTACCGATCAAGGAGTGGCTCGTAGGCCCGCTTAGGGATTGGGCCGAAGATCTAATCTCAGAGAGGACTCTGACAGACCAGGGCATTTTCGACGTGACGAGCATCCGAGATGCCTGGCATCAGCATCTTTATGGCTGGGCCAATCACTCTGAGCTGATATGGTCAGTCCTTATGTTCCAGGCGTGGTGGAGGGCTCAGGGCTCTGACACATGAGCGTCCCACACTAACCCGACTGAGGCTAGCCCGAGCTCGTCCCGGTGTTCGATCAGCGTCCTTGCACAAAAAATCGCCTTGAAGCATACGCGGTGAATACCTTGACCTCTGACACTGCAAAAATACTAAAACAATACTTTAAAAACAATTAGTTAAGATAAAATAATGCCCAATTTTACCTCGACAGCTGCCCTGATTCGACAACCTCTAAGGCTGCCCTAGCCTCCCCGCAGGAGCCCGTGCAATGGCCTCTAGAATCTTTCAATGGGATTGTTCCCACTAGCCAGCGGTATTATTTCCTATAAGTACGAAAGCCCCAAATGGTAGGATAGCCTTTCATCAGGCCGCTCTTTTCCGGGCCCTGAACAAAGGGTGCCAACATGTATATCTACATGCATAAACAACAACAAAACGGCACTTAGATATTTTTGAAATGCGCTTTATTACTGCCTACTGAAGCGGTAGTTAGTGTCTATTTTCGAAGAGTTGCGAGGCGGACAGATCGCCGAAAACGAGGAATCTACATTGTCACATGTAAACGTCATTGCCACACCCACACGCCATCTAATGCCATTTCGTCCAGCCGATTTCGCTACATTAACCGAAGCACTCGACTATGCGGCTCAGGGCGAAACCGGCTCAAACTTCTACACCGGCCGAGGTGACATCTACGCCAGTATTCCTTACCGCGAGCTGCGCCTGCAGGCCATTGAGCTAGCGCATAAGTTAATGGGGCTGGGCCTGACAAAAGGCGATCGCGTCGCACTTATCGCAGAGACAACTCCTGAATTCATTCGATTTTTTTATGCCTGTCAATACGCTGGCCTAATTCCAGTAACACTGCCAGCCTCTGTGAAAGTGGGCGCTCACTGCGCTTACGTGGCGCAGTTGAAGCAGCTGCTGGAAGCCAGCGACGCAGAGATTGGTATGGCCTCAGAAGGGTACGTTTCTTTCCTGCAGGAGGCCAGTGAAGGTCTTTCCATGCGCATGGTGGACGCTCCAGAGGCATTTTATGCACTGCCCACCGATGTACAACCTCTGCATCAGGCTGAACCTGACGATATTTCCTATATCCAGTACACCTCCGGCAGCACGCGCTTCCCCCGAGGTGTCGTCATCAAACACCGCACCGCTATGGCCAATCTGCACGGCATCGTCTCACATGGCCTGAAAATGAGCGGTTCAGACCGTATGATGTCTTGGTTACCTTTCTACCACGATATGGGCTTGGTCGGTTTCGTATTGGTTCCCATGGCTGCCCAGATTTCCATCGACTATCTAGACACCCGCGAGTTCGCCATGCGGCCACGCCAGTGGTTATCATTGATGACCAAGACCCGCGCCACTATCTCCTTCGCTCCTTCATTCGGTTACGATCTTTGTGCTCGCCGGGTACGTTCCAGTGATATTTCAACTTACGACCTCAGTAATTGGCGCATAGCAGGTATCGGCGCTGAGATGATCCACCCACAAACCTTAGAGTATTTCGCCGAATTGATGGAGCCGGCCGGTTTTGATCGCCGCGCACTCCTAGCCTGCTACGGCATGGCTGAATGTACCCTTGGGGTCAGTTTTTCACCGCTTTGGACAGGCTTCACCACACACCATATCGACAGCGACCACCTCTCGGATCACCACGAGGTGATTGTGATGGACCAAGAAGATAGGCAGGGCCGAGGTCGACATTTCGTTAATTGCGGCACGCCGATGCCCAGTTTTGAGGTGGAGGTCCGCGATGATAACCAGGTCCTGGAAGACTGGCGGAGTGGCGTGATCTATCTACGCGGCCCCAGTGTCATGTCGGGATATTTCAACCTGCCGGAAGAAACCAGCCATGCGCTGAGTGAAGACGGCTGGCTCAACACCGGCGATATTGGCTACCTAGCCGATGGCGAGCTAACCATTACTGGCCGCAAAAAAGACCTGATTATCATTCACGGTCGTAATATCTGGCCTCAAGACCTTGAACATGTCGCCGAAACTCAAGCCGAAGTTCGAGCCGGTGACTCCGTAGCGTTTTCCGCACCGAATAGTGAAGACGAAGAGCTCTGTGTGCTACTCGTACAATGCCGTGAAAGAGATCCGGGCGTGCGCAATAATTTGGTGCGCCGCCTCACGGCGCTGTTGCGCATGGAAATGAGTCTCGACTGTTATGTAGAGTTGGTTCCCACTCGTTCTCTGCCCAAAACATCTTCTGGCAAACTGTCACGGGCAAAAGCACGACTCGACTTTATTAGCAACAATGATATCGACAAACTCAACGCCGCCGCTGCAGAAGCTCGCCTGAGGGTAGCTTCAGCCTGACTCCCAAAGGCAGCCTCATCGCCGTAACGGGAGCCACCGGATTTATTGGCACAGCCCTCTGCCAGCGCTTGCGAGAGGAGGGTTTTCAGGTTCGGGCACTCGTGAGAAATCGCGTTAAAGCATCAAATTTGGTCGCACAGGGCGTCGCCTTGATTCAGGGAGATCTCGAAGATACTTCCGCCCTACAACAACTTGTGACGGATTGTGCTTTCGTTATACACAGCGCAGGTGCCGTCAGAGGTAACTCCCAAAGCGCATTTGACCGCGTGAACGTGGCGGGAACCTTAGCGTTACTCAATGCTATCGAGGCGCAACCAAGCCCACCCAGAATGTTGCTGCTGTCATCCCTTGCCGCCCGCGAACCGCAACTATCATGGTATGCTCACAGCAAGTGCGATGGAGAAAAACTGCTCATACAGGCTTCGGATCTTGAGTGGATCATACTACGCCCACCTCCCGTCTACGGGCCAGGCGATCAAGAGATGCTGCCAATATTTCAGTGGATGCAGCGGGGGGTAGCGCTGATACCGGGATCACCCGATGCGCGCCTGTCGCTGATTCATGTGTCCGACTTGGTCGATGCTATCGTCGTCTGCCTGCAAAGCGAAGGAGCAATTCGTCAGGTTCTGGTCCTCTGTGATGGGAAAGACGGCGGTTACAGCTGGCGTGAATTGGCCAATATTAGCGCAAGCCACTGGTCCCGCAAGGTTCGCCTCTGGCGCATCCCATACTGGCTCTTAAATAGTGTCGCGGTGGTCAATAGCAATGCCGCCAAAATCACCGGGAAAGCACCCATGCTGACACCACCCAAATTGCGTGAGCTACGCCACAAGGACTGGGTCGTAGACAACGGTCCGATTACTACAATAACCGGATGGCTACCTAGGATAGAGCTACAAGAGGGGCTGGATCACTTATAATTATCCACATTATGACCGCGAATCCGTCGGGTATAGTGCGGTATAATTACAGCCTTGATGTAAAAATATATGCTGAGTAAGTTCACCTGTGTCTGAGTTCATTGTCGGCAATTCTCTAAGTAAATGGGCGCGCGACCATCGGTTCCTGCGAACGCTGCTGTGGCGCCTGGATGTTGTGGTTGTCTCGCTGATCACACGCCTGGCAAGGCTACTGCCCATCGATATGGCGTCCCGGTTCGGCGACTCTGTAGGCAGTTGGATCGGGCCAAAGCTGAAGAAAAAAACAGCGATATTCCGAGCGAATATGGTGATCGCGTTCCCTGAACTCACTGAGGTGGAGATTGATGAATTGGTCATTCGCGCCTGGGGCCGTGCGGGCCGTGTATTGGCTGAATATCCACACCTAGCCACTATACTGAAGGAGGATGACCGCCTAGTTATTGATATTCGCGAACCGCTAGCAGCCTGCGAGAATCCCACTAGGCCCTGTGTCATTGTGACGGCACACCAAAGCAACTGGGAGGTAGTGCGCTGTGCGGGGGCAAAACTAGGCATCCGAAATGTCAGCCTTTACAGCCCCCCAAGCAACCCTTTATTGGACCGCATGCTGCTAGAATCTCGCCAAGCATTGAACAGCGAACTATTGCCCAGAGACAACAGCGCCCGGTTGCTGCTGCGCGCATTGAAAAAAGGGCAGAGCGTTGCCATGGTCATGGACAGGCGTGTTGACGAAGGAACCTTTATACGGTTTTTTGGACGCAATAAGCTCTCGACCATCATGCCCGCGAAGCTAGCACTGAAACTCAACTGCGATCTGGTACCCGCGCAGGTGGAACGATTACAGGACGCCCACTACCGCGTCACCTTTCACCCGCCGATTGTCCCCAAGGATACTGATGTTGACGAAACCACCCAGGGCATCGATATGATCCAGCAGGTTCACCGCCAGTTCGAAAACTGGATTCGCCAGCAACCGGAAGACTGGTTCTGCTCCAAGCGACTATGGCCCAAAGATACAACACGACAAACTGAGGAGGCTGACAGTGATGCCGACACCGAATCCTATGCAAGCTGAAAAACAGCATCAATCCATACGCCTATTTGAGAACGATCTTCTCGAACGGTTGTCCCATGTCCACCCCATCACCCCGCTGCTGATGTGGACACCCATCGCAGCATGGCTGCTATGGCGGAGCTTGTTTTCCTATGAACTCCCGGGTTGGCCGGTGTTTTTTATAGCACTGGCGGGTATGTTTATATGGACGCTCAGCGAATACTGCCTTCACCGCTTTCTGTTTCATTTCCCGGCAAGCAATAAGGCGAGTAAGTGGTTAGTATTTTTGTTTCACGGCAATCACCATGCAGACCCTAAAGACAAAACTCGCCTAGTCATGCCGCCTACTGGTGCCATTCCGATCATGGCAGCGCTCTACATGTTGTTCGGCCTTGTCATTCCGCAGCCGTGGATTCAGCCATTTTGTGGGGGCTTTATCATCGGCTATTTAATCTATGACTATATTCACTATTCTACGCATCACTTCCCGATGAGGAATCCGGTGGCAAAGTTTATTAAGCACTACCATCTCAAACATCATCATTCAGGTGAGGGCGGGCGCTTCGGCGTGAGCTCTCCGATCTGGGACTGGGTATTCGGATCAGATCCAGGCCGAAACTGAACCAGCCCGATGCCCGAGTTTTACCTGATCCCAAAGCGACTGGCACGAAAGGCACCGGTTTTGGCCTCTATCGCCCAGTGGATTGAAGCTGCGGTTTTTCGCTTCATTTTCGCGCTCATGCGCAAGCTGAGTCTAGAGCACGCGCTAAGACTGTCTGCTTTTACCTTCGGGCTGGCCAGTGTCTATTCAGACAAAGCGAGCAAAGCACACACTAATCTTGCCATTGCATTTCCGGATAGCTCTCCGGAATGGCGAGGGCGAACCACAAAGAAAATTTTTCGCTGCTTGGGTTACTCTGCCGCAGAGTTACTCAAACTGGAACAGATCTGGAAGGAGCGCGAACAACGCATCGAGTTCGTACTCGAGCCAGAGGCCCGCAAGCACATGGAGAGCAAACACGCTACCGTGTTTATGACTGCACACGTAGGCGCCTGGCAGGTTGCCTCGTTGGTCACACGACATTTCGGTTACACCATAAACGCCATCTATGCGCCAGAATCCAATCCGATCGTACAAGAGCTGTTACTGGCCTCACGCCGATCTTTCGGTGAAAAGCTAATATCTGCCGCTGCAGGGCCGCGTCCGCTGATCAAGGCATTGAAGGCGGGCGAAAGTATTATTATGGCAATGGATACTCGCCCGGACACGGGCAAGCTCATTCCCTTTTTCGGTGTTGACGCGCTCACTAACACCAGCGCAGTCGGCCTGGCCCTGCGCAATGGTGCGGCGGTGGTCGTGTCTCGCGCCGAACGTCTGCCCGGGGGGCGTTACCGGATAACCGTTTATGATCCCCTGGTTAGTCCTATTCCTGATGCACCAATCAAGGAACAGGCTGTCGCGATGACCGAAATCGTGCATCACTATTTCGAAGATTGGATCAGGGAGTATCCACAGGAGTGGGTCTGCCTGAAACGACGCTGGCCGAAGGCGCATAAACTCTAGGGTGTCTAGTCACTGTATTTGGCGCTCATCCACCATAAACCGCAGCAATTGAGCCGCAGATCGAAAGAGTCATTTAAATACTATTATTACGGGCATTATACAAATTCCTCAAAAACCGACAAAACATAGCACAGCGCCTTCGGGCTTCTGACAGAAGGATAATGCGAGACAGTGCTGGCACTTCGCCTAGAAGTGTGCCGCAGGGCAATTAGATTCCATGCCCGTATTCAGACAGCCTTTTACGATCGCAGACAATCAGATAGACTGGCCGGATAAGCACGCTGTTTCGATCCCCGCTCCAGCAATAGCTTCGCTTCAGGGAGAGCGCCCTATCTCGTTTAATGATCAAAAACGCACGAGACTATGGCTGACCTCACCCCACTTCTATCCCACTTATGGTGGCGCTCAAAATCGCTATCGAAGTTACATCCCGGGCTTGATTAACCGCAATCTGGATGTGCGCGTTATGACGGGCACCCCTCAGATTCAGGAACGCAGTGAGGCGGACACAGACATTAATTGGTATGACGCAATGCCGGGATCATGGCTGCCTGAAAGTGCACTCGATGGTGCCCCTCTGCAGCGCATCCGCTTACCGGACAGCAAGAGCCGGACACGCACGCAGATCTACTATGACGCACTGCTAGAGATATGCCAGAGCCAGACAGATCGCCCAACAGTGGCCCAGCTCATAACCAACATGCGACCCGAGGCACTGCCCTGGCTACGCCGACTACGAGGCGCTGGTATCGCGACCGTATACTCGGTGTCCCAATTTCCCACCTGGCAACAAAAACCGGCTAAACGATTTTTTCGACGACGCGGCTACCGCCGGGTCTACAACGCATTCGATACTCTAGTAACCAATAGCGAAGCGATCGAAGATTTTTTGCGCAGTATCGGCGTTACCACCCGTATAGAATACATTCCTAACGGGGTCAATCTGCAGCGCTTTCACCCGATTCAGTCTGACCAAGAACAGCGAGGCAGAGAGGCTCTGCGCCGTCGTTTTGGTATACCCGAGGATCACAAGGTTGTCGTTATGGTAGGTGCAGTTATGCCGCGCAAAGGGCCGGACATCGCTCTTCGCGCATGGCGCGAACTATTGCATCAGTTTCCCAATACGCACATGCTGTTTGTGGGTCCCCGTAGTGATACCCATGATCCAAAGTTGAAGACATTCGGCAGTGAAATCACAGATCTTATCGAGAACTCGGGAGCCACTGATCAGGTTCACTTCACTGGCATTGTAGACAACGTGGAGGACTATTTACGCGCGTCGGATATCTCGCTGCTCGCATCAAACCGTGAAGGCACACCCAACTCTGTATTGGAGGCCATGGCAACAGGGCTACCCTGCCTAGTCACGCCGTATCTTGGGATTTCTGAAGGAATCGGCCAGGCTGGGGAACACTACCAGTTGGTAGAGCGCAATCACGAGGCCATTGCATTGGCACTGACTGGTCTATTGCAGAATCAAGAGCGTAGGACCACCTTTGGCAATAAAGGCCAGCGGTATGTCGTTGATAATGGGGACCAACAACGGAGCCTTGATCATTACACTGACCTCTATGAAGAGCTCGCTGTTAACGCCATGCGCCGGCGCTAAACCGGCACACCAAAGAATCAATACATCAAACTTTCTTTTTTTGTCACCCGTTGTGCCCCGCTCAATAGTCTTCGGGCTTTCTTGAAACCCATTCGAAGAGGCCGGTATTCCTCAAAGACCACGATGAAGACTTTACGGTAGTAATTCTCTGGGCAATTGATGCGTCTTACGCCGTGCCATGAATTCCCCCGCCGCCCAAACAGTATACTGCGGTTATCCTTTGTGGCCGCAGGATATTCTGCTTCGAACTCATCGAATGAAGGCGCGCTATCCCTAGTAAAGCGCCCTTTGTCATCGAGAATAACGGTCTCACCGCCCCACCCCCACTGCCAGTCGTCGGCAGTATTGAGATAAAAAATCTGCGAACCCAACTTTCCTTTGGAATCACAGTGCGGAGACACCTCGCCACCACTAGGCGTGAAGTGCCAGTGAAAACGAAAACGCACATGGGACACATTCAACAGGCCACAGATAAAACGGCGATAACGGTCACTGCAAAGCTCCTCGACAAAGTCACGCCACTGCGGAGGAAGGTCCATGCCACGCTCATAATCTAAAATATAGCGGTCGTGACTGGCTTGCCCATGTTTGCGCTGCTTGCCGAAAAAAGCATTAAAATTGCTTATGTCAGGTATATTTCCCAGCAATTCACAATAGCGATCTTCAATAATAAAATGCTGTGGATTGACCCAGGGGAAAGGCTTCTGTGCCTGAAAATTTCCCGCGTCGATGGCATCCATAACGGTGGAATTAAGGTAGGTATTGCTCATCATTGTCTTGCTGCCGACAAAGACATTAGTATACGACCGCGTCAAGAACAGGGACAGCCGATTTTTTGTGCAAGAATTGCAAAAGCCAACCGTACTAGGGCAGGATCCTAAATATTCCTTATGCTCCAGCTACACTCATGCGCGCGCTCAGCAAGCTCGTTGGCCTAGAGCGCACTTTGGCACAGGCTAACGCTGCGCCGCCGATACTCGCTGTTCGCAAATCACCAAAGGGCGAACCCATACCACTATTGACGATGAGCGCGACCGACAACTCCTGCGAAGGATCTGCCCAAGCACCGGAGCCACCGAAGCCAAAGTGGCCAAAAGCCTTGCGCGGAAAACCTCGCGTTGTTGCTACCCCGTGATAACCCAGGCGCCAGCGCATATCAAAAGGAATCACGGAAAGTTTGCCCGTTGGTTTTTGCAGCGTCGTAGCGTTTGCCAGAGATTTTGCCGACAGCAAGCGCACACCTTCAAACTCGCCACCATTGGCCAATAGGGCATACATTTTGGCAAGAGAGCGGGCAGTAAATAAGCCATTGGCCGCTGGAATTGCCACCCGCAGAGCCTCTGGAGAACCAAAATCGAAATCGCTCACCCCGTGCGGCGCAAGAGCATCGAATATACTCGATAAATCTGAATCTATCCCCAAACGCTGCAGCAGCTTGCTAATCCCACTAGCACTGACCTCAAGCTTGCTACCCAGTGAGGTCTGCACCAGCCGCTTCGTCGAAGCAGAAAAAATCAGCGTGGCTGCTCGTGGAATCTCGTGCTCCGGCGCACCAATGAATAAGCCATCTAGCTTTAGCGGTTTGGCGATTTCTTTCTGTACGAGGTGAGAGAATTTCTTCCCCGTGACGCGCTGGATAATCTCGCCAACAATGAAACCAAAAGTTAGTCCATGGTAACCAGTGCGCGTCCCGGGGAGGTGAGCTGGCGTCGCCTTTTCAATTGCACGGATCATATACTTCCAGTCCAGCATGCGATCCACGTGGTCAATCATATCGCGAATATGGTAAAGCCCCGATTGGTGTGACAGAACCTGACGCACCGTAATGTCCTCTTTACCAGCTTGGCCAAACTCCGGCCAGTAGTGGGCTACGCGAGCATCATAATCGATAAGCCCTCGGTCAACATAAATATGGAATAACGTCGCAGCGACTCCCTTTGTCGTGGAAAAACTCGGTGCCATGGTATCCTGGGTCCACAGCGTACCTTCGTCATCCTTATAGCCGCCCCACAGATCCACCACACGCTCCCCTCGGTGGTACACACAAACTCCCGCACCCCCGGGGTAATTTCGCAGCTGGTCTCGCAACGTCGATTCCACCGCCCCAAAGTCTGGATGAATGCGGCCGTCCAGATGAACTGACTGCTTCTGTAGAAATTTTACTGCCATAGCGCGTCCCCGCTTAGCCGCCATCGTCATTCTGTAGCAATTTGAGATCCCGTGATGCTAAAACATAACACAGATTCCAGGGTCGGGCGAAAACAGCTCATCTACCGCACGGTCGAATGCTGACTCGTTTTGTAACAATAGTTATCGAATTGACAAGCACTAAAATATCGGCTGATCTATTATTGTGTTACTAACCATTCGCGCTGCGCGGATCTTGCATAAGGAGCCTTAGATGTACCGCATAGTCCTCATCCCTCTCGCCCTGCTATTGGTCTTGGTGGTGATATTAGTGCCGCTTATAGTGGGCAAAGAAACAATATTGGACGTCGCCGCATCAGCGCTCTACAAGAAAACTGGGGCAACGCTGACGGTCGCGGGTGACGCCGAAGTCACCGTGTTCCCTCTATTAGGAATCTCTCTGTCTGAGGTTGCGGTGAACCTGCCAGAGCGTGAACACTACGACCTGCAAGCACGCTCAGTTCAGATTGGCGTGGACCTACTACCGCTATTAAAAGGCGATATCAAAATTGAGACCATCAGGCTGGATGGTCTGGTCGTGCGTAACGAATCACCGGCCAAACAGGCAAGCAGCGACACTCACGAGGGTAACATTGCCGCAGATGGACTCGCAGCGCTGGCCATGCCACTCGCACTCAATGTCAACCGACTGCTGATTACTGATGTGCGCTGGGAAGAGATTGATTCCAGGGGCACGGTTGCTACCTCACTAGAGTTAATTAGACTGCAGGCGATGAACCTGAACCTGGAACAGAATCCTGTTCCCATAGAACTACAGTTAAGACGGCCTGGTAAACAGCCTATGGAGTTGAGTCTGCGCGGCGACCTTCGCATCAATCAAAAGACGCAAGAGGTAAACTTAGACAAGGTTTTAATAGAGATCAGCGGGGCTACAGCTATGCCCGTTCAGGTGCAAACCAGCGGCACCATTAACCTTTCCCGCGAAGTAGCAGACCTTACGCTGACATTCGAGTCGGGAGAGACTCACGGCACCGGAAGCCTGCACTATGCCAATGCCGGCAGCCCCAATATTGACGCCGTTTTAAAACTCAACCGGCTGGATCAAGGACTGCTTGCACTGACAGGATCTAAGGCTGCCGCTGCCGCTGGAGAGGCACGAGTAGGTAGGGATCAGCCTTTACCTCTAGACGCCCTGCGCCTAATCGACACACGAGCCGTACTTGACGTTAAAAGCGCCCGCTTTGGTCGCCACGTAGTAAGCGATCTTCATATGAATTTACGTGCCCTAAAGGGTCTAATCAAGGTGTCTGATCTGACTGGGAATCTGCACGGCGGCGAGCTGATTGCTACTGCCACTTTGGACGGCAGAAATAATATCGCCATCCTAAAAACCGCAGGCAGCCTCACCGAACTCGACATCGCCACGGCCTTAGCGGCAACTGAGTCAGCGCACATACTTTCTGGGAGCGCTACTGCGAGCTGGCAGCTGGACAGTCGAGGCCGCTCTCCAGACCAGCTAATAACCGCGCTAAACGGCTCCATCAAACTAACCACTAAAAAAGTGATGCTGGAGGGTGCCAGTGTCGAGAAGTCGCTATGTAAGGCGGTAGCGCTAACCAACAATGAGTCACTAACGGCAAATTTTCCTGCCAACACGCGCTTTGAGACGCTTTTTGCCAGCATTCAGGTGGCGAACGGGAAGGTAATCCTGAACCCTCTGCGCGCTGAACTGCCCGGGATCACACTCATTGGCAACGGAAACTATGACCTCGTCAACCAGAGTTTTGTTGCGACCTTCAAAGGCCGCTTGTCAGAGAAACTGGAACAACTGGATCACGCATGTCGCGTCAGTAAACGTCTGACGGCTATCGACTGGCCAGTAAACTGTGCCGGCAATGTGGGCACGGAGCCCGCCAGCTGGTGTCGCGTGGACACCGCAAAAATCATGCAAGATTTGGCCGTTAATGAGGGGCTGGATAAGCTCAAGAAGAAAGCGGGTAAGCTGTTTGATAAACTGTTTAACAGGGGCGACTAACCTACCCTGTCATTAGTTAAGCACACGATAGCCGCGGCCGCTGAGGCAGCGCTTAACAACCTGCATTTCACTCTGCTGCCCCTGATTCACACCCTTGGCACCGCCACCAACAGCACCCAGGCCGGCGCCTGTCACTGCGCCGCTACTACCGCCGGTAACTGCACCCATCAGGCCGCCCACTAGCGCGCCTGAAGCAGCGCCTTTCGCAGCTTTATCCCCGGTCTTCACCTGCGTGGCATAGGCCTGGCACTCTGCCAGATCCTGCTGATACCCGCTCATATTGACGTCTTTTTGATCGATAATAATTTCGTCAGTAGTTGTACATGCGGTCATGAATAACGCCACTATAATAATGGCTAATCTATCTTTCATTGCTAATCTCCAGCAGTGGATAATGTTGATCTTTGACTCAAAGGCTAGCACGCAATTCGCCAAAAATCACAACGATTGCCATTGAAGCCGTATTATGTCGTTTGGAGAGTTACGCGTGTCATTCTGTGCGCAGACTCTTACGATCGAGTGGACGCTCGTCTCTGCGGGTTGAACCTGATCTAGGATATTCGTGTTGTCCTACTTTGTGAGACCTCGACCGAAAAAGAAACTTGAGTCCGCTTGAGCCGCGCCAACAGCGTCGGCGCGATCAGCGGCTAAGCCAATCGACCTCAGAGCGCCATGGTTATTCCGGGATTTTTAGGCGACGACCGCGGCAACCGGCCCTTGATGGACTATCTGCGCCATCTGCGCCATACGGCCGTGGGCTGGGGGCAAGGTCGCATCGGTAGGACACTCCTTAGGCGGCATCTATGCCAGCGAGGACGGCAGAATGCTTTCCGCGCGAATCAGCTTTACCCGCGTCTGAACCCACAGCCGGATGAGCGCGGCGATGAGGATATTCTCGTGACACCACCCCCCTTACCCACGACTGCGACCTGTACCAAAGCCGACGGCGTGGTGACATGGCGCACTTCTGTGCAAGCAGGCAGCAATCACCACGTGCACAACATAGAAGTGTTGCGTAGTCATATCGGCCTCAACGCCAACGCGGGAGTGTGGTACTGGATAGCCAAAAAGCTCGGTTAACCCGCTCGCTTCGATACAGGCTTTGAAGGCGCTAAACTAGTTTGGCGTTACCCTGCTCGACGACCTACAATAAGTGCATATGCCTGCCTAGGGCTGCAGTCCCGCGGGACACTCAATGAGACCGACCTACTGTTTGATTCTGGCGTACTCGGAAAATGTTAGTACTGAGGACCTTGCTTGTGAATACCCCATTAACTGTCACGGTGAAAACGCCAGTCTCGGCCATTGCTCGAAAGCGATTACGAATCCTCTTTGGCATTTTTATCTTTACCCTACTACTGCCCGCGTACGCGTCCTCTGCAACCGCGAATAATGACGCGGATCCTACAAAAATCTACCAAATGGTCTACAGCGCCACTCTTGATCCCAAAAGCGGTCAAGCGCACGTCAGCGTAACTCTCAAACAACACAGGCAATTGCTGCGCAGTATTGAGTTTATTATGCCCAAAGAGCGTTATCTAAACATACGACCCACATCCCGTATCGAAATCAACGGCGACCGTGTTGCGTGGAAACCACTCAGAGAGGGTGACGCGCTGCACTTCGATTTCGTCATTGATCATCAGCGGTCAAATGGCAAGATGGACGCTCAGATAACAGATACCTGGGCACTACTTAAGCTGGATTATCTATTCCCGAGTAGCAAATCTCGCTTCGTCAAGGGTGCCACATCAAACACCAGTCTAATCCTAGATGGACCAAAGCGATGGTCGATAGAAACGCCCTATGGAGTGGGAGCCGGTCAAGTATTCGAGGTCGACAATACTGGCCGCAACTTTGATCCTCCTCGTGGCTGGATCATAGCGGGAGAATTAGGCGTGCGCCGAGAGAGCATCGGGGCACGGCGTATTAGCGCAGCAGCTCCTCTTGGCACGGGATTTCAGGCCAATGATGTACTGGCCTTCTTGCGCTGGACACTACCTTCATTGGTTGAGGTCTTTCCCGATACCCCGAAGCGCCTGCTAATTGTCAGTGGCTCTGAGGATATGTGGCGTGGCGGACTTTCAGGCGCGGCATCACTCTACTTACACAGCGATCGCCCGCTAATAAGCGGCAACCGAACTAGCCCGCTACTGCACGAGCTTTTCCACGTTGCCAGCGGATTGCATTCAAACATAGGTGCCGACTGGATTATCGAAGGTCTGGCAGAATACTACAGCCTCACACTGCTGCTGCGTTCTGGTGGTATTTCCGCGTTTCGCTACAACAAGTCCTTCGAGAGGCTGGCACAGTGGAGTACGGACACTCCCTGCATTGCGACAGATCGCTCAAAAGGCAAACAGACAGCACGTGGCGCTCTGGTAATGCGAGCGCTTGACGCTGAAATTCGCAGTGAGACCGGCGAAAAGGCATCGCTTGATACGCTAGTACAGAAGCTTATGCACGATAATCAGGACATCACTAACTCAAGTTTTCGCGCGGCAATAACCGAACTTACTGGAGCACCTGTGCGCGCACTTTCTGACTGCCCGTAGCATTGGACTAAATGTCGAGATCGGTAAATATATCGATCCCGGCGTCGGGCTTAATCGCCTGCGGTGGCAGCGGCGCACCCACCAACCAGGCCTCCAGCATCTTGCGCTTATTGCTGCCGCTTACTATGAACCAAACAGCAGACGATAGACTCAAGCATCCCGGACTCATGCTAACCCTTTGCGCTGGCAGCTTGGGCGCATCGGTGACCGCAATCGCCAATGCTGCAGGACGACTCCGTGGGACGTTGCCGGGAAATAGACTAGCAGTGTGGCCGTCCTCTCCAAGCCCAAGTAGTGCAAGATCAAAGCCGGGAGCTTTTTGGAGAATCGCTGCATACTCGGCCGCGGCCGTATTCACATCGTCTGAGACTGGCACTCCGTGTATGTGTGCACGAGGAATAGCAACATAATCCAGCCACACGGTTGAGGCCATAGTGTCATTGCGCCCGGCATCGCCTAACGGCAGAAAACGTTCATCACCAAAGTAGATATGCCAGTGTTGCCAGTCCGTGGTGATGTGGCGTAACTGTCGATACAGCTCACGCGGCGTTTCACCGCCGGCCAAAATAATACTGAAATAACCGTGCTTATCGAGACATTCACTAGCCAAAATAGTAATGCGCGCGCAGAGTTCTTTGATCAAAATATCGTTGCTGACGAATCTGTAAAGGCGTGGCGGCATCACTAAATATAATTTCGCCAGCTTTGATTACTGCTATCGAATAACTGGCTCGACTCTTCAGGCCCCCAACTCCCGGCCGGGTAGCTCTGAATGAAGTCCCGGTCAAGACTGAACTGGCGCAATATCGGATCCACTACTTTCCATGACCATTCCACTTCGTCAAAGCGAATAAATAAACTGTGATCGCCTTCGATAACATCCATCAACAGCGTTTCATAAGCCCCAAGTTGGCGCTCATTCTCGTCACGAAACGAAGCATGCAACTGTAACGTCCGGGTACTCATGTCCAGACCTGGCTCTTTAGCCTGTAGTTCGATATGCATGCTTTCATCAGGCTGAATAGATAACACGATCCAATTAGGCTCCACTTTATCCATCGGTGTCCCATGAAATAATTGCAGCGGCGGCTGCTTTAGCCGCAGGCTCACGATAGTAGAGTCCTGTGCCATGCGCTTGCCTGTGCGCAGATAAAATGGCACCCCAGACCACCGCCAGTTGTCGACATAAAATTTTGCGGCGACATACGTTTCCGTTACGGAGTTTTCAGCAACACCAGGCTCGTCCTGATAACGGACGGCACCATCACCGGCGCCATACTGCGCACGCACGACATAACGACTCACTGCATCGCAAGGAATAGGGCGAATTGACCGCAGCACTTTCACCTTCTCATCGCGCAGTGCATCATCATCGAGCTGGGCCGGCGGCTCCATCGCCACTACAGAGAGCAGCTGCATCATGTGATTCTGAAGCACGTCACGCAACGCACCTGTCTTATCAAAATAGCCCGCGCGACTGCCAATGCCCTTGCTCTCAGCCACAGTAATCTGCACGTGATCAATGTAATTACGATTCCAGATCGGCTCTACCAGGCTGTTGGCGAAACGAAATACCAACAGATTCTGAACCGTTTCTTTTCCCAAATAATGATCAATCCGATAAATCTGTTCTTCCTCAAAATGCCGATGAAGGTGCTGATTAAGCGCCCTAGCTGAGGCTAAATCATGCCCAAACGGCTTCTCTAAAACAATACGGTTTCCAAGCAGCCGACCGCTCAGGCCGGCTGCATCAAGTTGACTGACGACTAGGGTAAAATCAGCGGGTGAAATGGCGAGGTAGAACACCACATTTGCACAGACACCCTCACGAGGCTTGCCGAGCGTCTGTTTCAGATTACCATAGTGTTCGGCGCGATCGTGTACGACTTGGGTATAACTAAAAAGGCTGACAAATTTTTGGAAATCATCCTCATTGTACTCCTTGCCAAGTCGCTTAGGCAGCTGCTCACGCATGAAGGCTCGCCATTGGCTGTTATCCCAATCACGCCTTGATACACCCAAAAACGCCAGACTATCCGGCAGGCGCCCGTCTCTACTGAGGTAATACAGTGCGGGTAGCAATTTAGTGAGCGCCAGATCACCGGTGACGCCGAAGATAACGAAATAGCAGGGACTCATCACGGCATTTTCTCTTCGCCAAGCGCATGACCGCCAAAACCCTGACGCATTTTAGCCAGCAGCTTAGCGCCGTACTCATCACCGCCTTGACTGGCATAACGCATCATTAGCGCAAGACTCATTACGGGCGCAGGCACGCCCTGCTCAATAGCTTCCAATGCCGTCCATCGTCCCTCCCCGGAGTCAGCAACAATCGGCAATACGTTTTCGAGCTCCTGATCCTTGTCTAAAAAGTCGCCCATTAAATCCAGCAGCCAGCTTCTGACCACACTGCCGTGGCGCCACATTTCCGCAACGGCGGCCAGATCGATGTCGAAGTCTTCACGTGCTTTCATCAGAGCAAAGCCCTCCGCATACGCTTGCATCATGCCGTACTCGATGCCGTTGTGAACCATTTTGACAAAATGCCCACTGCCAGCCGGCCCACAATGTAACCAGCCCGTTTGAGGGCCGGGCGCAAGCACGCGAATCGCAGGCTCAATATAACCAACGGCGTGCTGAGATCCACCAAGCATTAACGCATAGCCATTGTCCAAGCCCCAAATACCCCCAGACACACCCGCATCGACGTAATGAATCCCGGCCGCTTCGACACGTTTAGAGCGAGTGATTGAGTCTTTGTAGTAACTGTTGGCGCCATCGACCAACACATCACCCGGGCTCAGTAGTGGCAGCGCTTGATTGATGACCTCCTCGGTCACATCACCAGCGGGCAGCATAAGCCACAGTACTCTGGGCAGAGGAAGATTCTCAATTAACTGCTCCAACGTATAGCTGGCGCTGACCCCAACTTCAGCGACCAAAGCATCTGTCACTTCTGCACTGCGATTGAGCCCCACCACTTCGATGCCGCCGCGCCGTAACCGCCGCGCCATATTGGCACCCATCTTCCCCAGCCCTGCTATACCCAGTTTCATTCTGCACCTCCTTTGGCATCCTGCTGCTAGTACTTCCCAGCATAGGTTTTCGATCTAAACTATGAATTAGTGCGATTTAGCACATCAATAGCGGCATTGGCCGCGCTGCCTTTTTTTTAAGACCCGTCGCTGCCCAGTGCAGTCCAATTACTATGACGGCACTCAAGTCGACGTCTTGCAGCCCAGTAATTGCCAGAAAGAACAACCTGTCACTTTCATCGCGCCGAAAACGTAGACTACCCCGATCGGCCCATCAATCGCTACTAGCCAATACTCCCACGTCTCGGCGAGCTGATTAGGAACGGCATAAATCACCGCCAATATCGCCGACAAACGGACTAGCCCCTGCCAGAAAAAAACCGGCGCACGATTAGTCAGATCATGGGACGCCCACATCAACAATGCCGCCGCCATCATCAAAAATGTTCCCAGTGTTATCAATGGCACCAGCTGACCTTTCACTGGGTCGGCGGCTGTCGCAATGGCTAGGGCACCAGCCCATGTGCCAGCTCCTACCAAAAAATCTGATAACCCCGTCCACCAAATAAATTTCTGTAACATCAATAGTGCCTCTGTTTAATTATCTATGGTTAACGATTGTCATGTCCTAGCAAACCTCATCAAACGTGATACCCATGCTCTTGGTTCCCAGAATGAAATTAGACACCAGATTATGCGGACTGGCAACCAGCTGCGGATTACGTAAGTGAGGTACAATTTACTTGAACCTAATGTGTAGCTCTGTAGGGGCCAGATGTGAACCAATGCAAGAAGGCGGCCCGACGCCAAGCATCCACAGCCCTATTGGTTAAAGCATTATGAAAAACTCGGCGATACCTAACATGATTTGGAGGACCCATATTGATAATGGGTTGCCGCATTATCTGCAGGGATTTGGGAGTATCCCCACCGAACTGTGGGTGTGCCACGTTTGCGCTCGACGAGAACTTATCGGGGTTCTTTGAACTATAATCAAGATCGTCATGCTTGTGTTGGTAGGCGCTGTCGAATGCTATAACCCTCTGCTTGTGATCTTCACAGTAAAGCTGGAGACATTCAGATCAAACGAAGACTGCGGTTCTTCTGAAAAATTCGTGACAACTAGCTGGACTCAAAGAAATCTCTTCGTTTTTGGTGATGGAAACATCCTACGAAGTAGTGCGACAATGGCGACAATGATAAGCAAGTGATATTTTGTTTGGAATCGTCCTGCCGCAAGTGGCCTAGACGTTTTTTTATTGCTTTAAAGATTATTCTTGGCGTCACGGGCGACCTGTGGCCATTGATAGTCCTCTGTATTTTTGAGATAAAAACTTTATGGATTTTAAAGACTACTACCAGCTTCTCGGTGTATCTCCGGATTCGGATAGCAAGGAGATCAAGACTGCCTATCGGAAGTTGGCGCGCAAGTACCACCCCGACATGAACCCAGACGCCGGGGCCGAAGATAAGTTCAAAGAGGTCGCGGAGGCCTATGACGTTTTAAAGGATGCCGGCCGTAGAGCGGAGTACGACGAGCTGCGTCAGTACGGTGGACGATCTGATGCGGGTTTCGAGCCGCCACCAAATTGGCAAAGTAACAGCGACTTTAGCGATGCAGACTCTACGCGCTTTGAGGGTGATTTTTCAGATTTTTTTAACTCTATGTTCCGAGGCGGAGGCTCCGAGACGAATCAGCAGTCAAGAGGATCGAGAGGCCAAGATGCGGAAATTGAAATGCCCATTTTCCTCGAAGAGACAGCCTCTGAGACGTCCAAGCTCGTAGAATACCAGATTCCAGTGTATGAAAATGGTCAAGTCAACGAGGTTAAGAAGAGCTTAAAGGTAAAAATACCATCAGGAATTGTCGACGGGGAACGAGTCCGACTGAAGGGTCAGGGAGGATATGGCCAAGGGGATGGTCCGCATGGAGACCTTTACCTGCATATTCGATTAGTGCCACATCCACTGTTCGATGTTGAGGGTCATAACCTCGTGATAACGGTTCCACTGGCCCCGTGGGAAGCAGCGCTGGGGGCGAAGGTGACAGTCCCCACCCTGACGGGGAAAATAAACTTGACGATCGCGCCTAATAGCCAAGCTGGACAAAGGCTGCGAGTAAAAGGTAAAGGCATGAAGACCAAAACAGGGAGTGGGGATATGTTTGCGCTTCTAAAGGTGGTGGTGCCCTCATCAGCTAATGATGAGGTTAAGGCGCTGTGGCAATCATTATCAGAGAAGGCAGAATTCGACCCAAGAGCACAGTGGAGTAGCGAGCAATGACAGAAATAGTATTGTGGGTTTCAGTGCAAGAGCTTTGTCAGTGTGGCGGGTTCACAGAGCAAATTATTGTTGAGGCTGTCGATCACGGCATTGCTCACCCAGCAGATGGCGGCAATATCGCTGACTGGATGTTTGACACCACCAGCGCTCACTGGCTGCGAAAGGCGGTACGCCTTCATCACGATCTGGAAATCGACTGGATTGCCATTTCGATGGTGGTAGATTTACTGCGAAAAAATGAAGCGCTTAAAAGACAAAGTCTTTGCCTTGAACAACAGCTTAATCGTTTTGTTAATTAGGAAAGAAAAATACTGTCGTATCTGCCAATTACAGGTTTGTACCATTTTCGGTTGGACGTTGTAGGATATTTTTGCGCGCTCTCAATGTGATTAACCTAGTAAAGTATTGACTCGCCATACTCAGTCGACGGAATAGTTTAGAACTCAAGCCACTCACCGTGCCTTTAATTCTTCGGTCAAGCTCAGGCACAATGCCTAGACCGCGCGACACATCAGACTTATCGCAGTATTGAATTGCCTGTAAATAGGCGCGTGCAGTCTCTTTGCTAATTTTTTTGGTCAACGCTGCTGGAATCCTTAGCCATTCCTTTTGCCTAGGATTTATTGGCATGAAAGGCCCGAAAAATTCTGACGAGAGAAACTGGCGTAAAGCCTAGAGATTTGATAAATGCCTGCCTAACGAGTGCACCGAGATAAGCTATATGAGAACTGCGTTGACAGGCTCTACATAGCATGATGAAGCGGCAGAATACGCCTGGAGTCTTAACCAATAAAAACGCTAGAAGCATTTCTAGCCTCATCCTTGAGTTCGCTAGAATGGCTAAGCTTATATTTTATTCTAGGTGAATATTTTTCAATAACCAGCTAAAGAAAATCACTTCCGTGCACTGTGACGTCGGACACAACCCAATACTGTCCCCTCTTGTTGATTCAGGCAAAAGTCACGGAGGGTAATAAAAATGAAAGAGCGATGAGTGTTACGGCCAATAACAGGACTCAGAGACTTCCTCTGCCAGCGCACCGCTTCCAATATTTGACTATCGCGACTTTGTTCGACCGGTCGTGGTCCTAGCGTAGCTCCGTGCCGGAGGTCTCGCGAAGGACTAGCGCAACAATGGGCAACGCCAACAAAGAAGTCAGTGTCATGATAGAGAGTGCGGCCGCATGACTCCCCAGCAGAGTATAAAGACTGCCCTCGACCGTAAGACCAACCACCCCCGCAAAGACTGCGCAGATCATCCGTAAAGTGGACGCGGTTGAGCGACAGCTTGTCGGGAACAACTCGCCGCTTATGGTATTGACCATCACCTCTACTGCAAAGAAGCTAAACAACATCGCGATCCAGGTCAGTGGCAGCAATAGCCCGCTGGTGTTATAGAAAGTGACCACCGCGAGACAGTTGACCAGCAGCCCCGCAGCGAGTGTGGGACGCCGCCCAATACGGTCTGAGATTCTACCCGCCGTGACGTTACCAAAAATAGCGACGGCGCCGGCCAAGATGTAGAGTAAGCTCACGTCTTGTGGCGCATAAGCATGCGCTTCCTGCAGATACTTGGACATGAAGTTTATGGTCGCAGCAACATGAAACCAGAACGCTGCCGCAATCAATCCGATGGCGATCATTTGACCTCGGTGTGAGCTGAAGACATCTGCAAATGGCTGCCAAAATAACGGTGTCTTGCCACTTTTAACATAGCGATTAAACATAGCAGACTCGGGCATCAGTCGACGCAGCCACGCGAGATACAAGATAGGCAGGGCTGCAATAACGTAGAGAGCCCGCCATCCTCCGGGCAAGAATTCCACTGCTCCATACAATAATGATGCTAGTCCCGCTCCTACAGCTCCCATGGCCGCTAAAAAGCCCACTCCCCAACCGCGATAAATGACAGGCAGAAGCTCTAGCACATAGATAACCGCGATAATTTCTTCTGCTGTGGAAAAAACACGGGCGAAGAACTGAATCGCAATGAATTCCTCGGTGGTACGCGCAAACCCCGTCGCTCCAGTGGCGATGGACAGTCCCAACAGGGTAAACATCAACATTGACCGCCGACCAATGCGGTCTGACAACAAGGCAAGGAATAGTGCAGGAATGGAGCCCATCCTTGCGATGGCGATCACCTTTCCCAGATGCTCTTCTGAAATAGTAAAACTTTTCTGAATATCAGGCAGGGCTAGACCGAGTATCGTCATATCATACTGGCCAACGAAGAAAGCAATGCCCAGTAAGAGCAGCAACTTCTTGTCAGCTAACTCCAGCTCCGCTGGAGGAAGGAAAATCCGAAACATTAATGCTCTGTGGGTTAGAAATGATAGCGCAGGCTAACACCATAGGTACGAGGCTCCAACAAAAACTGGTTGGTTGCCAATCCTACATTCTGGTCACCCAGATACTGACCGGTGACATGATCATCGTCGTGTAGATTAAGCCCCCACAGCTCGACGAGCCAGCTTTTATCGCTGCTGTAAAGTGTGACGGTCGCATTCCACACCTCCCAAGCATCCACCTTATCGTTGGGTGCATTGAAGATTCGAGTGTAGAAATCATCCTGCCAGTAATAATTTGTGGCGGCCGCAACCTCCATACCATTTTGCAGATACCAGGTGTAACCAACCCCAACGTTGACAGAAAAATCGGGGGCGTTCGGTAGTGAATTGCCTTTAACCGATACTGGTAAACCGGGACACGTCGGAGTGCCCGAGGGACAGTCCGGCCCTATATACTGATTGTTAAAGGGCGTAGTGATGATATTCTCCACTGTGCCCAGCTGATTGATATTGGCCGGATCGACGCTTTCTGCGCTGTCTAATTCTGAATCTAACCATGCCAAATTGGTGGTAAAACGCCAGTGCTCGTCAGGCACCCAAATAAACTCGCCTTCAAAGCCCTGTATCGTGGCGTCATAGTTGCTGTTCACTGCCGTCTGATTTTGAATCTCTCCAACCTGCAAGCCTTCGTAATCGTAATAGAAGTACGTCATGTTAGCCTGAAGCGTGTTAGAAAAAAAACGACTTTTTAGGCCAAGCTCTAATGCGTTGATGTACTCCGGATCGAACTCGGAAAGACTCGGATTTCCGCCCACGGCAGGATCAAGCAAAGGTGACTCAGACGATATTGGATTAAAACCACCGCTTTTATAGCTGCGTGAAAGTGTGGCGTAGGCCATAATATTGTCTGTCGCGTCCCAACTTACATTGATCTTGCCGGTGGGCTCGTCCCATTTTCCATCAAAATTACTATAGCCACCGTTTTCAGCGTTGGGATCATCCAAAAAGGCAAGATAGACGGTGCGCTGACTGGAGGTCTTCTTTTCCTGCGTGTAACGCAATCCAACCGTCACTGCAATATCATCGGCGGCCTGCCAATAGAGTTCACCAAACGCCGCATAGGTTTCTAACTCGTAGGGCTTAGTCTCATTCAGATAAAGGCGATATTGTTGCTCGATGCCAAGCTGCTGGCCGGCGAGTTCAAGTGCGGAGGAATAGATATAGTATTGATCATCACTTTCATAGTTGAGGTAGAAACCGCCCAACATAAAGTTCCAATCGCCCTCAAGGTCGGACGCAAACCGCAACTCTTGGCTCCACTGTTCTGGGGTTGTGGTTGAGCGATCGACATTGTAAAGACGGTCGACGGTGATCTGCCCGGCGGTACTGGCCTGCATGGTCACCTCGACTGGCCAAATTCCTGACGCCACAGTAAAGTCATAGTCATTTGACGCATCATAATCAGATTTATGATACCCAGTAAGAGAGGTCAGGCTGTAATCGCCAAACTCGTGGTTAACCTCAAACGCAACAATTGTGTCCTCCACCTCGTAGCTCGGGGTAAAGTCTAGAAACTGCTTGCGCGGATCCGAAGATTTTGGCGAGTTCAGGAAATCATCGGCGGGAAAAGGCTGGCCAGGATAAGCTGGCTGGACAAAGGCGTTTATCAAAAATCCGGTCGCAGTGGCTGCGCTATTGGTGCTCTCATCGGCAAGTGCTGTCGGCATGCAGCCTATAATACCCGCCGGATCCCGCAAACACCCCTGACTACTGCCGCGCATCCGATTAGAATCTTCATTAAAATAATTTATAGTTAACGTCGCATCCGTCGTGTCGTTCGACCAACGTGTTCCTGAGCGCAGCGAGTACATGTCGCGACCATCGATGGTGTTGCCATCGTACTCGTTGTCAACATACCCTTCACGCTCCGTGTAAAACATAGAAAAACGCTGTGCAAAAGAGTCGCTCAGTGGGATATTAATTGCCCCTTTCACCTTCCAATAGTCATAATTGCCTGCCTCAACATCAATAAAACCACCAAACTCGTCTTCAGGTTTTTTAGTGATGAAGTTGATGACGCCCGCCGTTGTATTACGTCCATACAGTGTTCCTTGCGGACCGCGCAGCACCTCAATACGCTCGGCATCGTAGAACTCCATTTCGAAAATTCGGCCGTTATTGAGGTATACGCCGTCAAAGTGATTGCCCGTGCCACTGTCTGACGCCGAACCAACCGCAAGGTTGCCGATACCACGAATCGAAATTTGTGAACCCGAGAAATTGCCTTTACTCATAAGCATGTTCGGCACGCTGAACTGGAGATCCAATGATTTGCTGATCAGGGCTCTGTTCAGTTCCTCGCCGGTGAACACGCTCACAGCAATAGGGGTATCCTGTACGTTAGTCGCGCGTTTCTCTGCTGTAACAATGACCTCTTCCAAGCCCTGCTGCTGCGCAGAAGTAATCTGACTGCAAAGCGTCGCCGCAATGGCGAGTGAGTAGCGTAAGGTTTTTGACTTCATGAGCGAACTCCCTGACCTAATTATTATTATGTCTTTATCGAGTATGCGCGTTATCACTGACTTATTTCACGCCTTACAACAGACCGAAGATGAAGCTGTGGCATTTACGGAGACGTTACACCTATGAGGACCGTAAAGTCAAAATATTTGTAAGCCCAGCCGCTAACTTCGCCGACAAAGTCGCAGGGGACCGTCATAGACTTCTATTCGGCTGTGGGGAATGGTAAAGAAGTACTGGATATTAATGCCCGAGAGCAATGAGCGCGGCTTGAGGGCAAGCGCCATGCGATGGTCACCCTGGCTCGATGATAGGCCAAAATGCCATAGCTGGGGGGTGTCTTGCAGCTCGCGGTCACAATACAAGCCAATCTTGTCATTGGATGCGAACTCAAAACCAAAACGGTTGAGACCCAGCGAAATACCTTCTCCGCGCGCTTTTATATAAGCCTCTTTAAGGGTCCAGTAATCAAAGAATCGGTTTTTCTGCTTCACGGCCGCCAAACGCAGCAAATCTTGGTACTCCTGATGCGAGAAGAAACGCTCTGCCAGGGGCACTAGTGCCGCCTTGCGCTCACAATGCTCGATATCAATCCCGATAAAAGGATGCCGCGCGACGGCGCATACTATCCACTCGCTAGTGTGACTTAGATTAAATGATAAGTTTGTATTGGGAGCTGAAATATAGGGCTTGCCTGCAGCAGCTTTCGAAAATACCAACTCTGACGGTGATATATCTGCATATTTAGACAGAACCGTGCGCTGCAAGGCTCGGGTAATGGCATCAGAATCACGCAAGTCCTGACGCGAAAAACGCAGGTTGCGCGCGCGTTGAAGCTCATCCATCAGGCCATAATAATCGCGCACCAACGCTGCGGGTATCAGTGACTTGCGGGTCAACCAGATATGGATATCGTTTTCAGACAGATTCAAATTCATCGGTTTCCACACCTAATACTCACGCAGAAAAAATGTTCACCGCTATACTAATCTATGAATAGTAATATAAAGTTCTCTGGCGCCCGTTAATGCGCATAAAGTGCGAGAAGCGTCACAGCCTTATTCACATAAAGAGCGAAATTATGCCTGACTATAAAGCAACTCCGTGACTCAAAGTAAAGAGCTACTGTCGATTATAGGGTCAATCCCTGAGAACTTTGCAGACCCAGCTGCCGATTTTCAGGCGGTACGCGACATGTTTTCGCCCTTCCACGGCCACCCAACCAGTGATGACTTTGACATTCAAATAGAGCATTACGGTGGCGTTCGCTGTGGCCGTTACACATTGAAGGGTGACGAAAAAAAGTACACAGCCTTCCACTGTCACGGTGGCGCTTTCGTCTCCAGCGGCATCGATGAGTACCATTTTTATGCCGAAATCATCGCGCGCCAACTAGGCTGTAACGTCGTAATGCCCGACTACCGCCTGGCACCGGAACATCCCTATCCCGCCGCCCCCAATGACTGCCTCGATGCTTACTGCGGTCTGCTTGAGCAGGGCATAAACCCTATAGATATTGTATTCATAGGTGAGTCCTGCGGCGGCAGCCTTGCATTGGGCTTACTCACACAACTGCGCGACAAGGGCCTACCGCTGCCAGCCTGCTTCATATCGCTTACCGGTTGGTTCGACCTGTCTGTAGCGGGACAGGCCGTCACAGGTCGAGATCCATTTCTGACACCACAGTGGGTGCGCAACCGAGGCCGAGACTACCTAGCAGAACAACTTTCTCTTGACGATCCACGCGTGTCACCGGCGAATGCCGATTTGAGGGGATTGCCACCTATGTATCTACAAATAGGCCAATTCGATACCGTAAGAGAGGGCGCCATCAGTCTTTGCAGCAACGCAATGCGGTCCGGTGTGCAGGTAACCGTGGAAGGCTGGCCGGGCATGATTCACGGGTGGCACGGTCTGGTCGCTGCCGGAGTGCCGGAAGCGAGCAAGGCCTGGACCGGAATTCGTCGCTATATCGAAGCGCTGCCTGCGGGAGATGCTTCGACACACTGCCTCACTCTAGAGTAAAAACCGCGACACAGATGTCTCTAGACGATCGATTTTGCAGCAGAGGTTGCACGCGTGCACCACCAGATCAACATTAACAGCGCCACCTGAACAATCAGCCTGACGGTTAGAAAAGTCTCAGGCACATCAGGGAAAAGCTCTGGGTGCATCCACATATGAATGTTGGCTGGCGACACGCACACAACAAGCAACACCAGTCCATTTCCCGACATTTGTCGCAGCGCCGGAATGAGAATGCCTATTGCACCCAGAATTTCAAGAACGCCGCTGATATAGACGATCTCAAGATGATATCCAACGTAGGGCGGCATGATTGAAACAAAAAAATCGGGATCGGTGAAGTGAGTAATGCCGCCGATCATGAAGAACAGAAAAACAATGGCAAGGCCTATGTTTTTTAAAGAAAAAATTTCTTTTGCAGACAGCATTCTACTTCCTCTTTTTATTAGTTTGCGCATTGAGGGGACAACTGAGCTAACCAGGGTTATCCGCCTGACCCGAGAACAGCTTGCAGCCAGCGACTGATTTCTTGTATTTCTTGCAAGCACACCTCGTGCCCCATTGGGTACTCACGCCATTTGACAGCATAGCCGGCGCTCTCCAATTGCGCCAGTGAGGATTGACCCAGTGACATCGGCAACACCGCATCTTGCTGGCCGTGACACATCAGAATGGGAATTTTCTCGTTAGCGGGTGACTTAGCTAAAGCCAATTTATCTCCCTCAACGAGAAAAGTAGACAGGGCGAGAATGCCTGCCAGCCTTTTGGGATAGTAAAGCGCCGTATGGAGCGCCATCACCCCTCCCTGCGAAAAGCCTGCCAGCAATATGCGCTCAGCGGGCATGCCTGTATCAATTTCATTCTGGATAAGATCCTGAATTTGCAACATGGATTTCGTTAAGCCTGGCAGATCGGTTCCGCCCGCTGGATCAAAATCAAACCAGGCCCGCGCCCTTTGACCGCCAAAGGCCGTCACCGAAATTTCTGGAGCATGGGGGAAAACAAACCGCACGGGCAAGTCGGCAGGCAATCGAAGTTGCGGGACGATGGCTTCAAAATCATGTCCATCAGCGCCCAGACCATGAAGCCAAATAACCACTGCGACAGGCGGGACCGTTGGGTCGAGTTCGACGAGAGGCAGTGGGGCAGACAACATCATCAGTTGAGGTCAGCTGCGTATTGACGCAGGACTTCCAGTGGAACAGTTTCGAGGGCTCTCTTATGGGTGCGCGTCAGGAACACTCTGGGCGCCATTTTCTGTTCATGCGCCTGCAACCAGCGTGGAGCGCATACACACCAGCGGTCGCCGGGCTTAAGCCCTGGAAACCCGAACGCGGGCACCGGGGTACTGAGGTCATTACCGGCAAAGCGGGAGTACTCTAGAAATGCCTCACTAACCTCAACACACACGGTATGGGATCCAGTATCTTGGTCGCTGGTGTTGCAACACCCGTCTCTCAAAAATCCAGTCACCGGGTCTTCACTGCACGGCAATAGAGTTTCGCCAAAAACATTGAGGGATTCATTAATTTCTATCGTTTCCACAGTGTTGCTTCTCCAATTCACAACGGCGCAGCATACCACGCACTGGTTCGGCGAGGGACACGTTTCAGCCTATAAAATGCCTTAGTAACAACCAACCAGCTTGTCCAAGTACCCCACCCTAAATCGCGCGGCACGCGCTAAAATGAGGCTTGATGTAAGTCAATCGAGGCGCGAAGATGATTAATATACTGCATCGAATGCCTCTTCGATAATCGGAATCAGTTGATTAGAGCCGCCTCTCGAGTCCACACCATCAGCAGCTCCGGTATACTCCTGTAAGCAAACCACTGTGCCATATCGTCGCTCGATGTCTATCCATGAAACAAACCCATAATAACTTGGGTCGTTATACGCATAGGCACTACCGCCCTGCTTTCCCTGCCGCTCGAGAACAGCAGAGGTCTATGACGCCCATCGCAAAAACCGGAACTTTGATTTACGTACACGCGTTCTAGCGGTATGGTAATGCGATTCTTTATAATAAAGCAGCGAGTCGAATAGCGTATGACGAACTATATACCGCCTACACTGGACTGGGTACGCGAACAGGTTGAATTGTATGAAAGCAGCGGTGGCCTCGAGGGCACGACCCTAATGGACACGGGTATGCCCTGCATTGTGGTGACACATACAGGCAACAAAACAGGCGGCATTCGCAAGATTCCTCTTATGCGTGTCGAGATTAACGGCTGCTACGTACTGATTGGCTCAATGGGTGGCCAACCGCAAAATCCGGTATGGGTCTACAATCTAAGGGCCAATTCGGACGTCCAAATACGCGACAAAACCGAAGTATTCGACATGCGCGTGCGGGAAGTAACAGATGAACAGGAACGAGCAACCGTCTGGGCAGCGGGCGTCGCGGCGTATCCTGAATATGATAACTATCAGGCAAAAACAACGCGAAAAATTCCCATATTCATTGCTGAATCGCGTTAGAAGACCGGGCGCTGCCACCAATGTGCCGGCGACCTCCCCGTCTGACGAATAGATAAAATTCCCTATAGAAGTGCGTATCTAACTCTGGGATAGTTGTCTCTAAAGGAGTCGACGACACTGCGTGCTATCTGCAACGCCCTAAAATATGTCAAAATGCACCGTAGGTAACGCATACTGAGAATTGTAAGGGCAAAGCCCATCAACCGACGAACCCCCACTGTTGTGAAGAAAGGCCTGTGAAAACCCCAAAACGTCTGCAACCCCTGATCAATGACGGCTTAATCGACGAAGTCATCCGGCCGTTAATGAGTGGCAAAGAAGCCGACGTGTACGTTGTGCGCTGTGGGTCAAAAATTCGCTGCGCCAAAATCTACAAGGAAGCGCTCAAGCGCAGCTTCAAAAAAGCGGCGCAGTATACCGAAGGCCGTAAAGTGCGCAATAGCCGACGTGCCAGAGCAATGGAGAAAGGATCCAAGTTCGGACGGAAGCAGCAGGAAGATACCTGGCAAAGCGCAGAAGTCGATGCGCTTTATCGCCTCGCCAATGCAGGCGTGAGAGTCCCAGAGCCCTACGGTTGCTTCGATGGTGTGTTGCTAATGGAACTGATCACCGATGAAAACGGCGATGTTGCGCCCCGGCTGAGTGAAGTCTCCATGTCGGAGGCGCAAGCGCGAGAAGACCATGCCCAGGTGATGCATTACGTAATGTGCATGCTGAGCGCGGGCCTAGTGCACGGTGATCTGTCCGAATTCAACGTACTGGTGGACGAGGATGGACCTGTCATCATCGACTTGCCACAGGCCGTCGATGCGGCGGCCAATAACAATGCCTGTGCCATGCTGGAACGGGATGTGAAGAACATGACAGACTACTATGGCCTGTTTGCGCCTGAATTGCTCGATAGCCACTATGCCCAAGAGATCTGGACGCTGTATGAAAATGGGGAGCTACACCCCGACATAAAATTGACAGGGCACTTTGATATGCCGACCCATTCAGCTGATGTCGATTCTGTGATGCTGGAAATTAAAGCGGCCCTCGCTGAAGAGGAAAGCCGCCAGGAACGTCTACGCGAGGCAGAGGCTGAAGACTAAATAGTCTCTACTCTGCCCGACCTCTGGTCACTAGGCCAAGATACACTAGAGCACTGAGCCGCTATCCCAACCTTCTGTTCACCTGTCCCCACTGAGAGAAATGCACTACCATCGGCAAAACCAGTATTGGTGAGGAGATGAATGTGAGATATCTGAGGACGTTTTCAACATGTCTGATAGCCCTCGCCCTGAACAGCGCGGCTTGGGGAGAAATTTACGAAACCACGGATGCTGAAGGGAATCCTGAGTTCACCAACTCCGCGCCCGCAGCGAACGCTCGGGCCAAGCCCGTTGAGCTGCAACAGACAAATATAATCGACGCCCCGCCGCCTCAAACTCAAGGGCAGTGGCAGGAACAAGAGCAGCAGCCTGAAAAAAACAACACCCCTGTCATTATTGACAACCCAAACGCTAATAACGTCTATGACCAAGCACTGGTCAAGCAACAGGCATTTGAGCGCATGAACCCTGCAGCCCCGCATGAAGTACTCAACGCAGAGGCTCCTCATCAGGTAGGCGACTTCCCCAGTGAAATGCCCAGCGAAGTGGACGACACAACCGGTCAAACTGAAGAGGTCTATAACCCCGCGGAACACAGAACTATTCATCATCGACGTTAAACGATGCGTACTGCAAAAAATGCACTCTGAGATTTACCACAACCTGAACGACACTTTGAACAAGGCGCCCCTATGATACGAAAATTCCTTACCTTAATATTCACTTTTACTGCCGCCAGCGCCAGCGCAATTGACTTACCTTGGCAACACGCTGCGCTCAACGAAACACCACAGTACTGCGAAGGTTTTGTGACAGGAGGGCTAGCCTCACGGGAAGTCGGCGGCGCATCCAGAACCGATCTTTGGCTGGCGTGGAATTACGTCATCAGGTCAGGCACGTTAAACTTCAATGCGGTCGGAGATGAGTATCAGGCGGGCTGGGATCAGTTCCAAAATACATCGGGTACTGCAACCGCCCAATCAGTCGTTCAACAGGCAGATGGAGAGTGCGGCCTAGGGAGAACCGGACACCAGATTACAGGCTGGTAAATTCACACTCTGGTTTCATTCGCGACTGCTATACATCGGAATAGGTGACAGCTCCGCATAATAGCCTTCCAATTCCTCAATAGTAATGGCTTGTTGCTCCTGCTTGATATAGTCCTCACTAGGTGAGCGCCACAGTGCAGTCTTGAGTCCGTTGAATGTCAAACACTGACTATTAAACCGCCCGGCTGCGTCACTTGCTAACCATACGAGCCCCATAGCAACCTCTTCGGGCTCACCAAAGCCCAACGCCTGCGCTGTCGCATCAGAGCTGTCAATCAGCGGCTGGGTCATGTCAGTTCGCGCTACAGGCCACATGGCATTGCACCGAATATTGTAACGTGCCAGCTCCTTGGCAGCCGTATACATCATACCCATCAGCCCCGCCTTAGCAGCAGCGTAGTTGGTCTGGCCGAAATTCCCCACCAAACCAGACGCCGATGTAATCTGTATGATATGGCCGTTTCCCTGCGCCTTCATTGCGACAGCAGCGCGACGAGTACACAGGAAGGGGCCGCGCAAGTTGACCGCAATAACCTCGTCAAAGTCCTCATCGCTCATTTTCATCAAGGTGCGGTCGCGAACAATCCCCGCGTTATTCACCATGACATCAATGCCGCCAAATTTATCCACGCAGGTCTCGACCAGTGCATTGCAGACATCAGTTTCAGCGACTGACCCCGCCACTGCATGCACAGCTGCACCAAGATCAGCGACTTCGCGTACCACCTTGGCTAGGGCCTCTTCATTGGTACCATTCACAATCAGAGATGCGCCCTCGGCAGCACAGGCCAAAGCAAAATGTCGGCCCAAACTGCGGGACGAGCCCGTTATGACCATTCGCTTACCTTTTAGTCTGTCCATAGCATTGTGTCTCCCATTGCCCCACAAAACCTGATTCCGGGGTCATACTCTTCGTCGTCTTTGTCACAAAACCGACAGATCTTCATGGCTACAGAACTGTGCTGATATACATAGCCTTATAGCAATCAATTGATCGTATACTGCTTTGAGTCATTAATCATTACCGAGGACGGCAGAACAATTGATTAGTATCGTTGAGTAGGGCTTGTTTGGCGTAAGCCCTATTGTCACCAAAGGACAGGAGCGGTTACAGACATGTCAGAGCATAAAGTGAAACGAGTGCTGGTAGCCGGCGCAACCGGTTATCTCGGCAAATACGCTGTAACTGCCTTTGGTGGAATTAATGGCGCAGGACCAAAGCGCGGGACGACGACACTTAAGCACTATTTCGGATCACTGCACCCCGCTAACAGCAAGAATCGCTAGCGTATGCAGTTCAGTCGTGCTCAAACTCCGAGTGTAATCGCTCCAATAAGTGGCGGATACAATTAGTCGGGCAACGCGAAACTGCCACTGGACTGGCCCAGCTTGCCGCCGCCTGCAGCCACGACCAGGTACTGGCGACCGTCGACAGCATAGGTTATCGACGTGGCAAACCCCGCTGCGGGCCACCGAGCTTGCCACAGTACTTCGCCATTATGTTTGTTGTAGGCTTTTATCATCTGATCAGGCGTTGCCGCGATAAACAACACGTCGCCGGCAGTGACTATCGGCCCACCATAATTTTCTGAACCATATCCCGACTCACCCTGCGCCAGTACTTCGGGATAATCTCCAAGAGGGATTCGCCAGAGAATATCCGAATGCTTCAGGTCGATGGCGGTCAATGTGCCCCATGGCGGCTTTGAAGCCGGCAAGCCCTCAGGATCTGTGAGCTTTTGAAATCTCGCATTGAGGTAAGCGATGTCAGTCGCCGAGTTACCATCGCCTAAGTGACTGAGCTGTTGCTTTTCATTTTCCGTATACACGTACCAAAGGACAGCTGCCTTTGCGTACTAAGGTATTTGCACAAATGCCGGCATGCGGCCACGACCGTTACTGACAATGCTGTACGCCTCCAGCGGAGACAGTCGGTCGGATAAATTTAACAATCCGGGAACGGACACACCATCGCCGCGCATGTCGGCTTGGAATGCGATACGGTGCGCACACCACAAAAAATCCTCAACAGTGACAACACACCGGAAAAATTTATTTTCGCAGAAAATCAGAAAAACCGTCAGGTAGCCTCATATCAAACGACAAAACACTGTTTATGCCGTCTACTAACGCCGGCATTAAGAGATCGGTAAAAGTCGAATGCTTGGTGTCTTTGTCATAATTTTTTCGACTTTTCTCATCTTGAAAAATGATGTAAAGACCGTGTGTATAACCACGCTGTTGCCAACCAGGGTCCATCGGTACTGAAAACGTATCAGCCAAGATCTTTGGAAGTAGAAACGCACTAAACGCAGCAGCCACTGCAACTACACACCGGGGAATATCGTCGTCGGATGACCATGTGACCACTTCAGATTGTATTTGTGAAAATATCATAGCCTGACGCAATTTTCCAAATCCCCACGTGCAAAATACAAGACATGCAGCCCACCTAAACTAAATTATGACAGTGTAAAACAGTAGACCTAACGGTTACGACTAATCACCCAATGCGTAGACAATCACTCATACTATAATGGCGTATGCGGGCACGTCTTTGATAATCGCCGCCAACCCACTGGCAAAGTGCGCCAATCCGTGGGCCTCTCGGGGCTTTTAAATAGACCCTAATATGTTTATTTACTGTGGCCTCTTGAGGTCAGCACGATCACAGTCCCGCAAATGCCAAGCCTTGAACGATAAATATCTCAACCGGCAGGCCAGAGAATTCGCTCGGTTCGTTTTGGCTCATTATTACACCGACCAGCCCTGTTTCAGGACTGACAAAAAACGTCGTGCCATAGTAGCCCGACCACCAGAAGTCGCCGGTTCGATCAGGTATGATCGTCGCGTTTTCATCCGCCACGACCGCCATGCCCAACCCCCAACCGAGACCTTCAATGTCCTCGTCAGCCAACACACCCCCTTCGACATGCAATCGACGCATATTATCGACTGTTTCTTGTTGCAGTATTCGCACACCTTGGTACTCCCCGCCGTTCCACAACATCAACGCGAAGCGCATATAATCTGAAACGGTTGACACCAGTCCACTGCCGCCCGGGGTCCAGTCTGTGTCGTATGGCAAGGGTGCATTGATAAGTTCGCCATTGCTGTTCTGCGTGTAAACCGTTGCGAAAGTATCTCGGTCAGATGGCGGTGGGAGATAACGCGTGTCTTTCATTCCCAGGGGCTGCAAAATGCGCGCCTGCATAAACACACTGATAGTGTCGTCACTGATCACTTCGATTATCCGCGCCAGCACATCAAGTGAAAACCCATAGCGCCAGCGAGTGCCCGGCTCTTCGAGCAGCGGAAGCTGCGCAAGAAGGGTCACGCGATCTCCCAATTCGCCCGCGGGCGGATCATAGATGCCGTTGCGATCCCAGTGATTCACCAACGCCGAATCTTTACCCCGACCCGGACCGATACCCGATGAAAACGTTAGGAGGTGCCGCACGGTAAGCACAGTACTGGCCGGAAGTGAGGAAAAGGAGCCGTCAGCCTGAGAGCTGTGGCTGGTGGCAACACGCAGCGCTGCAAACTCAGGGAGGTAGTCTGCCACTGGGTCGTCCAAGCCAAGCTTTCCCTCCTGAACCAACATCATGGCGGCAACCGCCGTAATGGGTTTGGTCATAGAGGCAATACGCACAGGAGTATCGACCGTCATAGGTTGTCCGGAAGCAATATCCTTCCAACCCGCAGCATTGCTGTAGATGGGTACGCCATCACGCGCGAACAAGGCAATGGACCCGGAGTGCGATCCACTCCATGCCGAGTAACGCATATAGGCATCAATAGCCGCGCGACTCCACCAGGCAAGATTTTCCGGTGGCGCCAGACCAGCGCGCGCGGGGGCAACATCCAGCTCGTTTGACTGACCACTGCAACCGCAGATCAATGCTGTCGCGGCAAGTATCGTCAGAAATTTTTTCTTCATTATATTATCCATTGGCGTGAACGTCGGACAGCGTAAAAAGGTATCAGATTCGTGTGTCAGGCGAGTTCTACATCGAGGAGTTTCATGCTGCCGCAGTACACTTCGCAGTGTTATCGATTTGTTCTGCCCTGATCAAAGACTGGTCCAGCCGCCGTGAAACCCGTGAGGAATATGATTCCTTAGCGGCACAGTGGCGATGGGTTCTGACAAGGTCTCTGCATCTAGAATAAGCAATTCAGACAGTTCAGTCCGGGCATCATAGACAGCAGTCAGAAGATAGCCTTGCGATTCTGGAGCATCGGGAGTGCGCGGGACAAAAATAGGCTCTGACACATAGCGTGCAGTGCCACTATCAAATACCTTTACATCGCCACTCTCAAGATCGATTCGCTGCAGCGCATTATAAAAACCCGGTGTCTCATTCTGGCAGATACCCGCCGTATAAATGATCTGCGATTTTTTGCCTGTTCTACGCCAATCCCACTGGGGAAATTCGCAGGGCAGCTCATTAGGCAAAGTCTCGGCCTGCACCGCACCGGTGATCATATTAAAACGGTAGCGCTGCATTTTTCCGCATGCAGGGAACGGCTGATGAAAAATATCACGGAACTGCGCCTTGCCCTGTTCGCCCTGCTCTTCGTCTAGTTGCAGCACATCGACAAACAACTCGCCATTTTCTTCCCAACAATTGGAACAATGCGCGAAGGCAAACGGGTCAACCTCAAACGTGCGTATCAGGCTAAAGTCGTCGAGCGATACCACATTCACCTGCATTCCCAGTTCGGGCTGGTAATCCATATTCTGATCGATGGTGTCCCGCGCGAGAATCACGTTGAGCGGGCTTTTAAACGACACCGGCATAACCATGACGACCAGATAGTTTTCAGTCATTGCGTTGTCGTGGCAGAAAGCCATACGGTCGACCTTTATCTTGCCGCGCTTTACCATGCAACCACTGGGTGACACCCGAAACAGGTTCATTTGCGGGCCGGTGATACCGGCGGCCATACCAAAGTTGATGTAATCGCCGGTGCGTGGATGCACTTTGCCATGCGCACTATACGTGTCTCGCGGTCTTAAAAGCTCGTCAAAATCTTCCTCGCCAATCGTGTCGAGCGTTTCCAGGTCTAGGCGCCAAGGCCTCCCTCCCTCGAACAGGCTAAGCAGTTTTCCGCCATGATAGACGATACTGGTATTGGCACAATTAGCGGGCATATGCAGATTTTTAAAAAAGCCACCCGGAGCATTGTGGCCGAAGCTTCTGTAGAGGACGCGTTGAGCGGCAGTTTCATCTAGATACTTGGGTGTTTTTACAAAGCTGCTGCGGTAATGTACCTGCCCGTCCTCAATGCGAAAACTACTGACCGCACCGTCGCCATCGAACCAGTGACCGAAGGGTTTGCCGGCTAATTCATTCCTGGCCGGGCCAATGCGAAAAAAAAGTCCTTTAAGGTTCTCAGGTATCGTGCCGCAAATGTCTTGCGCAGCGATGCTATAAGACAAATTATCCTGCATGGTCCGAAATCCGGAACAGTGCGCAGTGAGCGGGTCTTCCCAGGTCATCTGTTGTTGCCTCGGGCTAGTGAGTC
>ENA-OSJC01000040-OSJC01000040.1-marine-metagenome-genome-assembly--contig:-NODE-40-length-126260-cov-8.397256_pt1 | contig 126260 bp, 110 predicted proteins | sample MGYA00237885_ERZ534234 | MGnify/ENA primary metagenome ERZ534234 (study PRJEB26413, sample SAMN06343907) | marine metagenome | isolation source: coastal waters | place: Atlantic Ocean: West Antarctic...
GATCATAGCCGGTACTATCCCCTGCCCCACATCATTACTCAACAAGGGTACATTAACGCCAGTATGTTCTTCACTGACGAAGTTATTCGTCGCATAATTAACTGTCATTACCACTCCCTCAGGCGTTGTAATACGCGCTACTTGCCCAGGGGAATGAATAGGCACATCAAGGACATCATAAATAGTTCTCTCAGGGAGAATTTGCGCTGCATGTCCGTGATCAGCAGTAACTAAGATTAAAGTATCGGGGTTTGTTTCAGAAAATTTAAGCGCCACAGCTAAAGCCTCATCGAGTTGCTGTAACTCCCCAATACTGCCACATGCTTTACGCTCATGGGCCTGCTTATCAATAGATGCTGACTCGATCATTAGAAAAAATGGTGTTTCCGCATCATTAGTCAATTCGGCCAGTGCCACTTCACTCATTGATGCAAGACTCGGCATACCCGCGTAATCCGGATTATCTTCGCAAATCATGGGTTCAGGGTAGGTCACAGAACCAAGCATAGGGTGAAATAGATTCATAAAGCTTGTTTTAGGCTTTTCGGCAGTTCGTCCGTCCTCACCATGCCATCTTACGGGCATGGTACTTGGTGAGAAAAGACCTAATAATTTTCCACCATGATTACCAGCCAGTTGATCTGCATTTTCAATAACCGTGTATCCGGCCTCCTTGGCTAGTGCAAGCACACTTAAAGTTGATCCCTCAGCATCAGGCGTAAAATGCTTCATCCCACCCCCTAGCGCCACATCAACACCAGAGATAATTAACTGTTCTGAGATCGACCCTAAACCTCCATTTGCTTTAAGGTCCTGCGAACAGTCAACAATGAGACCAGCATATTTTTCAAAATCAACCATTGCTGATGGGTTTTCACATCCACGATCATTAACATGTGCATAAAAAGATGCGGGCGTGGCATCAGTAATACTGGCGGTAGTGACCAGTCCAACTTTTATACTTTGCTGCTTAACCAGTTCGACTAAGTTAATCACATCTTTATCAGACGCTGCCGTCGTGCCGATACGCCCTGGACTAGTAATAGCACCTGTAGCAATAGAGGTAGCACTATTAGCTGAATCTGCTACATACAAAGGCCGCTGGGGGTTCTCTTCATCAACTGTAAGTACCTGCACAGCACTTCTTAGCGGCAACTTATCAACAAGAAGCTTATTACGGCTGCCCACCAGGTAGTTTCGAGCTATAGTTATCTGGTTGTCATCCATACCATCGCCAATAATTAAAATAACATTACCTGCTATAGCCGGGACTGAAAGCCCACCCAAAAAAATCAATAACAAAGGTAATAAACCACGAACGCTGCATGAAAATAATGAATTAACCATAAAATATAACCTTACTAAAATGAATTTTTGGGAAATTTTCCATAGTGTAAATGATAAGTTGATAAGGAAACCAACAAAGGCATAATTATTTTCTCAGAAAAGCCGTTTATGTTAGTGTTAGGTTGGCTCTTCTGATTAATAATAAGGTCTTGTCGGCATTGAACCAACCACTTCAACTATTTCTAAACAGGCACTCGCTGCCTGACTCTTATCTGACTACAGCTGATAACCATTTTTCGCGGCTAATAGACGAGTTTGTGACGGTATACACTCAAAATAATGCTACTCAAATTATTGGTATTAACGGTTGCCAAGGGTCTGGGAAATCAACTCTTGCAGACTATTTATGCACGGTTGTTAGTGCACGCTATAACCTGCAGACGGTAGCACTGTCTCTCGATGATTTTTATCTGACAAGGGCCCAACGACTCTCATTAAGTGAAGAGGTTCACCCTCTGCTAAGCGTGAGAGGAGTGCCAGGTACTCATGACATTAATCTCGCCATACAAACTATTAATAGCCTAGTAAAAGGTAATGAAACGTACCTGCCCCACTTTAATAAAAGTATCGATGACCGTATTAGTGTCTCTGATAGCACTGTGATGAAGGACCATATTGGACTTATCGTGATCGAGGGCTGGTGCTTTGGGGCAGCGCCTGTTTCACAAGGTGACCTTTTAGAGGCGAGTAATGATTTAGAACAGCAATACGATACCGATGGAGTTTGGCGCCAGTATGTTAATAATGCATTAGGTGGTGACTACCAAGCGTTATTTAGTATGGTTGATCGCTTGGTGATGTTAGCCGCTCCCTCGTTTGATAGCGTTTTTGATTGGCGACTAGACCAAGAACAAAAGTTGGCAGAGTCAATCAGAATGATGGAGAAGGGAGTTCTTGGAGCAAAGACTATGAATGAAAAGGAAATTAGTCATTTCATTGGTCATTTTCAGCGCATAACCGAACACTGTTTATTAGAAATGCCGGCCAGAGCCGACCACCTCTATAAACTCAACAGTAATCGTAGCATTCGCACTTATAACGCTCTCAGCGGCAGAGGTTAGCCCTGCAACTACAGCGGTACTGCTCGCTGATTGAACTCACTGACTACACGCAATAGTTGCCTGCAGGTAATCTGCCCGACCAATTTTCCGTGATCTAAAACGGGTCGACGGCGGTGACCTTTTTTAATCATGTCATCAGCCACATCAACTAGGTCTGCGTGAATATCACAATATTCAACATCAGTCGTCATATAGTCCCCAGCCAAACCAAGGTCCCCATGCTCGTTATACGTCGCGGTTAAAATAGCTTTTAGACAATCCATCTCAGATAATACACCCACCAAATCACCCTGCTCACTGACCACACAAATACCCGATATTTTATTATCAAGTACCAACCCAATTGCTTTAGACATTTCATCATCGGCATGAATTTTTACGGGTCTATGGATCATATAGTCACTGATATCAACTGAACGTAGCATAACTAACTCCTTATTTTACAAACCGCTCTAACGCATCGGCACGCATCGCTAGAGTAAACCTGCATAGGCAATAAAAGGCTGGGGCCAAGCGCCAAGCACTAAAATTGAAATCATTAACGCTAGCGCAACTATCTTTTCCTGCCAGTTAGCGCTGTTGCCGGGACTTTCTGCGGACTTGGTCATGGCGAAAATAATCCTTAGATAATAGTAAATAGCGATGGCACTTGCGACTATAAGGACTGCCAACAATCCCCAAAGACCGGACTGGATACCGACTGTGATCACAAAAAACTTGGCCATGAAGCCAGCTGTTAGAGGTATACCGGCCAGAGACAGCATAGCCACCGTTAGCGCAGATGCCTCTAACGGGCGATGCCAGAAGAGTCCGGCAAAGGCACCAATATTTTGCTTGGCCGTGTCTTCACCAGTAACCATCGAAACAACCGTGAAAGCAGCCAAGGTGGTAACTATGTAGGCTGTTAGATAAAAGGTAATACTTTGATTCACTAAACCAGTATCTAAATAAGTTAAGGCTATTAACACCACTAACAGATAACCAAAGTGGGCGATCGAAGAGTACGCTAACAACCGTTTGATGTTTTCTTGACGCAATGCCAGCCAATTACCTACCAGCATAGATACAATAGCCAACGCCGCTAATGCCGTATTTAAATCACTAAATTGATAGAGAGATCCATCGATATAAAAACGAGTCAGGGCTACAAATACTGCACCTTTAGAAACAGTGGCAAGAAAACCTGTCACGGGTGTAGGAGCACCCTCATAGACATCAGGTGTCCACATATGAAAAGGTGCGACGGATAATTTAAAGCCAATACCCGCCAGCACCATGGCACTACCGGCCATAACAAGCATAGGATTTTTCGCATAGGCTACAGCAGCCCTAGAACCAATGCCTGAGTAGCTTAACTCACCTGTAGCGGCATAAATGAGTGCAAATCCATACAGTAACATTGCCGATGCACAGGCTGATAAAACAAGATACTTAACAGCAGCCTCAAGAGGTAACTGGCCGCGCTCCGGAAAGGCAATCATGGCATAAAGAGCAACGCCCATTAGCTCCATACCCAGCAACAAAGAAACCATGTGACTGGATTGAATGAGTACCACCGCGCCTAATACCGATAATACTAAGAGTAAGTAATACTCTTCTTTTCGTTCCCCCTCAGAAGAAAATGTGTCTTTGGAAAGCACCAGAGTCACCAGAGAGGCTATCAAAATTAGGCTAGTAAAAAACAAACTCCAGTGATCCACTTGGAGCAAAATTGTCACTGGCTGAGTAAAGTCTCTGGCATAACTGGCGCTCCAAAGCGTGAGGAGAAAACCAACACCCGTAATGACCCAGGCAACCGATTGATCTCGTTTTATGGAGGCTTGAATCATCAATACAATAGCCGTCAAAGAGAGCATTAAAATAGGCGCTAAAGCCGAGAACATAGTTGCATTCATCAGAGCACCTCCACTATGGCAACAGCAGGTAAAGTGGTCAAATTAAGTAAGCTTTGCAACACAGGTTGTGCGGCATCTAATATCGGCTGCGGATAAATCCCCAATACGATTAGTGCCACCATCATTACCGCCATTGTCAGCATCTCTCGAGGCCCAAAATCAACTAGGCCGTAGTCCACCCATTTTTTATTAGCTTCACCTTGAAAAGATCGCTGCATCAATAGCAATGAATAAGCAGCGCCAGTAATTAAACCTGTCGCAGCAATGACCGTAATCCAAATATTTACCTGAAAAAGCCCCAGAAGTATCAGGAATTCCGCAACAAAGTTGCCTAAACCTGGCAGACCTAAAGAGGCAACAACAAAAAACATTGCCATCGCACCCATGCGAGGCATCTGTTGCCACAGTCCACTCATCTCTCTCATATCTCTTGTGTGCAGTCGTTCTTGTAACGAGCCTGCAATCATAAATAGAGCTGCGGTGCTAAATCCATGAGCAACCATTTGCATCACTGCACCCTGGAGTGCGAGCTCATTCCATGCATAGATACCTAGGAGTACGAACCCCATATGACTAACGCTACTATAGGCGATTAGACGCTTAAAATCGGTTTGACCGAAGGCTAACACGGCACCATAAACAACCCCTGCCGCACCTAACCACATAGCCGCTGATGAAAAATTTAACGCGGCTTCAGGAAATAGCGGTACTGCAAAACGAATCAGTCCGTAAGCACCTGTTTTAAGCAGAATACCGGCCAAAATTACACTACCCGCCGTCGGTGCTTGAGTGTGCGCATCTGGCAACCAAGTATGAAAAGGAAATCCCGGTAGCTTGACTACAAATGCAATAAAGAAACCCAGCATAATCCAGTGTGCCACTTGCTCGGTCATTTCGGTATGGAGTAAATCAAAATAGCTAAAGGTCCAAACCTCAGTAGCACTATAGTTAATCGCTACTAGTGCCAGTATTGACATTAGCATTAATAAACCACTGGCTTGAGTGAAGATAAAGAATTTCATGGCCGCATAGCCGCGATTTTCATGTCCCCAGATAGCAATCATAAAGTACATAGGAATTAGCATGACCTCCCAAAACAGGAAGAACAGCATCAAATCTAGGGCCATAAACACCCCTAGCACGCCTGCAAGAGACCATAGCAAGTTGGCCTCAAAGAAGCCTTTGCGTACCACAATATCGGTCCAAGAAGCACTGATCGCAATGGCGCCAAGAATCAACGTGAGTAATACCATCAGCAAACTAATACCATCTAATGCGAGCTCGATGCTAATACCAAAAGCGGGAATCCAGTCAGCCTTAAAGTGCATTAACCATGTCGAAGGATCATTGGCCACAGGTGCCTGTAATTGAGTAATGTCAGGCATGCCAGACAGACAAATTAGAAGATACAGTAAGTCGATTAAGACTATAGCCATGGCGACTTTACGCGGCATAGTGTCACTAATACGCTCGGACAAAATAGCCAATAAGCCGCCGATTAGGAGTATGAGTATTAGATTAATCATTACCATTATAGCGCCCCCTCCGAAAGATTAGTGGCTAGCGTAATGACTGCGATTAGCCCTGCTACCATGCTCGCTAAATACCAACGCATGCGACCTGATTGCGCGGAACTTAGCCAATGATTAAAGGTTTGGTTAATAGAGACAATCAACCCGTATATTGCATCAACAGGCTCTCTTTTGAGTGCGTCAGCTAAGCCATAATACGGTTTTACAAAAAGACGATCATAAAGCCAGTCAATACCCCAACCACTGAGCCAAAACTGTCCGACACGCTTACCCAAAGCGGAGTTAGCAAGCCCATCAACTTTTAATCGTCCGCTATAAAATATTAGATAGGCCAGTAGGACACCAACAAGCGGAACTGATATAGACACATATTCGACCCAATGGGCCGGGTGATTACCATCGCCTGTAGGGAAAACCTCACTCACCGGAATCATAAACCACCCACCCACCATGGCCAAGAGACACAACACTGAGAGTGGAACGGCCATACGCCATCCAGTGTCTTTATCTGGTTCAGTGTTGGCTGGACCAAAAAATACAACAAAGACTAATCTGAAACTGTAAATTGCGGTCAGTAAGGCGCCCAATAGTCCAGCAGCCCACAAACCTGGTCCAATATCAGGGAATTGATAGGCCTTGAGCAAAATTTGATCTTTACTGAAAAAGCCGGAGGTCATCGGTAGTGCGGCCAACGCTGCTGAGCCAATCATAAAACTCCAAAAGGTGACAGGCATGCGAGTTCTTAAACCACCCATTTTGAAAATATTATGCTCGTGATGTAGGCAATGGATAATGGCTCCTGATCCCAAGAACAATAACGCTTTAAAAAACGCGTGAGTCATTAGATGAAAAATTCCTGCACTCCAAGCCCCCACACCTAACGCAAGGAACATATAGCCGATCTGACTAATTGTCGAGTAAGCCAAAATACGTTTAATATCTGTTTGCATCAAGGCGGTAAAGGCAGCCATCAGCGAGGTGGTGATACCAATAACGGCAACCACTGTCATGGCTGTCGGTGCCAACAGGAATAACCCATGAGTACGCGCTATTAAGTAAACCCCTGCGGTAACCATAGTCGCTGCATGAATTAACGCACTAACTGGCGTGGGGCCGGCCATCGCATCGGGTAGCCAAGTATGTAATGGCAACTGAGCTGATTTTCCGACCGCACCGCAGACTAGCAGCAAACAGGCTACTGTGGGGACAGTAGCGCCAACTTGCCAAGTTTGCTTGGCCCCACTCACCATAGCTTGAATGTCTAAAGTGCCTAACTCGGTGAACAACAGCAATAAACCCAAAGCCATAGCCGTATCACCGATACGCGTTACGATAAAGGCCTTACGCGCCGCATAACCGTTGGCGTTATGCTGATACCAGAAACCAACTAACAGATAACTACAAACCCCGACACCTTCCCAACCTAAATACAGTAGCAACAGATTATCGGCCATAACCAGTACCAACATGGCGGCAATAAACATATTTAAGTAGGCAAAATATCGAGCATAACTAGGATCTTTCTCCATAAATTCAGTCGAGAAAAGGTGAATCAAAAAACCAACGCCAGTAATGACAGACATCATGACTAAAGTCAGCCCATCAAAATAAAACGAAATGCCTGGAGCGAACCCTGCTACTTCCATCCAGGTCCAAAGAGACAGCTGAATAACTTGCTGGTTCTGCATGAATTCAGTTGCTAGCAATAGTGTCAATAAAGCTGATATAGCCACTGAACCGACCCCAATAGCTCCCACTTGAGATACCTTGAGACGCGCACCAAATAGCATTAACGTCACTGAACTAAGTAGTGGAATCAGCGGTATTAACCAAATAATCTCACTCATAATTAACCCTGCATCCGGTTGGCATGGTCCATATCTAACGTTTTGAAGCGTTTCTGAACTTGAAGTACTAAACCTAAACCCACGGCTACTTCTGCTGCAGCCACGGTAAGAATAAGCATAAATACTACCTGACCATCAGGCTGCCCCCAGTGGGCACCAGCGGCAACAAAAGCCAAGGCCGCAGCATTGAGCATGACTTCTAGCGACATCAATATAAAAATAATATTACGCCTAATCATTAGACCGAGCATGCCAATGGCAAACAGGAGCGAGGAAACCAGAAGGATATGATTAAGTGGTATATTCAGGCCGTCCATTATTGGCCACCCTGCTTTTCAAAATTGTCTCGTTCAAGATAACGACGACCAAGGTGAAAAGAACCCACTAAACCTGCCAGTAATAGCATAGAGGCAATCTCAACCGCTAAGACATAAGGGCCAAAGAGTGACAAACCTACCTGCTTAGCAGAGACTGCTGTGACAGATACTGGGCCGTTAGTCTGACTAATCACTATGACCAACTCAATGAGTAAAACAGTTGATAAAATCGCTGGGCCAGCCCAGATTGAAGGCTGCAACCACTGTCTTTCCTGCTTATCACCCTTCTCGCCTAAATTCAGCATCATGATGACAAACACAAATAACACCATAATGGCGCCGGCATAAATAACAATTTCTAGAGCCGCTGCAAATGGGGCGCCAATCAAGAAAAAGATAACGGCAACCGCCAACAGTGAGACGATCAGATAAATTAGCGCATGAATAGCATTAGCTCTTGTCATAGCCATAACCGTTGCCATCAGAGCCACTGTTGAAGCGATGTAAAAAAATACAATTTCAAGCATGAAAGGCCCTCAGATCTACTATTCCATTAAGTAAGCTCATGGTAATAAACTCTTGGTATCGATGGGTCTAGCTTCGTTGAGCGCTTCACCCTTGTCTTTAAAGGCTGTTTTCATACCAGATACCCGATAAAAATTGTAATCTGGGTATTTGCCTACACCGTTAATTAACAAATGTTCTTTCTCATAGACCATATTCTGACGATCGTATTCACACATTTCAAAGTCAGGCGTTAGTTGGATAGCATAGGTTGGGCATGCCTCTTCACACATTCCGCACATAATGCAGCGAGAGAAATTAATACGAAAAAATTCTGGATACCAGGTCCCGTCCTCACGAGTATCTTTTTGTAATGCGATACAATCTACAGGGCAGACCGCCGCACAGAGATTACAGGCAACACAACGCTCTTCACCATCAGGATCGCGAGTTAGTACAATCCTGCCTCGATAACGCGGTGCCAAATAGGGCATTTCCTCGGGATATTGAACCGTTTCGGCTTTAGTGAATGTGTGCTTAAGCACTTCCCACATGGTTCTTAACTCACTTAACATTAGACGATACCCTCCATCCATAACAGCACGGCACCCGTTACTAAAATATTAACCAGCGTGATGGGTAACATGACTTTCCATCCAAGTGACATTAGTTGGTCATAACGCGGACGCGGAATCGCTGCGCGCAATAAGACAAAGAAACAAATAACCACAAATACTTTAAAACTAAACCAGAAGAATGGCGGTAACCAATCGCCAATAAACATTGGTCCATGCCAGCCACCAAAGAAGAGAGTCACAATCATGCAAGAAATAAGCATCAGTCCGAGGTATTCCCCAAGCATAAACATGGCAAACTTCATCCCGCCATATTCAGTATGAAAGCCTGCTGTAAGCTCGTGCTCAGCCTCGGGCAAATCAAAAGGCAATCGGTGGCTCTCTGCAATACCGGCAATAATAAATACGATCAAACCCAGTATCTGGGAGAAACAAAACCAAACATCAGTCTGAGCTTCAACGATATCTACCAAGCTAAAGCTTCCTGTCATCATTACCACACCAATTAATGACAGCCCCATAAAGACCTCATAACTAACCATTTGCGCCGCGGATCGCAAGCCCCCCAAAAGTGCATATTTATTATTAGAGGCAAGGCCTCCAAGCAGCACGCTATAAACCGCAAGAGATGTCATGCCAAGGAAAAATAATAAGCCAATGTTAACGTCGATAATCATCATGCCAGGAGCAAAAGGTACTACGGCAAAACCCATCATCATCGCCACTACGATGGCGGTAGGTGCAAAAATAAAGACCAGCCGATCGGCAAACGGAGGAACCCAGTCATCTTTAAACAGCAGTTTAATCATATCTGCTGCCACCTGACCAATACCAAACGGTCCGAGTCGATTAGGCCCATAGCGATCTTGCCAAACACCCAATAGGCGCCTCTCGAACCACGTCAAAACAGCCGCGCCAGCAACGCCTCCTATTAAGATAGTGAGAGCGAGAAGCACGGGCATTAACTCAGACACTTCTCGCACCTCCATCGCTAATCACCTGTTCAAAAACAGCTTTGTCCGAAGCAATCATCTCAGGGCCTGAATGCTGCCACGCCTTATCCGCCTCCAAGCTGACCAAGCTACCAGCCTTCAGCCCTTGCGTCTCGGGGAAGCCTACACTGTAGCCAACACAGTTTTTAGCCACCCTCGATAAAATCCTAACTTCAAGAGAACATTCAAGCTCTCCCTGCTTAACCAACAAACCATCTCCCTCAGAGACAGAGAGTTTTTCGGCGACTTTTTGGCCAATGGCAATAAACCCACGGCCAGCCAACTCAGCAATTTCATCCGTATGAGCTGACAATTCATCACTCCCATGAATTTGCTGCATCGGTACTAAGTGCCAATGGTGTGGTTTCAAAATCACTTTGTTTATCTGCGGAGAAATATCGGCGCCCTGCTGAGAGGAAACAATTAAGCGCACGCCTAGAGGGCCACCTTTGAGGGGACCATCTACCTCGGCTTGAAACTTTTGTAAAGACTGATTCGAATTCCAGCCTGGCGACCATACAAAGGGGGTCAATGATGCAGGCTGATCTCGATTTAAGCCTTCCATGCTATAGGATAACGGACTCTCATGATCTTTAGGTTGCTGAGGTTCATGCACAGAAATATCAGAATGCATTGCAGTGCGACCACTGTAACGGTGAGTCTGACGAGGTATCTTTGAACCACGATCTCTGAAACTGGTCATTGGCGCTACATCTACAAGGCCAGCGAATAGCACACTGCTTTTGGCACAAGCAGTGACTATTTGATCAAAATGCTCCAGTTTCGATAATTTTTTATGCTCGGTAGCCTTCGCCAAGCGGAGTAGCCACTCCCAGCTGGGTAATCTTTCAGACGATGGAGAATGCACTGGATAGAATCGCTGGGCCCTCCCCTCACTGCTTACCAATGTGCCTTGAGACTCCGCATAAGAGGCCGCTGCCATGACCAAGTCAGACTGATCAAGGGTGCCATTTTCATACATATCTAAGGTCATGACCTTAGTCCCACTAGCCAATAGCTGATTGATGAGATCTTTGTCGCCACGACGATACAAATCGTTTTCTAATATTATTAATGCATCGAGTTTGCCCGCACGTTTAGCTAAGGTCTCTAAAGTGCTACTGGAACCATCCACTACCATCAGTGCTAGGCCTAAGCTATTGCACTCTGGCAAACAAAAAGTCAGCATGGTTGTCGGTTGGCTCAAAGCCTCCGCTACTGCAGCCGCGCTGTTAATAACACCCTGATGAGCCATACTTAAACCACTGACTATTAGGGGGTTTTTTGCCGCTTTAAGCATCTTTGCCGTGGCATCTGCCTCGGGATTATTTGTTGTTTCACCCACCAAAGCTGCTGCCACAGCATACCCAAAGGCGGCTATATCATCAGGCGCTAATGACACACAAGCACTAGCAACATCATCTAGGCGGGTATCCATGGCCGATACAATAGTCATTGGTGAACGTTGGTCTTGAGCAAGATTCCGTACCGCTGCGTCTTGCCAAGCAGGAAGACCCATCTGCTCGGCTAATTCAAAAGCTTTGTTACGTACAGTTTGCCGAAGCGCAAGCGCAACGCGAGGGGCGGTATTAGTAACGTCCTCACCAAGAACCAGCACCGCATCGGCAGTCTCTATCTGCTTAATTGATGGATTAATTGACATAGTCGCCTGTAAAATATTGGCAATACTACCCATCAAATCAGCTTCTCGATCTGAAAATCCGGGTACAAAGTTTTTTGATCCAACCAGCTCGCGCAGAAGGTAATTTGCCTCAAGTGAGGCTCTGGGCGAACCAATAGCCGCGACTTTTTTACCCGCTATCCAACCAGCGGCTGTGTCTAGTGCTTGCTGCTGATGAACGGCAAAGAAGCGACCATCAGGATTTTTAATACCCGCATAATCAAGGCGTAAATCACTGTTTAAATAACCACTCCCAAAGCGACCACGATCACATATAAAGTAACCATTAACGTCGTGGTTATAGCGATTATGAACGCGCTTAACCTTGCCATAACGCTCGCCAGGAGCAATATTACATCCCACTGCGCAGCCCTGACAGATAGAAGGGGCCGACTGTAAATCCCACTTGCGACTGTATTGCTTGAGGAACGGCTTGTCGGTGAAAACCCCTGTGGGGCATACCTCAACCAGATTACCCGAAAATTCACTCTCTAAAATACCTTCCTCATGACGACCAAAATACAAATGGTCGTGCGAGGCCTGAGCACCTAGGTCCTTGCCTCCAGCGTAATCTCGGTAATAACGCTCACACCTGTAACACGCAATACAACGGTTCATCTCATGGTGAATTAGAGGGCCCAAATATTGGTTGCGATAGGTATTCTTTTTCCCGGTATATCGGCGATCACGATGTCCGACCATAACAGTCATATCTTGCAGATGACATTCTCCACCTTCAGCGCATACGGGACAATCATGCGGGTGATTAAGCATGAGGCTCTCAACAACCGCTTCACGAAACTGTGTCGCATTTTCAGCCTTCAGCGAGAATCTTGCACCTTCACTCACTGGTGTCATACAGCCCATAACTATGCGACCGCGAGTATCCTCCTCGTTTTGGTATTGAACCAATGCGCATTGACGACAAGAGCCAATAGAACCCATGGCTGGATGCCAGCAAAAATACGGCAAATCTAGACCTGCATTAAGACAGGCTTCAAGTATATTTTCGCCTTTTTTTACCTCAATTTTCTGACCATCAACGTAGATCATCGGCATAGCTTAGGCTCCCTTTCGTGAGTGGTAAGGACAACAGCCACCACTAATATGTCGTTCAAAATCATCACGGAAGTATTTAAGGGCACTTTGCAGTGGCTCCATCGCTCCAGGCGCAAGGGCACAGTGTGTATTACCAATCGCACCTATGTAGTTAATTTGATATTCAAGCGTATCTAAATCTTCAGTTTTACCTCGACCTTGCTCTATGTCTTCTAGCACCTGCCTCGTCCACGGCAGGCCATCTCTGCAAGGGGTACAAAACCCACAAGATTCATGGGCAAAAAAGCGAATCAAATTTAATACCATACCTACCGGACAAGTCTGATCATCCAGAATAATCATGGTGCCGGTACCCATACGGCTGCCAGCTTTGCCGATGACGTTATAGTCCATGGCTAAATCGAGATGGTCCTGGGTTAAAAAGTCGGTTGAGCCACCGCCCGGCAGAAAACCTCTAAGCTGCAAGCCGTCTTGCATTCCTCCCGCATAGTTTTCAATAATTTCGCGAATTGGAGTACCCATTGGAAGCTCCCAGCAACCGGGAGTTTTAACGCGCCCACTAACACCAAACATCTTAGTACCCGCATCCTCGCCGACGCCAAGGCTCTTAAACCAGTCAGCGCCACGGTCAATAATATGTGGGATATTACAGAGCGTTTCGACATTGTTAACGATAGTCGGGCGACCCCATAGGCCGCTCACCTGCGGAAATGGTGGTTTGGCTCTAGGGTTTGCTCGCTTACCTTCAAGTGCGTTAATAAGGGCCGTTTCTTCACCACAGATATAGCGACCTGCACTGGGATGGACGTACATATCAAGTTTAAAACCACTACCCAGAATATTCTCACCAAGATAACCTTTGGCATAACATTCTTTTAAAGCTTGGCGAAGGCGATCGATGGCCACTACGTATTCACCGCGGATAAAAATATAAGAAAGGTCGGCGCCAATACAATAGGCCGACAAAATCATCCCTTCGATGAGTTGATGCGGGTCATATTCCATCAGCAGACGATCTTTAAACGCACCAGGCTCCATTTCATCGGCATTGCAGACAAGGTATTTGTGCCCCGGGGTACATTTATCGTCCATTGGCACAAAGCTCCACTTCATGCCAGTTGGAAATCCAGCGCCACCGCGCCCTCGCAGATTAGATTCGCTGACAACCTCTCGACAGTCTAGCGGAGACATACCCGACATCGCTTTACGTAAACCTTGATAACCGCCATTAGCCTCATAGGCAGCCAAGTCTGTGGGAGCTTTACCGGGCTCAATATTGCGCGTCAGTACTTTTTCCATCAAGACTGACCTCCCAACTTACTGCGACTAAAAATTTCACTAATTTTATGATCATCAAGATGCGTCACCAAATCATCGCCGACCATCATCACGGGTGCTCTGTCACAGGCACCTAAACAGGGAACAGGCAGAAGCGTGTAACGATTATCCTCAGTGGTCTCACCGTAATCGACACCCAGAGTGTCCGAAATAGTTTGCTTAATACTGTCACAACCACTTATCCAACAACTGACGCTGTCACAAAATAGAATGACTTTTTCACCTACTGGACGGCGATAAATTAAATTATAAAACGTGGCCACTCCCTCTAGCTCTTCCGCAGACATATCCAAATACTTAGCAATTGCTTGAAGGCTCTCATCAGATACCCAGCCGCGCCCAGCCTGGACTATTTTTAAAGCATCAATCGCAGCACCAGATTTATAGGGAATATGCTCAAGCTCATGGTCTATCTCCGCCATTTCTTGTAGCGTAAGCACTGAACTGATGTCACTTTGAATCATCTTTGCATTACTCATCGGTCAACATCCGCCATAACAAAATCGATACTGGCAATAATGGCTATTAAATCGGGAATCATTAGCCCGTTACTGATTAGAGGTATTTGCTGTAAGTGAGGAAAGGAGGGTGTTCGGATACGTGTTCTGTATGAGTTAGTGCCACCATCACTAATCAGGTGATAACTATTTATCCCTTTTGTCGCTTCAATCATTACCGAGGCCTCCCCAGCAGGTACCACAGGCCCCCAGCTAACATTGAGAAAATGGTGAATCAAAGTCTCAATATCTTCCATGGTCCGCTCTTTTGGCGGTGGGGTTGTCAACCGATGGTCACTTTTATAGGGACCTCCCGGCATATTATCCAAGCACTGGCGAATAATACGTAAGCTCTGTCGCATCTCTTCAATACGTAATTCGGCACGGTCATAACAATCACCGTTATGTGAAACTGGCACATCAAAATCAAACTGATCATAGCCACCATAAGGGCGCTTTTTCCGCACGTCCCAATCACAACCCGTAGCCCGTAAGCCAGGGCCAGTAATACCCCAATCAATAGCTTCTTGTTGGCTATAAACGCCAATACCAACAGTGCGCTCTTTAAGCATTTTGTTCTGCATAGCCATCTTGTCATAGTGGTCAAGACGTGCTGGTAAAAAGTCAATAAAGTCGCGAACCAACGTATCCCAACCTTCTGGAAGATCCTGCGCAACACCCCCAATGCGGAACCATGCAGGATGCATACGTCCCCCAGTAATTGCCTCTATAATGCCAAACAATCTCTCACGGTCAGCAAACATATAGAAGACTGGTGACATCTGACCCACGTCTTGAACGAAAGTCCCATAAAAAACTAGATGACTAGAAATTCTGAATAATTCAGCCAACATAATACGGATAATTTTGGCGCGTTCGGGGACCACAACTCCACCCAGCATTTCTACTGACTGGATATAGGCAAGGTTATTCATTACCCCACCAAGGTAATCAATACGATCTGTATAGGGGATGTAGGTATGCCATGTTTGGCGTTCGGCCATTTTTTCAGCACCGCGATGGTGGTAACCAATATCAGGAACAGAATCAATAATGACCTCACCATCTAGCTGCAAAGCGACCCGAAATACTCCATGAACACTAGGATGATTAGGGCCGAGATTGAGAAACATATATTCACTATCTTCTGTCGCCTTTTCCATACCCCACTCTTCGGGACGAAAACGTAATGCTTCCTGTTCTTTGGCGACTCGTTCAGGCCCCATTTCAAATGGCGCCATCTCCGTAGCACGCGCTGGGTGATCTTTGCGTAACGCATGACCCTCCCACGTTGGAGGAAGTAAAATACGATAAAGCGTTGGGTGGCCATCAAAGATCACACCAAACATGTCCCATGCCTCTCGTTCATACCAATTTGCATTAGGCCAAACACTTATAATTGTCGGCAAATGCAGGTCAGCCTCGGACAACGCTACCTTGATACGAATATCATCATTACGCTCCATCGAGAGCAACTGATAAACCACAGTAAAATCAGAATCGGGTTGACCCAAACGGTGTTGACGGGTGCGCTCATCGATCGCAAATAAATCGTAGAGCATAGAGAATTGGGGTTTTAAGAACTGTAAAACATCAAGCAAAAGGGATCTAGGCACCCACAGTGTCAGAATGGAATCGGCCGTGGTTTGAACAGTAAACTGCTGCTGCCCAAATCGGCGATACAAGGTTTCTTCTACTTGGCTATGAACTATTGATTCAGCCGTGTGCATTTAACCCTCACAGATTGTTATTGGAATACTAGGTTTTTTTCGGCTCCCTTAACTCAGTCGCCTGAATACGTTGTGCAGTAAGCTCATCACGCTTACTAATTTTGGCTGGCTTAACAATTGTTTGATCACCAGCGGCCCAGGTTATGGGTCGTCTCTCCTTACCAATAGACTCCTGAAGCATTATTAAGCCCTGCATCAAAGCTTCTGGTCGTGGCGGGCAACCGGGGACATAAACGTCGACAGGAATAAATTTATCGACCCCCTGCACTACCGAATAAATATCATACATACCACCGGAGTTAGCACATGATCCCATCGAAATAATCCACCTAGGCTCTAGCAACTGCTCATATAGCCGCTGAATCACCGGTGCCATTTTTAAAAAACAAGTTCCCGAGATAACCATTAGGTCAGCTTGACGAGGCGTGGCTCGAATAACCTCAGAACCGAATCGAGCAATATCATGTCGGCTTGTAAAAGAGGTTGCCATCTCTACATAACAGCAGGAAAGACCAAAATTAAAAGGCCACAATGAATGCGCTCGCCCCCACGCAATTAAATCTTCGAGCTTGGCAAACGCTACATTACGCTTAACCTGCTCTTCAATAAAATCATCACTCTGGCCAACCACATTGCCCTGTTCGGGTCGCGTTAAGCTCCAATCCATTATTTCACCTCTGCCGATATCGTCGAATCATTTAAGCCAGTACGCGTTTTATTACCCCAGTCCAATGCCCCAGATCTCCACTCATACACAAGTGCCAGACCTAGGATGGCAATAAATACCACCATGGATAGATAACCTGGCCAGCCAAGTTCAAAGAAAGCGATTGCCCAAGCAAAAATGAATACAGTTTCAAGATCAAAAATGACGAAGAAGATCGCCACTAAATAAAATTCTACAGAGATACGAATTTGCGACCCACCAACAGAGACAATTCCTGATTCAAAGGGATCGTTTGTTGCCGCCTCTCTGCGACGCTGACCGAGTAACCAAGAAAGTACTAACATGGTTATTACCAACAGAATAACCATCAAAAAATACACCGCTAAAGGCCAAATTTCATTCGCATAGGCATTAGTCATAGCGACGCACCAGTGTAGGAGCTGCCTGTATTTGCATTGATTGGCTGACTATTATGAGAACAAAAAGAGAGAGCGTTACCATCTCATAGAGATGGTCGAATGGCCTATGAAAAAGAAAATCCGTATATTGTTCAAGTGGCATAAAATACCCCAAACACACTGGGCTTCTTTCGCCTAATATTACCTAGTTAGGGAAGAACCCTTTTATTATTATCAGATAACTCTTAATAACCGTACCTAATGTAGGGTTTTTTAGCAAGCTTGAAACTAAAATTTAACCAATTGTGGATTATTTTCTATATTTTAGTGAATCGGTATTTAAATTGTATGCAGCCTATGTCTGCTAAATCCCACAATATTAGTTAGTCAATAAATTACCTCTAATAAAAAGCCGCCAAAAGGCGGCTTTTTATTAGAGATTTTCTAGTTTAGCTATAATTACAAGCAAGGCGCTCACATTCAAGCAATGGCTACTATGCCTAAATTTTCCTACATACAAAACTCGTAGTTGTAATAATCAACGGTAGGAATACTGGCCGACTCTCCGTTGAGTTGTTAGAGTGCAGGCGCCAACTCATCAAGGTAAGCTTCAACATCGGCACCGGATGTTCTTGTTGCATCTACAGCTACAGCACCTGCTATAAGCGAATCCCCACTCAGACCAAACAAGTACCTCAAGATCAATAGCCCATCTGTCAATGCGTCTACTTGACCATTACCGTCAATATCCAAAAGTTCACCAAGTACACTCAGTTGGGACTCAATCTCTTCGGGCTCTTTATAAACTGCACCAGAGCCGATGACGTCAACAACCAGAGTATCACCGGTTAAACCAAACATACCTCGTAGTATTAAAATACCATCGGTGAGCGCATCATATTGACCATTTCCGTCAATGTCTATTGATCCAGAAGGCGTAGTTCCCGCTAAGAATTCATCCAAAGCCACCACACCATCATTGTCGACATCACTTGTAGCGTCAGAGGGGTCATTGGGATCAAGTCCATAACGACGCTCCCAAGCATCAGGCATGCCGTCGCTATCAGAATCTAATACGTAGAGATCATTATTGGGATAAACGTCTGAATTGTCCCCCACCCCATCTCCGTCGCTATCTGCCGTTTCAGTCACCTCGAGAGGAAAAGCATCGGCGTTATTGGCAACACCATCACCGTCACTGTCATTGGTCGGGTCTAAAGGTAATGCATCATCTTCATCAATTACGCCATCGCCATCATCATCGGTATCTGCATTATTACCTATCCCATCCAAATCAGTATCCACTGTTTCAGCTGGATCTAAGGGTAATGCATCATCTTCATCAATTACGCCATCGTTATCATCATCCGGGTCAGCATTATTGCCAATGCCGTCTAAATCAGTATCTAATGTTTCGGTCGAATCTAGCGGAAATACATCTGATCCATCACTAACACCATCATCATCATCATCTGTATCTGCGTTATTACCAATGCCATCTGAATCAGTATCAATCGTTTCAGCTGGATCTAGCGGGAACGCATCAAACTCATTGGTAACCCCATCTCCATCAGTATCTAAAAGGATAGTGATATCCACCGCAGCCGCAGCACTGTCCAGGCGCCCATCATTAACCTTGAAGCTAAAGCTATCGGCGACTGCCTCTGCCTCGGTACTCACATAGGTGACCACTGCAGGTATTCTATCGCCGACCTGAATTCTAGAAATAGCATCAATGATAACTAGTCCATTTTCCTGGGCAACATAGGCGATACTATCGTCACTAGACAAAGCCACTCCACGAGATGCACTCGTGTTAAAGATTCCCTTAGACCTAGGTTCTGCCTTGTTACTAACATCAATAACCTGAAGACTGTTTAAGTCAGCTATAAAGGCAAAGCTGCCATCTGATGATAACGCTAAGCCCCAACTATCGCCCTCTGTATCGAAGTTACTGAGTATGACCGGATTAGCCGAGTCAGTGATATCCACAATCTGCAACCCGAAAGTTTCATCGGTAACATAGGCTGTATTGCCATCATTGGATAACTTAACCGCTCTTGCGCTGCCCGGAGTATCAAGGGTACTCACCAACACCGGAGCGGCAAGATTACTGATATCAATAATGTCCAGGCCAGCATCAGCAACAGTGACATAAGCCGTATTTTCATCCGGAGAAAGTCCAACTCCATATGCTGTGCCTGAAGTGGTTAAGGACCCTAATAAGAATGGCGATTGGGCATCTGTAATATCAACGATCTGTAAGCTAAACACGTCTGCGATAAAGATAGTTCCCTCATCACTGGATAGAGTGACACCTATACTTACGCCCTCTGTATCAAATGTACTGAGTAAAGCTGGATTAGACGAGTCAGTAACATCTATAATCTGCAATCCGGCCTCCTCGTCAGCTATGTATACGGTATTACCATCACTAGAGACGGTCACATTAAAAGCAAGCCCACTGGTGTCAAAAGTACTCATTGTTACTGGATTTGAGGCATCCGTGATATCGATAATTTGTAATCCAGCCTCATAATCCGCAATAAAGGCCTTATTGCCGTCGTTTGAAATAGCGACCTTCAAGCTGATACTATTATTGGCTACTGAACCCAGTAAGTTTGGGTTAAACGCTGCTGCAAAATTTCCTTTGGTAGGCATAGAGGCCAGATAATAAGTGAGTTGATCGTTCTCCGGATCTGTCCCAGATAATGTAATGTCTGTTGGTATTTTTTCAACCAGCGTGACCATCTGATCAGCGGCTGATGGACCCTCATTAGGATAATCACCGACATTGACTGCTCCTTCGCCTTGACCACCAGAATTAAGCGTTTTTGTTACGACTCGATCTCCGGCGGTTGTCAATACCACAAACTCCGCGCCATTCCATCCATCACCATAGGAGTCGAACATTGTTAAGGTATAACGAGCATCACTTAAACAAATTACTCCACTGAATGGAGCTACGCCCTCATACAAAATCGTACCGAAGGCATCCTCCAACAACCAACTTACCTCTGCAGGGTAATTACCAGAGGTGACATTGACAAAATAAGGGGTAGATGAACATGACGAGATCCCAGTATTAACTGAATTAATGAGTGATTGGAGTTCATTTAGTTGGTCAACACTAGTCCCGCTTGTTAGCAAAGTGATAGCGGTCTGGTAGGCATTAAGATTATCAGCATTAATATTTACAAGCCCAATAATCGCGTTCAAATTCGCTATTGTGACCTCGCTAGCATCTCCAGAGTCAGCAGCAGCCAGCAATTGGTTGAGAGCATCAGTATTGAGATTGACCGAGTCGCAACCTTCCGTAGGAGTTACATCAGCCGATCCAACAGAAATGGGCCCGCCTGGCCATCCAGACTTGCCATCACAGTAGCTCACCAATATAAGATCTCTATTTCCGAAAAAACTTCCGGCAGCTATTAAAGGTCTATCACCCAAAAAACTAACGGCCAAGAGATTATTGTATGCAAAAGCATCTTCCCCAATTTCGGTTACGCTATCAGTAATAGTTATTGATCTGAGTGAATTGAGGACAAAAGCGTAATCCCCAATAGAGGTAACACTGCCAGGTATGGTTACAGAGGTAATACCACTGTCAGCGAAGGCACCCTCTCCAATAGCAACAACCGGAGAAGAGAAAAACCCAATTGTTTCTGGAATTACCAAGTTAGGTTCGCATGCACTAACACACCCGGTAATAGTCACCTGGTCATCAGAAGTTCGCACATAGGTCAATGACGCAGTATTGGTGATTGACGAGTCCATCCATAGATCTATGTTAGCTAAATTACTATCAAATTCTCCATCATTAACTTTAAAAGTAAATACATCTGTTGGTGCATTACTAATCACATCTTGTGATGTATGAGTGTATGTAACATTTTGAGGAATAGTATCTTCAGCAGAAAATATAATCGGTACTACATCAATAATCTGCAAGCCATTAATCCGGTCCGCCAAATAGGCTTTTGTGCCATCAGGTGACAACACAACGTTCAAGGTATCCGTTTGTAGGTCAGCGCTGACCCTGAAATCTCCCAATGCAGAAGCAGTTGTACTCTGTATATCAATAATTTTTAGGCCGGCAAAACCATTCGCAACGTAAGCCTTGCTCCCGTCAGAGGAAAGAACTAGATCAGAGGCATCGCTTCCAGTAGAGAATATGTCAGTTAATCTTGGTTCAAAGGAATAACTCACATCAACAGCCCGAATTCCATAAGGCCCAGTAGCTAGATAAGCTGTACGTTGATCCAATGAAAGCGCTACACTTTCAACAGGCGGTGAGTTGCTTAAAGAGCCATACACATAAAGATTGGCCGCATCACTGACATTCGCAATAACAAATCCCCCTTGTCCAGCAGCAATGTAAGCCTTGATACCGTTTTCTGATAGCACCATGCCTAGTGCCTCACCTCCCAGATTAAGGATCCCCCAAGAAACTGGGCTTGCAGGGTTAGTAACATCAACTATGTGTAATCCAGCAGTACCGTCAGAAACATATGCTTTATTACCGTCAGGAGATAGTGTTACATCGTAGGCATAGCCATCAGTATCAAATGTGCCAACTAACGACGGACTGCTCGGATCGCTCACATCAACAACATGCAGCCCTGAGGCACCATCGGCAACATAGGCATAATTAGCTCTCACCGCAATCCCCAAAGCCTGACCCGTTGTCGCCATATAAACGGGTTCGCCTGGATTAGCCGAGTCTGAAATATCTATAATGGCAAGGCCTGATGTGTAAGCCGCTAAATAGGCGTAATCACCACTGAGCGCTACCTTTCTTGCTCCGCCATTTGCATAGCTTTGGCCCAGTAATGTAGGTGCTATGACACTTAGCTGTCCACGCTTAGGAGTATCCACCAAAGAAAATGTTAATTGTTGTCTTTCTGGGTCTGTTGCCCCCAGAGAAATTAAAGTACTGCCTTGCGCTGTCGCTTTAACTGCCTGCGGCAGGGCTATAGGCGCTCGGTTAACGTACGGGCCATCGGTAGTTATTTTTAAAGTGAAGTTATCAAGACTACCGCCATCTCCGGGATAAATATCTGTAATAGTTAAAACCCAATCTCCCTGGGTACTTTGGTTGTTAAATACATCAAGTGTGCCAAGTTGAGGCCTTATAATACCTGAGATCACTGGGCTCGATGATCCACATAGGAGGTCTGAGCCATCATCGTCAAATACCACGTTGATATCAGCGCCCGAAGAAAAATCTTCTGGGTTCAAACATGTGTCTACTGGTAACAATGTGGCAATAGTTCCTGTAGGCGAGGTCAAAGTAATGATCAGTTCAGCAACGTAGGTATGAGAGACATCTACACCAACATTAATGTCAGTAATAACCAAATTTTCGGAGATTGATATAATCGATGACACTGAGGTAGGTTGATCAGATGCAATCGCAACGGGTAAATTTTGGCCTTGAAACAAATTAGGTGTCGTAAAGGAAAATGGCGTCCCTGCATCCGACACACCACAGCTATTTATAGGTCTCACCCGCCAATAATAATTGGTCTCACGCTGCAGTCCAGTGATCGTTATAAAGTTCGTATCAACGTTAGAGCTAAAGAAAACATCACTAAAGCTCTCATCAGTAGCGACCTCGACCTCATAGCTAACTGCATTATTCTGTTTTTGCCATTCTAACTTAGCCCTCAAACCACTAAGTAAACTCTGGTCATTTGGTAATACCAAGACGACAGGCGTAAATTCCGAGCTATAGGTGGAGACGTTAAAAGTGAGAGATTGAGACCGAATATCTGAAGTTGCAACTACTTCAACGGGGTAAGTGTTCGGTTCAATATCGTTGGTGGCTAAAAAAGTGACGTCAACATCAGTCTTATTGACCGATGCGCTTAACGGAGAAAACCTCACTGTTAACCCAGATGGTGTATTTAATGACGAGAAAATAGCTGTATCCGTGAACGATGATGACGTTTCGTAAAGCAAATTTGCAGTGACGCTTTCATTGTTACAAACGGGGTAGTTAAGCTGACTGAAGGTCAAAACAATATCGTCACGAGTGATGGCGAAATCTCGAGAGTTTATCGCGTAAAAAATATTGTTGACCGACTCAACACGCACTCGTGCTTGAGCGGTTACTAAGTCTGGCATTTGTACTTTGTGACTTCCATCATTGTTGATATTTTCGGCCAATGAATATGGATATGTCAGTCCACCATCAGCTGACAATCTAATGTTAACCAACTCTGCGAGAATAGGTGCGGCATTTGTGCCTGCGACAGCCCAAGTGACAGTTTGCTCTGAAGCAGTCAAATAGATGGGGGCATCGCCTTGAGACGTCACCTGAAAAGCTCCTTCACGATCAACAACAGTAATCTTTGTTCTTGTCGAGGCAACACCACCACCACCGACAGCATTGTCCCTAACGGTGAACGCAAAATTAAACTCACGAGGTACCGTAGATAAAGTTTCCCACGTCGATTCAATATTAGGATCCGATAGTGTTAAATCGCCAGAGATAACACTGGTTATCAAAGGAAAATAACGCGTAGAACTTTCAGAGGGAGGCAATGATCTAAAATTTGCACCTTGGATATTTTCGGAACTAAACACGCTACTGGGTACTAACCCGTCATCAACTTGCTCCCAGGTATAGGTAAGGAGATCACTCTCATCGACATCGGTCGCAGACCCCGTCAAGATAAAGGGCGTTCCGACTGGAATCGTATAATTTTCGAGCTCTTTTACCGTGGGAACATTATTGTCAATATCTTTATTAACCTGACATGACTGGCTTTTGAGGTAATTTAGACCCTGTAAAATACTAACATTATGATAATAATCGTCTCCATAAATTGCCACGTCATCAGGACCTGTAACGCCTGCATAGCTCATAATAGTCGTGCCACTGCCAGGCTCGACGTTGGTTCCCGTACCCTCAGTCCTCATCGAGAATGTATGATTCGCGCCTAACTGATGTCCCATTTCATGAGCCACAAGATTAACAAAATAACTACCCTCAGGCTGGGTTGAAGCGGACCATGCGCTTCCCTTTACACTATCATTACAAAAAGCACCAATAGCTCCCGCGTTACCGCCACCACCAATACCACTAAAAATATGCCCTACATCATAATTATCATCACCAATTACTGAGCGCAAAATGGCTTGGAGCTCAGTATTCATAGTGCCATTTAAATTACTGGCATCATCTTGAAAAGGATCAGTATCAGGATCTGTGTAAACGATAAGATCGTTGTTATCTATCAACTCTAATCGAATTCCAAGATCGGTTTCAAAAATAAAATTGAGCGCTGTTAGAGTCGTATTAATAGCCGCTAGAGCAGAGTCAACTGTACCTCCGTGATAGGCCGTGTACTGGCCATTAGTAGCGACAGCTAATCGGTATGTTGTCAAAGTACTTTCATCAGAGAAGCGCACTAAGGATGACATCTCACCCGCTAAATTTACCCTGGCTTGTGAGTTTTCCTTAGACCTCAAACTAATTTTTGACGGCTCTGGGGTAAAGCATGAAAGTGCCTGTTTGGGCATAGAGTCATCTAACTGGGTGTATGCAATATAGCGATCATCTATCTTAGAGATCTTCTCGATTGAGGTTTTAACTCTAGTGCCTACATCAACAAATGTTGCCTTTAAACCTGAAGGTGAATAACTGAAGTGGAGTCTCAGCTGCGGATAATCTAAAGAATAGCCACGGTAAGCTTTGATGTTCGGATATTTCGCTGCTAAACCAGGCGAAAAGTTGGATGCTTCACGAACAAGAAAGCTAAGTAACTTACCGTCAGTGTTCGGCAAATAAACTTTTCCACCAGAGATGCCTTGACCTAATGATTTGTTGAGAGTTGATATTAGAGCGCTCTCGTTCAGCGAAAAAACCATAGACGTTGGCAGATCAGCATCTGACGATGAACTGTAAAGATGATCAGACGCTCTGCCCTGAGATTGCCAATAAGAGACTCGATCTTGATTCACATCAAAGTCTATAACTTTATCGGCTCCGTGGGCGGGCAACACACTCGAAATAAAAACAACTATTGCTGACAATAAAATCTTAGACATTCACGTTAGACCTTTATTTACTGCATTGACTTAGGAGTTACTACTTTAAAGCATTTATACTTTATTACATAGTATGAAAGTTTTAATCAAAAGCATGCCGTAAAACAATAGTTTCGACTCTATCGGGGCCGGTTGATACAACGTCAACAGGCGCTCCAGTCAGATCTTCAATACGCCTAACGTAGTTTTTAGCCGCCTGTGGTAAGTCCTCTAAACGCTGAGCCCCCACTGTGACATCAGTCCATCCAGGCATCGTTTCATACACCGGTTTAATAGATGCGAAATCATCGGCATGCATCGGCATCCCAGCATCTCTTCCATCGGCATCTACATAACCAATGCAAATTTTGATCTCTTCCAGACCGTCAAGCACATCGAGCTTGGTTAAACATATCCCCGATATACTGTTGACCCGAACTGCTTGACGCAACGCCACAGCATCGAACCATCCGCAACGTCTTTCCCGACCCGTGGTCGTTCCAAACTCATGGCCTTTTTCGCCAAGATAGCGCCCAATATCACAGTGTAATTCCGTCGGGAATGGTCCTGCACCCACTCTAGTGGTATAGGCTTTAGTGATACCTAAAACATAATCAAGATACAGAGGGCCAAAACCAGTTCCCGTCGCGGTGCTACCGGCCGTCGTATTAGAGGACGTTACGAAGGGATAAGTCCCATGATCGATATCCAGTAAGGACCCTTGCGCACCCTCAAATAAAATATTCTCACCAGCCTCACGAGCATCATGAAGTAGCTTTGTGACATCAGCTTTCATCGGCAACAAAAACGCTGCCCACTCTTTGACCAGCGCTAGGGTTTGTTCAAAATCTACGGCATCAACGCCGTAATACTTTGTTAAAGAAAAATTATGGTAATCGAGTACTTCTTTGAGCTTTATAGCAAAGCGTTCCATATTAGCAAAATCACTGACACGCAAACCACGACGGGCAACTTTGTCCTCATATGCAGGTCCTATACCACGGCCAGTGGTACCGATTTTAGCATTGCCACGTGCTGCTTCTCGAGCCTGATCTAGCGCAATATGGTAGGGCAAAATTAACGGGCATGAGCCAGAAACCTTCAACCGGTCACGCACCTTGATACCACGCTCTTCTAGCATGGTAACCTCTTTAATCAGTGCGTCGGGCGCAACTACAACACCATTACCAATCACACAGTTAACATGTTCGCGCAGGATGCCTGAGGGAATAAGGTGCAGCGCTGTTTTTTTACCATCAATAACTAGAGTATGGCCAGCGTTGTGACCCCCTTGAAAGCGAGCAACGACAGAAGCCTTATCGGTTAGTAAATCTACAATCTTTCCTTTACCTTCGTCTCCCCACTGGGAACCAAGAATTACAACATTTCTACCCATAAAATAAATTACTCGACTATTTTAAATCATCCTGAAATCCGCATTAAGATAAATGCTGAACCACGTATTTACCATCAATCTTTACTAACTGATGATCACATTTTAATTCGTCTAGATCGATTCGTTGACCCTTAAAACCTTGCACTACACGTTTGCCTTGGCTACGCAAACTATTTATCTGCTTTTGACTCTCCACGTCAGTATTGAAAGGGACAAAAATACCTCCGACTGGGCTGACTTCGCATTGGCCTTCAGAGACTAACGACTTGAGGTCAATCGCGAAGCCCGTCGCCGGACGAGAACGACCAAAAGCCTCTCCCACATGATCGTAACGTCCACCGTTACCAAGCGCCTTACCAAAGCCCTGCACATAAGCAGCGAAGACGATACCAGTGTGGTAATGGTACCCGGGAATTTCGCCTAAATCGAGATGAACGGACGCACCTTTATCAGCAATCGAACTAACGATACCTTCAAGTTGACCAATAGCGTCAAGCACTACTCTAGGGGAGCCCTTAAGTAGATGCTTAGCTTTGGTGAGCACCTCAATACCCCCCGCCAAGGTCGGTAGAGCATTTAACCAACCACTCAGACTAGCGTCTTTAATATTTAGACTAATCCATTCACTCAATTCAGCTTGTGCCTTGCGCTGTAAAAGCTCAAATAGCTCATCTTCTAATTCAGTATCAAGGCCCGCCTCACTCAATAGACCTCGACAAATATCTACATGCCCTAAATCAAGATAGACATCATCGACTCCTGAAGTGGTGAGCGTTTGTAGGAAAAGATCGATAACTTCGATATCTGCTGACAACGAAGTCTCACCAAACAGCTCCACACCAATAGAAATTGGCGTGCGCGATTGCAGTGGTCCTCTTGGACGGGTATGTAACACTGTACCTGCATAGCAGAGACGACTTGGACCTTCGCGGCGAAGGCTATGAGCATCCATGCGCGCTGTTTGTGGCGTGATATCAGCACGAATGCCCATCATGCGTCCACTCAGCTGGTCTGTCACTCGAAAAGTCATTAGATCTAGATCTTTGCCAGATCCACTTAATAGTGATTCAGTAAATTCGACCATTGGCGGAATCACAAGGTCATACCCCCAGATACAATATAGATCTAATATCTGGCGACGCAGATGTTCAACGATATGTGCTTGCTCGGGAAGCACCTCGTCAACACCATCTGGCAATAACCAACGATCTACATTTGTCACAATAACCTCTTAATTTTAATTGTCACTTCAACTCATCGAAAGATAAACAATAGCAATAAACCGCCTACCATACTGAATAGACCAATAGAGCGCATAGATCGGTCATCAATTGTCGCTAACACCTTAGCCATTTCACGCCATCTTGTAGGCGCAACAAAAGGCAAAATTCCCTCAAAAACGAGCATAAGCGCGACAGCACGACCGATATCCTCCAACATAAAAAATAGCCCTTCTCGCGGCACAAAAAAACCGGGTCTCCCCGGTTTATGAATTCTAGCAAAGTCTCCCAGAATGTGGCAGGGATTTCTCAACTAAATCACCTGCACCATTCCTACAAACCTACTAATTAACTTTTTTCTGTTTTAAATACTTAAAGAATTGACTGTCAGGCTCTATTAGCATGATATCGCCTTTGTTAGAAAATGCTGCCTTGTAAGCATTTAAGCTTCGCATGAAGGAATAAAATTCAGCATCTTGTTGGTAAGCTTCAGCATAAATACTCGCCGCTTTTGCGTCACCTTCTCCGCGTAACTCCTCAGCATCTCTGTAGGCATTAGCTAGCTCGATGGTGCGTTCACGATCGGCAAATGCGCGAATTTTCTCCGCTTTTTCCTTACCAGTTGAGCGTAATTCCTGGGCTTCTTTATCTCGCTCAGCTGTCATTCTCCGGAACACTTGAGAACTCACCTCTTGGGGAAGATCGATTCGCTTTACGCGCACATCAACAATCTCAATACCAAGGCTACTCAGCACCGTACTGTTCAAGTCTTCGGTGATATTTTTCATTAGGAGATCACGTTCACCCGACACAACTTCGCGCAGCGTTCGTGTACCAAACTGATTACGCAATCCATCATTAATCCGCTTAGCCAGCCTATTTTCAGCAGTTCTCTCATTTCCTTTCACAGCCCTATAGTAAGTCTCCACATCGGAGATCCTCCACTTAGCATAGGAATCAACAATGAGACGCTTCTTCTCAATAGTGAAAAAACTAGCGGGTTGCGCATCAACCGTTAAAATACGCGCATCAAACCTAAGGACTTCATCAATAAACGGCAGTTTATAATGAATTCCAGATTTAATATCGGATTCAATTATTTCTCCGAAACGCGTGGTAATGCCGCGCTCAAAATCACTGATAACATATAGAGTATTACCAAGAACAGCTAACGATGCAGCTATTACGAATAAAAATGCTTTCATTAAATTACTCATCGACGCCTCTCCCCTTGGCTTTGTTCGCTATTACGCTGCAGTTTTTCAATCACTTCATTGGCAACTCGATTAATTAATTGATTGTTAGTTTCGGCCCCTTTCAAAGCTCCACCACTCCCTTGCTGAACTAACTTATCTAACGGTAGATAGAGCATATTATTACCACCCTCTGTGTCCAATAAAATCTTAGTACTATCAATCATTACCTGCTCTATCGCATCGATGTACAGGCGCTCTCGAGTGACCTCTGGCGCCTTTTCGTACTCTTTCAGCAAGGCTTTGAAGCGATTTGCTTCACCCTCAGATTTAGAGACTACCTGAGACATGTAACCCTGAGCCTCCTCTCTCAATCGCTGAGCTTCACCGCGTGCTTCCGGAATAATACCGTTCGAATAGGCCTGGGCTTCATTCACTAACCGCTCCAAATCCTCGCGCGCCTTAATAACATCGTCATAGGCAGCTTTGACCTCATTTGGCGGCCGAGCATCTTCAATATTTATCTTAACAATATTTATTCCGCTTGAATAAAGGTCGAGAAGATCTTGAAGCTTAACTTCGGTAGCGTTCGCTACCTGTTCTCGCTCAGTGGATATCACACCGTCAAGACCCGTACTACCAACTACATGGCGCAGAGCACTGTCAGTTGCTTGTTCCAAGCTCTCCACGGGCCCATTAATACTCAATACAAAATCTTTCGCACTAGCAACGTTATATTGCACAGACAAAGCGACTTCTACGATATTCTCATCCTGCGTCAGCATCAATCCGCGCGTCGAATATTGACGCTCCTCTGAGACCGCGACAGTAATTACTGAGTCAAAAAATGGAGGATTCCAGTGCAATCCTTCTAGCTGGGTAGAATCATATTTTCCAAGACGAAGCACAACCGCTTCCTCTGTGGCGTCAACCTGATACACACCCAACAGACCCCAGATCACCGCGAGTACAAGAAATCCAATCGGCAGAATGCTTTTTAAGCTAGCACCACCATTACCACCACCCTTACCACCGAAACCAGACAGTTTCTCTTTAAGTTTTTTGAGTGCTTCGTCAATATCTGGCGGCCCCTGATCATTTCTATTACCACCCCAAGGGTCCTTGCCACCACCCGGCTCATTCCAAGCCATAGTATTCTCCAGTTCAATTTAATAGTTAAATGCGTTTTCTTATATACGGTCGTTCCGATCACAACAGTTTAGCACTAACACCTATATTGTGACCAAATCCTCTGATTTCAAGTTCGCATTCTTTAAAATACGAAAAAAATCGCTCTCCGGAAGCTTAATTTCAAGTTCTATAACACCTTGATCGTCTATCTTTTCAAAAACCACCGACTTACAACCATAAAAGGCTGACCTGAGAGCTCCTTGATTCGGTTGCAAGACCAGATGCTTATGAATCGTTCTGCTGGGTAGCTTTTCAACTACCGCCTGCAACAAAAGCTCTAGACCCTCGCCCCTTAGCGCTGACACCCAAACTGCCGTAGGTACACCATCAGCATCACGCTCTATCCTTGGGTTTGGCTCTTCCAATAAGTCTACTTTGTTGTAGACCATCAGCGTCGGCAATTTTAGCGCGTCAATTTCTTTGAGTACTTCGTCGACCCTTACTATATTTTTTGCTCTATCTTCTGCACTCGCATCAACGATATGTAACAGGAGATCGGCGGAAGCCGCCTCTTCTAACGTTGCTCTAAAAGCATCGACCAACCGATGGGGTAAATGGCTTATAAAGCCTACCGTGTCGGCGAAAATAACTGAGCCTAAATCATGTACATCTACCCTACGCATGGTTGGATCTAGGGTCGCAAACAACTGATCTGCTACAAAAACATCGGCTTTGGTTATTGCATTAAACAAAGTGGACTTTCCAGCATTGGTATACCCCACCAAAGAGACGGTTGGTATTTCAGAGCGCTTTCTACTGCGGCGACCTTGATCCCGTTGCTTACGAACCTTGTCTAGACGTTTTTCAATCGCTTTAATACGATCTCTGACCATTCGACGATCTGACTCTAGCTGAGTCTCACCAGGCCCACGCATACCGATGCCACCTCTTTGTCGCTCTAGGTGGGTCCAGCCTCGCACCAACCTAGATGAAAGGTGTTGCAACTGGGCCAACTCTACCTGAAGTTTACCCTCATGCGTGCGCGCTCGTTGAGCAAAAATATCTAAAATAAGACCCGTTCTGTCAAGTACCCTACACTGCAATTCAGCCTCAAGATTACGCTCTTGGCTGGGTGTTAAATTATGATTAAAAATAACCAGCTCCGCACCGGCCCCCTTAACCACAGCACCAATTTCATCAACCTTCCCAGTACCCACAAAGAACTTTGCGCTAGGAGACTGCCTAGAGCCTGTTATGAAGTCCACAGGATCACCACCAGCAGCAATAACTAACTCTTCGAATTCTCTTGGGTCTTCAGGCTCTGATTCACTATTAAGTTTAATATGAACTAGTACCGCGGTTTCGCCTGTCTTGGGTCGTTCAAAGAATAGGGCCACAGGTTAGTAGTTTTCATCCCCGTTATTGCCAGATTCCTCATCCGACATTTCAGCCTGATCACTTCCACTGGTAGGCAAGCGGACGACTCTAGATGGCACGATAGTCGAAATAGCATGTTTATAGACCATTTGACTTACGGTGTTCTTCAAAAGAACAACAAACTGATCGAACGATTCAACTTGACCTTGAAGTTTTATACCGTTCACCAGGAATATTGCGACGGGGACTCTCTCTTTTCTTAGGACATTCAGAAAAGGATCTTGTAGATTATGCCCTTTTGACATGGGACTTCTCCTTGTTATTGAAAATTCAATATAGGCTGCAATAATCGCAGCAAAAAGCGCTAGTAGGATTGCGGTCCACTAACTGTGACATGTTTTAAATGTCATAAACCCAATATGGAGTGCTGGCTCAGTATTTTCAAGCACTGATTACAACTATTTTCTAAACTGATGTAGGTTTGTCCATCATCTACCTGAATTTCGTGTACCTCAGGCCAATTTCGTAACCAGGTTATTTGGCGTTTAGCTAACTGGCGACTAGCAATAATACTTTTCTCTACGGCCTCCTCTAGACTACAGTGGCCATCAAGGTATTGCCAAATTTGTTGATAACCAGCCGCTCGCATGGATGGCAAATCAGTATGCAAATCCTCACGCCCATGCAGACCTCTAACCTCTGCAAGAAGCCCATCGGTCATCATCTGTTCAAAGCGCTGTTCAATTCGCTGATGCAACAACGAGCGATCATTAAATGTCAGGCTAAATTGCAGAACGTTATAGTGGTCTAGAACACTATTATTACTTGCTACGGCCTGTAAGTCTGACATCGATACGCCCGTCAGTTGATGAACCTCCAAGGCTCGCTGAATACGTTGAGAGTGATTCGGGTGCAGTTTAGCTGCGGTTACCGGATCAATTTGCTGCAACTCATTGTATAAACTCGTCCATCCAAACTCATCTGCACGGTCCTGTATTTGATCACGTACACCCTGGTCTGCCTCTGGTAAATCAGATAAGCCTTCCAATAATATTTTAAAGTAAAGCATAGAGCCACCCACTAATAGAGGTATTCGACCCGCAGCAGCTATTTCGGCCATTTGCTCCGTAGCATCTTTTAAGAACTCCGCAACGCTATAGGCATCAACCGGGTCTCTAATATTAATTAATCGGTGGGGATGGTCAGCCAGAGTAATGGCATCAGGTTTGGCACTACCAATATCTAGTTGGCGATATACCTGTGCAGAATCAACACTAATGAGATCTACAGGTAGATGTTTTCTCAACGATATTGCTAAATCAGTCTTACCTGAGGCAGTCGGACCCATTATGAAAATAGCGGATGGTAATACTGTGGAAGCCATTAAAGGACTACCTAACGTCCGCGAAGGAACAGTTTATCAAGCTCCTCTACCGTCAGTTGCGACCAAGTAGGTCGACCATGATTGCATTGCCCACTGCGCTCGGTAATCTCCATATCTCTCAATAAGGCATTCATCTCAGGTAGGGTTAACCTGCGGTTCGCTCGTACTGATCCGTGACACGCCATAGTCGACAAAATCTCATTAATATGATCACGAATCCGCTCTGAACTGCCATGCTCAAGGAGATCTGACAGCACATCTCTCAGCAGTTTCTCAACCTCTGAACCACGTAAAATAGCGGGAATCTCACGAACAATAATACTTTCACTCGCGGCACGTTCAACACCGAATCCGAGCTGGGTAAATACCGCCTGATTAGACTCTACCGCGTCGGCCTCTCGCTGACTAACCGCTAAGTTTTCCGGAACCAGTAGCGGCTGAGAGACTAAGCCCTGCAGATCAAAGGCATTTTTCATACGTTCATAGGTAATTCGTTCGTGGGCAGCATGCATATCCACAATGATCAGACCATGACTATTTTCAGCGAGGATAAAGATCCCTTTTAACTGAGCGACGGCGAAGCCAAGTGGTGGCACCTCAGTTTGACCACTATCCTCGACGTTAGCCGAATAGAGACCCTGATAGTTGCTTGCGGGAGCGTTTACCGCAGAGGATAGCGCTGTTGGTGGCCATTTTGACTGATACCCAGCGCCTGGCGCACCCGCAAGCGGTAATGCATTTTGACCGATCAACGATTGCGGTTGATTCTGATCCGGCAACTCCAGACCTGAGTTGGTCGGCAAATGATCTTGAGGACGGTCAGTGGCCAACGCTTTTTGCAGTGTACTAGACACAAAGCTATGAATACTCCCGCTCTCTCTAAACCGCACTTCGTGTTTAGTAGGATGCACATTAACATCAACATCACCAGGTAAAATCTCTAAAAACAGGACGTACGCAGGGTGGCGTCCGTGGTACAAGACATCCTGATAGGCTTGCCGTACAGCATGCGAAACTACTTTGTCACGAATAGATCGACCATTGACGAAAAAGTACTGTAAATCGGCCTGACTGCGCGAAAAGGTAGGCAATCCTATCCACCCCCACAAACGAATCCCAGTACGATCATTATCGACAAACAACGCTTGTTCCATAAACTGCGGTCCACACAGATCAGCAACACGCTTTTCCTGCTCAGACTGACTGATGGCGGGCCGAAGACTGAACTGCACTTTTTGATTATGCTTAAGGCTAAAGGCAACATCCATACGACTTAGCGCGAGTTTTTTCAAGCAGTCATCAATACGTTTATACTCAGTATTTTCAGTGCGTAAAAATTTACGACGCGCTGGGGTATTAAAAAATAAATCTCGTACTTCAACACTCGTTCCCTGTGGGTGCGCAGCCGGCTGGAGTTCTACCTCCATATCCCTACCCTCTGAAACAGCCTTCCATCCAGAGCCTTCTCCGCTATTGGAGGTCAACGCCAAACGTGAAACAGATGCGATACTTGCCAATGCCTCCCCACGGAAGCCGAGTGTGGACACAGCCTCTAGATCTTCTAGACCCAAAATTTTACTTGTTGCATGTCGACTTAGCGCCAGAGGAAGATCACTCTCTGAAATACCACAGCCGTCATCTCGAACTCTGATTAGTTTAGTCCCGCCCTGCTCTACCTCAACGTCTACTCGCTTAGCACCCGCATCAAGACTATTCTCAGCCAGTTCTTTGAGAACGGAGGAAGGCCGCTCTACGACTTCTCCGGCGGCGATCTGATTCGCCAACTGGGGACTTAACGTGTGTATTTTAGGCATTGATAAGAGCCTTTAAACATAAAATCATTCTGCTATCCATTCAGCGAGGAGGAATCGATATTTTTTGCCCTACTCTAATGACGCTAGAGCGTAACTTATTATATCGCAGTATATTTTTAACTGAGGTGCCATGCTGCTGAGCAATTTCAGATAGCGTATCACCCCTACCAATGACATAGATTTTAATCAGATCTTTAGCGCTATTGGCCAACAGAGTACCAACCGGAGGGTTATCCAAATAAAAACTTTTTAGGCCACTAACTACCGCCTCTGCCATTTTTTGCTGATAACCCTTGCTACTCAGCAAGCGAGCCTCTTTGGGGTTGGAGATAAAACCAGTCTCAATCAATAATGAGGGTATATCAGGTGACTTAAGGACTATAAAGCCTGCCTGTTCTACTTTTTTCTTATGCAACCTTGCGACACTAGACATATTTTGTAGTACGTAGCTGCCTGCATCAAGACTGCTTCTTAGCGTTTCATTGATGGACAGATCAAGCAAAACGCTTGCGAGCACATCATCTTTATCATCCAGACTGAGATTGCTTGTCCCGCCAATTAAGTCAGCACGATTCTCCGTAGTCGCCAGATATCTCGCTGCCTCACTGGTAGCACCTCGAGTGGACAGGGCATAGACCGAGGCACCGTTAGCGCGAGGATCTGAAAAACCATCGGCATGAATAGAGATCAAAAAATCAGCCTGCTTTTGACGAGCAATCTCAGTACGTTTGCGTAAACCAACATAATAATCGCCAGTCCGCACTAAAACACCCTCGAAATAAGGGCTTTGATCGAGTAGCGCCTCAATTCGTTTGGCTATTTGCAGAACTACACGCTTTTCACGCAAGCGATTAGGACCTGACGCTCCAGGGTCCTCTCCGCCATGACCTGCATCTAAGGCTACAATGATTTTCCGATCATTACGCTCAATCATTTTTTCGACGGTTTTACTGACATTCTGTTTTTTGTCATACAGGTCAACTACCAGACGGTCGCCGTACTGCTCGTTTGACGGCAGAGTAAAGCTTTTTGGGCTGACGCTAGAACTCAGATCAAGAACAATTCGTAAATCCGTTTTATTCCGCTGCGCATGACGAATATTCACTATCGGTGTTTGACTCAAATCAAGGGATTTAAAACTTGTTGCCAATGTAACCTTGTCAATGTCGATAACCAACCGATTAGGATTCTCAAGCGCTATCAACTGATGCTTTACAGTGCCACTTAAATCAATGACCAATCGAGTACTATCAGGTGATCGCCAGATACGCACTGACTCTATATCGGTGCTCTGTGCAACTATAGGCAACATTAAAATGATTAAGGCCCACAGGCTGAACAAATATCTCTTGCCACAATCCGTCAATTTTTGGCATATGAATCTCAATAGATTCTCCCAATGCACTGGCTAATAGTTACTCACAAGCAGTTATTTTGTGAAGTACCGCCAGCATGTCTCTACCCTTATCAGTCTTCGCGGACACGCTAACCCGACGACCGCTCGTAAGATGCTCAATTTCCACACCCATGTCTTTGCCGGCTAGATAGCCATATCCACGCTCAGGCCACTCTATTAAGCTCAAAGACGCCTGTGCAAGGTAATCAGTAAACCCTATATAATCAAGTTCCTGAGGATCATTCACACGATATAAATCAAAGTGATACACACTGCCAATGTCTAATTGATAAGGCTCTACAATAGTATAAGTAGGACTCTTTACCGCACCAGAATGCCCTAGCCTGTGTAATATGCCGCGACTAAGTGTCGTCTTACCTGCACCGAGATCACCGTTCAACGTTATAACAGCGCCCATCAAAAGTGCGTCGGCAATTTTACCACCGAACTCTACCATGGCCGCCTCATCTTTTATGATAAAACTAGAATCATTTGTGGGCGATAGCTCATTCATTCTGTAAGAAAAGTGCTTTGATTGAGTATAGCTCGAACAAATGCCAGAATATCAGAGGCGACGAGGCCTCTATGACCAAGCTCCTCAACCGCCATATCTGCTGCCTTAGAATGTAGACAACAACCAAGCTCTGTTGCCGTAAATAAATCCATTCCTTGAGCGATCAGACCGCCGATAATTCCACTTAAAATATCGCCCATACCGGCTGTAGCCATTGCAGGATTACCATAAGGGCATATCTGAATAGGTCGAGTCTGATCTCCATATATCAGAGTCCCAGCACCTTTTAATAGTATTACTGCATTGTATTTTTGTTGTAGTTTACGCACTGCTGCAAACCGATCTATCTCGATCTCAGCAACACTAATTCCTAGAAGTCGTGCAGCCTCCCCTGGATGCGGTGTCATCACCCATGATCGGTTTGCAACATCAGTCACCACTCGACCATCGGCAATAATATTTAATGCATCAGCGTCCACTACCATAGGTAAATCCTGGGACATCGCTTTTTGTAACATCTGCTCGGACCAAGATGATCGACCAAGACCCGGTCCCACTACCAATACTGTAGGTCGATCAAGTAATGGTTCTAGCTCCTGACCAGAGACTACGCCACACGCCATTATTTCAGGCTGCCGGACCAAACTTGCTAATACATGCTCAGGCCTGGTAGCGTGACTGACAAGTCCAGCACCGACTTGCAGGCACGATTGAGCGGCGAGCAGCGAAGCACCCCCTGTCCCGTGATCTCCACCAATAACCATACAGTGGCCACGCTGGCTTTTGTGCACGTCGGCCTCTGACTCTGGCAAGTATTCGATCAAATCATCCACTGACATTAACTCAGCAGAAGGCGATCTTTGGTGAAGAATCTCATCTGGAATATCTAAAGAGTCATAGACTACATCACCGCAAAGTGCAGTCCCGCGGCCCGTAAATAAGCCCTGCTTGGGTGCAACAAACGTAACGGTGATATCTGCCTTTACCGCAACTTCTTGCACAGCACCTGTATCACTGGCTAATCCTGAGGGTATATCTACCGCCAAAACGGGCAATAAAGAACTATTGATACACTCAATAGCTATCGCAAATTCATCACTAAGATCGCCCGTAAAGCCGGTACCGATTAAAGCATCAACGATAACACCCTCAGATAAATTACACCCAGCATCAAAGGGCTCAAATTTAACGTTAGCATCAATGCACTGCTGTCGCGCCCGTTTAGTCTCATCAGACATACGCGCAGGATTTCCTAACTCATAAATTCGTACCGAAATCTTCTCATGGGCGGCTAAAGAAGCGATAATGTAACCGTCACCTCCGTTATTACCCGCACCACAAAAAACGTGGATACAATGAGGTCGACCAAAGTTTTCTAACAATTCGGCAAAAGCGCCGTCCCCAGCTCTGCTCATTAATTCAAAAGGGCTAATATCACCCTTTTGGTGCGCTAATTGATCGAGTTCACCGACGGTTTTAGCATCAAATAAGGCTTGTTGAATAAGATAGTGCGACATGAACGAGATATCCCAGTAAAATTAGTGAGATTATAAGCCAGAATAGCTATGAAACCATGCAACAAATTGAAGTAGAAGCTCAGAAACTAGAAAAATTAGCCCATAAGATCAAATCTTGGGGTGCTTCTTTTGGTTTTCAGCAGGTATCTATCGTCGAGCCAGATTTGACAGAGGCATCCGAGCGCTTGCATGAATGGTTAGCGAAAGGTTTTCAAGGCTCTATGGATTGGATGGCCGAGCATGGCGAAAAACGATATGTGGTTAACAAACTGGTCGATCATACAGTCAGAGTAATCTCAGTTCGCATGGATTATCTTAATGACAGCAAGATGATCGCAGTATTAAAAGATGACAATAAAGCTTATATTTCGCGTTATGCACTGGGCCGTGACTACCACAAAATTATTCGCAAACGTTTGGCTGCTCTCATCAAAAAAATTGAGGAAGAAATTCCAGAGCTGAATTTGAGTCAAAGGCCTTTCGTCGACAGCGCGCCGGTCATGGAAAAGCCCATTGCGCAGCAGGCCGGACTTGGCTGGATTGGCAAAAATACTCTACTACTTAATGAATCGGCAGGGTCTTGGTTTTTTCTTGGAGAGATTTATACCTCTTTAAAACTGCCTGTTGACGGACAGAAACAAGAAGACAAGTGCGGTAAATGTCGCGCTTGTTTAACGGTGTGTCCAACTAATGCGTTCCCTGAGCCCTATGTACTGGATGCACGCCGCTGTATTTCATACCTCACCATAGAAAATAAAGGCGCTATTCCTGAAGAGCTTCGCCCTCTGATGGGCAATAGAGTCTTTGGTTGTGATGACTGCCAGATCAGATGCCCATGGAATCGCTTTGCCTCACATACTCAAGAGGATGATTTCAAGCCTCGGCATAATCTTGATGATCCATCATTGGTGACATTATTTAACTGGGAGCCAAATGAGTTTTTAGAGAAAACCCGAGGGTCTCCGATACGTCGTATTGGTCATGAACGCTGGTTACGCAATCTCGCTGTTGGCCTTGGCAATGCGACCGGCTCAGAAGAGATTCTTAATGAACTCCAGGCAAAATCTGATCATCCGTCAGCTCTTGTCAGGGAACATGTTCAATGGGCGATAGATCAACAACAACAGAAGCTTAATTTTGAATGAAAAACTTCCGGTAATAAACCAATTCTGCAATCGAGTCATGAATATCGTCCATCGCCAGATGGCTTCCTTTTTTACTAAATCCACCTTCAAGATCGGGCCGCCAGCGTCGCACCAACTCTTTTAGGGTACTCACATCAAGATTACGATAATGGAAGAAACTCGCTAGATCAGACATATAACGAACTAAAAAACGTCGGTCTTGGCCAATGGAATTTCCACACATGGGTGATTGGCCCTTGGGAACCCAGTCGGATAAAAAGTCGATGGTTTCCTGCATGGCTTTCGCTTCACTGATTTGACTGTTACGCACTCTATCAGTCAAACCGGAGCCGCCATGTTGGCGAGTATTCCACTCATCCATTCCGGCAAGTAGACTGTCCGGTTGTTTAATAACAAGTGATGGTCCTTCTGCCAGCACTTTTAAGTTTGAGTCTGTCACTACTGTCGCGATTTCAATAATTCTTTCCTTAAGAGGATCTAGTCCTGTCATTTCTAGGTCGATCCAAATCAAATTAAGCGGATTGGTTGTGATCATTTAAGAATCCTATTTACGCTTTATCGCAGGTTAGTGAGAAGCTTAATGTTACTCAGAGCGCTAATGCTATATCCTTAGGGACTATAACGCCAGAAAATGGTCTTCAGTAACCGTGGATTTAATTAGTAATGAGCCCAAAATTGTTAACCTATGAGTAAGCGCCGACTTAGTGACCGCCAAAAAGGGCGTATTCAATCGATCCAAGAGCAACGGCGCGAGCGGGCTATTGCTAAAAATGCCGTGAGTGAGGATGACTTGGCAAACCATTCTACACTGGGGCCCGAAATACTGGGCACGGTGGTTACTAACTTTGGTGCCCAGGTTGATATTGAAGCCGCAGAAACAGATATTAAAGGCCGCATCGTGCGCTGTCATATGCGTGCTAACCTAGACAGTCTCGTTACCGGAGATCAGGTCATTTGGCGTTTTGCCGAGCCCCACGGGGTTGTGGTCGCTCGCCAAGCTAGACGGTCAGAACTATTGCGCCCAGACATTTATGGCAAGTTACGACCCGTTGTGGCAAATGTTGACTTAATCGCTATCGTTTTTTCGGCAAAGCCTGACGCTTTTAGTAATCTTTTAGATCGTTATCTAGTCGCTTCAGAAGCTCAAAATATCAAACCAGTGCTAGTTCTAAACAAAGTCGACATGTTGAAAAATAATGCGTTTCCGGACATAAATAAACTCGTCAAGGAGTATGAGTTTATCGGTTATGACGTACTGCAAGTATCAGCGACTTCAGGTGAGGGTATTACTGAATTACAGGATTATTTGACCGGAAAAACTGCCATATTTGTGGGCCAATCAGGCGTTGGTAAGTCATCTTTAATTAATCACCTTCAGCCTGACGCAAATATGTCAGTGGGCGAACTATCCATAGGCAAAGAGAAAGGTACTCATACTACAACTGTGTCTAGACTTTTTCACCTGTCCGGTGGAGGTGTGTTGATTGACTCGCCGGGTATACGCGAATTTGCTCTGACCCACCTTACCAAGGAGCAGGTCATTAACGGATTTATAGATTTTCGACCCTACCTTGGTCACTGTAAATTTCGGGACTGCAACCATAACAAAGATCTTGGATGTAGCCTTTTAGCTGCAGTCGCAGAAAACAAAGTCCTCGCTACAAGACTCCATAATTACCGCCAAATACTGTTATCTCAAGAATCAGATAGAACATAGAATCGCTACTCACAGGCTAAAAGTGTACCTCAGACAATAACATCAAGGAATCACCATGAGTGAACCAACACCCCATCTTGTTGAACCACAAGATCTTGAAGCGATGCTCGTTATGGACAACTTAATTATTGTCGATTTAAGCCATTCTGCACTGTATCAACAGAAGCACGTACCAGGCGCTGTACATCTTGCCAACAATACACTGATGGCAAATAAGCCGCCGGCATTAGGCAAACACCCTAGTTTTCAGGAAGTCGAGGCCTTAGTGAGTGATCTAGGTATTGATGGATCCAAGCATGTGGTGATCTATGACGATGAAGGTGGCGGTTGGGCCGGTAGACTCGCCTGGACTCTTGATTTAATTGGCCTTCACAACTGGTCTTATTTAAATGGTGGCATCGTGGCATGGATTAACGAAGGTCATGTAACAGAGAGCACCATCAATATGCCGAAGAGTTGTTGTGCAGGCATTGGTAGTACCTTTGCCAACCCATCTGCCTCTATACATGTCGATGAAATAATTGCCAGGCTCGACTCGAGTGATTTCGCAATATGGGACGCTCGTAGCCCTGCTGAGTACAGCGGTCAGATGGTTCGTGCAGCGCGTAGTGGCCATATTCCTGGCGCTATCAATCTAGAGTGGACCGAGTTGATAGATAGTGATAATAATTTACGAATTCGTAAAAATGCCCAAGCCATTCTGAATAATTTAGGCCTTAGTAAAGATAAAACTATCGCCACACACTGTCAGCTCCATCATCGCTCAGCCTTTACTTACATGGTTGCGAGAATTTTAGGTTATGAGAAAATAGCAGGCTATGATGGTTCTTGGGCCGAATGGGGTAATCTTGACAATACTCCCATAGAGTTTGGCCTTTAATTATTTATCCATAATTAGCATCACCCTTTAAATGAGAAACAAAATTATGAGTCACGGTGTAGATATCTTCGTTGCAGTGCAACGAGTGTTACCAAAACATGCGTTATCGCGAATCATTGGCACGATTGCGGAATCTAAAAGGCCATGGCTAAAAAATCTATTAATCAAACGTGCTATCTCTGCTTTTGGTATTAATATGCAAGAAGCCGCCAGTGATAATCTTGAGGACTATGAGAGTTTTAATGCCTTTTTTACCCGTGCGTTAAAAGATGATGCGCGAGTGGTTGATGGCGACCCTAAGAGTGTTTGTTGCCCTGCCGATGGTGTTATTAGCCAGGCCGGTATCATTGATAAAACCCGTATCCTGCAAGCTAAGGGCCTCAACTATTCAATAAGCCGGCTGCTCGGTAATTCGGTCTCAGCCCAGCGATTTAACAATGGAAGCTTCGCAACTATTTATCTTTCCCCCAAGGATTATCATCGCGTACACATGCCTGTTTCAGGTACATTGCGCGCGACGCGCTACATACCCGGCGAACTATTTTCAGTAAATGACAAAACTGCGCAAGGTTTGGAAGAACTGTTCGCTCGTAATGAACGCTTAGTCTGCGAGTTTGAATCTGAGTCAGCGGGCAATTTCGTGGTTGTTTTTGTCGGTGCAATGTTAGTTGCGGGCATTGAAACAGTTTGGGGTGGCTTCGAAAAACCAGGACCTGGAGCCGTTCGAGAATCAGACTTTTCTGACCGCCAACTTGCCTATGATAAGGGAGAGGAAATAGGCCAGTTTAAGTTTGGTTCGACCGCGATTATCTTATTTGAAAAAGATAGAGTGACTGGGTTGGAGACTTTAAACCCTCAATCGCCGGTGTTAATGGGTCAGCAACTTGCCTCTCTTGTGAAATAATCTCTGGCTCTAGTTAGAGCCAGAGAATTGATGTACAGCATCAATAAATATCTTCACATTATCTGGGTTGATATCCGGCGTTATACCATGGCCAAGATTAAAGACATGTCCCTGACCTTCACCAAAAGACTTTAAGATAGTCTTAACCTCTGACTCAATGCCAGATCGATCGGACCTTAGTACTGCCGGATCCATATTTCCTTGCAGGGCAACCTTACTGCCAACACGATCCTTGGCGGCCCCAATATCTACTGTCCAATCCAAACCTAGACAATCACAACCGGAATCTGCCATTGCTTCCAACCAATGACCGCCACCTTTGGTAAATAAAATTACCGGTACATCACGGCCATCAGCATGTTTAATAAGGCCGGCGACAATTTTTTTCATGTAGTCAAGAGAGAATTCCAAATAAGCATCATGACTTAACGCTCCACCCCAAGTATCAAATATCTGAACCACCTGTGCGCCTGCTAAAATTTGCGCATTAAGGTAATCTATTACCGAGAGAGAAAGCTTTTCCAATAACTGATGGAGCACTTCAGGTTGGGTGTAAAGCATCGTCTTGGCGCGAACAAAATCGCGACTACTCTGCCCTTCAATCATATAGGTTGCTAATGTCCACGGACTTCCAGAAAACCCTATCAATGGGACACGGCCATTTAACTCGCGACGAATCATCGACACTGCATCAGTCACATAGCCCAAATCTGAGGCAGTATTAATCACCTGCAGTTGATCTATATCTGCTTCAGTACGCACCGGCTTTCGAAATTTGGGCCCTTCCCCCTCGGCGAAGTAGAGACCCAGCCCCATTGCATCGGGGATAGTTAAAATATCAGAGAAAAGGATCGCCGCATCCAACTCAAATCGTTCAAGCGGTTGCAATGTGACCTCACAGGCAAGTTCAGTGTTTTTGCATAAACTCATAAAATCGCCGGCCTGCGCTCTAACTTGACGATATTCTGGTAAGTAGCGTCCCGCTTGTCGCATCATCCATACTGGGGTTTTATCAACGGGTTGCCGAGCTAGTGCTCGTAAAAATCGATCGTTTTTCAATTCTGTCATAAATAATTTAGGTCAATAAAGTGAGGCGACTAGTATACGTCGCGTAGGTAGCGCTTTTCACGCTTTAGATTGTTAACATAATCAGTTGCTTTGTCAGCACTTAACTTTCCCTGCACAGCAACAATATCACGCAATGCCTGATCGACATCTTTAGCCATTCTGGTGGCATCTCCACAGACATAAAAATAGGCGCCTTTTTCCAGCCATTGATACAACTCTACAGCACGCTCATGCATTTTATTTTGAACGTAAATCTTGTCTTTTTGATCTCTAGAAAAGGCTAGGTCAAGTTGGCTCAACACCCCAATCGCTTGCATTTCTAGCAGTTGCTGCTCATATATAAAGTCTGCACCTCTGGTCTGATCTCCAAAGAACAACCAATTTTTCCCTTTAGCCCCGCGCATCTGTCGCTCTTCCAGAAAGGCTCTAAACGGCGCAACTCCGGTACCTGGGCCCACCATAATCATAGGCGCATCGTCATCGGTAGGAATCCGGAAAGCTTTGTTGGGTGAAACAAAAATTCCCGCGGTGCCATTTACAGTCACTCGATCAGCCAGAAAAGTTGAGCATACGCCAAGGTGATCTCGGTCCTCTCCACGCCATCGAACTGAGGCCACGGTTAAGTGTACTGAACCTACATGCTTACTTGGGCTCGACGAAATTGAGTAGGCACGATGCTGCAAAGGTTTAAGTAACGCGATAAATTCATCAATCGGAAAAACAATCTCAGAATTTAGATTGAGTAAATCCAAAGTATCCTTGCCCCACAAAAAATCTGCTAGAGCTTCTTTATCACCAGTTTTTAGTACATGGGAGAACTTTTCATGCTTAGCCTGTGCTTCGACTGCCGCAATAAAGTTTCGAGACGGAGTAGATATTTCGTACTGGTAAGTAAGTAACTCGCGGATAGACTTATTTTGATCTTTCAGGACCAATTCAGGGCTTACCGCAAGTCGCTCTGTGAGCTTTTTCACTAGCACACTATCATTCACTGGCATGACATTTAAGGCATCACCAGTCTCATAGGTCAATCCACTGTCAGCTAGATCAAGCTCATAATGACGAATCTCTTTGCCAGACGATGGGCCAGATAACAGCTGATTTACACTAACTTTCGCAGGATAAGGATTCTTCCGGTTCCAAATAGACTTGGCTACCTGGGGAGCTACCTCAACAACAGGCAAAGTAGCATGACCACTACTGGCCAAGGGAATAGTTTTATTGATCCATTCATCCGCTATGTCTTCATAATCCACATCGCAGTCTAATCGATCTATTAATCGCGTCGCACCCAACTGCTCTAGGCGTGTATCAAGAAGCTTTCCGGCCTGACAAAATTCGTCGTAACTAGTATCCCCTAGCGCTAAGACGCCAAACTGCATGTCCGGTAATCTGGGCATATCCGCACTATATATACTCTCCCAAAATAGTCCCGCGTTGTCAGGCATTTCACCTTCGCCATACGTGGCAATAGTAACAATCACACGTTTCATAGCAGAAAAAGCATCTATGGCGACATCATCTAACCCTTGCACAACAGCCTCAAATCCCTGAGCGCGAGCCGCTACCGCTGCGTCCATTGCCAAAGCTTCCGCATTTCCTGTCTGTGTTCCATAAAGAATGTTCAGCAGTGGTGCGGTCGATGCACCAGCAACACTTTTTTGACTCCCAGCTATCGCTTTTGCTGACTGCATACCTGCCAAGAAACCCGACAACCACGATTTCTGGTCTCCAGTAAAAGGGGCATCTTTTGGTATAAACGGAAGTTTCATTAATTGGCCTCAGTATTAACTAGCATTGGGCAAAATATCATTCATCGCATTGTGGGCAAACAGCTCTTCAAAGCTAGGTATCCTACCTAATGCCAGCTTATTTTTTCGTTGTTGATGGAGTATCCACCCATACGTAGCCGGACTATCCATCGACAAAATATTACGCAGGCTCAAAGCTTCTTTAAAGTCAGTGAGGCGCTTACCCGCAATCATAGCCGCTAATTCGGAGGCACTATACGCTGAAACCGCCTCTCGCGCATGTCTTAGTAAGCCACTCATTAAGGCGTAATCTTCAGTTAAAATAAGATTACGAGTGGCTTTAACAACATCAGGCTCATCTACCGAGGTAGCCGAGGGAACCTTTTTCAACGCTATTTTTTGCGCTGCGTTGAGCACCGAGTAAGTATTTAGTAGCTCATACATATCACCGCTGTCTGCGAGGGCTGAATCAGGAACGATTCCCTTTATGACTGGCGTTCCCGAACGCCACGCCTTTTTTAATTTATTAACTTGGAAGCCTGCCAGCGCAACTGCAAGCTCTTCAGCAAGTTCCTTGCGTGATTTAGCCTCAAGAATCGCTTCATAGTCTTGGTACTGTAATAAGGCTCGAGGCGTTATATAGGCAAAATTACCGCGTTCCATATCCCAATGTTTGAGAAGCCAGGAGGCTTTTTTTGAACCGGTCGCATCGACATGCCACTCCAGCATAGAGTATATAGCTTGCGCATGAATGTATGAGGCATCCTCATCATCTTCCAAATAGCCTAAAAGTACCGAATCATGACTGATACAGTTTGTGAATTTTCTATACGGGTCATATTGGTAGGCGAACCCACCTGACATACCATTCCCGAAGCCCTTGGCAAAGGCACCTAAATTAAGAACTGCACCATTTGTCATGTACTCGGCACAGAAATCCCCAACGCCCTCAACAACTGCTGTTGCCCCTGAGTTTCGCACAGCAAATCGATCACCTGCTTGGCCTTCGATGAAGACTCGTCCTCCGGTAGCACCGAACAAGGCAAAGTTACCAATTAGTACATTAGTCCCCGGCTTGTCGCTACCTCCAGCTGGCGCATTAACAACGATCTCACCACCGCAGGCAGTTTTGCCAACGCCATCATTACAGGTGCCTGTATGTGACAGTCGCATGCCATCATTACAGAATGCACCATAGGATTGCCCTGCCGAACCATGTGTGACAATACTTATAGCCCCATTTCTTAAGAATCGTCGACCGCGCTTATCTTCAAGTACTGCAGGTAACTCAACGTCTTTTAGCTCATAGTTGAGCATTCGCTCAATATCGATAGCTAATTGACCACCTACACTCTTATTACAGTTATTTAAATACTGGCTGCTGGGCAACGCTATTGACAGTTGCTTTTGATCGACTAACGCTTGGCGGATTAGGCTAATAAAACCATCATCAACCGCGAAATCACGCTCCATATAAATTGGATTATCGATTTTATGTTCTTTAACAACCGTTAGCATCGCTCTTAGATCCAGCTGGCCCACGGAGGACGGATGATCCAAAAGATGAATTAAATCACAACGACCCCGAGCTTCGCGCAATGAGCGCAATCCAAGATCAGCAAGAATTTCCCTTACTTCATGAGCAATGTTAAGTAGATACTGTCCCAGAGCTCGAGGATCACCATCAAAAACTTCAGGATTTGTCGTCAAACCGGCAGGACATTTGATATTACAGTTCTTTGCCATGACGCACTTAAGCATCATCAGCGCCGTTGTTCCAAATTCAAAACTATCACCACCCATCAGCGCGGACTTAACAACGTCCGAACCGGTTTGATGAGCTCCAGAACATCGTAAAACAACCTTTTGCCTTAACCCATTAGCACAGAGCGCCTGATGAACTTCAGCAATGCCAATCTCCGCAGCGCGACCGGTGTATTTCAAAGAGGTAACTGAGGCAGCTCCAGTACCACCGGTATTACCAGCAACATTAATAACATCAGCTCCGGCTTTAGCCACACCAACCGCAATTGTTCCAATCCCATCAGAAGATACCAGTTTAACGATCACTCGAACTCGTGCGGCCTTGGCGTCATGAATCAGCTGAGCCAAGTCTTCAATCGAATAAGTGTCGTGATGCGGTGGAGGTGAAATTAGCTCGACTCCAGGCACTCCGCCGCGCGCCGCCGCTATCTCAACATTTACCTTGGGTGCAGGTAACTGTCCCCCCTCACCCGGCTTAGCGCCTTGACCAATTTTAATTTCAATCTCTTCGAGCATCGGATCCGCTAAATATCCGGCCCAAACACCGAATCGTCCAGAAGCGAATTGTTTGATTCGCGATGCTCGGATCGTACCATAGCGAGAAATATGCTCTCCTCCCTCACCACAATTGGACATTCCTCCAACCATATTTGTACCATGCGCTACCGCCTCGTGAGCGGTCGCCACTAGAGCTCCATGGCTCATAGCACCGGATGCTAAAAGAGGAGTGATTTGACTAGCGGGCTGCACCTCATTCAAGTCTATCTTGGGCATAGCGTCGCGCAAACGACTAACATAATCTCGAGCAATACCAGAGGTCTTTAGAGTCAACGCATCATCCTTAACGGAAGAAGCAATGATATCAACACCAAAACGATCTACAAAAGAATCCCTCAGCGCGATTAATCGGCCAGCTTGACCCGCTAAAGATCCCGTTAATCTCAGAGCATAAGAACCCTCTGATAAAATTTCACAGGTCAAACCCCGAACCACAAAGTGATTATTCCCCGCGCGGTTGAACAACATCATCTCTCGTCTAAATTCATCGGGTTCAAGAAGAAAGCTAACATCGGCTGGAAAGGCTAAAACATCTCGAAGTGCCGCAGGTCTGCGAGATCGCTCTTCGGTCATGTCTTTAGAAAACGTTCTATATCCCGGTGTGATTTTGAACTCATCAATCGCCTTCGGCGTTAGCCGATCAAAACTGGTATTGGTGTATCCTTCATCGCTAATACCAAATGCGCCTTCCATCCGATTGAGTGTCAAAAGTCGCAGCTCATCTTTAGCCGCAGTATCATCATCATAATCAAATGCAATAGGCTCTTCGGTCAGATCAACAAAACCTCGCACAGCAGCCACACCATAGGAATGCCCTGCGCCCTCCGCTCGCTCTTTGAATAGGCCAAGCATTGGAATGTCACTTTCGACTTCACACTTAAGGGCCCGTTGATGCCAATCCGCATGTGCTTGCGCAACCTCAGTAAAACCCACTCCACCTACAGGTGATTTCATGTTTGGAAAATAACGTTTAAATACAGGATCACTCGTATTCAAAAAATTGGGTTCAAAAAACTCTCCGCCGGAATAACTCTCAACGGTGCAGAGCCCCACTTTACCCATAGTTTTCAGCAAAGCTTTTTCGGCAGCTTTAGCAAATTTCAGATAGGCTCCATTGGGATCCTCGGAGAATTTGTCTTCCGCACGCATCATAACGCCCATTGGATAAACCGCGGCCGCACCAAAGCCAAGGGCACAGGCCACATGGTGTGATGAACAAATTTGCCCGCTTTCGACGATTAGCGACACGCGAAGGCGCAGCCCAGTCTCAATCAGTCGCTGATTAATCGCCGATATGGCTAAGGTCATAGAAATGGACCCAAGCGATTGAGTGACGTGACGATCGCTAATAATGGCGATGCCGCCCTGCTCTCGAGCAAAAGACTCAACCCCATCACAAAGAGCATCAATTCCAGAGACTAATGATTTTTGATTCGCATCAACATCATCAAAAAAAGGTTCGAATAGCATCGGAAAACGCCCTATTGGCGTCTCTTTTTGTGCTCGAATTCTAAGAATTTGTGCGTGATTGAGAATAGGTGACTGAATGACTATTTGGCGACCGGGTTTAGCCCCAATATTAGGCTTAGTGCCTAGCGCCACCCGCATGGTCATACCTTCTCCCTCACGAATAGAGTCCAGTGGTGGATTCGTCACCTGGGCAAAACGCTGTGAAAAGTACTTAGCCACTCCACCTTCATTATCTGACAAGGCATTGATTGCATTACCATAACCCATGGCAGATACCTTTTCAGTACCCGTAGCCAGCATAGGATCAATCATAAAACGGAAACATTCTTGATTTTGAGAATAAGCTACGTATCGACCCGCTAGTGACAGATCCCCAGAGTAACTTGAGGAGGGCGAGTATTCAGCTGCGGAGACTTCAGGTAAGTCATCAATTCGGATGCGTGCATTTTTAACCAATTGAGAGTAGTCGCGCTGACTGGCCAGTGATTCTAGAGCCTCATGAGTGTCAAATGATCGCTTTTGCTCGTGATCATAATAAAGCATGCCACCCGCTTCAATACGACCGCGACTAAGCACTGGCTCGTCACCAAAGTCAATTTGACCCGCCTCAGACATCACCGCTAAATAGGTCTCAGTCTCGATACTTCTCAATGGACGCAATCCAAGTCGATCAAGTCGCGCACCAATAATTGAGCCATTTCCAAATATCAAAGCGGCCGGGCCATCATTCTTTTCTTCATAAAGAGAAAAGTACTCGAGCATCGCTCGCACAGGGGAAGAAAGTGTATCGTCATTTTCCCACGCTGGAGGCATCATAGAAACAACAGCCGTAACTAAGTCCAGTTCGTCCTCAATGACACGCGATTGAAGTGTTTGGTCTAAACGGCAACTGTCCGACTGGCCTTTTGGCCTTATAATTTTATTTTCTCTAGAACGCGCTATTGCCGTCTCCGACAGACGGTTCTTTTTATCCGTATTAAGCTCGCCATTATGAGCCATCATACGAAACGGTTGCGCCATCGAGGGATGTGGATCTGTATTAGTTGAGAATCGAGTGTGAAAATAAAGCGTATGGATACTATGATCTAATTCATTGAGGTCTAAAAAATAAGGAATTATCTCACTTGAGTTCAACCGGCCTTTTAGCACTTGCATATTAGCTGACATCGACAAGGGATATAACCCATTTAACTCCGCACAGGTGTAGGCTTCAGCTTCGATAATCATTAACGCACGATGGATAGCCTTATCTAACTCGGCACCTCTTATCCCTGCCGGTGCAGCAAAAACCCATTGAGCGATTGGCAACTGACATTTTATTGCGGCTGGACGAAGAACAGACTGATCTACCTCAACATCTCTAGTTACTAAGGATATCATTCCTTCAGTTTTTAGAGCCGAGGCTACCAAATTTCTTGCACGTTCATGCTGGCTCGGATCATTGGGTAAAAAGAAGTTGCCTACACCAAATTCACCCAAAGTCAAAGCAGAGCTAGTTATACGGTTGAAAAACTCAATCGATAAGTCAATCGATACACCCGCACCGTCACCTACTCCTTCAGCAGACATACCACCACGATGGGGCACAGCACAAAGTGCCTGATGACCTTTCATTAACAGATCATGAGTCTGCCTACCGTCTTTTCGAGTAAGAAAACCAACACCACAGCTACTTTTTTCGAAGGCGCTGTCATAGAGACCAAATTTAGTCGCGTCAATCATAAATACCAGCTCGTTATTCAGACAGTTTAATACGGAATGTTGCTTCTACTATTATTCTGAGACTACACTTTACAGCCGCCCAGTTTACACCTTGGTACTTTGAACGACAAATAGGCATACGGATTAATAGAGCTTTTTGGTTGCTTGGCGACGGCATTGCAGGTAATTAAACTAAAATATCTACTATTTTCGGAATAAATGCCGTTTACAGGTAACGGCCTCGATAACGAAAATCAGGCTTGACAAGACTTATCCAAAGTAGACTGAAGCCATTTTATTGAGAAATCATCAGTTATATAGGCCTCTCCCAGAGCGCTAAGAAGCACCAATCTGAGGGTACCATCTAGAACTTTTTTATCTCTGTATATCAATGATAGAAACTCGCTCGGCGTCATTTCCACTGGAGGCTTAAGCGGAAGAGAAAAGGCAGTAAGAATACTTTTAATTCGCTCAACATCTAAAGTGGACAAATGACCTGCAAGCACTGACATTTCAGCTGCCATAACCGTACCAACAGCAACTGCCTCGCCATGCAACAAACCTTTGTATTGCTGAAACGTTTCAATAGCATGGCCAAAAGTATGCCCCAGATTTAAAATGGCCCGAATACCCTGCTCCGTTTCATCCGCACTGACTATCTTTGCTTTGTTGATACAGGACCTTTCGATAGCGTAAGTAAGGGCAGCTTCATCCCGATTCAATAATGACTCTATATTTGACTCTAACCACAGCATAAACGGATAGTCTGTAATCAATCCATACTTTATAACCTCAGCCATGCCCGCCGAAAACTGCCTATCTGGAAGAGAGGCTAGAGTATTAAGATCAATAACAACTGCATTGGGCTGGTGAAAGGCACCAAGCATATTCTTGCCAAGTACATGGTTTACACCTGTCTTACCACCTACAGAAGAATCAACCTGCGCCAGCAAAGTAGTGGGGATTTGAACAAAAGAAACTCCCCTCTGATATGACGCTGCGGCAAAACCAGTCATATCTCCGATCACTCCGCCCCCGAGCGCAATAAGAGTTGTCGTGCGATCATGCTGATTTTCAAGTAGTTTGGTAAAAATAAGATTTAAGACATCAAGATTTTTGAACCTCTCGCCATCAGGCAAGATTAGAACATCGATTTTTTTATTAGCAATCTGACGAAGTACCAAATCCAAATAAATCGGCGCTATTGTTTCATTGGTGACTATAAGCGCTTTTTTACCCTTGATATAGCGCCCAAAATCTACCTTGCTCATCTGCCCTTGGCCGATATAAATTGGGTAGCTTCTATCGCCTAAATCAACAATGATTGGGGAAGACGCCTTATCATGGATGGTTGATCGCTGGGTCATCGTAGTTAAAACTCTCGTTCAAAGGCGTCTAGTTTAACCGTTATAGCGAGCATATACTTAGAGAGATTTCTATTTAGATGAAAACAGCCTAGAGCGCAGATAGCTGGTCAGTAATTTCGTTAACCACAGCCTGTATTTGGACCGTCCCAGAGGCAAAAACAAAATCTGCAACAGAGCGATACAATGGATCTCGCTGCTCGAACAGGCTGTTAATAACGGCTCTTCGATCAGCCACTTGTAATAATGGTCGTTTTTTATCCCGTTTAGTTCGTTCAAAAAGCTGGTCTTTTGTCGCAGACAAGTAAATCACTCGGCCAGCTTTAGACATCGCAGTTCGATTCGTGGACTCTAAAACAACGCCGCCTCCTGTCGCTATGACGGCCGAACGCTCAAATTTAATAAGATTATTCAGCGCCTTTGACTCTCTGAGCCTAAAGCCCGCTTCACCTTCCATATCAAAAATCCATTGAATGTCTGCACCAGTAGATTTAGTGATTTCATGGTCTATATCAAAAAACGGGCGACTTAATGCCCGAGCGAGCTGTTTACCAACAGTCGACTTACCAGCACCCATCGGCCCTATTAAAAAAATATGGTCAGACATCAGTTATTAATCATCAATTATTTTCGGCGTTATGAAGATGAGTATTTCACGTTTTTCCTTACTCCGCATTTGTTTTTTAAATAAGTGACCAACCAAAGGTAAATCCCCCAAAACAGGAACTTTCTCATCACCGGTTAATTCTTCAGATTGGAAAATACCTCCCAAGACCAACGTTTGGCCATTGCCCACTAGCGCTTGAGTACTTATCTCCGTGACATTAATCGCAGGTTCACCATTCACGGTAAAGCTCCCAACAGAATCTTGCTTGACTAAAATATCCATAATCACTCGGTTATCAGGCGTTATCTGAGGGGTTACCTCAAGTTGCAATACTGCTTCTTTAAATTGAGTTTCAACCACAGCACCCGATGCGTCACCGTTATTGGTAACTGCCTGATAAGGGATCTCAACACCTGACTTAATAGATGCTTTTCTCTTATCAGCAGTAAGGACCTTTGGCTGAGACACAATTTCACCAAATCCACCCGCTTCCAGCGCACTCAACTCCAAATCAATCAGGAGATTACTCGAAAGATAACTTAACGAAAACGCTGCTTTAGGGTTAGAAATACCTAGGTCGGTCGCTAACACACCCTCCAAGATCCCATTAGTACTATTACCCAGCGAGAAGTCCACCTGGTCGCTTCCAGCCAATCCCCAACTTGCACCCAATTCTTTACGAAAATCACTCTCAGCCTTAATAATTCTTGCTTCAATAAGAACCTGTTTTACGGGAATATCAATCCTAGCCAGCAATCGTTTGAACTCGTCAATCTTATCCCCAATATCAGTAAGAATAATCGTATTGGTACGCTCATCCACAATCGCAGAGCCGCGCTCGGACAAGATAGAGAATGTTGAGCCCTGCCCACCCTGACCGCCAGAGCTTTGCTGATTACCACGATTTATCTGAGCTCTCGGTGCATTAAAAAACTTATAAATTTCCTTAGCTTCAGCATATTTTATTCGCGCAACATGAGTCTGTAATGGAGCAAGTTCCTCTAACTTTCTCTTACTTTGAACTTCCTTTTCTTCTCTCTCAGCTATCTCTTCAATCGGCGCAATCAGCAAAATATTACCTTGTTTGCGCATATCCAATCCTTTTGATCTCATAATAATATCAAGAGCTTGGTCCCAGGGAACATTGTTAAGGTTTAACGTGATAGTACCTTGAACAGAATCACTCGCCACTAAATTTAGAGATTTAAAATCTGCGATCAACTCCAGCACATCGCGAACCTCAATATCTTGAAAATTAAGATCTAACAGATCGCCCTTAAAAAGCGACTTATCCAAAGATCGTTGTTGAGCAGTTTTGGTTAGTTTATCGGAAATCAAAAGGATGAGCTTTTTACCCACACGCTTAGTCCTGTATGTAACCAAGTTTCGGTGGATAACCTCAATCCTGACTTGAGAGCCTTTTTGCTGAGTATCAATGTATTTGATCGGAGTGGCAAAGTCCGACACATCCAGCCTCTTATCTAGATCACTCGAAAGCTCGGTGTTTTTTAGTACTACTAAAATCCGGTTGTTAATTTCAGTAATATCAATGACTACCGTCGGAGACGTGAAACTGACAGTTATTCTAGCTTCGCCCTTGGCATCCACGCTAAAGTCCACCCCCTCGACTGTCGATTCCTGATTCGATAGTGCCAGAGTAGCCGAGCTTAGAAGGCCGCTAAATATTAATACCATTATTTTTACATCACGCATCATTAATCCTTTTATGAATCTGGTTTCCATTTATTACTCCATTAAAATAGATCGAGATTGGCTAAACCAGATCCCTCGCTCGTTAGAAATTTTCTCTAAAAGAACTAACTCACTTTGACTAACTTCAATAATTTGACCGAAGTTTTTCCCCAATCGATCACCCACCGTAACTTTGCTAACAGTTCCTGTAGGATCGCTCACTAGACCCCATAATTTCCCAACCTTACCCAATGAGCCAACCATCTCTAACGAGGGTAAATCAAAAAGCTCTAACGGTTCTTTAACTCGGATTAGATCTGGCTTGGCCACTTCGGTTTCGGGGGGGAAATATACTTCTAGATATTCATCGACAAACTGAAATGGATTTCGCTGAGCCTGAGATTGGTAGCTATAACCACTCTGCTGTGGAAAACTTGGAATCGGCTCAACATTTACCTTTTGAAGAAGACTTGCTTCCGCTAACTTATTATCTATATCCAAAAATTCATCACGCTCGGAGCAGCCAGCTAATAAAAATATAACTATTCCCACTAAAACAGCAGAGTACTTCATCGACTATTCTCCTTGTCATTAAACTGATATGTTTTGGCACCTAAATTTAATGCAAGGCTTCCATTCTCAGTCGTCTCAAGTGAAAAATCATGCAGGCTTACCAATCGTCTTAATTGCGTTAATCCGGCGACAAATTCCCCAAGATCGTGATAACTTCCTTCAACTTTTATATCAACGGGTAGTTCAATATAAACATCGAAGTCAACTGGTGACTGAAGAGAGATAATAGAGGTGACTAGCCCCGACTGACTGGCTACCTTTGTTATGTCCTCAAGAGTCTCAGGTACCTGAGCATCAACGGGCATTTTTTCTAAAAATGAACTAAACATTAAATCTAGCTCGATCATTTGTTTCTCATAGGATTCCTTATTGGATACCAAGGCATACTTTTTCCCAAACTCGTTAATCTGCTTTGACTGGAGATTTTTGTATTCAGAGAGTTCTTGTAATTTAGTATCAATTATAAAATAGTACCCAACGGACAAAACTGCGACAAAAGCCGCCAAAGATACGCTGAATCTAGTTATCCTAGTCCAACTAGCCACATCAGAAAAACTCATACTATCTCCATTAAAAGTATCTGCGTAGCAACTGCGGTTGGTTTGTTCATTTCCTAAAATTCCTTATCAGACACCTATTATTTTTTACTGGTTTTTAAATCGATCCAACTTCAAAATCCATATAAAATTGATTTATAACGCCGCTATCTAGTGTTTTTTGTTCTATTTCAAGGAGGCGTGCGTTATTCAAAATAACAGAGCGTTCAATGTTTTTCATGAATTGGGATACATCACTATTTGAGTTTGCAAACCCAGTTATAGCTACCCTTTCGCTGGTACGCCGAACATTGAGTAAAGTAATGTCAGTCGGAATAGCGGCAACAAGTTCATCGAAAATCTTAGCGGTATCGGCTCTTCTTATTTGTAATTTCTGAAGAACATTTATTTTTGCTATCAATTCGATTTTTTTTATCTCTAAACCTTCGATTTCTAGAAGATGCTTATCTAGAGAACTAATTTTTTTATTGAGATATTGAACCGCGCTTTTTTCCTTAGCTATATTTATACCAAGCCCTAAAGTTACAAAAACAACTAAACAGCCCGCAAAACCAACGACGCCTAAGATGGTCGTTATATTTTGTTTTTTTCTGCGCTTTTTTAACACACTGCGCCATGGGAGAAGATTCATATGAATCATCGGCTTTCCTTTGCTAGAGAAAGCCCAAAAGCAAGCATCATTGAGGGTATATCCGCATTAAGCCGTGATCGATCAGATGAAACACTGATAGAGACGTTCTTTGATAAATCTACAACATCAGTTGGAATGCTAAGAGCTTCAGCTATTTGATCTTTAAGACCATCAGTTTTAGAGACTCCCCCAGAGAGTACTAATTTATCTATTTTATTAGTTTCGGTAGATGAGTAGAAAACCTGTATGCAGCGCGACAAATGTTCTATCAACAAATTTTTAAATGGTTGCAACATACTTGCAGCGTAATCCGCATCTAATCCACCCTTGCGTTTAGCCCTCCCAGCCTCTGCCCAGGTTAAATTATAGTGTCGCTGGATATCTTCGGTCAGTTGTCTGCCACCAAATGGCTGCTCGACTGAATATATAATTGTCTGATTACTTAACACCAAAAAAGTAAACTGCGTCGCACCTATATCAATAATAGCGACAACATCGTCTTTTTGTATTGCGCCTTGCTTTTCTTGTGGGTTTTTATACTCAGCATTTATTAGTGTTTGATAGGCTCTAGCAAATGCGAAAGTTTCTACGTCAACTACGACGGGTTTAAGCCCAGCCAATTCAACAACTTCCTTCCGCCGATCGACATAATCACGCTGGCAAGCAACCACTTGAACTCGAACCTGATCTTTATTAAATACATTCTGACCTACAACCGCGAAATCTAGATTTATCTCATCTAAGGGAAAAGGGATAATAGTGTCAGCTTCTAATTGAACCCTCGCTTCCATTTGCTTAGACGTTAAAGATGACGGCAAATCAATATAGTTACTTATAACTGATGAGCCCGACACTGCCACAGCAACATTACGAGAACGTGCTCCAGATTTTTTATAAACAGCCGTTAGTACCTCAGCTATTTTCTTGACGTCGACAATTTCTCTATCGAAAACAACTCCTTCAGGTAATGCCTCTACACCGTAGGCGATGACGTTAAATTGTTCACCACGAGTTTCGATCTCTACAAGCTTGATCGCCGCGGATGATATGTCGACTCCAAGAATAGTATCAGGTTGAGATTTCAACCCAAATCTCAGCGAAGCTAGTCTTTTAATTAAGTGATCTAAAAAATTCAATTAGGTGCTCTCCCAATAATTATGCTAATTCATATAGTCATAGACTATATTTTTATGGTCTGATGGGATGCACTTCACATTACGGACGTTCTATAATAAAAACTTTATGTTACTCGGACTTTTTTCTATGAAAAAAAATCAAGCTTTACGGGCCTGCTTGATATTCCTTACCACTAGCGTGGGTGGGTTTCTTTTAATAACGTCCTGCCTTTTTCTTTACTTAAGCCCGAAATTACCTTCGATTGACGAATTAAAAGACACAAGGTTACAAATACCCCTAAAAGTAATCTCTCAAGATTTAAAACTTATCAGCGAATTTGGAGAAAAAAAACGGACTCCCGTAGAATTTAGCGATCTACCGCAAAATTTGGTAGACGCACTTTTGGCGGCAGAAGACGACAGTTTTTTTGAACACAAAGGAATCGTTATTTCAGGACTAGTTAGATCGGTTGTTCAGCTGGCTCTAGAAGGAAGAGCAATGGGTGGCGGGAGCACAATAACAATGCAGGTTGCTCGCAACTTTTTCTTCCATAAGCGAAAAGAGTTTACGCGTAAATTTAATGAAATCTTACTTGCATTTCGAATTGAAGAAGCCTTGACCAAAGAAGAAATCTTCTCACTTTATGCCAACAAAATGTTTCTTGGCAAGACTGCTTATGGCTTTGCAGCTGCAGGACAAGTCTACTATGGAAAGTCTCTTAAAGAACTTAGCTTAGCTCAGCTAGCAATGATTGCAGGGCTCCCAAAGGCACCATCCCGATATAATCCAATAGCCAATAGTGAGCGTGCTACAGAACGAAGAGATTGGATCCTTGGCAGAATGATGAAATTGGGGACTATTACCAACCTCGAGTATCAAACAGCTCTGATGGAGACTGATGTTGCCACATACCATGGATCAAAATCAGAGTTAGACGCAGATTATGTTGCTGAAATTGTTAGGCAGGAAGTCATTGCCAAGTTTGGTTTGCAGGCCTATACCGAGGGTTATACTGCGATAACGACCATAGATTCATCGATGCAAACCACTGGCCTAAACGCACTGCAGACTGGCATTTTAGCTTATGATCAGCGGCATGGATATCGTGGGGCAGAGGCATCAGTACTAGATGCTGAGCTGTGGAAAACTACATTACGTTCCACACGCAATGTAGGTCCCCTGGCGCCTGCCATTGTGATTGCTGTTGCAGATGACCGTTTAACGGTGCTTGCCAAAGATTCAAAGATTTATATGCTGAATTGGGCGGATGGTCTAAAGAATCTGCGTCTTTATAAAACAGTTGATTCTAAAACTGCGCCTATTTCCTCCGCGGAAGATGCTTTTAATGTTGGAGACTTAATCCGTGTTAAGCGCGGTGGTGATGGGCAGATGAAATTAGCTCAGTTGCCTAAAATACAGTCCGCACTTGTCGCCTTAGATCCCTACAGTGGTGCAGTAAGGACTTTAGTGGGTGGCTTTGATTATCGGCAGAGTCGATTTAATCGTGTCACTCAAGCATTCCGGCAGCCCGGCTCCAATTTTAAACCCTTTATTTATGCTACGGCTCTCAATAACGGCTTTACCACCGCATCTCTAATAAATGATGCACCGGTTGTATTTGACGATGTGAAACTTGAGGAAACATGGCGGCCGGAAAACGACGGTGGTAAATTCTATGGTCCAACACGATTGCGCGAAGGGCTTTATAGATCCCAAAACTTAGTGTCAGTCAGGTTGTTAAGGCGAATGGGTATTGACAAGACATTGGAGAGTCTACAATCTTTTGGGTTTGATACCAGTGAGATGCAGCCAGATTTATCATTGGCCCTTGGCAGTCATGCATTAACGCCGCTACAAATAGCCACTGGTTATGCCATATTTGCCAATAATGGGTTTCGTGTGGACCCCTATATTTTAGCTAAAGTTATTGACCGCGATGGTAATATTATTTACCAAGCCGCCCCTGAGGTTGCATGTGACCCCTGCGAACCAGTAATGAGTTCCATTGCCAGCGATGATACTTCCATATCTGAAGACAATATTGAGCAACAACTTGAAAAGATGTTCGGAGACCTAAGTCAGGTATCCGTCGACCAGGGCGATAACTATAGCTGGGACAAAGTTAAGCAAAGTTTAAAGACCTTACCCTTACCGATTGTTAAACCGGCCACTAGGGTCATCGACCCACAAACTGCCTTCTTAATTGATTCAATGTTAAAAGATGTTATTCTCCGTGGTACAGGAGTAAAGGCTAAAAAGCTCAATAGAGTAGATCTGGGCGGTAAGACAGGGACTACTAACGGTCCGAGGGACGCTTGGTTTTCTGGCTACTCGCCCCACTTAGTTGCGACTGCATGGGTCGGCTTTGATGACAACTCTATGATCGGTCGCAACGAATATGGCGGCTCCGCAGCGCTGCCGATTTGGATAAACTTTATGCAATCTGCTCTTGCTGGAAAACCACAAATTATTCGACCGCAACCTAACGAAATAGTAATGGTAAAAATAGACCCTAAAACAGGCACTCGAGTCGCACCCAATCAGCCGGGAGTGTTCGAATATTTCAAAGCTGGCACAGTACCTCCAGCTCCTTATAGTAGCCTCAATGGTATTGAAATTGATCAAAATTCCATGCCAGATGATGTTTTTTAGTAGCAGAACAATTAGTCTCTAAAAATGGTTATGACGTATTATTGGATGTATTTAGATGGTCTTAAATTGGACAAATATTGATACAGTACTGCTAGATATGGATGGTACCTTACTGGATCTGCACTTTGATAATTTCTTCTGGCTAACACATCTGCCGGAATACTATGCAGCCAAGTTTCCGGGCAAAGAGCAGCAAGCTCGCGATACGCTTAAGCGGCAGTTGTTCGAAAAGCAAGGGAGTCTCGATTGGTATTGCACCACATTCTGGTCTGATGAATTAGATCTGGACATCATTGCCTTAAAAAAACAGATTGGCCACCTAATCAGTGAACGGCCGCAGTCATTGTCATTTTTAAAGGCTCTAGGTAGCCACAACAAAAAAAGGGTGCTCGTAACCAACGCTCATCCTGACAGCGTGACGATAAAATTTTCCGCAACGCGTATCGAGCCTCTGTTAGACCAGGTTATTTCTTCGCATGACTATGGCTACCCCAAGGAATCCCCACAATTTTGGAATGCACTCCAAAAGCACAGTCCTTTTAATCCAGAAAAAACACTATTTATCGATGATTCGGTGGCCGTTCTCAATGCCGCTAGAAATTATGGTATCGGCCACATTCTCTGTATAGACACACCTGACAGTAAAAAACCCTCCTCACCCTGTGTTGAGTTCCCTTCTATTAGCCATTTTGAAGAGCTATTAACCATTGATGGAGCACTCCATCATGCTTAAAGTACGTATTGATAAATGGTTGTGGGCAGCACGTTTTTTCAAAACCCGTGCACTCTCAAAGGCAGCAATAGAGAATGGCAAAATTTATTTAGGGGGTCAAAAATCTAAGCCAAGCCGAATGATTGAGGCCGGAGAAATAGTGAGAGTGCGTCAAGGGGATGATGAGAAAACCATTTTAGTGTTGGAAGTGTCAGAACATAGGCGAGGAGCAACAGAGGCACAGACCCTGTATGAAGAAACACCGGATAGCATTGAACAGCGCGAAAAAAAGTCTGCTGAAAGAAAAGCATTTCACGGTTCAATGCCCGCCTCTGTGCGTCCCAATAAAAAACAACGCCGGCAAATTCACCGTTTTTTAGAAAATTAAACTTACCCTGCTCCTATCTTTCAGTACAATGGCGCGCATGAAAGATCACGATACCTTACAACGTTTTTTGTTTGATGGCACCGACATCAGGGGTGAAATAACATCCCTAACATCGAGCTATCGAAACATTCTTAACCTGAATAATTATCCGGCCCCAATCGCTCTTTTGTTTGGAGAGTTTCTGGTGGCGGCAAGTTTAATTGGAGCGTCGCTTAAACAAGCGGGCATAGTCACAGTGCAAGCGACGGGTAATGGCCCAGTGACTGCTATCATGGCGGAATGTACCCAACATCAGGGCATCAGAGGTATTGTGCGCGGTAATTTTGAAAACATAGACATTGGTACTTTATCTGGTAGTCCTGACATCGCTGAATTATTAGGTTCCGCCACTCTGGCAATAACTATCGAACCCGAAAAAGGGGAGCGATACCAAGGGATCGTGGAAATGGTATCGAGCAAATTAAGTGACTGTTTAGAACATTACTTTCAGCAGTCGGCTCAGTTACACACCAAAATAAAGCTGGCAGTTAGCCCAAAGTCAGCATCAGGAATCTTAATTCAGCAAATGCCTCTAACCCAAAGTGTTGAACAGGCCGACTTGGATTGGCAGCATTTATCAACACTGATGGATACTCTGAAGAATTCAGAGCAACTTCAATTGTCTCATAATGACCAATTATACCGGTTATTCCATGAGGACAACGTTCGTACATTTGAATCTCAGCATGTAACATTTTTTTGCAGCTGTACACTGGAAAGAACCGAACGAGCCCTGGTTTCACTAGGTAGTGATGAATTACTTGAAACCTGCAAGGAGCAAGGGTTGGTGATAATCACCTGTCAGTTTTGTGATCAAGAGTATCGCTTCGACGAAAAGTCTATCAAAGCAATTTTTCCACCCTCAGACGACCTTTTACACTAAAACCTCACCTAAATGTCGTAGTCTCAATCCGTAATATCGACGGAGAATAGTGACTTGGCAATAGTTACCCGTCAAAGTATCTGGCATAATAGACCGGTGGTGGCATGATGCCGCCGCATAATGTGTGTCCACTTTGGGAAGAGAGGAACAGAATGACCGAAGCACCAATTCATACAGATTTGGGCTCTGCGGAGCTTATTGAGTTTTCATTAAAACGGGGGGAAGGTGTCCTCAGTAACACTGGAGCTCTGGTCACTACCACTGGCACGCGGAGTGGACGCTCTCCAGCAGATCGATTCATTGTTGATGAACCAAGCTCCTCTAATGATATAGAGTGGGGAGCCGTAAATAGGCCCATCAGCGCCGAGATTTTTAGCGCTCTTTGGGAGAAAGTATCTGATTACCTGTGCACAAAGGAGCGTTTCGTCTCTCACCTGCATGTTGGGCAAGATTCAGCCCATTATATACCCGTCAAAGTAACTACAGAAACAGCATGGCATGGCTTGTTCGGACGCAACATGTTCATTCGCCCAAAAAAATTCAATGCGGGTAACAAAGAGACATGGAAAATTCTTCATGCAGCTAACTTTGAGTGTAGCCCCGATCGTGATGGAACAAATAGTGAAGGCGTTGTCATCATTAATTTTGCTCAACGGAAAGTGTTAATCGCAGGCATGCGTTATGCTGGTGAGATGAAAAAAGCGATGTTTTCTGTCCAGAATTTCCTTCTTCCTGAAAAGGACGTAATGCCAATGCACTGCGCTGCTAATGTTGGTGACGACGGTGATACAGCGCTATTTTTTGGATTATCTGGAACAGGAAAGACTACTCTTTCTGCAGATCCCGAACGATTTTTGATAGGTGATGATGAACATGGCTGGGGTAAAGGAACTGTGTTCAATTTGGAAGGTGGTTGCTACGCGAAAACAATTAATCTTAGCCAGAAGAACGAGCCAGTTATCTGGGAAGCTATTAAATTCGGTTCAATTGTTGAAAATGTCGCCATTTCAAAAAAATCGCGAATCGCCGACTATGATGATACCTCGCTGACTGAAAATGGTCGATGTAGCTACCCTTTAGAGCATGTCGAGAAACGTAGAGTCGAAAATAAGGCGGGCGAGCCTAAAAATATTATTTTCTTGACCTGCGATGTCACGGGGGTTTTGCCCCCTGTCTCAATTCTGTCTAAAGAAGCGGCTGCTTACCATTTTTTGAGTGGTTACACCGCTCGTGTTGGATCAACAGAACTTGGTGCAGAAGCTGGAATAAACCCCACTTTCTCAACCTGTTTTGGCGCGCCTTTTATGCCACGAAAAGCCAGTGTATATGCTGAATTGCTAATGAAGCGTGTCCAAGAATTCGGATCGCAGGTTTATTTAGTTAATACAGGCTGGACCGGTGGAGGCGGCGGTACTGGAGGGAGTGGTAGTAGATTCCCAATTCCGGTAACGAGAGCGGTTATATCAGCTATTACAAAAGGACAATTAAGAGATTGTGAGACAGAACATTTAGCCATGTTAAATCTCACCATTCCCACAGCCATAGAAGGTGTAGATGACTCGTTCCTAAATCCTCGCAGTAATTGGGATGATACAAAGGGTTATGATGAGCAGGCAGAAATGTTAGCTAAACTCTTTATGGAAAATATTGTTAGCTTTGCACCGTCACAGGATATTCTAGATGCTGGGCCAAGCATCTAGACTCACGCCAGACATTCAATACAGGTGAATAAATCAATCATGGTTCTCCATGATTGGTTGTTGGCGCTGCGATTTTACTGACTATTAGCAAGAATATAATCAACAGCCGCTTTAATCTCATCATCACTGCATGCGTAGCAACCGCCTCTAGCAGGCATAGCACGGACACCGTTAATAGAATTTTTGTAGAGAAGATCCACACCTTTTATGAGGCGCCCTGCCCAGACGGCTGAATCCCCAAAGCGAGGTGCGCCAGCAACACCATAATCGTGGCATGCTCTACACTTACTCGCATATATACTTTCGCCTGATTGTGCGAGAGATTCATCAGCGCTTACACCAGTCTCTTCGCCCTTAACAGAAGCTTCCGACTGGGAGACATCACCGTCACAGCCCACTAAAAATAGGCCCAGTATTAAGAAAACCGGCAACCCTAAACGCTGAATAATCACTTTTAGCAAACCAATCGCTCCGACAGTATTTGGCACTCAAACTGTACTAATTAATAAAATTAAAGCTGAGAAAGATACCCTGAGAGGCGATCACCATTCATCATAAAGTTAGACTTGTGTTGATTAGCTGACGCTTGAATCTCACTCATATTGACCGCTTCGCCAACCTGAATAACGCCAACCATCGCCATCATCGCATGCGGATCACATTGATACACGTAAACGCCTTCGGCATCCAGAGTGATACTTACGTCTTGACTGAGCGCGCTAGCCCAAGAGGCTGCGCCCTCAGGGATCATGCCTTCAATAGTTGCTGAATTGTGCGCCATATCCACCGCTTTGAAATGAATAGTATCGCCTTTTGACACCTTGATGACTGCTGGCTCAAAAATCATATTTCCACCGTCACCCGAGTTCAGCATCTTCACAATATGCTCTGATCCTTCTGAGAGACTAACCTTCTTAACATCAGCCTGACTTGATCCGGCATCCACAATGCTAACTTGTCCTGCCATCATCACACTACCTACGGGAGCAGTGCGCTCATCGACCTGAATTTTCTGACTAGCAGTCAGCTCAAATTCAGACTCACCGGCGCCGCAACCGACTAAAACTAGGCTCGTTAAAACTAAAAATGCAAAAGGACTTAAGTGGCTCATGAACGGCTCCGATGATAATAAATATAGTTTGTTCAGCATTCTTCTTAGGTGAACAAAAGGTGGCGGCATTATACATAGGTCGGACTAAATTCTCATTACAGAAAAAAACTTAAGGCGTCCTAACCCAGTCGACGAAGACCAACAGCTTGGCGCAAGCTCATCATCAATTCTGTGCTATGTAATCGCGCCTTCGTCGCCCCTTGACGCAGAATAGCCTCTACTTCTCCAGGATTCGCTATTAAGTCCATATACTTTTCTCTAGGCTCTTCAAGCTGCTTATTGATCAACTCGAATAATTGCTTTTTAGCCTCGCCCCAGGCGATCCCATTCCCAAATGCATCTCGCATTTCCGCGGTTTGTTCTGCCGTTGCGAAAGCTTGCCATATTTGAAAGACTGCAGAATCTTCAGTATTTTTACGCTCTCCAGGCTCAAGAAGATTAGTGTTTATCTTATTAATATGTTTTTTGAGTTTCTTCTCGCTTGAAAATAATGGAATGGTATTACCATAACTTTTACTCATTTTTCGTCCATCTAGCCCTTGTAAAATAGACATTTCTTTATCGACCTGAGCCACCGGAAGAACAAAGTGTTCGCCATAGTGGTGATTGAAGCGCTGAGCGATATCCCGTGCCATCTCAATATGCTGGATCTGATCACGCCCTACTGGAATTTTATGGGCATTGAACATCAGAATGTCTGCCGCCATTAATATTGGATAGCTGAATAATCCCATGTTGATTCCAAGATCAGCATCGTCGCCATTCTCCTCATTTGATTGGACAGCACCCTTGTACGCATGCGCACGATTGACTAGACCTTTTGCTGTCATACAGGTGAGTAGCCACGTAAGTTCAGGAATCTCTGGTATGTCAGATTGACGATAAAATGTCACTGTGGTTGGATCTAGACCTAGTGCTAACCAAGCAGCTGCGATCTCCAGAGTTGACTGATGAACTACATCCGGATCCTGACACTTTATAAGCGCATGGTAATCCGCCAGAAAGAAAAATGAGTCAAACTCACCACTCAGACTAGCCTCTACTGCGGGTCGAATCGCTCCAACATAGTTGCCAAGATGCGGTGCACCAGAAGTCGTGATGCCCGTTAAGACGCGCTGTTTACTCATAAATAATCTGCCATCCAAAATGTAGTTCTATGATACTCCGTAAGCAATGTTACTCAACATCAACAATATTGCTCGCAGTGCTATTAAAAAACGCTGCCAAAACCCTAGCCAAGCGAAGCGGATCTTCAGCGCCGGTCGTTTCTCGGCATGAGTGCATGGCAAGCTGAGGGATCCCTACATCGAGGGTTGCTACGCCCAGCCTTGCTGAGGTTATTGGTCCAATAGTACTCCCGCACCCCATATCATTGCGAGACACGAACGACTGCACTGGCACATTGACTATTTCACAGAGCTGCTTAAACAGACTCGATGTTAAACTATTCGTCGCATAGCGTTGCTTTACATTAACCTTAACCACAGGGCCGCCATTCAACGCAGGCATGTGAGCATTATCATGCTTCTGAGGGAAATTAGGGTGGGCTGCGTGCGCATTATCACAAGAAATCATCAATGATTTACTAATCACACGGTTTACCGTCGTTACCGTTTGATCCACACCACATAGGCGCGCGGTTATTACCTCTAAAAATGGGCCATCAGCACCAATAGCAGAAACACTGCCGACCTCTTCGTGGTCATTACAAACCATCACACACGTCTGCTGAGTATCATTACTAATAAGAGCTTGAATACCGACGAAACAACTTAGCAGATTATCCAGTCTTGCCGATGCAATAAACTCATTTTTCAGACCAACCACCGCTGCAGGTTGAGTATCATAAAAGCACAGATCATAGTCGATGACTTGTTCGGTATCCTGTAAAAACTGCTCGGCCAGTAGCTCTCTAAAGTTCGCAGAGCCATTAGATACCTGCATTAAGATAGGAGGAATGTCAGTCTGAGCGTTAACCGAGTGACCTGTATTTGCTTCACGATCCAAATGTATCGCTAAACTCGGAATCATCGCCACGGCACGTTCAAAATCAACCAACTTTTGCTTCAACCCTCCGGAGGCGTCTTGATAAACGATACGCCCCGCAATAGAGAGATCTCGGTCGAACCAAGGGTTTAATAGTGCACCGCCATAAACTTCCACGCCCAGCTGCAGGTAGCCTTGCTTACTTATTTCTGGCTGCGGCTTGACCATCAAACAGGGGCTATCGGTATGTGCACCGACCATTTTGATACCCGTATCCAATAACGGTGCTTGGCCCACAATAAATGCGATCATTGACGATCCATTGCGAGTCACAAAATGTTTGTTGCCTGCCAGTAATGCCCATTCGTCATCTTCGCGCAGCTCTGTAAAACCATCTTTCCTAAGCATTGACGCCATTGAAGAGACTGCATGAAACGGCGTGGGTGATGCATCTAAAAATTGAGTTAACGCTACGTTAAATTTTTCTTTATCTTGAAACATCATTACCTCTTACACCAATGAACAATAGTATTTCTTAGTAGTCACTATTATAGAAGATTTGCAGTAGATCTAAAACGCTAGCAGTCATCAAGATTTAAGCCTTGCTAAAAGGCTAGATGTGTCCCATCGATTACCCCCTAACTCTTGCACCTCAGAGTAAAAATCATCAACCAATTGAGTAACCGGTAGTGCGCTGCCATTACGTTTTGACTCCGCCAGCGCAAAAGCAAGGTCTTTGCGCATCCACTGTACGGCAAAACCGTGCTCATAGTGTCCCGCCAGCATGGTCTGATAGCGATTTTCCATTTGCCATGATTGAGCGGCACCTTTAGAAATTACATCGACAACCTGAGTAGCATCAAGTCCTGCTCGCTGTGCAAAATTAAGTCCTTCTGCCAGTCCTTGCACCACACCCGCAATGCAAATTTGGTTAACCATCTTACACAGTTGTCCACTCCCGACGGAGCCGAGCAAATTTAGGGCCTTTGCATAACAATTAATAGCGTCGGTCACACTCTTAAAGACATTCTCATCCCCGCCGCACATAACCGTTAGCTGACCGTTTTCAGCGCCTTGCTGCCCGCCCGACACGGGCGCATCAATAAACTCACATTGGTATTTTTTAACCGCCACAGCAAGCTCCTTAGCCAGCTCTGCAGAAGTGGTCGTATGGTCAACAACAATAGCGCCCTGTTTAATACCTGAGAGAATACCTTCCTCCCCACAGACCACTTCCAGTACATCATCATCGTTGCCGACACAAACAAATACTATTTCCGCATCCACAGCAGCAGCACCTGGGGTTGACGCCATAGAACCCGCATAGTGATCTAACCATTTCTCAGCAACCGAAGTGGTACGGTTATAGACGGCAACCGAATAGCCTTTTTTAGACAACCAGCCAGCCATGGGGAAACCCATAACGCCAAGACCAATAAATGCGACTTTTTTATTCATGATTTAAATAATCCTGATTTATGCATCTCTTATACGCTTTCTTTTCTGCCAGGCATCAGCACCTCGAAGGTAGACTAAATCAACAGCACTAATAGGGACAGCATCACCTTTGTGGTAACTCAACAAGGTAATACCTAAAAGATCTATTGCGTCGGGAAAGATAGGTTTTAACGTACCTGTCCAGACTGAACCTGACGCTAACAATGCTTCTCCATCACCAACAATTACCTCTGGCGAAAGCTTTTCGACCCATTGCTTTGCATCAGCGGCCGTTAGTAGTCGATCACTGAATTCACTCGCAATGACGCCATTGTGATCGATGGTGTAGCAACCACAATTAAATTCGCCCATTCGAGCATCGAGAATCGCCATGACCCTCAACATTTGACTGTGTTTAACAGGCAACTGAACATTTACAGTCTTGCGAATATATGTGGCCACCATAACCTTCAACGAGGACACTGGAATGACAGGGATATCCAAACCAAAGGCGAGGCCTTGGGTGGCAGCAAAACCGATGCGCAGCCCAGTAAAAGATCCTGGACCTATGGCAACACCAATAGCGTGCAGTTGATTGGGTTTAATTCCTGCTTCTATTAGCACGGACTCAACCATTGGCATCAACAATTGAGTATGGGAGCGCGGCTCTTCAGCATAACGAGAAATTGTGCCCGACAAACCGTGTAGAGCGACAGAACACGCCTCCGTTGATGTTTCAATGGCTAATATAGATGTCATTGTGATTTTCTAAACCTTCGCTTGGAAAATTAAAAACTAATCGAGGAGCTTACGAGATGTCTCCACACAATGTATACCCTAGAATGGCCCGCATCTAGTCAAAAGTGACTACAATAGAAACATCGATCATCCCAAATTTAAATAGTGGGCATTAGACATTATTGCAACGCTGCAACCAATCTTGCTTGCACATCGCTGAGTAAACCAAGGCCATCTACAGTAGAAAATTTTGGCGCTATATTATCTGATGCCGCCAGTTCGGTGTAGAACTGCACCAGAGGCTGCGTCTGCATATGATAGACGGAAAGTCTATTTCGCACCGTCTCTTCCAAATCATCCGGACGCTGCATGAGTGGCTCGCCAGTTTCATTGTCCATACCCGCCGTAGTGGGAGGATTGTGATGGATATGATAGATCCGACCCGAACCTTCATGCACGCGACGACCGCTTAATCGAGAGACAATTTCATTGTCTTCGACCCGAATCTCGACCACTGCGTCAATGATAATTCCGGCGTCAATAATGGCTTGCGCCTGAGGGATAGTTCGAGGAAATCCATCTAACAAAAAGCCGCGCTCACAGTCAGCGTGAGAGATACGCTCCTTTACTAACGAAATGATCAGTTCATCGGATACCAAACCACCCGATGCCATTATCCCCTTCACTTCAAGTCCGAGTGCAGAACCCGCTTTAACTGCAGCCCGCAACATATCTCCTGTAGAGATTTGCGGTACTGAATACTGCTCAGTAATAAACTGTGCTTGAGTGCCTTTACCTGCACCGGGCGGACCTAACAATATTACTCTCATTAGCGCAATTCCTAAATTTTCTAGCGGTTTTTGCCACTTAAAAGGAGTGTTTTCACCAAAAAAATCCAGTATTTGGCGAACAACATCTGATTTTTTGTTCGATTAAATGCTCAAGGAAAATGAACTTTTAATTGGCCGAGTACAATACACTTAATGCAATAATCGAACAAGTCTAGGTTTGCTCAAACAGCATTGCAAATACGCTAGATTACTGCAATGAATGTTGCTCTGATTGTTTCACGCGGCGCCACAATAATTCTAATTCATCAGAGGAATGATCCTCTATTTTCGTTTCTCCCGCCAACAGTTCCATCGACTCAAAACGTCGTTTAAACTTCTGATTAGCACCTCGCAGCGATGTTTCAGGGTCCAATTCCAGATGCCGGGCTAAATTGACACAACTAAATAATAAATCGCCTAGTTCCTCAGCCATCCGAGCCCTAGATCCATTCTTAATTTCCGCGTCCAGCTCGGCAAGCTCTTCATTGATCTTTTCAATAACAGGCTTTATATCTGACCAATCGAAACCAACGCTGGCAGCCCGCTTTTGTAGCTTTAATGCCCTATTTAATGCCGGGAGTGCCAAAGGAATATCCTCTAAGGTTTTCCCTAAGCCTTTGTCAGACCTTTCTTGTCGTTTAATAGTCTCCCATACTTCTTTGATCTTCACTATTTCTGCATCAGCCATACTCATATTAGAAGATTCAAGCGTGCCGTCTGGAAATACATGCGGATGTCTTCGGATCAATTTATGAGTGATGCTACTAATAATTTCACCAAAACTGAACTGGCCTTGCTCTTCAGCTAACTGACTATAGAAAACGATTTGAAATAGTAAATCGCCAAGCTCCTCGCTGAGATGGCTAATATCATCTCGCTCAATGGCATCAACAACCTCATACACCTCTTCAATGGTATGACTAGTTATTGACTGATAGGTTTGCTTTAAGTCCCACGGGCAACCAGTTTTAGGATCTCTCAAGCGCCGCATTAAGTAACGCAGATCTTCAATACCGTATTCTGTTTTTATATTTCGATTCATCGTATTGTCAAACACTCTTTATCAGATTAGATATTCAAGCATAAATACCTGAGGACAGATAGCGATCTCCTCGATCGCAAATAATCGTTACAATCACTGCGTTGGTTAAGTGCTCGCTCAGTCTTAATGCCGCAAATACTGCGCCACCGGCTGAGGCACCGCAAAATATACCCTCTTCCTTAGCTAATCTACGCATCGTCTGTTCAGCATCATGTTGAGACACGTCTAGCGTTTTATCAACTCTTGCTGCATCAAAAATTCCCGGCAAGTAGGCTTTAGGCCAGCGCCGAATACCTGGGATGGACGCGCCGTCCTCAGGCTGGAGGCCAATAATTTCAACAAGCGGATTTTTGTTTTTGAGATAGGCTGAGACACCCATGATGGTGCCCGTTGTGCCCATAGAACTAATGAAGTGAGTCACCGTCCCTTGAGTGTCTCTCCATATCTCAGGGCCAGTACCCTGGAAATGGGATAGTGGGTTATCGGTGTTATTGAACTGGTCAAGCACTCTGCCAAGCCCTTCGGTCTGCATCCTTAGTGCCAGGTCACGGGCCCCCTCCATGCCTTCATCAGCACTTACCTCTACTAACTCTGCACCGTAAGCTCGCATTGCCATTTTACGTTCTATGGTTGCCGTGATCGGCATAATTAACGTCATTCGATAACCCATCATCGCCGCAGCCATCGCAAGTGCAATACCAGTATTACCGCTCGTCGCTTCAATAAGATGGTCACCAGGGGCAATTTCGCCACGAGATTGAGCATTCATAATCATACTTACAGCCGGTCTATCTTTGACGCTACCGGCAGGATTATCTCCCTCCATCTTGGCGAGTATAATATTTGACGTATTGCCAGGCATCCTCTGGAGCCTTACCAAACGAGTATTACCGATAGATTGATCAATTGAAGGGAAATCCATAATCGTTCCTTGCTCTCTAAAAACCGAACCTAAAAGTAATTATCCGAATCTAGTCCGATAGCAGCGCATAAGCAATGGCATACTTTTGCTCATCAGCAATACTCAGCAGTACCTTTTGGGCAGACTTCTCACTAGCAACCTGAGCGGCACCCCCGGACAAGGTTACTGACGGAGCACCTTTATCATCATTGCTAATAGTCATATCTTGAAAACTTATGCCACTACCTATTCCAGTACCTAAAGCCTTAGCCACAGCTTCCTTGGCCGCAAACCGTTTAGCCAGAAAAGCAGGCTTTTGGTTGCTGGCCTGATAGTGAACTTGCTCGCTGACCGTTAAAATACGTTTTACAAACGCGTCCCCTTGACGATCTAAAACAGCTGCTATTCTGGCTATTTCTACAATATCAGTACCAATGCCTACGACCATTACAAAGATTCCTTAGGTGGGTAATCGACCGATCTCTCAACACTCATAAGGTGCTGCCTATAAAGCTCTCGACTATGTAATTTTTGTCCGCCAAGGTAAAAGTCTATCACGCTACGCAGAAGTTGCTTAGCCATTCTAGTTACCGACACTTGATCAAATTCACGGGCGGTAAAGGCCATAATATCTGAACCTTGATAAACACCCGGTGCTATTTTGCTCTGATTTAGGCACTCCACTAAACCTCGATCCGGAATATAGTTATAAAGCTTGTCACTCATCAAAGGGTTTCCATCAACAGCTTCAATATCAAGCACTAAACCGTAACCAAGCTCCTCAAGTAAACACATCTCTAAATCTCTAAGTTGCTGTTCCTCGGGTCGACCAAGACTTAGCTGGTCAATAAATTTTTTGTATTGCTGAAAAAGGTATTCATGAGGATCATGCTCATGAAGTAACCGGTAAAAAAGCTCGTTGACATAAAGACCCGTGAATAAGCAGGAATTCCGTAAAAAGACCGGCGCATGCATGGCGTCTGCCTGGGTTAGCGTCTTTAAATCCCCGCGGCCCTGCCAGCTAAAATGATGTTCGGTATAAGGAAAAAGAGCGCGACTGATGCCCTTTTTATTGGGCTTTCTGTACCCTTTGGCAACGCAGCGGATGCGTCCATGATGGACAGTTAATAAGTCTACTAACAGGCTGGTCTCGCGGTAAGGCATGGTGTGGAGAACGAAACCCACTTCACCGTCAACCCTCACCTTGGTTTACTCATCCATGTAACCCAGACTGCGCAGTGCCCGCTCATCATCAGACCAACCACTACGAATTTTGACCCAAGTTCTAAGCATAACCTTGCAGTCCAATAGATTTTCAATATCCGCGCGCGCCTGCTCACCGATTTTTTTAATACGCTCCCCCTTAGTACCGATGATAATTTTTTTCTGTCCATCTCGCTCAACTAAGATAAGAGCATCAATATAAGTCATTTTTCCTTCAACGCGAAACTGCTCAATTTCTACAGTCACCTGATAGGGAACCTCAGCACCCAACTGGCGAGTAATTTTCTCTCTTATAATTTCGGACGCCAAAAATCGTTCGCTTCTATCAGTAATTTGATCCTCAGGATAGAGATGCATTTTCTGCGGAATATACGTTTGGATCTTAGCTTCAAGCTCATCTAAATTAGTTTTGCGCAACGCAGACAAGGGAATGAACTCAGCGGCATTTATCTTACTGGCAAGAAATTTAAGGTGGGGTAACAGTGCTTCCTTGTCCTCAATCATGTCAACTTTATTGACCGCTACTATCACTGGGACCTGATTGTTCGACAAATATTTGGCGACATATTCATCTGCAGAACTCCATTCAAACCGATCAACTACGAAGATAACTAGATCTACATCCGCTATAACACTTGCTGCAGAACGATTCATTACTCGATTGATGGCGCGTTCCTGATTGGTATGAATTCCTGGAGTATCAACAAAGATCACCTGCACATTCTCTTTTGTTTTTATACCCAATAACGTGTGTCGCGTTGTTTGTGGTTTGCGTGATGTTATACAGAGCTTTTGACCCAGTATATGGTTCAGTAAAGTCGATTTACCAACATTAGGACGACCAACGATCGCCACATAGCCGCAGTAAGTTTGCTCTGTGGTCACTTATTTTTCTCCAGTTCAGTTAATAGTTGCTCAGCCACCATCTGCTCTGCGCGACGCCGGCTAGTGGCTATAGCAGTCATTTCTTGCCCAACTGCATCAATCTTACAGCTGACGGTAAACAGTCGACTGTGTGCTTCACCACCTGTGTCAACGAGCTTATAGTCCGGCAACGATTTGCCGCGCTGCTGCAACCACTCTTGAAGTGTCGTTTTTGAGTCCTTAAGAGGCTTTACTTCTAGAGCACTATCAAACAATGACTTAAACCAGTCAAAGATACGATCCCTAGAGGCGTCTATTCCCTTATCTAGGTAAACGGCACCAAGTAACGCTTCTACTGTATCACCAAGAATCGAATCACGTCGATGCCCGCCACTCTTCATCTCACCTGGGCCGAGCAATATATCCGAACCCAACTCCAATTGCTTTGCGACCTCTGCAAGTGACTCACCACGCACAATGTGCGAGCGCATCCTACTCAACTCACCCTCTCGGGCATCAGGGAACTGCTGATATAAGTAATCAGTCACAACCAGTCCCAGAATCGCATCACCAAGGAACTCCATCCGCTCATTATTAGCACCCGCAAAACTTCGGTGCGACAGTGCGAGCGAGAGAAGTGCAGGGTCATTAAACACATACCCCAATCGTCGCTGAAGTTGCGTAATGTTAGAAACCACTACTATGCCTATGATTCATTATCTTAAACCGACGTTTTACGTGAAATGGCGTAATGTAAAGGCGCTAGTGTAACATCGCCACCAACTACTGCTCCAATTGAGTATTGAAACATGCTTTTACCTGAGATTATCTCGATCAACCGAAATCTAGTCGATTGCCCCTGCTCGAGAGAACGAAGGAATGCTGCTGTAAGAGTCCCAAAACATCCATCTGGCAAATGCCTTACCCACAATGCGCTCCTCAGGCACAGGGCCCCAGACACGACTATCGCTTGAGTTATCCCTACTATCACCCATCATAAAATAATGCCCCTCAGGAACCAGCGTGGCGAAATTTTGGCTGAGACGGGTGGGCGGTACTCTTTTTTGAATACTGTGCTCAACACCATCGAGATTTTCAATCATCACCACAGAGCGAGGTGCACCTGCCTCAATCTCAGACTTTGACTGCTTCATCATTTGCTCATTAATATAGAGAATACCGTCGACAACCTGAACTTTATCACCCGGCAAACCAACTAATCGCTTGATAAAATAACGATCTTCATGGGGAGGAAAGAACACAATCACATCGCCTCTTTCAGGAGAAGAGACGTCAAATAACTTCGTTCTGATAACGGGCAAACGAACCCCGTAATTCCACTTACTGACCAATATAAAATCTCCAACTTTTAGGGTTGGAACCATTGATCTGGAGGGTATTTGAAAGGGTTCGATGATAAAAGAGCGTAAAATCAAAACAAACCCTAGCACTGGGGCTAACGATGCGAAGAACTCAATAACGCCTTCTTCTTGCTTGGTCAAGAAACGGTTCACTAGCCAAAAGCACCCGGCAATCAGAAATGCTACGGTTAAAATTAATTCGAAATTAAAATCCATCTTTACGCGCCTTTTCCCGACAGCCAGGGTCGGAGTTCATTAACTTCTCAATACCGCCAAAAATGCATCCTGAGGTATTTCAACATTACCAACCTGCTTCATACGCTTCTTGCCCGCTTTTTGCTTCTCAAGTAACTTTTTCTTTCGCGACACATCACCGCCATAGCATTTTGCAGTGACATTCTTACGGAGTGCCTTGACGGTCGTTCTTGACACCACACTACCGCCTATTGCTGCTTGAATTGCCACATCAAACATTTGCCGTGGAATCAATTCTTTCATTTTTTCTGCCAAATTTCGGCCTTTTTGGATCGAGTAATCACGGTGTGTAATTGCTGCTAAGGCATCAACGCGATCACCATTGATTAAAATATCAAGTTTGACTAATGATGCCTTTTCAAAACGCACAAAATTATAATCTAGCGAAGCAAACCCACGGCTAACTGACTTTAATCGATCGAAGAAGTCCATCACCACCTCACTCATCGGCAATTCATAGCGAATAGCCACTTGGCCACCGACAAATTGCATATCTTTTTGCACGCCACGTTTCTCGACGCAAAGAGTAATAACATTGCCCACATATTCTTTTGGAACCAGAATGCTAGCCTCGCAAATAGGCTCCCGCATTTCCTCTATTTGACCTGGATCGGGAAGATCCGAAGGATTAGACATGTAGAGCGTTTCACCCTTAGAAGTGATTATTTCATACACCACCGTGGGAGCAGTGGTAATCAGATCTAAATTATATTCTCGCTCAAGACGCTCTTGGATAATTTCCATGTGTAACATACCCAGAAAACCGCAGCGAAACCCAAATCCTAATGCATCAGAACTTTCTGGCTCATAAAATAGCGATGCATCGTTAACAGCCAGTTTACTTAGAGCCTCACGAAACTCCTCAAATTCATCCGAATCAATAGGAAACATACCCGCATAAACTTGCGGCTTAATACGCTGGAATCCGGGTAATGAGTCAACCCCTGACGTACTCAAATGAGTGACCGTATCACCGACCGGTGCGCCGAGAATATCCTTAATACCGGCAACCATAAAACCAACTTCGCCAGCTCTTAAAACTCCGGTCTCTTTGCGTTTTGGTGTAAATACACCAATACTATCTACCACATGAGACTTGCCTATTGACTTGGCGACTATCTTATTTTTGACTTCGAGTGTTCCCTGCATGACGCGCACCAGAGACACAACCCCTAAATAGTTATCGAACCAAGAATCTATAATTAATGCCTGCAATGGCGCATCAACATCACCTACTGGTGGCGGTACTTTTTTTACCAATTCTTCTAGTATCTCTTTGATACCATCGCCAGTTTTCGCGCTACAGCGGACAGCATCATCAGCTTCAATACCAATAATGTTTTCAATCTCATTAATCACTTTTTCTGGCTCTGCCTGAGGCAAATCCATTTTATTGAGAACTGGAATGACCTCAAGACCCTGAGTAATCGCCGTATAACAATTTGCTACAGACTGAGCCTCAACCCCCTGAGCCGCGTCAACAATAAGAAGAGCGCCTTCACAGGCCGCCAACGAGCGCGAAACCTCATAGGAGAAATCAACGTGCCCTGGGGTATCAATAAAATTTAGTTGGTAGGTTGTGCCATTGTCAGCAACATAAGGCAGCGTTACGCTCTGTGCTTTGATGGTAATGCCACGTTCACGCTCAATGTCCATTGAGTCCAGAACTTGCGCCGCCATCTCTCTTTCACTTAGCCCGCCACACATTTGGATAAAGCGGTCAGCAATCGTGGATTTACCATGATCGATATGGGCAATGATGGAGAAGTTTCTAATATGACTCAGGTCAGACAAAAGATTTTTACTACCGTTAGAATAAGCGGGCGCAGTCTAGCCTATTTGCACCCCAGACGCCATCAGCGCTTACTTCAAATCGCATTGAAAAAAGCGCTAATAACTCAGTTTACTGGTTAATTTGAATCGTTCTGAAAATAGCCTGGCCTTGACGGTAAAATCGAATAGCCACCGGCGTATTGACAGGAAGCTCAACGATCACTGACTGGTACTCCTCAAGGTCATCAATTCGGCTGTAACCTAGTTGAACAATAATATCATCAGTTCTCAAACCAGCAATATCCGCCGGCGAGTCTGCCAACACTTCAGCAATCGAAACGCCACCCCGTAACCGCAAGGTGCGCAACTGGCTTTTTTCTGCAGCGATCGCAGAAATACCGAGACGATCCGCACCATCATCAACACTTGCGCGCATGCTGTCATCTCCCTCAAGAGCCCCTACCTTAATCGTCAGCTTTTTACGCTTCCCTTCTCTATAAACCACTATTTTGACCTTGGTATCTGGCTTGATCAAACCCACAATATGAGGCAAATCTCCCGATCGTAAAATCGACTGGTCATCAACGCTTACAATAATATCTCCAGGAAGAATTCCGCCATCATCCGCCGCACTACCGGGCATCACAGAATTTATCGCTGCACCCATAGGACTCGGCAGTCCCATTGCTTCGGCCAAGCTTTTGTTAACGTCACTAATACCAACGCCTAAGAATCCTCGCTTAACCTTACCGTTTTCGCGCAATTGAGCAACAACATTGCTAGCTATGCTGACCGGAATCGAAAAAGATAACCCCACCGAGCCGCCCGTAGGAGAATAAATCTGAGAATTTATACCCACTACCTGACCGTCCAGATTAAAAAGAGGACCACCGGAGTTGCCTCGATTAATAGCCACATCCGTTTGAATAAAAGGCACATAATTTTCGCCTTGCTCAGTGGGAAGACTGCGGCCAATAGCACTAATAATTCCGGCCGTCACCGAATAATCAAGCCCGAAGGGAGAACCAATCGCGAGCACCCAAGCCCCAACCTTGATCGAATCAGAGTCGGCAAATTCAAGACTGGGTAAATCGGTAGCCTCAATTTTAAGTAATGCTAAATCTGAACGTCTGTCTGAGCCCACAACCGTAGCGGTATATTCGCTGCGATCTGCAAACTGAACCTGAATTTCTTCGGCTTGGTCCACTACATGATGATTGGTCAAAATATAGCCATCAGCAGAGATTACGAAACCAGACCCCATCGTCCTAGAGGGGCGAGCCGGCCGCTGGCGCTTTTCGAGTAGCTCCCGAAAGATTTCTGGCATCTGTCCCTGTATTCGCGGCTGCTCAGCCTTGGGTGTAGCCTTACTCACGGTATTTATCTTGACGACGGCAGGAGCCACTTCTTCGACTAGCACAGTGAAGTCAGGCAAGCTCGCGTAAGCATTGGTATTACAGAAAGCCAATAAACAGGAAATTAAGATTACTTTTTTAAGCACTGAACACTCCAATAAAATTTTGCATGAAAATCAACTAGGCACTGTAACCAGACTAGGTGTACTGCCGACGTCATATAGGACAGGATTATTTTCGCTCTTATCCTGACTCTTTTGACTGCGCGAACGAACGAAAATTCCACCACTTACCAATCCGATCAGCGCTCCCATAATACTCATCAAATCCATGGTTACGCTTTTCTCGACAGAACCCATGGTCCAAGCACCTATCAAGGCCCCAAATAACGGCACCAGATAAACAAACAGAGACCCTTTAACGACCACATGATCAGGGATCCCAATCGTCACTGCTTGACCCAGATTGACCTCATTTACTTTGAAGTCGCCCATTAGGACTCTAATCTGAACAGAATTGCCGGTAAGTTTTGAAAGCACAGAATGACCGCAACCTGGCTGCGCGGAACAACTGTCGCACGCGGTCTTTTGGATAGTTTCAACCATCACGCTTTTATCTGCTCTGCTGACAACGATTCCTGATTCAAAAATCATTCACTCACCTCCAATTTTTTTACGGAAGTTTACGCAGTTTAGATGTATGACTAACCGATTGAGCAATTTTTTTGGCGGCATCAGCTGGAATTTCTCCAACTACCGAAACAGTAAATTCATCCTCCTCGTTTTTTAGCTTAGCACTCACTGCCGCAGTAGCGCCTTGACTAAAGGTAAAGGGTGGAATTTTTTTACTCATTCGCACAGATTCTATGAACACCGTAAAAGCTGATAATCCATCAGAAAAACTCAGAATACTCTCTCCTATTATTGGCTCTTTTTCAGAGTCCGTTAAAAGGAAACCAGGGGGAACCCAACCGACAGTCCAGTCCCCTAAAGGTTGCGGCTTGGACCCAGCATCACAAGAAACTTCGGCATTAAGCTCCGCATCACCGACAGTCATTGAATCTAGGTCACCCCCTACTTCAATTTCAACAAATTGGAACCGTTCTAATGGTTTTCCAGCCAGACTCAATATCACCGACATCAACATAAGATTAGATTGATTATCAATTGCCACAAAATAGGGTAAACGGAAACTATCTTTAGGCTTTAATAAGAGCGTAGTAGCCTCGCGACCAGCCACTCGAGACTGCCCCCTTATTTCCAAGGTATAGCTGGCTTTGAGGCGCTCAAAGCCACTACTAGTAAGGGTTGATAACAAGTCCGCTTTTTTGTCCTGCGTAGTGTCCAACTCGCAATCGCCGCTGGTTCTTCGCCATGAAAACTGACCTGCAGGGCCATCCAAATGAGTGAGTTGTTGAAAGGTACCATCCTCTCGATTCAGATGAAGGATTTTGGAGGTCTTTAACCGTCCTGCCTTTTCATACGTTACCAACCCAGAGTAGTTTAAGGTTTTTGAAGCATCAATCATGCCTTCGACTAACTCGTAGGCTTCTTTACTTTGCTGAGCCAATACTGGCACAGAAACAAAAATGGCGGTCATAAAAACCGCCATTTTGAACACTCTTATACTAAATAAATGAGTCACGACTAATAATTATTCCTGATCCGTTATTGTTGTACGCGTTTCCATGCGAGCGTAGGGCAGCATTCCTTGACTACGAACATAGGGTGCCTTGGAGGCATGTTTAGCCAAAACATAAGCGAGGTATGCACGAGCATCCTCCTCAGAGTAAATGTCTTTCTCAACACTATCTGCACTCACCGTACGTACCTGCAACTCCTCAGACATTGCCCATCCTGCGGGGAGCTGATTAGCGGGCCCAACTAAGCCTTCAACCGACGTTTCGTCTATGTAGGCAAAACCGGCGGCCTGATCAGTTGACTCAGCTGGTAGATTAAACTGCTGAACCCCTAAAACTGCGACCAAAGCTACTGATGCTGCGATTGCGAGTCGACCTGACGAACTGAGAATCTTTACTAGAGGATTCACCTTAAAGACGGCTTCCTCTGCAATGGCACGAGTAATGTCTGCAGAATAGTCAACCTTGGAGACTACATCACCTTTCATCACCGAGGAAACGCTCTGATATCGCCGCCATTTGTCACGCATCAGCATGGCATTTTGGCTATCTTCCAAGGCTAGCGCCTTGAGTACTCTGCGAGTATCCAAATCACTGGCTTCTCCGTCCATTAACGCAGACAAAGACTCTCCTAGATATTCATCATACTGGCTCATTTTTATGCCTCTCAAATTGACAACTGTTCAATATACCCACTTTATGACCAACTCTTAGCAAAAAGGTTCACCAAAAGACTATTCAGTATTTAGTAATTTTAAAACATGCGCATCAATTGCCTCTCTGGCACGAAAAATACGCGATCTAATAGTCCCTACGGGGCAATCCATAATTTCAGAAATTCCCTCATAACTAAGCCCTTCATATTCTCTCAATGTGACCGCTGTTCTCAGATCCTCCGGTAAGTCGGCTATTGCCTTAATAATAACTGCCTCTAACTCATCTCTAAAAAGATTATTCTCTGGGGTACCTAAATCTTTTAGATAATCACTGCCTGAGTAATATTCGGCATCAGCCACATCGATATCTGAGGCTGGCGGACGTCGACTTCTTGAAACTAAGTAATTTTTTGCCGTGTTTACGGCGATACGATACAACCAGGTATAAAACTGACTATCACCACGAAAATTAGGTATCGCCCGATATGCCTTTATAAAAGACTCCTGGACAACATCGGCGACCTCATCAGTATCACGAACAAATCTACCTACAATAGAGTGCACTTTCTGCTGATACTTTAACACTAACAGGTCAAACGCTCTTTTATCGCCTTTTTGTACTCTAACCACCAACTGCTCATCCGATGGTTGCGCTTTTTTTTCGACCATTCTGTAATCCGTTTTTGTAACTCTTGAGTAAACTTGATGAAGCAAACTAAATAAATCATTCGCCAACGTCTAAATACAGACCGCTAACTGTTCTTTAAGTTCGCTTGATTTAAAATCTTATATTATCATGGCCCAACGGATCTGTGTGGCAAAGCAATGAAGCAAAATCATATTTATGACGTTCTAATTATTGGCAGTGGTGCTGCTGGCCTGACCAGTGCATTGCAACTTGACAAGCACCTGCGGGTGGCTCTAATCAGCAAGGTTTCTCTACAAGGTGGAGCATCCTGGCTGGCACAGGGCGGCATAGCGGCTGTGTTTGACGAAAACGATAGTGCAGATGCACATGTAGCCGACACTCTCGTTGCGGGTGCCGGCTTATGCCATGAAGACTCTGTTCGCTTCGTCGTTGAGAATGGTCCTAATGCAGTAAGATGGCTGATAGAACAAGGCGTCGCCTTCACTCGAGAAAATGATCAGCAGAATTATCACCTCACGCAAGAAGGAGGCCATAGCCACCGTCGAATCCTTCACACAGCAGACGCAACCGGGAAAGAAGTGACCGGTACCCTGGTGGAACAAGTCATTGCCGCTGAAAATATTGATATTTTTGAGCAGCATTGTGCCGTTGACTTAGTCACTCAAGCAGACAAAAACTCTCGTAAGATCCGATGCACTGGCGCTTATCTACTAGATATTAAGACATCTGTCATAGCGCTTTTTCATGCCAAGAGTGTCATCCTCGCCTCGGGTGGCGCTAGTAAAGCGTACCTGTACACCAGTAATCCAGATGGTGCAAGCGGCGACGGCATTGCCATGGCATGGCGTAAAGGTTGCCGAGTAGCCAACTTGGAATTTAATCAATTTCATCCGACGTGTTTGTATCACCCCAAAGCGAAGTCGTTTCTCATTACCGAAGCCTTACGCGGAGAAGGCGCTGTACTGCGTCTACCTGATGGTAGTGCCTTTATGAATAATTTTCATCCCGATGCAGAGCTTGCGCCGCGAGATGTTGTAGCTCGAGCAATCGATCATGAAATGAAGAGACTGGGAAGTGATTGCCTTTATCTTGATATTAGCCATAAACCATCAGACTTTATTATTGAGCACTTTCCGACCGTTTATGAGCAATGCCTAAGCTTTGGTATCGATATAACAACTGATCCAATCCCCGTGGTCCCAGCGGCTCACTACACCTGCGGTGGGATAATGGTGTCCAGTGATGGACAAACCGATTTACTAAATCTTTATGCGATAGGCGAGAATGCCTTTACCGGGCTACACGGTGCTAATCGTATGGCGAGTAATTCGCTGTTAGAGTGCTTAGTTTATGCGCAAAGCGCCGCGCAAAAAATTAATCAAGGTATCGCTCAAATTTCAGAGCCAGACTTCATTCCTGAATGGGACGAATCGCGCGTCAGTTCCTCTGATGAGGACGTTGTCATCTCGCACAACTGGGATGAGTTACGACGGTTTATGTGGGACTATGTCGGTATTGTGCGTACAGATAAGCGACTGCAGAGAGCGCAACATCGCATTAAACTGCTGCAAAATGAAATTCAAGAATATTACAGTAATTGCAAGGTCACCCGTGACCTGCTTGAGCTACGTAATCTGGCCACCGTGTCTGAGCTAATAATACGTTGCGCAATGCAACGCAAAGAGAGCCGTGGCTTACATTTTACGCTGGACTACCCCGACCTTGATCCCATTGCACGTGATACCGTGATGGTGCCGATTAGCTATGCTGGCCAAGATGTCATTGTCAACAGAGATGAATTGTAATCTACGTAAAATCCGTTAGTGGCTGCGGGCCATTAACAGTGCACGTAACCGATGATGGTCGGCTGCATTCACAACATCTCGGGTAATGAAACACCGAATAACTGACTTATGAGACGTTTCAAAGTGCATGATAACCAGCCGTGCCGTCACAAATTGATCAGGCTTTAACCGAAGCTCTTGCAACCCCTGAGGCCCACTTAGCTGCCAACAGTCAGTCTCAGGATTGAAACGTAATATCTGACTCTCAGCATTACGCCAGAGGGCAATAATTCGCACCAGAAAAATCATAATACCGGCAATTGCGATTACTTTTAGCCAAAATACTATAGACAAAATCACCAGTAAAATGGCAGCCGTCATCATCAATATTAAGCTCGCATAGAACTGTATTTTGGATGGTTTAAGAAGAAACGTTTGATAACTTTTTGCGACTGTCACGGATTATCTGCAATATCCTTTGCATGTTAGGGTCGGTTGGCTGCTCGCGCTGCATGAACCACATAAACAACGTCTGATCTTCGCACTCCAATAAAACCTCAAAACGAAGTTGATCATCCTCTGTCAGTGAATCATAGACATTTTCTACGAAGGGCGCGAGAATAAGGTCGAGCTCTAACATACCGCGACGGCTCGCCCATACTAGACGGTTTTTATTCATAATTTATTATTCAATCATTAAAAGCGGTATTATAAGAGACAATTACTGATAAACCTACAGAGTCATTAAAACCTATGGACTGGCAACAAATTTTCCCAACCTATGCGGTTGTTATAAACAGTAAAAATAACTCTGTGGTGACATCTTTTGGTGAATCGCCAGCTGACTATGCAACCTTAAATGTTAAAAACGTGGTTAGCGTCAATCATCGAGGTTTCATAAAACTTTCCGGCCCCGACAGTGAGAAATTTCTGCAAGGCCAGGTTACCTGTGATTTAACGCAACTGGACACCCAGTCATCCCTTAATGGGGCTCATCTCACCCCCAAAGGTAGAATAATATTCTTATTTAGTATTACTCGAGATAGCCAAGGTGCCCTGCTACTGGAGACCAATCCATCGGTAATTGAATTGGCTATGGCCAGTTTCAAAAAATATTCAGTATTTTTCAAAACCGAGATTACTGAGGTGACTGATCAATTTGTTAGTGTTCTTGTTTCCGGACCAAACGCAGACACAATAATTAATAAAATCGACGCTGACACAAGCCGACTTATTGGCATTGACACGTACTCGCTAAGCATACGTGCCGAACGGACTCAAGCTTGTCTAAGCAAGGTTAGTGGCGAGCTAATTCCTGCAGGCCAAGGTTATAGCGATTTATTGCGTATTCGTAGCGGTACCGCAGATGTCACCGCAGAGTCCTCAGATAGTTTTATAGTCCAAATGATCAACCTTGATGCGCAAAACTACATTAGCTTTAAAAAAGGCTGCTACACCGGTCAAGAAATTGTCGCGCGGGCCCATTACCGCGGTACTGTAAAACGTCGCATGTATATCCTTAATCTTGCTACATCGACTCTGCCAGCCATCGGTGAGGGGCTTATAAATTCCGATGGTAAGGTGATTGGCAACGTTGCCAATGTCGCACTAGCGAGTGATAAAACCATTGAGATACTGGCAATTTTAGCCATTAAGTCTGCCGATAGCACTCAGGTAAAGTTTGCTGATCTGGATTTTATTGATCTCACTCAACGGCCACTGCCCTATGAGATTATAGAGCGCTCGTGAACGAATTTTTACTGTGGATAACCGGTAACCAGGCGTTATTGATTACCATTGGTATCGCATCAGCCATAGTGTTTGTTGCTAGCTTAGTTTCACTGCCGTGGCTGGTTGCGATTATTCCAGATGATTACTTTATGTCTAAAGAACGTCAGACGTCACGTTGGAAAGATAACTTCCCTATCCTTTGGTTATTCGCATTTATCGGCAAAAATATTGTCGGCTATTTAATGCTGTTCGCAGGCATACTCATGCTATTTTTACCCGGCCAGGGTCTTATCACCATGTTTGCCGGACTATTAATGATGGATTATCCAGGTAAGTATTCCTTAGAGCGAAAGATTGCCCTCACACCATCAATACTATTAAAGCTTAACTGGTTAAGGAGCACTGTAAACCGGCCTCCACTAAAAACCGAATAATAAACATCCCCGTTAGACCAAACTATTTGTTGAGCTTTTAACCCTGCCCCATTCCACCTCATAGCCCTCGCAAGGTCGCATAGGAACATTGCGAGCCAGCACCAAGCTAATAAGCGCCATAACAGAGCCCATCAAAAACACCAACATAGGTGAAACTAACCATACCAACCCAAACAGCACAGGAATAAACACCGCTGCAATATGATTAATAGTAAAGGCAACACCCGCAGTGGATGCCATGTCCGCTGGATCAGCAATTTTTTGAAAGTAAGTCTTGATGGCAATCGCTAAAGAAAAGAATAAATGATCCGCCACATAAAGCGCACCAGCCCACGCTGCGCTATCAACAAACGCGTACGCAGTGAATACACAAAACAAACCACAATACTCAAAGGTTAATGCTCGACGCTCACCTATTCGCCCAACAAGGACACCTATACGGCCGGCAAAGGCCCAATTAAAGAGATGATTTATCATAAATAGCGCCGCGATATCTGACACGCTATAGCCAAACTTTTCTACCATCAAAAAGCCTGCAAATACCGTAAAAATCTGACGCCTAGCACCGCCCATAAACGTCAGTGCGTAATATAACCAATAGCGTTTTCTCAGCAACAGATGCTTACGTTGAGGAACGACACTTTTAAACGTCGGAAAACCTAACCACATGACCAACGTCAACAGTAAACAACTGGCACCAGCAACCCAATAAATAGTCTCATAACCCAACGAAAAATACCCCTGGGCCAGCCATAAAAAGCTATAAACCACCAAGGATGCAACCGAACTAACCGCTATTAACTTACCTAGAACCGCTGGTGCTTCCTCAATACTCAACCACTGAAGTGACAGGGACTGCTTTACTGTTTCATAATAGTGAAATCCCACGGACATCAAGAATGTTGTTAAATATAGGCCCGCCTCAGACGGAAAATAGCCGCTCAAAGCCACGCCAATACCTAATACTGCCAATGATATATAGGCGAATATCTGCTCTCTAATCAACAGTAGTACAAACACCGCTGTAAACGCCAAAAATCCAGGAATTTCACGAATACTTTGCAATATTCCAATTTCCTTTCCAGTGAAACCCGCTCGCTCAACCACAAAATTATTAAGTAGTGCCATCCACGTAGCAAAGGCTAAGGTCATGGCTACTGTCATCACAATTAGTAAATTTTTCGGCGTTTGCCAGGCGTGGTCTTTCACTAAATACGGACTCCCCATTAAAGTTTAAATGCAATCTGCGGCTGGTCATCTGCCATCTCTGGAAGCTTCCAATTGACGGGGCCACGACGTTTAGCTTGAAGATAATTGTTGGCTGCAGAGAAATGGCGACAGCCAAAAAAACCGCGATAAGCAGACAAGGGTGAGGGGTGTGGCGCGCATAGTACTAGATGATTTGAGCTATCGACCAGCTCGGCCTTCTTCTGTGCATAGCTTCCCCAAAGCATAAACACTACAGACGTGCATTGACCACTAACCGTTTTGATGACCGTGTCTGTAAAATCCTCCCAGCCCTGTCCTGCATGAGCACCCGGATTAGAATCTTCAACGCTCAGCACCGTATTTAATAAAAGCACACCCTGCTCTGCCCAAGACTGCAAACAACCGTGATTAGGCGCTGAAATCTGTAGATCAGCATCTAGTTCAGAGAAAATATTGCGCAAAGACGGCGGTATTTTATTACCCGCGTTCACCGAAAAACATAGTCCATTTGCCTGACCTTTACCATGGTAAGGATCCTGGCCAATTATCACCACTTTTACATGCTCTAAATCAGTATGATGAAATGCCGAGAAAAGTTTTTCACTAGGGGGGTAGATGATTTTTGTTAGCGCATCTTGTTGTTGTAAATATGCACGCAAACTCGCCCAATATGGCTTTTTTAAGTCACCCTCAAGCGCGTTTAGCCAGCGCGGCGGTAACTGTTTTCTCGCCTTTTCAGTAATGTTCATTTAATCAATACGTCCAAGAGTTCTGTCAAGTTACAAAGAGGGTAGAGCCTTACGGACTAGATCGTAAAATAGAGGGAGCAAAACTCTTAGTCCCCCATTTCTTCCAGGAGTCTGACCGTAAATTCCGTAGTGCGTAGATCGGCAATAATCTCATCAATATGTTCCGGACCACGCGTCTCAACCACAGCATCAATTTTTGCCAGCTTTGCCGGTACATCGAAAAATAATCGCTGATGATAAATTTCGATAATATTTCCACCACACCGACCAATTGACTCAGTAATGGCGGCGAGCATACCGGGTTCATCTGAGATATCTATGCGCAGCCGTGCAATCCGCCCATCGATGGCCATATTACGGTTGAGAATAGACGACAACAATCGCGGGTCAATGTTTCCACCACAAATTACCACCCCAACGTTGAGGCCCTTAAAAATCTGTGGGTGCGCATATATCGCAGCTATTCCAGCAGCACCAGCGCCTTCCGCAATAACACGTTGCTGCTCAACTAGAGCACTTACCGCCCACTCTAACTGCTTTTCATTCACCAACACTATTTCATCCACTAGCGCCTTAACCACTGGTAAAGTCACCCGACCTGGCTTCTTAACGGCAATACCTTCAGCCAGAGTCTCTCCACCACAGACAATGTCTGTACCCGCCATTGCTGCCTGCATCGAGGGGTATGCTTCTGTTTGAACACCGACAATCCGGATATCTGGACGCATTTCTTTAGCAATGGTAGCTATCCCACCAACAAGGCCACCGCCACCTATGGGTACGACCAAAACATCTAAGTCCGGTTGATCAATAAGCATTTCAAGACCCACTGTTCCCTGCCCTGCCATTACCTGGGTATTATCATAGGGATGAATTAATGTGAGACCACGACTATCGATCAAAGCCTCAACTTTGCTCTCACAATCATTCAAATTACGACCTTGAAGTACCACCTCCGCACCATAGGCGCGGGTCCGTGCGACCTTAGCAAAGGGTGTTTGACTTGGCATTACAATCACCGCAGGAATACCCATCTGGCCAGCATGATAAGCGACGGCTTGAGCATGATTACCAGCGGACATCGCAATAACCCCAGCACTTCTCTGCTCGACAGAAAGGTCCTGCATCGCAACAAAAGCGCCTCGAGCTTTGAACGAAGACGTGTACTGTAAGCACTCTAACTTTGCATAAATATTACACCCAAGTTGCTGCGAAAGAAGCGGAGAAATAACCATTGGTGTGCGCACCACATGCCCGTCTAAAAGCTCAGCGGCATTGCGTACATCTTGTCCTGAAATACTCATTATTATCCCATCAAAATAAATGTTTAACCCTAAGGTGTGGATGATGACCAATTAGGTTTATTACCGCAACTAGGATCTTAAAGAATGGCGTTAATCGGACACTGATGAGGGGTTACGAACAATAATTATTGAGTGTTTAAAAATACTGCATCTTGTACACGTCAGCCTACAGTCAAACCGCGATTTTTAATCATTATGTTTTCACATAAAAATAATCATATTTAGATCAAACCTGTCACCGTCTCCCCCATCAAGTGCTATTATGCATCGCTAATGGATTCTATCTCTACTCTAAATATTTGGCGCCTGACTTGGCCGACCATCATTAGCAATATTGTTTATATGCTGATGGGTGTCGCGTTCCTTAAAATAGCCGGTACTTTTGGCACCGATGCGGTTGCCGCAGCGACTACCGGCCAGCGTTTATACTTTATTTTGCATGCGGTAATGATGGGCCTATGCAGTGGCACCACAGCCATGGTCGGCAAATACTGGGGCGCTAACAATCAGCTATTAGCCGGTCGTTTCGCTTCATTATCGGTATTGTTGTTCTTTTTAGATGGCCTTCTACTTGCGTGGATCGCCATCCCCTTTCGAGAGCAGTTAGTCGGTATTTTTGGACTTTCAAGCGACGCTCATCGTCTAGCGACAGATTTCGTGTTGTGGACCGCCGTCTTTGCACCGGCCATGTTAACCACACTCGTATTTAACATGGCTTTTCGCGCCACCGGTGATAGTAAAACACCACTTTGGAGCGCTATTGTTGGCGTTACTTTAAGTGTCGCTCTGGGAACTGCTATGACCTTTGGTTGGGCTGGACTAGACGCTCGAGGTATCTCTGGTCTAGCGATTGGTGGCGGCATAGCGATGACTCTCACGATTGTTATCTTTTTACTCATCTGGATCTTCGGTGGCTTCAACTTTAAACCCGCCAGCCCATTTCCTGATATGGTTAGTAACGGAAAAGTGCTCGTTAATATTGGTTTGCCCGCCGCCTTCGAACAAGCTTTTTTTCAAGGTGGTCTGCTGATATTTATGGTTTTTTTAGCCGGCTATGGAAGCGCACCATTTGCTGCATATGGTATTGGTTTGTCCATTTTGGGCATTGTGATTGTCGTTGCCTTTAGCTTTTCCATTTCCAGTGCCACACTGGTTAGTCAGTATTTAGGTGCCGGCGACCTAACAGGAGCCTATCAAGCTGGCTGGAAGACTATGCGTACCAGCCTGTACATAATGATTACAGGTGGCGTATTAATGTCATGGTTTGCAGAAGAAATAGCCCGTTTTATGATTGATGATCCTCAGGTTATTCTGCACATGGTGCAGTTCACCTATATCCTCAGTGCTTGTTTGCCTCTCATGGCGATTGAATTTACCATGGCTGGCGCGCTCAGAGGCGCGGGTGATACCCGTTACCCGATGATGGTAACGGTATTTAGCATTCTTTTAACGCGTATTATTGCACCTTGGATATTGGTGCGAATGGGGGCAGATGTAGTTTGGCTCTATACCACTTCGCTAGTCGATTTTTCGATTAAATCTAGTCTAAACATGCGACGCTTTCGTAAGAAAGACTGGTTAAAAGGTCATCAACAAAAATAACGTAAGGTCCCTATGCTCAGTCGCTCCGTCAATCATTATCAAGACTCCTACAATCGCCAAATAGCTTACTGGCTAATTGCCTGTGCCGCGGTTATCTTTGGGATGATCTTACTCGGAGGCGTCACCAGACTAACAGACTCAGGCTTGTCGATGGTTGATTGGAAGCCGATCAGAGGTGTTATACCCCCGATCACGCAGGCTGACTGGCAAGCAATGTTTTTGAAGTACCAGCAGTTTCCTGAATATCAGAAAACCAACTTTACTATGACGCTAGAGCAATTTAAGCCCATCTTTATGTATGAGTACTTGCATCGCATGTTGGGGCGTTTCATAGGGATTATTTTTATTCTCCCATTTTTATTTTTTTATTTTACCAAACGCATAGCGCCAGGCCTAACACCAAGGTTAATTGTTATGTTGGTGCTTGGCGGAAGCCAAGGCCTACTGGGTTGGTATATGGTTAAGAGTGGCTTAGTTGATAATCCTCACGTCAGTCAGTACCGACTGACTGCGCATTTAGGTATGGCAGTATTTATCTACGGGTTCATTTTTTGGACCGTGCTTGACCTGCTGGCACCGATCGCGGCACAACCAAAACATCTCAAGCGATTTGCCTATAGTCTCAGTGGGCTGCTATTTTTAATGATACTGTCAGGTGGCCTGGTCGCAGGGACCCGCGCGGGCATACCCTATCCAACCTGGCCGTTGATGGGTGATAGTTTTATCCCACCAGGGTTGTACAGTCTTCAGCCAATATGGCTTTCAGCTTTTGAAGACATGCTAACCATCCAGTTTAACCATCGCATGTTCGCTTATCTTATTGTCGGGTTGGTGTGCACGTTTGCATATAAAGCGCTTAAGTCAGATCTACAGGGTTCTTTGAAATTAGGGATCTACTGCTTTATTGGCTTGTTATTTCTGCAAGTTACCTTAGGCATAAGCACACTCATTTTTTACATCCCAGTACCCGTTGCTGCTGCTCACCAAGTATGCGCAGTAGCACTGTTAAGTGCATCTCTCTTTGTGAGCCATTCATTCGCTCATCAAACAGAACCTATGACGGTTTAGCGTTTATTACCGACCGTCAATAGCATCATTGATCTTCCCATTAAGGGAGAAAAAGTTATTAAAAACGAGGCCAACAGACATGCGCGCTAAGCTTATTTTATTAATATCTCTTGTCACACTGCCTAGTTGGGCTGACACCGCAGCTGATCCCTCTGGCCTATGGAATACCTTTGATGATAAAGGCAATATTGAGTCTACCGTGGAGGTACGTGTCCAAGAGGGTAAGCTATATGCAAACATCCTTAGTCTGCATAATGCGCCTGAGGACAACCCTATTTGCACTGAATGCAAAGGGGATTTATATGGCAAACCTGTTATCGGAATACAAATTATTAACGGACTTACGCTAAAAAATGATATCTGGCAAAAAGGCAGCGTTTTTGACCCCAAAACAGGTGATACCTACAAGAGTAAGGTATGGCTAGAGAATGGAGAGCTTTTCGTTCGAGGCTATGTGGGCTTTGTTTATCAAACAAAAATGTGGCAAAGACCGCTAGAAAATAGCGCCAAAATAGGTACTTAACGTATATTTGCGTTGCTAAGAAATGCTAACCGTATTTTCTTAAGGAAAAAAGTCTACTCTCACTCAAAATGACCGCTAACTGCTATTGCATTTAGCGCAGATACCCTTATATTCTGTGGTCTAAAGAATAATAGAAAGAGTGGCCCAATGAATTTAGATTTTTCAGATGATCAAAAGTTGCTTCAATCAGAAGCACGGAAATTTCTCGAAAAAGAACAGTCACTACAAAAAAGTAGACACGTTCTTGACCATCAGCAAGCATTAGATACTGACCTGTGGCAGCAAATACTTGCCATGGGATGGACTGGTATTAGAATACCAGAAGAATATGACGGGTTAGGTTTAGGCCATTTAGAGCTTTGTGTCGTTGCCGAAGAGCTAGGCCGGTCTTTGGCCCCCGTACCTTATTCGTCCTCCGTATACCTTTTTACCGAAGCTATCATTAAGTTTGCTAGTGATGAAATAAAAAAAGATTTACTCCCTAAATTGGTAAGTGGCGAGTGTGTTGGCACACTGGCTATTACCGAGCAATTACTGGCCCCTACCAAGCACAACATCAATACTAAGGTCGCCAATAACAACGTGTCGGGTACTAAAATTGCTGTGCCAGATGCTGGTATAGCCACCCACGCAATTGTCATCTGCAATGGTGTGAACGGTATTGATTTGCGGTTGGTTGAGCTTACTGACCGTTGTAATATCCAAAAACAAGACACTATTGATGACAGTCGAGGGCATTTTTCAATTAGCTTTAATAATGCGGAGAGTCAATTGGTAGGTGGTGATGGCGACGGCTGGGAACTATTGCAAAATCTGCTTGATCAAGCGGCTGTCATGTTTAGCTTTGAACAAATAGGCGGTGCCCAAGCGGCACTTGATATGGCCACAAGTTATGCGCAACAGCGATTTGCCTTTGGCCGCGCCATTGGCTCCTATCAAGCGATCAAGCACAAGCTCGCAGACATGTATATCAAGTTAACCCTCGCCAAATCAAACAGCTACTATGCGGCATGGGCACTGTCCACTGATTCAGTCGAGCTCAACGTGGCGGCTGCCACTACCCGAGTCAGTGCTACCCAAGCGTTTAATTATTGTGCGCAAGAGAACATACAAACTCACGGCGGTAATGGCTTCACGTGGGAGTATGATTGCCATCTTTTCTATCGTCGCGCCAAGTTACTCTCTTTAAATGTCGGCTCCCTTGCGACATGGAAGGAAAAACTCATTCTTGGGTTAGAAAAAACTCAGACTGCTAACGTTAAACAAGGGGTCTAATATGAATTTTAACGATACTGAACAACAAGCGCAGTTTAGAGCTAAATGTAGTGATTGGTTAAACGATAACGCACAACGCAAAACACAGACGGGCATTGATAACCCTCACGGAAAACGGGATTCGTCGGAATTTTTAGATGCGGCACGAAGCTGGCAAAAGAAGAAGTTTGACGCTGGCTGGGCAATGCTGCATTGGCCAAAAATGTATGGTGGCTTAGAAGCCTCAGCGCTTGAGCGCATTATTTGGGGGCAAGAAGAAGCTAAATTTAATGTCCCCCAAGGTATCTACGAAATTGGTCTGGGCATGGCAGGACCTGTCATGATGCAATATGCTACTGAACAGCAAAAGCAACGCTATCTGCCACCCATGGCCGCTGGTGAAGAGATCTGGTGTCAACTATTCTCAGAGCCCTCCGCGGGGTCTGATGTAGCTGGCCTGCGCAGCAAGGCCGTGCAAGACGGTGACGACTGGATTATTAATGGTCAAAAGGTATGGACCTCAGGGGCACAGTTTTGCGACTACGGCATCATTGTTGTGAGGCACGATGCGAACCTAGACAAGCACGCTGGCATGACGTTTTTCTTCGTTAACATGAAATCTCCCGGCGTTGACATCAAGCCGATCAAACAAATTACCGGTGGTTCATCTTTTAATGAGGTGTACTTTAACGATGTACGTATCCCCGATAGCCAAAGACTCGGTGCTATTGGTGATGGGTGGAGAGTCGCAATTACCACCTTAATGAACGAAAGGCTCGCAGTGGGTGACGCTAATGGTGTCGATGCCACTGAAGCCTTTGATTGGGCTCAAGGTCAGGACAACCATGGGCAACCCCTAATAAACAATCAGGCTGTGCGAGAGTCTATTGCCGACTGGTACTGTCAGGCAAGCGGACTTAAAAATACCAAGCTAAGAACAATGTCAGCGCTCTCCAAAGGTGACACACCGGGGCCTGAGGCTTCCATTACCAAGGTAGTCAGTGCCAACAAGTTACAGGCCATTGGAAACTTCGGTATGGATTCACTGGACATGGCGGGTATGTTAAAAACGGACGTTTCTGATGTTCATGATTTCCATAATGCATGGCTGGGGTCAGCGGGGCTGCGCATTGCTGGCGGCACCGATGAGATTTTGAAAAATATTATCGCTGAACGGGTTCTTGGTTTGCCACAAGATCCAAGAGCAGATAAAGGTCTAGCGTTTAAAGATATTCCAACGGGGAAATAGTCTCTAGGTACCGCCACAAAAAAAGCCCCTTTAATGGGGCTTTTTTTGTGGCTGCAATTAATAGCGTTATTCCGGGCGCATGTGAGGAAATAATAAAACATCTCTAATCGAGGGCGAGTCCGTCAGAAGCATAACAAGACGGTCTATACCTATTCCCTCGCCAGCTGTCGGTGGCATGCCATACTCTAGTGCCCGAATATAGTCTGCGTCAAAGTGCATGGCTTCATCATCACCAGCCTCTTTTTCAGCCACTTGTTGCCTAAATCGGGCTTCTTGATCTTCTGGGTCATTAAGCTCAGAAAAACCATTAGCTATTTCACGGCCACCAACAAAGAATTCGAAACGGTCGGTCACAAAAGGATCGTCGTCATTGCGACGCGCCAAGGGTGACACTTCAGCCGGATACATGGTTATAAATGTGGGTTGCTCTAATAGGTGCTCAACGGTCTTTTCAAATATTTCAATCTGTACTTTACCCAGACCCCATATATCTTTGAGTGGAATATGTAGGTCCGTAGCAATTTTACGCGCAGCCGCTTCACCGCTTAGCTGTTCGGCCGTAATGTCAGGGTTGTACTGCAAAATTGAGTCAAATACCGACAGGCGAATAAAAGGCTCAGCAAAGTCATACTGAGTTTGGCTTTGGATCTCTCCATCACTATCCTTTACGGTATTGACAACCTTAGTCGAACCCAACACTTCGGTAGTCATTTTGCGCAGCATGTCTTCGGTAAGATCCATAAGATCATTAAAGTTAGCATAGGCTTGGTAAAATTCGAGCATGGTAAATTCAGGATTATGCCGCGTAGATAGTCCTTCATTTCTGAAGTTGCGATTGATTTCATAGACCCGCTCAAAACCACCCACCACTAGGCGCTTAAGATAAAGCTCTGGGGCAATTCGCAAATACATGTCGATATCGAGCGCGTTGTGGTGAGTCACAAAAGGACGCGCCACTGCGCCGCCCGGTATAACTTGTAACATTGGGGTTTCAACTTCTAGATAGTCAGCACCATTGAGGTAACGTCGAATAAAGTCGACCACCTTTGAGCGAATACGAAAGGTATTGCGCACATCAGGGTTAACAATAAGGTCAACATAACGCTGGCGATAGCGCATTTCTTGATCTGCCAGACCATGAAATTTGTCCGGGAGTGGTCGTAGTGCTTTGGTGAGCAGTAAATATTCGTCCATTTGCACATACAAATCGCCCTTACCTGACTTATGCAGTACACCGGTAATACCGACAATATCGCCCAAATCTAGTGACTTGGCGAAGGGTCGCGCCTCTTTGGTCACATACAGCTGAATTTGACCTGAACTGTCTTGAACAACAATAAAAGCACCGCGATTACGAATTACTCGGCCGGCAATGCAAACGACCTTAGCCAATGCCTCCAACTGTTCTTTAGATTGCTCACCAAAGCCCGTTTGCAGTTCGTCGGCGCTGTGGGCGGGCTGAAACTGGTTAGGGAAGGTTGGGCCTTCATGCGTTCGCAGTTCATCAAGTTTAGCGCGGCGTTCTGCAATAAGTTTGTTTTCATCATGTTGATCTGTCATGTGTACCCTGTATTTTGGTTATTGGGTGTCTTAATGGTGGTGGTGCCTAAAGCCCCGCTTTTAGCGATGCCACAATAAATTGGTCTAACTTACCATCTAATACTGCCTGGGTATTACGTGTTTCTATGTTGGTGCGCAGGTCTTTAATGCGCGCATCGTCCAATACGTAGGATCGAATCTGGCTACCCCAACCAATGTCAGATTTAGTGTCTTCTGTCGCCTGAGCAGCCTCTTGGCGTTTACTGACTTCTAGTTCGTAAAGTCTAGCACGCAACATCTGCCAACATTTATCGCGATTTTGGTGCTGCGATCGCTGGCTCTGACTTTGCACCACTACCCCTGTGGGGGCATGAGTAAGTCGCACCGCAGAATCTGTTTTGTTAATGTGCTGCCCACCGGCACCCGATGCCCGGTAGGTGTCGGTACGAACGTCTGACGGGTCAATATCAATTTCTATATTGTCGTCAATTTCTGGTGATATAAAGACTGCAGCAAAAGAGGTGTGCCGACGGTTTCCAGAGTCAAAAGGTGATTTTCGCACCAGACGGTGCACTCCAATTTCTGTACGCAACCAACCAAAGGCGTATTCGCCAGTCACCTCAACGGTGGCGCTTTTAATACCGGCAACATCGCCTGCCGAACATTCTAAAAGTTCTGCTTTAAACCCTTTGTCATCTGCCCAGCGAAGGTACATTCGCAAAAGCATTTCTGCCCAGTCCTGTGCCTCGGTACCCCCAGATCCAGACTGTATCTCTAAAAAGGCGCTGTTTTCATCCATGGCCCCGGAGAACATACGCCGAAATTCAAGCTTGGCAAGCTGCGTTTCAAGCGCGGCCATTTCTGCTTCAACATCTGCCACGGTATCTTCATCGTTCTCTTCCACTGCCATGCCCAACAGTTCGCGGGCATCAGACACCCCCGAATCTAAATCTTCAATGGTTTTGACAACCAGCTCTAAAGATGACCGCTCACGACCCAGCTCTTGAGCCTGCTCAGGCTTATTCCAAACATCAGGTTCACCCAGCTCTAGCTCTACTTCAGCCAGACGATCTTTACGGTTTTCGTAGTCAAAGATACCCCCTCAGCACGTCAGTGCGTGTTTGCAGATCATCTAAAGCGGTATAAACGGGATTAACTTCCATGAGACTAATGATTACCTTATGACGGTTGTTTAAACGGTTAACTCAATAACATTTGCGCGCATTTTACCTCACCGGAGACGGCACACCAAGCGAAACAGCAGAGGTTGATTAACCCGATGCAGTAGCGCACCATTGTGGCCTAACAATACTAATAAAAAAGGGCGTGAGAATGTTGAAAAAAATACTATTAGCCATGACTGTTTTAGCGGCTTATTTACTGTTTTGGCCCGTTCCTGTGGAACCGGTTAGTTGGACCGCACCATTGGACAAAGGCTTTGTCGGTGATTTTAAAGAAAATACTAAACTGGCGGCTATTGAGATTGTTCGCTTGCCAGACACACATGGCCCAGAGGGCTTGGCACTGCTGGGTAACGAGGTTTATGCAGCCACTCGCGAGGGCTGGATTGTGCGCTATAACGAAAAAACCGGCGAGCAAGTCAAATGGGTCAACACTGAGGGTAGCCCGCTGGGAATAGTGTTTGACGCTGATAACAACTTACTCATAGCGGACGCCTACAAGGGCCTATTAAAAGTCTCTCCTAGTGGCGACATTTCAGTATTAACCCGTTCTGTGAATGGAACGCCTATTGATTATGCTGATGATTTAGATGTCACCGCGGATGGTAAAATTTACTTTAGCGATGCCTCTACCAAATTTGGTGCGCAGTCAAATGGGGGTACCTATGCAGCAAGCCTTCTGGATACTATGGAACACGGGGGTCATGGTCGCCTCTTAGTGTATGACCCGGCAGACAATTCTACACAACAACTCATGGATGGACTCAACTTTGCTAACGGGGTGGCTGTAGATGCTGACAGCCAGTTTGTGCTAGTTAATGAGACGGGGTCTTACCGCATTCACAAGTATTGGTTACAAGGAGAAAAAGCCGGCCAATCAGAAATTTTAATCGATAATTTGCCGGGGTTTCCTGACAATGTTGTACGTGGTCGCGATGGTCGCTTTTGGGTGGGGCTAGTGTCTCCTCGCAGTAAGCCGCTGGATGACCTCTCTGCTTCTCCGCTTGTGCGTAAGATTTTTCAACGCTTTCCACCTTTTATGCGGCCACAAGCAGTGCCTTACAGCCATGTTTTTGCGATGACCGGTGACGGTGAGGTGTTGACCTCACTACAAGACCCTAACGGCGTGCATCATACTAATACTGGTGCGTTAGAAACCGATGATTGGCTTTATATTAGCAGTCTACATGCAGATAACTTGGCCAGAATTAGCTGGCGTGATGTCGGCCTTGAGGGTGTTCAATAAATCTATGACAGACCATAACCTTCCCTTACAGTGGGACCTACAAAATACCTTTTTTGATACGTTTAAAGATCAGAATGATTTGCATTGCAGTGCCGTAGCACCCAGCCCACTGCACAACCCGGTTATGGTGAGCAGTAATGCCCTACTGGCAGAGGAGTTGGGCTTAGAACCGCTGCATATGCAAACTTCAGCAATGCTGCGTCTGATGGCTGGAGACTTTTCAGGTACTGAACTGCGGCCCATCGCCCTTGTTTATTCAGGTCACCAGTTTGGTGTTTGGGCAGGTCAGCTAGGGGATGGTCGTGCCATGACCTTGGGCGAGTTAGCGGTGCGTGACCCCCATACTGAACAGTCTCAACTTTGGGATATTCAACTCAAAGGGGCTGGTGCTACGCCCTATTCTAGATTTGCCGATGGCCGCGCTGTATTGCGTTCAAGCATTCGTGAATATCTGTGTTCAGAGGCCATGCATGGTTTAGGCATAGCCACGACTAGAGCTCTATGCTTGATGACTAGTGAAACGCCAGTGTATCGTGAGGACGTCGAGTCTGCTGCAACTGTTTGTCGGGTTGCCCGTAGCCATATTCGCTTTGGGTCGTTTGAACATTTTCATTATCGCAACCAGCCTGAGGCGGTTAAGGCAATGGCCAACTATGTCATTAATCGACATTTTCCCGAGTGGTCAAATGATGAGGTGGGTTATGCTAATCTTATTAACCATACGGTTAAAGAGACAGCCAAAATGATAGCCCATTGGCAGGCGGTAGGCTTTGCTCATGGGGTTATGAATACTGACAACATGTCGATATTGGGCGACACTATTGACTATGGCCCCTTTGGTTTTTTGGATGTCTATAACCCTGATTTTATTTGTAATCATTCTGATGCTAATGGCCGTTACTCGTTCAAAAATCAGCCCTCGGTCGGTCTTTGGAATTTAAATGCACTGGCCACCTCTCTAACGTCATTGTTACCCTCAGATACACTGGTGGCCGCTCTAAAAAACTATGAACCTACCTTTTTGCAACACTACCGTGATCTTATGGCCGCTAAGTTGGGATTGCTGCACTACGCTGACAATGATGAGAGTCTCATTAATGATCTGTTAACGTTGATGGAGAAAAACAAGGTTGATTACACTTTGTTTTTTAGGCAGTTGTGTTATTTCTCTGAGCCCCAGCAAGCACTTCGTGATCTGTTTGTGGACCGAGAGGCTTTTGATGGGTGGGCTGTGCTCTATGTACAACGTTTGAGCCAACAGTCAGTGTCAGACAATGACCGCTCGGAGGCAATGCTTAAGACCAATCCAAAATATATTTTGCGCAATTATATGGCTCAGGCAGCGATTGAAAAGGCGGAGAAAGGTGACTACTCAGAGGTTAAGCTGCTACTTGATGTCCTTCAAAATCCTTTTGAAGAGCACCCACAGGTCGAACATTATGCCGGTTTACCGCCAGATTGGGCCGAGGCTATTTCGGTCAGTTGCTCCTCCTAATCGATTGCTTGTTACCCGGCTGCACTATACTTTTTGCTTTGTAGGTACAAGTATAGCGCCGCCGACATTCCCGATGCACCTGTAATCATGCACATCACAACAATTTGGTAGCGCACTGCAATTAGAGGGGATATACCCGATAATATTTGACCGGTCATCATACCGGGAAGCGACACCAAGCCCACTGCGAGCAAACTATTAAAGATAGGAATTAAGCCCGCTTTGAACGCTTGATTGCGCGCCAGAGTGATGGGTGAGCCATGTTTGATTTCCATGTAGAGGCGCTCTGCCGCCACGCTGACTGCATTCATTGAGCTGGCAAAAATCATTCCCGCCAGGGGGATCATTGTGTTGGCTTTGTACCAAGGATCTAGCGTAAGCACAAAATAGCTTATAAATGCCAAGGTTACCCCACCCCCGCAGGCAATAGACACCAATGCTCGTGCATAGTCACCCTGTACTTTGTGGTCTGCGACAGGCCTTAGGGCGATAGAGCTAGCCATTAACAGCATAGTGCTAAGTAGCCCTAATACCAATACAGGGGAATCTACTGCGAAAATCCAGGTCAAGGCATACCCTATAACAAGCAACTGAATCACCATACGGCCAAGAGCCACAAAGCTGTCGCTAACAGCTAAGGACCACCGAAACATGACGAACAAGACCACCAAGACGGGGATAAACGCTAGGGCAACGTTAAGCATGGGGATGGTAGTCACAGGCATTTCCTCTCAACTATTAACCAAAGTTTAGTTGATAGGCTTTAAGGTTTCATCTTTTACGCGCACCGACCTCGAAAGTAACGGATATATACCCGCCTCGCCTGCCATTTTCTGGCTTAATCAGCTATGCTATTTAGAAATTTGTAGCGATCATTAACTGTCAAGAAATAGGAGTGTTGTTATGTATTACTTGTCCACTAAAGCGTTAGTCTTAGGATTTATAATTCTTTTACTGTCAGGAGCCGTTTCTGCCTCAGACCATGCAGGTACTTCAGAGACTACCGTAAATTCAGACGTGGCAACGTTTCTTGACGTATTTAAAAGCCCCAGTTGTGGCTGTTGCCAGAAATGGATAGATCATGCCGAGCATGCGGGCTTTGAAATTACAGCGCATAACACTGACAATATGGGTCAACTAAAAGCTGAGCAAGGGATCTTACCGCAGTACCAGTCTTGCCACACCGGCGTGTCCAAAGATGGCTTTGTGTTTGAAGGCCATATACCAGCGGATATTGTTAAACAGTTTTTAGACAACCCACCAACAGATGCCATTGGACTTGCCGTACCTGGCATGCCTATGGGCTCTCCCGGCATGGAAATGGGGGATAGACGAGATGATTATGATGTGCTGTTGCTAAAAAGTGATGGTAGCTCAATTATTTTTGAACAGATTATTGCCGCCAAGTAGTGTTCAGTAGTGATAGACTGATGTAAACCTTGGTAACATATGTTGCACCCTTAAACACATGATCTATTTTTCGGACGCCACCTTTGCCATAATGACGATGATGAAAAAAAATATAGCCATAACTAGCCTGCTTTTTAGTCAGGTTGCCGCTGCAGAGTCTGATATATTTTGGCTATTTAGAGAGCTCGACGGATCGACTAATTGGCAATATATTGCTAATTTTTCGAGTGGCGTTTTTATTCTTGCGTTATCTTTTATGGTCATTAGGCTGTTTTTTAGTCGTCGCGAATCTCGCCAATACAACCGCGAGCTGGAGGATATTCGAGCCCAGTTAGAGAAGAGAGTCATCGAAAGAACAGCGACGCTGAACGAGTCAAATAGCTTGCTCAAAGAGAGTAATAAGGCACTTGGGGACGAAATTTCTGAGCATTTAAGCACCACCGCGCAGTTGCGCCAGTCGGAGTCTTATATTACTGAGATTCTCCAATCGATGCCTTTGATGCTAATTGGACTCAATAAAGAAAACCAGATAACCCAATGGAATCCTCGAGCTGAAGATGTGTCAGGCTTGTCGGCAAAAAAGGTTCTTGGTAAAGATTTGTGGGAGTCCTATCCTGAGATTACGGTTACCCCTGGGCAGATTGCTGAAGCCCATAAAAAACAGTCGGCGGTGTCTGTCAAATATAGCCAACGTGGCCAGTACCATTTCAATATCACTATTTATCCACTAAAAGATCAATCAGTCACTGGCGTTGTTTTACTGATTGATGATATTACTCAGCAAGTGAAGTCTGAAACTATGCTGGTACAAAAAGATAAAATGTCGTTGATGGGCGAAATGGCATCGACAATGGCACATGACATTAATATTCCGCTTCGGGCAATGCTTAAATCTGTAAAAACGGTACGCCAAGGATTGACCGACGAACCCTTTGATGCGATAGCGTTGCGTGAAACCCTCGAAGACGGTGTTATCAGAGGGCAACAAGCCAAGTCAGTTATTGAAAATTTATTAGATTTTTCAGGTACTGGCGGTGATGCTAAGTCAATGGCAAGTATCAAGGATATTATCGAGCACAGTGTAGAGCTAGCAGAAGATGTGCTTTCGGTCACTGCAGGTCTGCGCTTTCAGGATATTGATTTTAAACGCGACTATGCCAAGGATTTGCCAGACTTACCCTGTTACGCTACAGAACTTCAGCAGGTTTTCCTTAGCTTGATTAGACACGCATGCACGGCTCTAGGTAAGGTTGAAGATTTTGATCATAAACCCTGCATTCGAATTTCTGTCACGCAACTTTATGACAATTTATGGGTTCGTTTTCAACACAATGGTCAAGCAGTGAGCGATCAAGACCAGCAGTATTTGTTTGAATCCTTTGCCAGCGGGGAACCCGAATCAAACCAGTATGAGGCGCAGCAGCGCTTGTCATTCACTCACTTTATTGTCACAGAGCAGCATCAGGGCCAGATTGCGGTTATGTCTGAAGATGGCCAAGACACCACGTTTAGTGTTCAGCTTCCGCTAAAGTAGGCCCTTAGTAATCAATACTAAAGGCTCCTAAGCACTTCAAGCGGCGGTTGAATAACGACTTTGCGACTATAACCCACACCCAAAAGACCGACTAACAATCCACCTACTATGGGCCCTGTGTACCATAGCCAGAGGTGCATCGAAAATGGCAAGTCGAACATAAACCGCTGTAACATTGCCACGGATAATTCGGCCCCGGCACTTGCAAGTAGACCCGCCATAACACCCAAGGTACTAAATTCTATTAACTGAATACCTAGTATCAATCGACGCGAGCTTCCTAGCGTCCTCAAAATAGCACTTTCTTGCAGTCGCTCTGACATTGACAAGCTCACTGCAGAGAACATTACTAAGATACCACAACCCAAAATTAGCAAAGTCATCACTTCTAGCCCGCGCGTCACCTGAGATACGATAGTACGAATACGGTCGATAATTTTATCTAGCTCAATCACTTGAACGGTGGGAAAACTACGCAGTATGTCGTTGACTAACAACTTCTTTTCAGCCGGAATATATAGGCTAGTCATGCTGGTTCGCGGATACTCTTCTAACATGCCCTCTGGGAATAAAAAGTAGAAGTTGGGTGTCATGTTGTCCCAGTTTAAGGTTCTAGTACCAATCATCTCGGCTTCAAAAACTAACCCCCCGACACTAAAGGTTATACGATCACCTAGCTCTAGCCCAAGTTCACCGGCTAACTCATCTTCTAAAGACACCGGAGCAATGCGCTGACCTTGCGCATTGGTCTTGGCGCTAAAGTCAGAAAGCATATCAGTGTCCCACCATTGCCCCTGAGCAACTTTGTTGCCTTCAGGTAGTTCAGTGGTCCAGCTAAGATTTAGCTCACGGCGGAAAGATTCATGGCTATCTTTTTGATCTTCGCTAATCAACTCATCATTTATCGCGGTCATTCTTCCCCTAACCATGGCGTACCAGCCCGCTGTCTCCAGTTGGTTGTCATCCACTAACTGCCTAACATCGTCTAATTCATAAGGAGCTACATTGACTAAAAAGTGGTTGGGCGCATCCTCCGCTAGCTGAAACTGCCACTGGTCAATGAGTGAGGTACGCACAACTACCATAATCATTAGCAACGCGATGGCGCCAGAAAAACCAACCATCTGAATAAGGCTCTGTGAACGCCTTCGCCATAAATTCGCTAAGGCTAAACGCCACACACTCCCCATGCGTTGCCCATAGTTCATGGCAACTCGTAGCAGCGACAAACCAGCAATTACCGAGGCAAGCGCAGTAGCTCCAAAACCAACGAGTATGGCTAGGGTTAGATAGATGTTATTGCTGTACCAAAACAGTAAGCCAGCAATGGCTAATACACCCAGTATTATGCGAACCGCAGCACCTAGGGGTTTCACGATAATATCCTGACGCAGCACAGCCAGCGGTGACTGTGATGGAAGATGCCATAGGGCCGGCAGCGTAAACCCTACCAGACACAATAACCCTGTTGCTGCGCCCGTTATCCAGGGGCGAAAGCCTGCTGCGGGTAATTCAATGGGTAGCCATTCTCTAACAATCGCGAGCAATAAATGATGGAACAAAAACCCCACCGCGAGCCCTAATAAAGACCCAAAGAGTCCCATCCACAAACTCTGCTGAAAATATAAACGCCGGACTCTGGATGCTGAAACACCCCAGCTTTTTAAGAGTGCTACGGTCTTTGTTTGACCGCTGGCAAAATGATGACTGGCTAGGGCCAACGCAATGCTGGCAAGCACAACACCAATACTTCCCGCTAGCAGAAGAAACCGCCGGCCTTTGTCCATGGTGTCTGCAATACTCGCCTGCGCCTGATCAGGTGTAATAAGTCGATCATGAATATCTAATTGAGGCTCTAGCCACGACGTGTAGTCTGCAAAGGTTTGTTGATCATTAGCGGCCATAAGGTAACGATAGGTCACGCGACTACCTGGCTGAATAATCCCACTGGCGGGTATGTCGGCATAATTCATTAACACCCGTGCGCCAAGAAACGAATAAGAGCTACCATCTGGCTCTTCTACTAAAATCTGGCTAACCTTGAGTGATATATCGCCAAGCTCTATAACATCCCCTAGCTGAATACCCAGTAGCGGTAATAAACGCGCATCTACCCACACTTCCCCTTTACTTGGGCCGTAATTCACAGACTCAATCAAACTGGGATCTCGGGTAAACGGTGTTGTCGACCGCTTGATCTCACCGCGCAATGGGTAATTGCTTTGTACCGCCTTGATTGATGCAAGGTGGAGTTCATCACCAAAAAATACAATCGATGCAAACCCCATTATTTTAGCGGTCGAAACATTTAGCCGAGCGGCTTCCTCAACCCATTCTATAGGCGCCTCTTTACTACTTCGGACCACTAAATCAGCGGCTAAAAAGCTACTGGACTCTTGCGTAAGCGCTTTTTCGATACGCTCAGCCAGCAGTGATACGGATGTCACAACAGCAACCGCTAGAATGAGTGACCACAGGATGAGCCCCAGTTCGCCACCACGCCAGGTGCGAATTAGCATACGGAGAGATAGCATCAATTTGCCTGTTTCGCCGTTGAGGCGGTAACACTATCTACCTGACGACCTGCTTGTAGTTGCATTGTACGATGACAGCGCGCCGCCAAATTCATCTCATGAGTAACCAAAACTAGTGTGGTGCCCTCCTCTCGATTAAGGTCAAAAAGTAGGTCGTTAATAATTTCACCCGTCGCTGTGTCTAGATTACCGGTTGGCTCATCGGCAAATAATATGGTTGGTTTACAGGCAAAAGCGCGAGCTACTGCAACACGCTGCTGTTCGCCGCCAGACAGCTGACGCGGATAATGGGTAGTGCGATGATCCAAGCCTACTCGATCTAAATAGATTTTGGCCGTTGCTAGAGCATTGGCATCACCGTTAAGTTCCAACGGCAAAGCAACATTTTCTAATGCGGTTAGCCCCGGCAACAGATGAAACGACTGAAAGACAAAACCGACATCTTTAGCTCGAACCTGCGCTCTGCCTTCTTCATCCATGGCTGTAATGTCTTTGCCATTAAGTGCCACTGAACCAGAACTGGGTAGATCAAGACCCGCAAGAATACCTAACAGCGTAGACTTACCCGACCCAGATGGCCCGACAATAGCCAATGTTTCGCCATCTGTCAGTGAAAGATTGATACCCTCTAAAATATCTAAAGTACCCTCAGCTGTGACTACCTGCTTTCCTACATTATTGACTTCAATCATTGATGGGTTCCATTGCCTGCAAAATCGCTTACACTTCCGCTACTAATTTTAAAAGACGTAAAATCGGGAATTGTTTATGCGCACTATTTTCAAACGCCTATGTTGCCTGTTTATCTTACTAGGTGCCAACACTTATGGATCAACTCTGCTGGTTCTGGGTGATAGTTTGAGTGCCGGCTATGGTATTGACCCAGCAAATGGCTGGGTGAACCTTTTGCAAGAGGACTTGAGTGCTAACTATAAGGTAGTCAATGGCAGTATCAGTGGTGACACCACCGGCGGTGGTTTAGCGCGCTTGCCATTGCTATTAGAAAAATTTCAACCTGATTTTGTAATCCTTGAGCTAGGTGGCAACGATGGACTTCGCGGTCAGCCACTCAAGCTAATGAAAAAGAATTTAGCCGCTATGATAGCGCTGTGCACAGACGCAAACGCTGTGCCCGTACTCTTTGGTATGCGTATACCGCCCAACTATGGCCGACGTTATACCACTGCCTTTGCTGACGTTTATAATCAGTTGGCGGATGAAACCAACACCTTGCTCATCCCTTTTCAACTCGATGAGTTAGCCGTCACCGAGGGGATGATTCAGCAGGATGGGCTGCATCCAACCGAGAAAGCGCAACCGGCAATAAAAGCAGTGGTTGCCCGTGTTATGCAACCCTTGCTCCAGCCTTAAATTTTTGCGGTCTAATCTTCAAAAGCACAACTCACCCGACGTTCTTTGACCTGGACTTGGAACAAACCTCTTAAGGATGCTACATCGCATCCTTAGGGGATTTAAGGAATATTTTTAATTGCGACACCAAGCCACCGGCTAGGATTAACCCACACCCAATCAGTTCCGTGGTGGTGAGATACTCATTAAGCAGCCACCAACCACCAATAGCTGCAAAAACTGCTTCAAAACTAAGAATTAGGGCAGTATGGGACGCAGGTGCAGTGCGCATACCAATCACTTGGAGTGAAAAACCAACGCCTGAGGACAGAACCCCAACAAACAGTAGTGAAACGGTAGCTGCCTTGACCGATTCCCAATCCCAGACTTCAAAAATGACCATTGCCACACCGCTTATTATCGCGGCTATGGCAAACTGCAAAAACATCAACCGGAAAACTGAGATTTGATTAGCGACTTTACCGGTATAGATAACATGTAGCGCCCAAACCACTGAGCTGATTAAGATAAGGGCATCGCCTACTAAAAATTGAGCAGCTTCGATTTGTGCAAGAAAATATAGCCCAAACAGCGCAAACGTAACGCCTAACCAGGTTGGCCACTCTGTTCTACTACCCATCAAGAGTCCGATAACTGGCACGAAAATAATATAGACCCCGGTCAAGAAACCCGCGCGCGCGACGGTTGTATAAACTAAACCGGCTTGCTGCAAAAGCATACCGACAGCCATAATAATGCCAAGCTGTAAGGCTTTTTTATCAATCGCTTGATATACGAACACTTTTTTAGGTTTTTCCATTAGATACCAGATTGGCAATATGGCCAAAGCGGCAATAACAAACCGTCCAAAAACGAAGGTGATGGGGCCAATATGGTCCATCCCCGTGCTTTGAAAAACAAATGCGAAACCCCAGATAAAAGCAGTCAGTAACAGTAGAAGATCTGCACGGAAGTCGGTTTTAAAACTCATAGTAATTTTTCTTAGTCGCCTGAGACGGGTACCATATATTGGACTAGCAGTTGAAGTTTTTGCTGTCCTCGAAACTCATTAATATCCAACCGATAAACGCATCGAGCCTGCTGAACCTGCCTATTTGGCCAACATTTAATATCCATGTTGAAGTAAATTGCATCAATTGGCATTTTCGGCGCTGAAGGATGGATCAACACAAGCTTGAGGTGTTTCTCACCCACAATACGCTGTTGGTTTACTAAAAAAATACCCTCAAAACAGGGCTCGGGAAATTGCTGCCCCCAAGGACCTGACTCTCGCAAAAGTTGCGCAGTATGCATACTAATTTGCTTCGCTTCAAGGCTGCCATCAGTCACAATTTTGGCGTTTAAATCATCCGGATTAATTATCTGATCAACATGTCTTTGGAAGACTTCGATAAATAACTCGAGCTTTTCTTCCTCCAGGGTTAAACCGGCGGCCATAGCATGTCCACCAAACTTACTAATGAGTCCCGGATTTTGTGTCGCTACCGCATCCATTGCATCCCTGATATGTAACCCAGGTATTGATCTGGAGGAGCCTTTAAGACTACCGTCCTCTGCTCTAGCGAAAGCAACGACAGGACGATGGTGCTTTTCTTTGAGCCGCGAGGCCACTAACCCAACAACACCTTGATGCCAGTCTGGACGAAACAAACACAGTGCTGAGGGTAGATTCTTAGAATCCAGCGTCAGTTTGTCTAGCTCTGCCATGGCCTCTTGTTGCATGGACTGCTCGATGGAGCGACGATCTTTATTAAGTTGATCTAATGATTCTGCTGTTTGCATCGCTTCGTTTAGATCGTCAGTCAACAAACATTGAATGCCTAATGAGATATCATCTAAGCGCCCCGCAGCGTTGAGTCGGGGACCTATAGCGAAGCCTAAATCTGTGGCCACCAAATGCTTAGGATTTTTACCTGCAATACGCAGTAATGCTTGAATACCCGGGCGGCAGCGACCTGATCTAATACGCATTAAACCCTGATGGACTAGAGCTCGATTGACCTGATCCAGAGGAACAACATCGGCAACAGTGCCTAGTGCCACTAAATCTAACCACGCAGCCATGTTAGGTTCTTCAAGACTATTGTTGATAAACCAATCAATAGCACGCAACGCTCTACGCAAGCCACTTAGTAAATAAAAAGCAACGCCAACACCGGCTAAATTCTTCGCTGGAAACTCACAGTTAGGCTGGTTTGGATTTATGATTGCCCATGCATCAGGTAAGATTTTTCCCGGTAAATGATGATCGGTGACGATCACGTCAATACCCAAACCTGCGGCATGAGCCACTCCCTCGATACTAGATATCCCATTATCAACTGTGACAATCAGCTGTGGTTTATATTGGGTCGCAAGATCTACAATTTCAGGCGTTAAGCCGTATCCATAATCAAAGCGATTAGGCACTAAAAATTCAAGCTTCAAAAAGCCCATAGCCTTTAAAGCCAGCATCATTAATGCAGAACTTGTGGCTCCGTCGGCATCAAAATCGCCCACAATGACTATCTGCTGATCTTGGTTTAAAGCCGTTATTAGCCGCTCTACCGCGTCGGACATACCAGTTAGTAAACTGGGCGCAGGCAGGCATGACAGCTGCCGATCAAGGGCTAAATCGTTGTTTAGCCCCCTAGATTGATAAATTCGCTGAAGCAAGAGGTCTAGCGCAGGTGAGAAATCGGCGTCCTCTAAATTAAACGATCTAGCGTTTACTTGCATTACCTATGCCAACAGTGGCGTAATTTTGCGCGCTAGCCACTCCAAAAGGATTTGATTTGTTTTTTCAGGTTCTTCTTGCTGGATCCAATGTCCACATGGCAAGGTCTGGACCTCCAAATCGGATACTGTATCGGTCATGTCTACTTTGGGTACCATGTCGTGTTCCCCATAAATCATTAGACACGGCAACTCTATGATCTGTTTAACATCAACCATGGTCTCCCAATTACGCGTGAAATTTCTATACCAGTTACACGGCGCAACAAATCCCCCTTGGGAAAATGCATCGACAAAAACCATTAAATCTTCCTCACTGAGCATTAGCTCACCACGGTTATTATCCACTTCTGCTGAACGCACAATACTGTAGCCATCGGGCTGAGACGCTCCCTTTTCTAGCCAATGCTTAGTACGATAAAGATTAGTGAGCACTCTTTTGGGGTCAGTATCAAACGATCGCGCAGCCACTTCTGGTTGACGATTAAAATGGACTAAATAGAAATCTTGTCCAAGTACCTTTTCCCAAAACGCCATCGGCTCAGCAGGCTCTCTGGCTTTAAAGGGAACCGACATGTTTACAAGCCCAATAATACGATCGGGATTTAGCAATGCATGCTGCCATAGCATGATCGCTCCCCAATCATGTCCTACATAGATTGCGCGCTCAATGCCCAGAGCATCAAGTAGTCCATTATGATCGTCCGTTAGGTGATGTATATCATAAGCATCTACGTCCAGCGGCTTACTGGACCCACCATACCCGCGCTGATTAGGAACAATACAATGGTACCCTGCCTCAACAAGTGCAGGAATTTGATAGCGCCAACTATAGGCTAGTTCAGGCCAACCGTGACAGAGCACAATAGGAATCCCCCCTTGCCCGGCCTGAAATACTTCAAGCTCAATGCCATTGGTTTTAATCATGGTGGGCGATGGCATTGGTGAAGCGTTTAACATTGCAGACCTCAAAACGGCTTAGGAGTTTAGATTAGTCTAGAGGTATCCTGCTTGTTTGCCAATGTACCAGCTGATGAAGCCTAATGCAGACACGATTACCCACAGTACCCCAAGCAACCTTAACGGACGAAAAGGCTGGCGCTCACTTCGATTAAACCCATTCTGCAAGTACGTATCGACGCGATCTTGGTCTTCTTTGGATAACTTTTTTTCTTCAAACATTTTCTAATCCCACGTTATGTTAGAACAACTTACGTCGCGCTAAACATTACAGACTTTAAACTGAAATTTTATCCGCAATGAAGTTTTGTATGGCCACTGGATCATTACCCAACGTCGTAAAATATTCGTCACGCTCAAATAAATCTGCCAAATGGTCGGGTAGTTCCGGGTCCTTGGGATATCCTGCTGCCTTAACCGCGTCGGGAAACTTAGCTGGATGCGCAGTAGCGAGTGTCACCATTGGGGTGTCAAGACTTTTTCGGCATTCTCTGGCCGCAGCCAGCCCAATGGCGGTGTGCGGGTCTAGCAAATAGTCACTGTCTTGGTAGGTCTCTCGAATCAGATCCACCATACCCTTATCATCACAGCGGTAACTGGAGAATAACTGTTGTGCTCGCGTCAGAGCCGAGTCAGTCAACTTCATTGAGCCTGCTTTTGAGTCTGACATTAATTGAGTGATAACCGCGCCATCTTGATCATAGAGATCAAACAAAAGGCGCTCAAAATTACTGGATATCATAATATCCATGCTGGGTGCTAGGCTCTGCTCAAGCGGACGGGTGGTGTGGTCATTGTCGCTAATACAGCGATGTAAAATGTCATTTTGGTTAGTGGCAATGACTAACTGCTCGATGGGTAGACCCATTTTATGGGCTAAATAACCTGCAAAAATATCACCGAAATTACCGGTTGGTACTGAAAATGAAACTACCTGACTAGGGCCACCAAGTTTTAATGATGCCCAAAAATAATAGACAATTTGAGCCATGATTCGGGCCCAGTTAATCGAATTTACGGCGACAAGTTGCCGTCCATCGGGTAAAAATGATTGGTCTGAAAAACTGGCTTTAACCATATTTTGGCAATCATCAAAATTTCCATGCATGGCTATGTTGTGAATATTATCAGCCCGAACAGTGGTCATTTGACGTCTTTGTACTTCAGAGACCCGTTCATGAGGATACAGTATGAAAATATCAATATTTTTGCAACGGCGACAACCCTCGATAGCAGCAGAGCCGGTATCACCTGAGGTTGCACCCATAATAACTACTTTTTTTTGCCGTTTTTCTAAGGTGTAATCAAGAAGATTACCCAAAAATTGTAATGCAAAGTCTTTGAAGGCTAATGTGGGGCCGTGAAATAACTCCAAGATCCATTCGTTATCACCCGTTTTGACCAAGGGCGCAATATCATCATGACGAAAGGTCGAATACGATTTTGCTATGATTTTTTCTAAGTCATGCTCTGAAATAGCACCATCAACAAAAGGAGAGATAATTTTTAAGGCTAATTCTTGATAGGACAATGAGGACCAAGACGCTATCTCTTGCCTGCTAAAGTGTGGAAGCTGTGCGGGGACATACAGACCACCATCAGGTGCTAGCCCGGTTAGTATTACTTCTTCAAAACTTTTGGACTGTCCACCACCACGTGTACTGATATATTTCATTTACCATTTTCCTAAAATCAAACAACGATCAATGTTTTTAAATCACTCGGTTTGTCACACTTGATCTAAATACTCGACGCGGATAAAGCTAACTTGCCCGCGCACTGTTTCAAGCTGCTCAATTTGGGCAACGGCTTCATTTAAACACTTCTCTTTGGTCACGTTGGTTAAAATAATAATGTTAACATAGCGTTGTCCGGCCGGCTGTTCACGCTGAATAATCGCTTCAATACTTATTCCAGTATCGCCCATTATCTTGGTAATATCTGACAGCACCCCCGGTTTATCAAGCGCTGAAAAGCGAATGTAAAAACTAGTTTCAACGTCTTCAATAGCCATTAATGTGCACTCTTGCAACATTGACGAGTGACAGCCAAGAGGAGGCACCCAAGAGTCAGGGTAGGAGTCCAACACCCGCGCGACATCAACTATGTCTGCAATGACTGCTGAAGCAGTCGGCTCGGCACCTGCACCTGGCCCATAAAACAAGGTGGTGCCAACGGCATCAGCATTGACCATAATAGCGTTAGAAACATCGCTCACTCCGGCGATTAGAGAGCGCTCTGGCACTAAAGTAGGATGCACACGAAGTTCGACTCCGGACGCAGATCGTCGAGCAATACCAAGATGTTTGATGACATAGCCCAACTCTCTTGCATACGCCACATCCTGAGGCTCTAGCTTGGTAATACCATCGGTAAACAGCCCATCTAATGACAGCGGCATACTAAAAGCAATGGAGGCTAAGATAGCGAGTTTGTGAGAGGCATCTATGCCCTCCACATCAAAGGTTGGATCTACCTCAGCATACCCCTTTGCCTGAGCCTCGCTCAACACATCAGCAAATTCTCTGCCCTTAGTGTCCATCTCTGACAAAATAAAATTAGTGGTACCGTTAATAATTCCCGCCAACCAGTTAATTCGATTTGCCGACAGACCTTCACGTAATGCTTTGATAATCGGGATGCCACCGGCGACAGCTGCTTCATAGCAAACCATTAATCCACGAGATTCGGCATAAGCAAAAATAGCCATTCCATGCTCAGCGATTAATGCTTTATTAGCGGTCACCACATGTTTGCCGTTCTCAAGCGCCAACATAACCAGTTCCAATGCAACAGTAGTACCGCCGATCAATTCAACTACGATATCAATATCAGGATTTTTAGCCACGTCAAAAATATCACGAGTCATGTTGACAGTACTCAAATCGCAGTCTTTATTGTCTCTTCGACAACCCACTTGGGCTATGCTGATTTGACAGTTAGATCGAGTATTAATGGCCTCTAAATTACGCGACACCACATTAAAAACACCCGAACCTACTGTACCCAAACCACAAAGGCCTACTTTGACTTCTCTCACTACATTTCCTCAGACTATTGGTAAGATTTTTCCACACCACGGGCAATGACTGGAATTGTCATTACTTTATACTCTTAGACTCTTAGACTCTTAGACTCTTAGACTCTTAATTTTGACTTAATTACTCAACGAGGCTAGGAATCCACACCCAAAATCTTTGCCAGTTCATCTGCCTTTTTGTATCCCGGCAATAAACTACCATCCATTAACATAATCGCGGGAGTCCCTGTTACGCCCAATCTAGCACCCAGAGCAAAGTGCTCCGCGACCGGATTATCGTCACACACTGCAATGGGCCCGCCATTACCATTTTTGAAGCGCGTTAGACTTTCTTGTGGGTTAGCAGAGCACCAAACCGTGGCAATTTTATCATAGGCTTCTGAGGGTATTCCTGCTCGGGGGTAGGCCAAATACCTTACTTCTATGCCCAGCTGGTTCAGTTTTGGAACTTCTTTATGCAGCTTACGGCAGAATCCACAATCAATATCGGTAAAGACATTAACGATCGCCTTGGTAGGACCGATAGCTTTAAAAATAGTCATACTGTCAGTAGGCATGCTGGCAAAAACTTTTTCCCGCTCCGCATTCAGTTTCAAATTGCGCACATCAACAAACTGGCCTACCTTGACCTTGTAAAGGTTGCCATCAAAGAAAAATGCCCCATCCTCTGTCACATAAAGCAATGGCCCGCCCTCTACCTGAACTTCATAGAAAGACGGAACTGGTGATGGGCCAATAAAACGATAATTAAGCTCTGCTCGTGCCGACTTTAACTTAGAGATGATGCCAGGGCCGATAAGATCAGCCGAATCTGTTGCAAAAGTAGGGCTTGAAAAACTACAGACTAAAATAAAAAAGCCTATTAATCTAATTGAATAAAATTCCATTTAATGTTTTCTCAGACATATGAATTTAAAAGAGCGTAAAGATTTCTGACCTCTCAATGGCTCTTGAGTAGCAGTGTTAAGTATTTCTAAATTGCTTCTTCACCAGTTTCACCCGTGCGGATTCTTATCACTTCGTCTAGCGCAGAGATGAAAATCTTACCATCACCAATTTTGCCAGTCGCTGCAGCCTTTGTAATAGCCTCAACCGTGCTATCAACCATTGCTGTTGATATTGCGATCTCCAGTTTAATTTTAGGCAAGAAATCAACGACATATTCAGCACCGCGATACAGCTCGGTATGCCCTTTTTGGCGACCAAACCCTTTTACTTCAGTGACTGTGATTCCTTGAACGCCTATATCAGCAAGCGCTTCACGGACATCGTCAAGTTTAAACGGCTTAATTACTGCGGTAATTAGTTTCATAATTAGATTCTTCCAAACAAATAATTTATACCTATGAAGATACCTGTTTTTAGCCGAAATTGCATCACTGCAGGTGCAAAAATCAGCAGATAGTTGTTAACCTATTTCAGCTACAAAAAAGCCGAGACACAGTGTCTCGGCTTTTCTACATGTCAGTAGCACTTAGCCCTTGGCATTTACGAACTCAGGGTACGCTTCCATTCCACATTCGGAAATATCGACGCCAGTGAACTCCTCTTCCTCTGTGACGCGAATACCCATGGTAGCTTTGAGGGTAGACCAGACCACGACGCTAGCGCCAAACACCCAGATAAAGATAGTTGCAGCACCGATTAACTGGCCCGATAAACTAGACGCATCGTTGGTTAGTGGTACCAAAAGAAGACCCAGTAAACCCACCACACCATGAACCGAGATTGCACCAACAGGATCATCAATCTTAAGCTTATCCAGAGTAATAATACTAAAGACAACCAAGACACCGCCCAACGCACCGAATAAGGTTGCTTGAAATGCGGTTGGTGTTGATGGCTCAGCAGTAATAGCCACCAGTCCAGCCAAAGCACCGTTCAATGCCATGGTTAGATCTGCTTTTTTAAACAGTAAGCGAGCTAAAATCAAAGCGCCGATTAGACCACCGCATGCCGCAGCATTGGTATTCATAAACACAACGGCTACTGAGTTGGCACTCTCAACCGATGCGGTTGCAAGAACAGACCCGCCATTGAAGCCAAACCAGCCTAACCAGAGGATAAACGTACCCAATGTTGCCATGGGCAAGTTTGCCCCAGGAATAGCATTGATTGAACCGTTGGCGCCGTATTTGCCTTTTCTAGCGCCCAGTAAGAGGACTCCAGCAAGCGCAGCTGACGCCCCCGCCATGTGGACAATACCGGACCCTGCAAAGTCTGAGAAGCCAAGATCGCCAAGGGTATACAATCCAAATACCGCGTTACCACCCCAGGTCCAAGACCCTTCCATCGGGTAGATGATGCCAGTCATAACTACTGCAAAGGCCAAAAACGCCCAAAGTTTCATACGTTCAGCCACTGCGCCAGAAACAATTGACATGGCCGTCGCAACAAATACAACTTGGAAATAAAAGTCAGCTGAGGGCGCGTATGTAGCGGGTTCCTCCACACCGGTAACACCATCACCGGTAATACCTCTCAAGAAAAAATTACCCAAATCACCATACATAATGTGGTAACCACAAATCATATACATGGTGCATGCAACGGCAAACAATGCAATATTCTTGGTTAGGATTTCAGTAGTATTCTTAGAACGCACCAACCCAGCTTCGAGCATCGCAAATCCTGCCGCCATCCACATGACCAACGCACCGCACATCAAAAAATAAAAGGTGTCTAACGCATACTGTAATTCAAAAATCTCATTCATTTCTAATTCCTCAGGCTAAATTGCATCTGAACCCGTTTCACCGGTTCGAATTCGAATAGCATCTTCAAGCTCGCTAATAAATATCTTACCGTCGCCAATCTTCCCTGTTGCTGCAGCTTTTGAGATTGCCTCGACCGCACTTTCAAGCATCTCATCCGTCAGCGCGACTTCGACTTTAACCTTGGGCAGAAAATCCACTACATACTCAGCACCCCGATAGAGTTCGGTATGCCCTTTCTGACGCCCAAACCCTTTTACCTCTGTGACTGTTACACCGGAAACACCTATATCACCTAGCGCCTCGCGTACTTCATCTAATTTAAAAGGCTTAATCACTGCCGTAACAAGTTTCATATTTGTTTCTCCTTGAGAGTGATCGAAACCACTCAGCTTCGTGTATAAATTTACCGGTTATAGCGACTTGGAAAAGGTAACTGCAAATTCTGCGTCAGCATCCAGTGCTCCACTACCTGAAGAATCAATAAAGCTAAAGTCAATGCCAATACCCGCGTACTCTGTGCTTAGAGAGATTGAGTAATCATCGATCGCGTCTTCGAAAACGGCGTTGTAAGCTAAGCTGTCCTCTGCAGACATGGTTCCGTAGTGAAATCCAAGACTGAAATTTTCATTGAGTGCAAAGCCGTAATCAATATAGAGGTATCTAGTTTCGCCCGTTGAATCGAAGTAATCATCTGAGTAGTTAAAGCCAACCGTCACATCTGCAAATGACACGCTTCCATAGAGCTCTTCAAAATCTAATGAGCTATCACCGGGATACCCGTAGAACAAATAGCCAACGTCATAACTTACTGTGTCACTAAATGACCCGCTATAACCTGCGTAATAGTCCAGCTCAGGACCGTTACTAAAGTCAATGCTTGATGCCCAGGTTCCAACGTAGAACCCGCTGTCAAAGGCTACATCGAAGCCGCCGGACAATGCTTCACCACCTGACTGATTAACCCCACGAAAGAAATACTCCGATCCAAGTGCTACATTCCCTGACACTTCTGCGGCCATGCCGGTTGAGGCTGTCATCATTGTCACTGCAAAAACTGCTGCTTTAATTACTTTCATGTTTTCATCTCCCAAGATGTTGTAAAACGTTAATGGTGTTTCGTCGCCTTCCGATCAGCAATAATTAGTTTGCACATTGCGTGCCAACTTAAAAAATGGGCTTCAGCGGGTCAATTTGAATAGATAAACGAGCTATATGCGCCATGCTGGTGCGCTATTTGAATAAACACTGATAATCGTTGCACCATATTGGTTAAGGTGTCCGGCTAATGGGAGAATTAGGAGAGCTGTTGAAAATAAGCTGACAGTGGCCTATAAATTCGGAATAATACCAGCAGACCTTAAGGAAAACAGACAATGGATCATCAAGACTTTTATAATAAATTTACCGCTAACCTAGACCAGACATTTATCAGTGGCCAGGCCATGGGTGATGAAATCCATCAACTATTACGGGTAGCCATGACGAAAACGTTATCCGGTCTAGATATCGTTTCCAGAGATGAATTTGATGCACAACAAGCGGTATTAAAACGGTCTAGAGAAAAAATTGATCGACTGGAGCAGCAAATATCAGAAATGGAAGCGTTATTCAAAAACATGACGCCCTAGAATTAGCCTCTAGAAGGGACTATAGTCAATGAGAGATGATACATACACGGAGGTATGTTATGTCACTTGCGGTCGTAAAAAGTCGTGCCAAACTCGGTATCGATGCACCCGAAGTATCTGTAGAGGTACATCTGTCTAACGGGCTGCCAGCATTCAATATCGTCGGACTCCCAGAAACATCGGTCAAAGAAAGTAAAGACCGCGTGCGTAGCGCCATTATTAATTCTTATTTTGAGTTTCCTGCCCGACGTATTACCGTTAATTTGGCACCTGCTGATATTCCTAAAGAAGGTAGCCGTTTTGATCTTGCTATCGCCATTGGTATTCTTGCCGCATCAAAACAAATACCCCTGGAGCACCTAGATGACTACGAGTTTATGAGTGAGCTCGCTCTTTCTGGTGATATGCGCTCAATAGAAGCCTTGCTACCCTCGGCACAGGCCTGCGCCGCTAATGGAAAACAGCTAATTGTGGCTATCGCAAATGCTAATGAAGCGGCATTGGTAGAGTCACTCTGCGTATTACCCGCTAATCATCTTCTTGAAGTATCTGCACATTTACATCAAAGGACACTGATTCAACCTTGGGTCACATCGGTATCTCATTCCCAGCACGCACATCCAGAACTACGAGATATTATTGGCCAACTGCATGCTAAAAGAGCAATGGAGGTGGCCGCTACTGGGGGGCATCACTTGCTACTCAGCGGCCCGCCAGGTACTGGAAAAACTATGTTAGCCAGCCGCCTAGCAGGCATTTTACCCCCACTATCTAATTCTGAGGCGATGGAGGTAGCGTCGATTCATTCGGTGGCAGGCAAAGGGCTTAGAGAGCACATATGGTCCAGACCATTCAGAGCTCCTCACCATACTGCATCTGCCGCTGCTCTGGTGGGTGGTGGTAGCACACCAAAACCCGGCGAAATATCCTTGGCTCATTTAGGCATACTGTTTCTGGATGAACTACCAGAATTTTCACGAAGTGTTCTGGAGGTATTAAGAGAGCCTTTAGAGTCTGGACAAATTTTAATTTCAAGAGTAGCTGCGCAAACACGATATCCGGCGAGCTTTCAGCTAGTCGCGGCCATGAATCCATGCCCCTGCGGTTATTTGGGCTCTAAACGGTGCGTATGTAGCCTCGATCAGATTACCCGTTATCAACATAAGATATCTGGCCCACTGCTAGACCGTATCGATTTGCAGGTTCAAGTGCTAGCTATTGAAAACCAACAATTGCTCGATCAAGAGGTAAAATTAGATGGAGATAGTAATGAGCAAATCCAGGGCCGCGTTTGCAAAGCGCGCAAGGTGCAGTTGAGACGGCAGGGAAAGATTAATGCTCATTTAACGAGCCAAGAACTGAATCAGGTATGCCCTTTAACTCAAGAACAAAAGGCGCTAATGGACCAAGCTATAGACAGGTTTGGGCTGTCTACTCGAGGTTTCTATCGCGTGCTAAAAGTTGCTCGCACTCTCGCTGATCTTGCCGAAATAAAATATCCACAATTACCTCAATACCAAGAGGCCTTGAGTTATCGATCTACTATAGATAAGCGTGCAGAAGTCAACTATTAACAATCCTGTCGGGCAGCGAAACGCCGCATTGAAAACAGTATTCGGCTTCACTGTGATGGCCACTGCGGTTACACACATTGCACTGTCGATTATTACTTTCCGCTATCATCTCGCGAGCAATTTCAGCGGTAAATATCCCAGTGGGAATAGCAATAATACTGTAGCCAGTGAGCATGGCCATGGTCGCTATAATTTGCCCAAATACCGTTTGTGGAGTGATGTCTCCATAACCTACCGTCGTTATAGTCACAATGGTCCAGTAGATGCTGCGAGGAATACTGGTAAATCCATTCTCAGGGCCTTCGACTAAAAACATTAAACTACCAAAGATCACGCAAATAACCAGCACGACAGTGAAGAATACAAGGACTTTGCGACGTGCTGCGTACATAGATCGCAGTAGTAAGTTAGCCTCCGTCAAATAACGAACTAACTTAAACACCCGGAAAATACGCAGTACTCGTAAAAGCCGAACCACTAACCAATAGTTTGCTGCAGGGAACAATAACGCCAAATAGGTAGGGATAATAGATAACAAATCAACCAACCCATAAAAGCTAAATATATAGCGCAATGGCTTTGGCGACGAGTAAATACGTACAAGATACTCTATTGAAAATAAAAGCGTAAAGGCCCATTCAAGCCTAAAGAGCCAATCGCCATACTGCATTTTTATTGATTCGATAGAGGCCAATACAATGGCCAAAACACTGACCAAAATAAGGTAGATCAATGCAATATCAAAACGCTGGCCAGCCGGGGTATCGGTGCCAAAGATAACCCTGTAGGTTTTCTCTCTGAAAGATGGTTTGACCATTTGATACGCCTCTGTAAAAGTCTATAACGGTATTGTAGGTAGTAATAAGGTATTAAACTAACATCAAATTTTATTCATTTCCTATAAACCTATTTGTCAGCATCTATTACTAGTCGTTTAGGCTAGCGGCCGGTGTTAGTATTGCCACTGACTATTCACCCTCAAAACCTTAAACGCCCTAAATAATGGAACTCTCGTAATGATCAATCAAACAATGTCCACCAAAGACTGGTCAATGCTATTACTACTGTCATGTCTCTGGGGTGGCTCATTCTTTTTTATTGGCGTGGCCGTCACAGAATTACCGCCACTGACCATAGTTACCCTGCGCGTGGGTCTTGCGGCGATTATATTGTGGATTTTCTTTCTTGTTTCGGGCCAAGAAATTCCTAAATCTCTGAAATTATGGCGGACATTTTTTGTTTTAGGACTGCTCGGTAATGCGATCCCTTTTTCACTTATCGTATGGGGGCAAACTCATATTACCTCAGGCCTTGCATCAATCATCAATGCAACAACACCGCTATTTACAATTTTGATTGCCGGCACGCTGTTATCTGATGAGCGTATAACCGGAGGAAAGCTCATAGGGGTTGCACTGGGAATTTTGGGGGTCGCCGTACTAATAATTGGCCCGTCGAGAATGATAGAAATCACATCAGATACTACCGCGCAATTAGCGGTGGTGGGTGCGGCCATATCCTATGGCTTCGCAACGGTTTATGGCCGACGATTTAAAGCCATGGGGATTAGCCCTTTGACAACAGTTATTGGTCAGGTCACTACAGCGACAGTTATTTTACTGCCATTGGCGCTGATTGTAGAGCGACCCGATCAGTTATCTAATCCGAGCATCCAAGTTTGGTTAGCGGTTTTCTCACTTGCCGCTTTTTCAACCGTATTAGCCTACATTCTTTTTTTCCGGATACTCTCTTCAGCAGGTGCCACTAATGTTGTGCTAGTCACTTTTTTGGTGCCCATAACGGCAAGCCTGCTAGGTTGGTTAGTGCTCGATGAACAGCTTTATATTGAACATTTCATTGGTATGGCATTTATAGGATTAGGGTTGGCCTCGATAGACGGTCGGCCTTGGCGTTATGCTAAAAAATTAACTGCTCACCATTAGCGACAGTGACTACACTGACTTCTCCGGCACTTAAAATACTTGTAGTTAAATATCCATTTCAGCATTGAGGCTCAAATAATGAACCTACCAGTTACCCAAGTTAGTATCGAAATAACTCACCCAGGCGGTCCCGATGTATTGCAACCCTGCCATCGACAAACCCCAGTACCCAATGATAATCAGGTGCTGATAGAAGTTGCAGCAGCAGGTGTCAATCGTCCGGATGTTTTTCAACGCCTTGGGTTTTATCCACCACCGCCAGGTGCCAGTGATATTCCTGGTCTAGAAGTATCGGGAACTGTAGTGGCAATAGGTACGGCGGTAACTCGCTGGGCACTAGGAGATGAGGTCTGCGCTCTGCTTTCAGGCGGTGGTTATTCTCAATATGCAGTCGCTGAAGAGGCGCTGTGTTTAAGTATTCCAAAAGGGCTGTCTCTGACTGATGCCGCGGCACTTCCAGAAACCTGCTTTACGGTGTGGCACAATTTGTTTGAGCGAGCTGAACTAAAAGCAGGAGAGTGGTTATTGGTACATGGGGGTGCAAGCGGTATTGGTACGACGGCTATTCAAATGGCTACTGCACTTGGGGTTAATGTGATTGCGACCGCCGGTTCTGATGAAAAGTGCGCTATGTGTGAGACTCTCGGCGCCGTTAAAGCCATAAATTATAATAATTGTGACTTTGTTAGCGAGTCACTGAAGATAACTACCGCGGGCGTGGATGTCATCTTGGATATGGTTGGTGGCGACTATGTTCAAAAAAACTTTAGTGTCTGTGCGCCCAAGGCTAGAATTGTTAGTATCGCTTTTTTGCGCGGCTCCAAAGTGGAGATTGACCTTATGCCCGTGATGTTAAAACAATTAGTTATCACCGGTTCTACCTTAAGAGCACAGCCACTTGAACATAAAGCGCGAATAGCCAAAGGTGTCCAAAACCATGTCTGGCCGCTAATTGAGAAGCAGCATTTTAAGCCCATTACTGATCATACCTTTTCTTTAACAAAGGCCAGTGACGCGCATGCGTTGATGGAATCAAATAAACATATTGGCAAAATCCTACTAATTGCTGAGAGTGAAATAGGGTAAGTCATGAAAAATAAAGAGTCTAATCTGGTTTATTCCACAGAGGGTGGGCGCGTAAAATCGACCATCACCGCTGACGCTTTGGTGACCGATGGCATTATCCGTATACGGCGAGAAACTAAAGGGCGCAAGGGTAAAGGTGTGACCACGTTGAGTGGCTTTGCTCTATCTGAGGCTGATCTAAAGCTACTAGCCAAGCAGTTAAAGCAAAAATGTTCCACTGGTGGAACAGTTAAAGATAGAATTATTGAAATTCAGGGCGATCACCGTGAGCTACTTAAGGTTGAATTAGAAAAACGTGGTCATACCGTTAAATTAGCAGGAGGCTAAGGTGTCACAAACAAAATTAACAAAACCCTATGGCTGTTGGCCATCTACCATTAGCGCCGAACTTATTACTCGCGCTGCTCCGGGTATTAGTAGCGTTCAATGTCACGGTGAGACGTTGTTTTGGGTAGAGAGCCGTCCCTGGGAAGCCGGTCGCAGTGTCATTATGTGTAAGCAGGCTGACGGCGAAATTAGCGATCTTTTGCCAACACCTTTTAGCCACAATAGTAAGGTCCATGAATATGGTGGCACAGCTTATACGGTTGCAGCGAATATACTCTATTTTGTCAATGCATCAGACCAGCGGATATATACTCTTGATATTAACGCAAAGAGCACACCTACAGCACTCACAGCTGCTGGCCCCTGGCGCTTTGCTGATCTGATTGTTGACACCCATAATGATCGTATTATTGCGGTCTGTGAGGAACATGGTGAGGGTCGTGAGCCTGAAAACTATCTCGCCAGCATTAGTCTCTGTGCTGAGAACTCCAGTGTGGAACGCGTTGTTTGGGGAGCAGACTTTTATGCCTATCCTCGGCTCAGTCCAGATCAAAAAAAACTCTGTTGGATTCAGTGGAATCACCCCCATATGCCTTGGGACAATACTCAACTCTGTCTTGCTAGTAACAATGATGGCGGGTTGGGCGATCACACTATTATCGCTGGTAACAATTTAGACGAGGCTATTTTTCAGCCGCAGTGGTCTCCCGACGGCGAGCTATATTTTGTCTCAGACCACAACAATTGGTGGAACATTTGTCGCTTTACTAAAGGTCAACGGGAAATAGTTGTTGAAGCTGACTACGAGTTTGGTGCGCCTCTATGGAACTTAGGAATGAGTACCTATTGCTTTATAGACGCTCAGACTATTGGCTGCATTTGGACAAAAAATGGGCTTTGGAATACCGGCATTATTGACCTACCCAGCAAAAAATTAGTCCCTTTTGATTGTGATTACACCAGCATGAGTAGTGTTTGCAGTTACAAGGGTAAAATATGCATGGTTGCAGGTGCTGCGGCCATACCAGCAGAGCTAATTGCCATAGATCAGTTGTCGGTAACGATTGTCATTTACGCACCCGCATCGCTCACCGTAGATGCTAATGAGCTGTCTCAGCCTCAGTCGATTATTTTTTCCAGCGCTGAAAATGAACAAGTGCATGCCTTTTTTTACCCACCAACCAGCGCTCATTATCGCGCTGAACCCACTGAACGTCCCCTGGTCATCGCTATGTGCCATGGGGGTCCTACCAGTGCAACAGGCAGTAGTTTAAATCTTAAAATTCAATACTGGACCAATCGCGGATTTGCCGTGGTGGACATCAACTATAGAGGCAGCACAGGCTTTGGACGACGCTATCGCCAAGGTCTTGTCAGTGCGTGGGGTGTGGCTGATGTTGAGGACACTCAACATGCGCTTAGTCATCTTGCTAATGAGGGAAAAATTGATTTTGATCGCTGTATTATTCGTGGCGGCAGCGCTGGCGGCTATACGGTCCTTTCTGCACTTACCTTCACTGATACCTTTAAAGCGGGTGCCAGTCTTTATGGGATTGGCGATCTTGAAACACTTGCAACAGACACTCATAAGTTTGAATCACGCTATCTTGATAGTCTGATTGGTCCCTACCCGGAGCGTAAAGATATTTATAAAGCGCGATCGCCAATCCATCATGCTGATGGACTTAACTGCCCAGTGATTTTTCTGCAAGGCCTTGAAGATAAAGTCGTACCGCCCAATCAGGCTGAGATGATGGTCGATATACTGCAAGACAAGGGGATTAAGGTAGCTCATGTGACCTTCGAGGATGAGGGCCATGGTTTTCGCAAAGCCGCTAACATTATTCGTGCCATGGAGTCAGAGTTGAACTTCTATAAAGAGGTATTTGACCTTGCTGGAGAGCCGTAAGTAGATGTCACGTTATCGACCACCAGGCCCCAAAAGTTCTCCGTACATTACTGCTCAGGGCGCTGCCGGTATTCGCGCAGAGATTCGCCAGCTATGGAAGGTCGAACGTCCTGAGGTCACTGCCGTAGTCCATGAAGCGGCTAAAAATGGTGACCGATCAGAAAACGGCGATTATATTTATGGTAAACGTCGTCTTCGTGAAATTGATAGCCGAGTAAGATATCTAACCAAACGACTTGAAGACGCTAAGATTATCGAAGACAAACCCCGAGACCCCTCCACGGTATTCTTTTCCGCTTGGGTAACCGTAGAAGATCAAGATAGCGTTGAGCAGATCACCTATCGATTAGTAGGTTCAGATGAAATTGATGCCAGCCAAAATTGGATAAGCATTGATTCACCCATCGCAAGAGCGCTTGTAGGAAAATCTGTAGATGACGAAATTACGGTAAAAACGCCCTCAGGAGAGCGTTACTTAGTCGTCACCGCAATACGGTATTAGGGAGAAAGCCGGGAAATATTCCACTGATGTTCTTGGCGTTGAAAAGAAAATCTGTCATGCAACCGGTTCTCACCGCCCTGCCAAAATTCAAACTCTTCAGGGACAACTCTAAAGCCACTCCAAAAATCTGGAACGGTGACATTACCCGAGGAAAATTTCTGCTTAACTGCCTTGAACTGAGCTTCCAACGCAGCGCGTGACTCTATTGGGCTACTCTGCTGAGAGGCCCATGCTGCGAGCTGACTGGATAACGGTCGACTGTAAAAGTAGTCACTAACTTCAGACTCTGACAGCGCCTCTGCGCTGCCACCGACAATTACCTGCCGATCTAACTGCAACCATGGGAACTGCAGGCTGACATGAGGATTGGTTGCAATATCAGTCGCTTTTCGACTTCCTAGATTGGTATAGAATACAAAGCCACGTTCATCAAAACCTTTTAACAGTACCATGCGCTGCCAAGGCTTTCCGCCTTCACCGACCGTGGCAACGCTCATTGCAGTAGGATCAATAATGTCGGCTTCAATAGC